>Ga0114953_1002460_pt1 | contig 12873 bp, 15 predicted proteins | sample SidtaG_FD_87298 | JGI IMG/M metagenome (GOLD analysis project Ga0114953, IMG submission 87298) | Marine algal microbial communities from Sidmouth, United Kingdom - Sidmouth_Male2 metaG | ecosystem: Host-associated > Algae > Red algae > Unclassified | place: Sidmouth, United Kingdom | collected...
CCACTTCTTGTAGCCTCTCACGTCCTACCTCCACCGTCTGTATCTCCACAAGCGGCCTTGTCTGCTCTACCGCTCTCACCCCTCGCCCCCGTCCCCCCCCCGGCCTCCCTGCTTTGATTTCGTCGCTGACACAGCGCCCTTGGCGTCGCACCGGTCGGCGGGGACGACCTCACTTCTCTTCCAGGTCGGACGGCTGCACGGAGCATGGACACGGCCCCTTGCGCCTCCGCCGGCCTAGAACCTGAAAGGAGGTATTGACCATGGGACGCGGTGCTAACAATGTCGGTGGCACGTGCCGACAGGACGTGCGTAAACTACTTTAGGAGGAACTACGGTAATCTAGAACCTTCAGCTGTCCTAAGTACGAAAAATCCGTGAGGACGAAGGTCCTGGAAGGGTGTCGGCGCCCGTTGATTGGCTACTCAAAAAGGCGATGAAGATGCCGATCGGCATTCTCATCGGCATTCTGCGCAGAAAAGCCGATGCCGATACCGATTTGCCTCCAGAAGTGCCGATTTGGGTCCACGATAGACATGCCAATCGGCAACAGAAGCCGAATTGGCGATGCGATAGACGTGCTCTAACACCCCAGTAACGTGGTACGCTTTCCCGGCGATGTTCACGCTACAAGATCTTGTGCTGCAACATGCCGTCTGACAAGAATTTCTTGCGAAAACCGGCTTGCCTGCACCCGTGCTTGAAGGAGCACTGCGCCGACACCCACGCCGTTATCCCACGGCCCCACAAGAGTGTCCCTCGTCCGCACTCTGCTGGCTTTCACCGCAGCATGGTCACAAACGCAGCCTACAGTGCGACTGCCCCTCCTCCGAGTCGCCCGTACAGCCCCGTCGTACCACACACCACCGCGGCTTCCCACAGATACTGCGCACGCAGCGTCAGTGTGTTGGTACTGTTCACGCGCGCCCCTCCCAGCGCGCCCCGCCCCCCACACCATGGACCCTATGCCCTTAGCCGGTGGACCGCCGCCACTGGTGCCGCCGTCAGGGTCGCCTACCCTGTGCCGCACGGGCGGGGCCTTGGTCCCTTTGCGTTACGCGCGGTGCTGCACGGGGCGGCACCGCCGGCATGCCGTCCTCGCCTCTGCAGCCCCCACCGCGGCCGCTATCGCGCCCCCCCCCCCGCCCCCCCACCACGTCCGACGCCCACGGGCGCGTGCGGCGGGGCGCCCTCCCCCACCCGAGCCGCGCCCCGCCGTCCACCCCGCCAACCACCGACAGGCGACGCGGCCGTCGCCGCTTCTTCGCCGACCGACGGATCACCCACCGCCTCCGTCTGCACCGGCGACGCCGACGGTGCCCCCGCGGCCGCCAACAACGGTGGCCACAGCAGCGACGGGCGGGGGTCCCCCAGCCGCCCGCCGCCCACACGGGGGGGCGTCCCCGGCGGCCGCCCACCGCCGGGTGTGCACGGCCCCACGGCGGCCCCGCCGTCGGTCGGTCGGCCCACCGCTGCCGTGCCGCCGCCCGCTGCATCGTTGCCGGAGCGGCCGCGGGCGGGCGGCGGTGGAAGAGTCGCCACGAGTGCCAGCGCGGCAGCCATGCCCCCTGTTGCCGGCCGCCGCAGCGTCGATGGGGCAGACGTCGCCACGCCGTCGGCCGCGCGTGTCGCCACTGCTCGTATGGGGGTGGGTGGGGGGGGGAGTGCCGCCGCCACCGCTTCCGCGGCGGCCATGCCCCCAACAGTGGGTGGGGTAAGGCGGCGACGCTTGGCCGCCGCCTGCTCATCGGCAGTGGCGGCCGGCGGCCGGCGGGTGCCGACTGTGGGGGCGGGCGCCGCGGCCTGTGGAGGGTGGGGTGTCGGCGGCGTCGGCAGGGAAGCGTCGGTGTTGCCTCTGGGACGGGGACGGGGGCGCGCCTCGCCGCTCATGTCGCCGCTTGTTGCTCCACCGGCGGTGCTGGGCACCGCCGGCGCCGCCCTTCCCGCCCCACTGTCCCAACCGTCGAGCTGCCCCTCCTCACTGCCCCCTCGCCACCCGCCCATCCGTTTGTCCGGTCTTCCACCGTCTGGCGGCTCCCCCGGGCTCGGCAGAGGGCGGCACGGGTAGGGTGGTGGCCGATCGCCCGACGACCGGTCGTGCCACCCCCCGGCGTTGTTGCCTTCCGCCATGCAGTCGGCGGGGGGTGACGTTAGCCCCCACGGCTGACGGCGGAGGGGAGGGGAATCCACGTTGACTCCTCCCTTGCTGTGGAACCTCTCTCGCCCAGCCGGCAGGGACACGCAGCGGGTCAATGAGCAGCGGCGGGTGAGCGTCGCACCGTCGTTTGCGCACGCGGGGTCGGCAGCAACAGTGACGGCGGCGGGCGCGGACGCCACCGTCACTGAGATGGCCGGCGGCGCCGTGCGGGCGGGCACCGCGATGGCGTTGGCAGCGCCGCAGCGCTGCCGGCGCGCGCGGCCGGTCCGCGGCCGACCGCCGGGATCCCTCCGCGGCTTGCGGGTCACCGCGACGGCGGCGGGGTGGCCGTGCGGGGCCGTAGCGCGTGGCCCGCGCTGCATGCCGCGGCTGGTGCGCGTCGATCCGTTACAGGCCTGTAGGGGGCAGGGGGCGGGAGCGCGCACGCCGTCGTGCGGACGATGAGGCGTACGGGGGGGGGGGGGGGGGGGGGCCCCCCGCCCCCGGGGGGGGAGGGGGGGGGGCCGGGGCCCCCCAGGGGGGGGGGGGGAGGGGGGGGGGGGGGGGGGGGGGCGTGGCCAGCCGCACGACTCGGGGGAAGAGGGAGCAGCCGAGAGCCCCAAGCGCGGAGCAGGGAATGAGACGTGTTCAAGGCGGGAAGGGCACCCAATGCGAGGCGGTGGCACACAGCCGAGTCGAGGCGAGAAGCTGGCTGGGTGGCGGGACCGTCACTTCGCTGGCCTTGCGGATCGAAACGGGCTCGAAATAGACGGCTATGATTGGCTGGACCACGACGGAGTCGGTTGGTGTGGCCTCCCACCTCTCGTTGCTCCCACAAAGCGTCTCGACAGCGCCTCGCGCAGCGCGCGGTGGGAAGCGGAAGGGGACATAGCCGGGAACGCAACGGGGGCGGCAGCGGCCACTGAGTGGCGCAGTCAGGCTGACCGCGGGGGACGCCACCGCCCCTGCCGCCGCCGACGTGGACCAAACGGTCGTGACGGCCGCCGCTCGGGCGCTGTGAGCGGACGCGGGGACCACCCCAGTAGCCGCCAACAGACATCACGCGGAACATGCCGGAAGCGTCCGACGGAGCGGCTGCCAGGTCCAGGCAGCCCGCGGCCGCCAGCTGTTCCTGTGCGCCGTCAGCGAGCCACTGGCGACCGATCTGTGGTGTTCACATCTGGCGCTTGCGCAGCCCGTGCCCGCACATGTGCAGGTGTCCGTGGCGGCCGCCCACGCGGCGGTCCAGGTGCTATCCGTCTGACACCAGTTAACAACCATTCGTTTGTTTTCTGACGATCCCGGAGCCTGTTGTTGGTGAAAATCACACCATTGGAGAGCTGAGCATCTCACGAGCTCAGCGGTATTCTTTTTCTTCTTGTGGCTCTTCGTTTTTCCCGTGCTAACGGCACGTGGATCGTTCTTTTGGGGGTACCCCAGATAGCAACCATCACATTCTCATATGAGAACAGGCGCAGTGTCAGTGTGTACAGTGCGGCCCCGCACAAGGTCCCAAGCGCAGAAGGTCCGGCGGACCTTCTGCGAGTGTGCCACAGTCAAATAGCCCCACATTTTTTGACACAAACGGCGTCTCTCGAGCAGCCTGACTGTCGCCGAATATTTGAGATGTGACAGTCGGCCGAAACCGCGCTTTCGACAACCCAGGTTCAGATAACTTTTTTAGACCTGGAAGGGGGCTATGATTATGGCCTACCCCCGGAACAAGTGCGGGGCCAGACTGTACCAAGCAGCTTAAATGCAAATATTGTTTCTGTACTGAAGTAAGCCCACACTGTGAAGGACAGCCCGCCAGTACAGCGCAAATATCGTGTATTGAGGAGTATGTAAGAAACGCCAACACACTTTTCCAGTACGCCCCCAGTATCTCGGTGGTACATTTCCCGACGATCTCATGGCGAGAAATTTCTGTTCAGAGAGTGCAGCGGCGCGTCTCGCGCACAGCGGCGCAGGGCTGTCCCGTCCCCTAAGACTCGTACCGCAATCGCAAGTCGGGCCCTCAATCGCGCTGTTCGGGCCCAATCGCAGGGTCGCAGGCCCCGATTGCATGGTCTCAGGCCCCGATTGCTAGGCCGCTGCTGGCCGATTGCGCATTGTCGCAATTGAGGTCCGTATTGCTTCGGCTCGGGCCCGACTATTGGCGGTAAGGACCCCAGTTTCTCAAACAGACGAGCAACTGTTGGTGTGTTGACTCCCTCGTCCAGGACATGACTGTTCACAGGCGTCATGTCATGCCTGACCGCCGAGCCCCACCCCTCCCGCGCCCCTCCCTGGCCGGTCACGCAACCCCCTTCATCGGTCCTTGGCGGCGAGCACGGCCGCCCCCCCCCCCGCCTTCGCTCCCCTCGGCCATCCCACATGCCGCGGGCGCGACGGCGTAGTCGACGGCGATCGCCCGCCGGCGGCCGCTCGGCGGGGCTCCGGTACGCAACTCGGCGGCTGCAGTGCGCTGCTCTGCAAGCGGAGATGGGGCAGCGGTCGCGGCGGATGCGGCGGCTGGGCCGCCCGTTTCCGCCGACGCCGGCGCCAGCGCGCCTTCCCGCCCCCTTGGCATCCTTTCGGCGCACGCCCCGTTTGTGGCCGCGCAGCCGTCCCCCGCCAATCCCTGCTGTTCCGGAGACCTTGTCCGTTCGCGGCCGTCGGCGCGCAGCGGCGCCTTCTTTAGATTTTCTTTGACGGTGGACGGCGGCGCGTCGCCGAAGGCTGCCGTAACGCCGCCACCGCCTAGTACCGCCGCTGCTGCCCCTGCTCAGCACCGGCCTTTTCGTGCCCTGCCGGTCGGTGCGCGCGCCGCCGGGGGCGCCAGCGCTGCTTCCCCCGACGGGTTCTTGGGCGGTGCGGACGGAGGCCCCCTGTCGTGCTCGCGTGCTCGGAGGGGCGGACGCAGCACCGTGGACTCATCGCGCGCGGCCGCTTGCGCACCCTACTTGGCAGCACTGCCTCTGTTCGGGGCGCTGACGGCCCAACCTCCGGAAGCGACTGGCGCCGTGGCCCCGCGAGGTGTGTAGGCCGCGCCGACAGCGTTGGCTCCGACCGTGCCGGTGCGCACAGGCAAAGCAGCCGCCGTCGCGGCCGCGACCGCCGGCGTCGATTGTCCGCCGGAGCCGGCCACCTCCGTGCTCGCCGCCGGCGCGTCTTGTAGGGCCAGCCTGCGCGTGGGTGAGAAGTCTATGCCCCCGGTGGAGGTGTACGTGGCCGCGCTGTGGGGCGCGGTGTTAACGGCGCCGTCGGCGCGTCTCGCCGACGGCGCAGGGGCGGCAGCGTTTCCGGCGGAGAGGCGGTGCTCGCGGCGGCCGCGGCGCCGGCTCCGGCGCCGCCAACCTTGCCCCCGCCCTCGCCGGCATGGCGGCCCACCCCTCGGGAAGAGCAGTCGGAAAGTCTGGGAGGAAGGCAATGACGAGGGGAGGTGGCTACGCACAGCAGGGAAAATGGAATGAATGCTACTACTCCACCCTGGTTCGTTTTTTCAGCAGAAGCACAACATAGCTGCATCTTGGGCAATCTTGCTTCAAGGCGTTTTTCCGTCCAATGCTGACGCGAAGTCCATGATCCCACCCCCCAAAGTGTACTGGTAGGCTTTACGCATCATCAAGCATAGACACAATCAAACGTACTATATCTGAAGCATCAAGACGACGGAGCGGACGGAGAAACAGCAGAAAAATGCCCTGGCTTGGGATTCCGCTTGGCCCAATGAAGAACTGCCTTCTGCGATGTAGCGGGTGCCAGCGCCTGGCTGACCCTGCGGCGAGCGTACTTCTTGTCAGCAGCCATCCTCCGCACGATATCTAGCAACCACTTGTGCGGACCCGTCGAGGTTAACCTTTCCGCTTCCGGCGCAGCCGCGATGAGGAGGTCGTACGTGCACTCAGCCACCTCCACCGGCGCCTGGTTTTCCTTCCCCTTCACACTGCTCTTGTTCTTGTACTGGCCTCTGGAAGTCTTTCCGGGAGTCTTGTACTTCTTTCGCCACCGGAAAATGAGGCTTGCCCACGTCCGGATGCCAAACACAGCATACCTCTGTGCCAGATGCACGTGACACAGACTGACGGTGTCATCCACCGCTTGTGTGCACTTGTTGTTGTTGGGGTTGTGGCCCTCCGTCAAGACGAGCGCAACGGCGCACGGCCTCTCCCACGTCTATCAGGTGACCCTCGCGACGGGGCTCCCATTCTCGTCGACCGTCGACTCCTCGTGCTCGCCTTCCGAGGACGGGGAGGAATTGGTGGCGGAGTCGGGGCCCCCAAAAGCATCACCAGACGATGGTTAAGCCGCTACGCCGGCGGTGGGACGCCTCTCAGCTGGTGCGGACACAGTAGACTGTGTCGCCGCGCCACCACTCGGCGGTGCCGTATCATCGTGAAGGACATGATCATTTTCTTGAATGTTGTCGTGAAGCTGTGGGCCGGCATCAAGTGCGCCAGCGGCTGCGGCTGTGGCGGGTGCGACGGCGGCGTGGCCAGCGGCGGAGGCCGGTGATGGTACAGGAACGGTGGAAGCCTTGACCGTTCCTGCGGCTGTGGCGGGTGCGGCGGGGGCGTGGACCGCGGCGGAGGCCGGCTATGGTACCGGCACGGCGGACGCCTCGACCGCTGCGTCAAAGACGGCGCATAGAGAGAGATCAACAGAACCTGACACCGGCTTGCCGCTGTTAGCGTGGACTAGGTCTTCGAGGAAGAGCGGGACGATACCCTTTCGGCCGGTAAAAAGAGGTCACGCAGGGAAAAAAGTCAGGTCAATTCAGAGGTCGGGGCACTCTGACAGCAGGGAGGCCAGGCGGTCGAGGTGGATGGGAGGAACAGGCGGGCACCACTTGGTCATGGCGGCGCGCCAAGCAGCATTCGACCGCTTCTTCTCAGGGGGGGGGTGGGTGGGGGGGAGCTCACTGGGTACACTAAGACGCAGGCGGCGCCGGTGCCTCGAGTCGTCACCCTCCGGCGCACTTGGATTCTGGTCACAAGGGTCCGCACGTGGGCCACGCTGAGGGTGCTTCAAACGCCCATCTCCCGCAGGAACAGACGATGACATATTGGCGCTGACGGGACAGCCGCCAGAAGCAGGTGAGCGCAGAGGGCGGGAAGAAGACGAAGCAGCAACAGGTGCCGGTTGCGCGAGCAAGAGAAAGAAATCGACAGGCGGGCCAAGAGGAGAGGGTGCGGGGCACGCAACAGAGATGCCGTTGTGCAAAAGCTGACATGCCCGACTCAAATCCTTGCAGAACACCAGAACAATTACGCAAATAGTTGAACATGTGTCTTAGAAAGAGCCTGTTGCATTGCAGCCGTCGTCGGCGTTCGCTGTCACCACCACTGCAACATGTCCACTGTCATTGGCGGAATCTTGTACCAGTCCTTCAGGCGATGCTCACGCCGAACTTTAGGAAACGATAATCGCCAAGCATCATGCCATGCCTGCACACGGAGCAATTCGTTCTGCAAGAATATATATTGCAGCACATTAGGGTATCCGCAGTGTGACAACACGCCCAGCCAACCCCACCCAGTCGAGGGGAAGGCGAGCCAGGCCGTGTCGCCAGGTAGTCCTGTCCGGGAATACCCGCCCCGGAAGGAAACCCCGAAGAGCACACACGCACGGCGTCGACCGGAGGATGACGCCCAGAGCGACAAACACGAGTTGTGTGACCGGAAGTTTTCTTGCCCGCGTCGAAGGCCTCGAGGCAACACTCACGCCTCACCCTCTTATCCCGTTCGTTTCCCTTAGACCCTCCGATAACCCCCCCTCAGACACCCACGAAAGACCCTCAGAAAACCCTCCGAAAACCCCCTCTCAGACACCCTCAAAGGAACCTCAGTAAAACCCTCCCCTCAGGGCACATGGGGCCAGTCTCCGCGGAGGACGGCCGAAGCTTCGGACACCGCCTTGATTAGAGGCGGGGAAAGGGTGCTATGTGACACCCTTGCGGCGCCCCGGTGTCAGGGGCGCGGTATAATACTGGTCAATGGTCCAAGTCGGGTTTACAAAACGTTAGGCCCTTAACTGGGGGCCTGCCCGGGGATCTACTAGTCCCAGGGAAGTCTCGAGGTCTCGGTTGTGGTTGGGGAGTCACGGGGCGATCACAAGTGGATCGCCACCGGAATGATTCGAAATATGCGTCAGTAGGACATATTTCCCTCGCGAGAGCCAGTGGCCGCTTCGGACTGACTGCATCCGACCGCCCATGACGCGAATCAACGTGTCCCCTCTTGACTGGGAGGGAACTGGTTCCCCGAGTGTGGGGGCCAGGTGTCCGGCCGTCACACGTAGAATATAGTTTCATCATTTATTCCAAAAGCGGAATTCCTTCGATCTCGACTTGCCATCGAGAGTGGTTTTGCTGACACGCCGTGACCCTCCTTGCGCGCGTGGTCACGGCGGGCCGCGCCTCCATTCGCGTCCGTTCTTGTCTTGCATCTCGTGCTCACCCTCCTTCCGCTCGTGGCCACGGCGGGCCGCGCCTCCCTTTGTAGCCGTGCGTGTCTTGCAGCTCGCGCTCACTCTCCTTCCGCGCGTTTCGCGCGGGGGCCGCGCCTCCCTTTGTAGCATTGCGTGTCTTGCAGCTCGCGCTCACTCTCCTTCCGCGCGTTTCGCGCAGGTCGTACCCAGCGTCCTCCGTGCAGATTACTGTACTGCGGCTCAATCGCATTTGGTGCTCGGAGCCGGACGGGTGGCCACGAGCCCAGTGGTGCTGCCACGGAGCTTCGTGCCTAGCAGTTGTGCATGTGGCGTCCCTTCGTACGCCTTCATGCCTGCGTTTCATTTGCGTGTGTTTTTAGCAGCTTTGAGGCAGCGGCGGCCGCGGCAGGGGCTTCGCACCGAGGCCGTTGCCAGAGCTTCTCCCTTTGCGGCGGCATCGTCGTGACGTGGATTTCTGGTGCCGGTCGCTGCGCGGCTGGGGGCTGTCAAGTGGTGGCCATGGGAGACGCAGCGGCAGACAACGAGGCTGCCTTTGAGCACATTGAAAACATGAGTCTTGTTATCTTTTCGTTCTTCGCCCACCTCGGCGGCGTCCGTGTTACCACGGAGGATGCCTTTGCGCTGCTGCCGGGCACGTACGTGAACGACGTCATCATCAATTTCTATGCCCATTATCTCAGGGGTCCTGCACTGAACGCCGAGCAGATGCAAGGCGTGCTCGTACTCCCCAGCTACGTGTTCAAGCTGATTCTCGACAAGGGGCCGCAGGGGGTGATATCGGCGTGCCGCTTCATTCGATGGCTGCGGCGGCCGCCGCCCGCTCCACCGACATGTTTGCCGGCCGTCGCCGCTCACCTCCCCCCCGGCAACTCCACCGCTGCTGAGATGTCGGCCGGCGCGGCCGGCGCTGCCACTTCCAGGTCTGCGGCACCTCTAGAGGGCAACCGCCCCCCCCGCCACACATGTTCGAACATCGTGGCCGCCGATTTTGGCGCTCCCCTCGGGGCCGTCTCCGGCGGTCGCGACCCCCAGAACGAAAAGCGGCGCCAGGGCACCGACGCGCGCGCCGCCGCGGCGGCTGCGGCGCAGACTGCGGACGGCGTCCGCAACGTTGCGGCACCTGGCCGCGAGGTTGGGACCGTGCGTGACGTTTCGGACGGGATAAGTGCGCGGCGTCGCGCGAGTGCCGCACCTGGCGGCTGCGCGACGTCTCTGCTGCCGTCAGGCAGCTGCTGCGGCGCGTGGTCGTGCAGGCCAGCTGGTCCAGCGACCGCATGGAGGTCTGCATGCTCTCCGAGCTTACCGACGCGCTTGAAGCGGTGGTGGCGCTCTCCCCCAACACGCGCGTGGTCACCCTCGTTCCGGGGGTCGATCTACCTTCCGCTTCCCTTCTGGGTGCCCACCTCCCGCGTTGGCTGCCGGTAACGCGGGCCTGCGACAAGGCGCATGACTGCCACGTCATGCGCTTCCGGGACCAGCTGGCCTCCGTCGGTGGGTGGGTAGGGATCCCAGCGGCCCACGAGGCGGCCGTGGGCGCCGCCCTGATGCGCGAGCTGGATCCGTCTGTGAGGGAGCTGGGGGCGGATGACAACGATGCCTCGGGTACAGCGCGGCGCGGGGCGGACCGGGGATACCCCGTTACTGTTGTCCCCAGGGGAGCCGCGGCGGCCGTGGGTGGCAATCGTCGGGGGGATTGCAATCCCCCCCCGACCGGCTCGGCGACGGCATCGGCCGCCGGGGTGCCTGGAAGTTCTGCACCGGCGCACAGTACGACCGCGGAGATTTCATCGTCTATGGCCACTGCGGCTGCTCAGAAAACCCTTGGCCGCGACGGAGGTGCGGTCGACATGGCCGCGGGAGTGGGGAAGTCCACGCTCATGACGACGACGGCGGACCCCACGCCCAATTCAGGTCGTGCCGCACCCCCCGGCTCAGAAATATCCCTTCGGAACGATGTCCACCGTAGCGTTAGCGTCCGCGCCGCCGCACGCCACGGCTATTGCCGAGATGGCCCGGCGATTGAGGAAGACCCGCTCGCGGCGGCGCGCTTGTCCCCCGCACCCGGTGACGTGTTGACCGAGACGCCCGCCGCTACCGCCGCCTTGGTGGCTGACTTGATATCGCGGCCACTGACAGCCCCCTCGCCCAGCCCGCCGCCCCCCTGGCCACGATCGCTGCGCGACCACGGTCGTACTTGGACGCATGTCCAGCATCTCTGAGCCACAATAGCCATGGGGGGGGGGGGAAAGAGCGACTAGGCTTCTTCCTAGCCATTGTTAGGTGGAGCAGAAGGCACGGACGGCGGTCTGACCAAAGCCGTTGGCGCTGAGTCGTGGGGAGAAGAAATGGACAGGTGGACCTGGCTGCTGACAATCTGTTGAACATCTGTTCTGGATTGTAGCCCCCTGTCATGGACCATTCTGTTGGCCATCTGTTGGCCAACTGTTGGCCATCTGTTGGCCACCTGCTGACCATATGTTGACCACCTGTTAGCTATTTGTTGACCACCTGTTGACCACCTGTTGACCACCCGTTGACCATCTGGTGACCATCCGTTGACCACCTCTTGACCATCTGTTGACCATCTGTTGACCATCTGTTGAGGATGGTGAGCGTCATGCCGAGCGTAGAGTTGAGGGCGAAAGACGCCGCCTCCTGAGCGGCCGGTGTAAAGGCCTCGGCGAGCGGAGCCGCCGTCGGCACGGATGACGACGACGGCGACGGCGTCGGCGCGGGGGGCGCCAGCTCGTGCGTGGCCGCCAGCGTCGCGGTGGCAAAGGAGGCAAAGACGGTGACGTAGGCGAAGACAGTGGCAAACTCGGAGGTGTGGACCGTGGCAATGCGCCGCTGGAGGGACGCCACCGCGTCAAAGAGGTCGGTCATTTCCTGGGGTGGGGGCCCGAAAACCGCTGGTGCGTCGTCGAGCGCCGCGCACGTGACCGACAGAGTCGTGCGAGCGGGAGCGGGCGGTGCGGTCGAAGCCTGTTAGTGTGTCGCAGTGCGGTCGAAACCGTGCCGCCCGGAAAGGAAGCGCCCGCCACGAAGGGGGGGGATGGGCCTGACGCGGCGTCGCCGCTTCCCAGGAGGCTTTCCAAGGACGCCAGCGCGTGTCTGCTGCGGCTTGCCGAGCTTTTCTACCTCCAAGCACCCACCCTCGTCTATTGGCCAGTGCTCATGGCATTAGAAGACTACGCGGCGGACCACGTCGTCGCCTGGCTGCTGCCGGCGTCGCACCAGCTGGGGAGCGAGGCGCTGGCGTGCGTGCGGCGCAAGCTGCGCGACGCCACGGCGCGTATGTTGTTGCTGACGCTACCGTCCGTCGTCTTCGACGTCGCTGCCCTCCTGCGGGGCAGGGCGATGCGCTCGTCGCCGGTGTTTCGGACGGTACGCATCGCCATGCTGCTCGACGAAAAATATTCTGAGGGTCTTCTTGACCGCAGTGCGGGTGTGTGGCGGGTCTCTCCGCCACCAAGACGGTGGTCGTACCGACAGACACGGCGCCGCCGCCCACTGCCCACCCCTCCGCCACTGGCCGCCCTTCCTCTCCCCCACTTCCTTCCCGCTCCGTAACCCCCCCCCTGTCTCGCCACCCACACGAGTGACACATGTATAAACATGCACCAATCGAGCTCTGCGACTCCCGAATTTTTATTGTTTGCCTCTGCAAGGGCAGTGGGTCGATGTCTGAAATGAGAGCACCGCCCTGGCGGCCGACAGCTGTGCCACGACGTTCAGCACGATCGGGTCTGCGTCGTGTGGCACCCGAATGGCGCCGAGAGCCCCAACCGTCGACCGGCTCCGCAGGTAGGGCAGGTCCGCAGCGGGCTTGCGGGAGGCGCCTGGAGGCGTCACCATCAAGATGACATATAGCCACGGAGGCGCTGTGTCAGCGACAGCCTTGCTCAGTGTTCCTCCCCCCCCCCGACGAGCCTTCTCGGCTACGGCGGACGCCATCCGCAAAGGCCGGCGCAAAGCGTGCAAAGATCGAGTTGACGCGCGCCCACGAAGCCCATCACTCTTGGGTTTTCCTGTAATCAGTTGGTGAACAGAAGGCTGCTTCAATGTCAAGGGCGGCCCGCAAGACGTCCTTGTGAGAGCCTCCGTCCGATATCACTACGAAAAATTCATCTCCGCTGCTACGTTTCTTCGCTAGCGCACTTGCCTGCTGTTGAGGCATCCACAGTGTCGCAACGCAGCTGGTAAATGGGACACGTCGGGAATTGCGTGCCCGACAAGAACGTTGTGACCACACAGGAGAGAGACAGATGTGACGTAATAAGCTCAGACCTAACGCAGAGCAAAACACA
>Ga0114953_1002463_pt1 | contig 12865 bp, 8 predicted proteins | sample SidtaG_FD_87298 | JGI IMG/M metagenome (GOLD analysis project Ga0114953, IMG submission 87298) | Marine algal microbial communities from Sidmouth, United Kingdom - Sidmouth_Male2 metaG | ecosystem: Host-associated > Algae > Red algae > Unclassified | place: Sidmouth, United Kingdom | collected...
ATTGCCAATCGCGTTCCGCAATTCGAGGCGGTCAAGCTCGCCCGTTCCTGGGTGGGCCACTACGCCTTCAACTCCTTCGACCAGAACGCCATTCTGGGGCCTCACACCACGGTCGAGAACTTTTTTTTCCTCAATGGTTTTTCGGGTCACGGATTGCAGCAGTCACCTGCCATGGGGCGTGGCACAGCCGAATTGATTACCTATGGTGAATATCGATCGCTCGATCTTTCAGACTTCAACTACCGGCGAATTGAAGAGAACCGGCCGTTTGACGAAAAGGCTGTGATCTAGTGATGACTCTGCTTCGAGCATCCGACGAATTTCCGGTCGACAGGAACCACAATTGGTACCAGCCCGCGTGCGCGCGCCAACCTTGGCGACCGTGGTGCAATTCCCGTCGGCCGTAATAGCCATCTTGATCGTCGTCGCTCCAACGTCGAAGCAGGCACACACGGTTGCGCCTGGATCGGGCAGATCGTCTTCCGGACGGCCAGCAAGCAGGCGGTGTCGAGCATTGGTGCCCGTCACCTGCTGCCCGATTTGCTCGGCGAGCCAGCGACGGGCGAGGCCGACCGGCGCAGGACCGACGAACCAGGCGGTCGCAAGGCGTGTACCCTCGAGCAACAGGCGACGACCCAGCCCGGCACTGGAATCGTCGTGTGAAACGCGTTCGATCGCCCGGTCGACGTATGCAGCCCCGACCAGCAGCGCGTCGAGGCGCTCGAGCAGCAAAGCCGGGCTATCGGTCGAGGCGATCTCTATGCGCCAGCCGGTGGCTGTTGGCGACAACGCCCAGTAGTCGTTGCCAAGCGCAGTGCGCAGTCCGTCGGGGCGGTGCGCAGAGACGGCGAAAGCATACGAAGCAGCGCCCCACCGCGCGAGTTTGACCGGTTCGCTCTTCGACGCCGGCTGGCCCGACACCGGATCCACTGTGCGCGACACGAGCGCATCGACCCGCGCCCGGGACGCCCAGGCGTCACTCCAATGCATCGGTACGAACACCGAGCCCGGACGTTGGCGGTCCGTGACGAGTGCGCGCATGCGCACCTTGCCCGACGCGCTTGCCAACTCTACGATGTCGGCGCCATTGATGCCGAGTGCATCGGCATCGACCGGCGCGATCTCGGCGAACGGTTCGGCCAGGTGCGAGCTGAGCCGCGCCACACGGCCCGTACGCGTCATCGTGTGCCACTGATCGCGTATGCGTCCGGTGTTGAGTATCACTGTTCGGGTCGGCGTCCGGGTCGGCTTCCGACCGGGCGACCGATCCTCGGTGCACCCGGCGGGCGTCGCAATGAAGGGCTGCACCTCGATCGGCCACATCCGTCCTCTGCCGGATGGCGTGTGAAACACGCCGTCGGCGAAGAAGCGGCGTTCACCAGGCGCGCTGCCCTCGCGCCAAGGCCATTGAAACGGCGCGAGCGCGTCATAGCCAGCGTCATCGAGGCTGGCTGCCGCACCAATGTCGAAGTCCGGCGAGCCCGCGGCGGCGGACAGCGCGGCGTGCTCGCGGAAGATTTCTGCAGGCCCGACCCAGTCGAACGCTGGGCGGCCGTTCACGTCCACACACTCTAACCGCTTTGCCACCTCCGCGATCTGCCACCAGTCCGGCTTCGCAAGATCAAGCGCGGTGCGAAAGCACCGCTGGCGCGAGATCCGTCGCTCACTGTTGGTAACCGTGCCGTCCTTCTCGCTCCACGCGGCAGATGGCAGCAGCACGTCGGCCACAGCGCCGGTGTCACTCCCTTCGACAACGTCCGAAACGACGACAAAGGGACAACGTGCCAGTGCATCCCGCACGCGATCCGCGTCCGGAAGGCTGTCGACAGGGTTCGTCGCCATGATCCACACCGCCTTTATCTTGCCGTCGCGCACGCGCTCGAACAACTCCACGGCCATGGGGCCGGGTTTTTCTGCAATACAAGGCGAGCCCCAAAATTTCTGTACACGCGCACGGGCCCTGGCGTTGCCGAGTTCGACGTGTGCTGCCAACATGTTCGACAGCCCTCCCACTTCGCGTCCACCCATCGCATTCGGCTGCCCGGTGATCGAGAACGGGCCCATCCCCGGGCGCCCGATGCGTCCCGTGGCGAGGTGACAGTCGATGATCGCATGGACAGTGTCGGTACCACGCGCACTCTGGTTGACGCCCTGGCTGTACACGCTCACGACCCGATCGGTAGCGCTGAAGAGTGCATAGAAGCTTTCGAGCTCCACCGGCGTCAGTGCCGTCAGGGCGGCTACCGTGTCGACGTCGAGTCCCCTTACCGAGGCGAGTGCGGTCTCGAATCCATCGACGTGTGCGTCTGCGAATGCCGTGTCGATCGCACCGTTGTCGTCCAGTGCGCACAAGAGGCCTCCGAACAGGGCGATGTCCGAGTCGGGAGCGAGGGACAGGTGCAGATCAGCAAGCTCGGTAGTGGCCGTTCGCCTGGGATCGATCAGCACGATGCGCATGCACGGACGCGCCTCGCGCGCCGCCTGCAGACGCTGGAACAGCACCGGGTGGCACCAGGCGAGATTCGAGCCGACGAGCACGACGAGGTCCGCAAGCTCAAGGTCCTCGTAAGTACCGGGCACGGTGTCGGTACCGAAGGCACGCCTGTGGCCAGCGACGCTCGAGGCCATGCACAGTCGCGAGTTGGTGTCGATGTTCGCGTTGCCGAGCCAACCCTTCACGAATTTGTTGGCAACGTAATAGTCTTCGGTCAGAAGTTGTCCCGATACATAAAACGCGACACTGTCGGGCCCGTGCTCATCAATTGTCTGTCGTAGCCGCGTGGCAACGAGATTCAACGCGCTGTCCCAGTCGGTCTCTCGCCCGGCGACGCGTGGCGCGAGCAGGCGATCGGACACATCGAGCGTCTCGGCCAATGCCGCACCCTTGGAGCAAAGCCTGCCGAAATTTGCAGGGTGCTCCGGATCGCCCTGCACTGAATGGGCGCCGTCGGGTTCACGCGTGATAAGAACGCCACAGCCGACCCCGCAATAGGGACAGGTGGTGCGTACCGCTTCACGGCGCCCCGAAAAGGTTGGCACGTCCGATCCGACCATCATCGCGACGGCCTTCACGCGGCCGCGTTGCGAGTGTCGGGTGCCAGCGGTTCCGTCGCCGCGCGAGCGTCGTTCGGGGCCTCCGGCGTTCCGCTCGGCACCGCCGACACGGCGTCTGCAACAGGCGCGTCCGGCGCGAGCATCACGGTATCTCCCTCGCGCTTGAGCGAATAGCGCGCGACCCTGCCCTGATCGACGCCGCGCGCCGCTCCATCGTCGAGACCGATCACGAGATTGTGGAGCGGACACGTCACACAGTCCCCGTGCACGATGCCCTGGCTGAGGGGGCCACCCTTGTGCGGGCAGCGGTCCTCGACTGCGAAGAGTGTCTCGTCGGCGGTACGGAAGACGGCGATCGTGCGCTCGCCGACGGTGACGCGTCTAGCGCCGCGAAGCGGGATGTCGCGAAAGCTCCCGAGCGCGATCCAGCGGGTGTTCTCGGCGGGGCTCATGCTTCCGCTCCGGCACGGTTGCGGGCAGCGCCTTCGGCCAAGGCGGCATTGGGCAGGGTAACCAACGGCTTGAACTCGTGATCCCAACGCGGCTCGGCTGCGTTGCCGGTGACGGCGCGGGCCGCCCAGGGATCGACCTGAGCGGTCGTCTGCGAGTTCTCGAAGCGCGCCACCAGCGCGGTCCGGTTTGCAGCATCATCGACAATCTCGTTGCGCACCTCGTCGAGCCCGATGCGCAGCGCCCATTTCCAGATCCGTTCAAGATAGTGACCCTGCTCGCGGTAAAGCTGGAGCAATGCAGCAACATGCTCCATCACCTGTTGTTCGGAGCTGACGTGGCACAGCACATCGGTGCCGCGCACCTCAAGCCCGGCGGCGCCCGCGAAGTGGAGGTCGTAGCCCGAATCCACGCAAATGATGCCGATGTCCTTGCACGTCGCCTCGGCACAGTTGCGCGGGCAACCGGATACGCCAAGCTTGACCTTGGCGGGCGCCCAACTGCCCCAGAGGTAGCGCTCGAGTCTGACGCCGAGTCCGGTCGAGTCCTGCGTACCGAAGCGGCACCAGTCGGTACCAACACAGGTCTTTACGGTGCGCAGCCCCTTGGCGTAGGCGTGGCCCGACACGAAGCCCACTTTACCGAGGTCATGCCAGACGAGCGGCAGATCATCCTTCTTTACGCCGAGCAGGTCGATGCGCTGGCCGCCGGTGACCTTGACGGTCGGGATCTCGAACTTGTCGACGACATCGGCAATCGCGCGCAACTCGGCCGACGAGGTCACACCACCCCACATGCGTGGTACGACCGAGTAGGTGCCGTCCTTCTGTATGTTGGCGTGTGCACGCTCGTTGATAAAGCGCGACTGGTAGTCGTCTTCATAGTCACCGGGCCACTCACAAACGAGATAGTAGTTCAGCGCCGGGCGACACTTCGCACAGCCGCAGGAGGACGTCCACTCAAGCTGCTGCATGACGTCAGGAATGGTGCGAAGGGATTTCGCGCGGATCAGGTGGCGTACTTCGTCGTGGCCGAGCGCGGTGCAGCCGCACACCGGCACGACCGTCGCGCGCTCGAAGCGCTCGCCAAGGGTGAGCGACATGACCTGCTCGACGAGGCCCGTACACGTGCCACAAGACGACGACGCTTTGGTGCGCGCCCGCACCTCGTCGATCGTGGTCAGGTCGTGCTTGACGATCGCTTCGACGATCCTCCCCTTGCAGACGCCGTTGCAACCGCAGATCTCCGCCTCAAGAGGCAAGGCTGCAACGGCCGCCGTAGGGTCCATTTCGGCCGCCCCAGCGAAAGCCTGGCCGAAGATCAGGCTGTCGCGCCCATCCTCTATCGACTCGTTGCGACGGAGCTTGTCGAAGTACCAGGCGCTATCGGTCGTGTCGCCCATCATGACAATGCCGACGATGCGATCGGCCTCCATGACAATTCGCCGATAGATGCCGGCCGCCGCATCCCGCAGTACGATCTCGTCACAGACGTCACCGCCCGAAAAGTCGCCGGCGGAAAACAATGCAATGCCGTTGACCTTGAGCTTCGCCGACAGCATCGAGCCGGTGTATGCCAGATTCCCGCCGGCGAGATTCGCGGCCAGCACGTCTGCCATCTCGTACAGTGGCGCGACGAGACCGTACACCGTTTCGCGGTGCTCGACACACTCGCCGAGTGCCCACACATGCGGATCGGACGTGCGCATGTCGTCGTCGACCAGTATGCCTCGATTAACTGCGAGTCCGGCAGCCTCGGCGAGTTGGGTCGCCGGTCGGATGCCGACGGCCATGACGACGAGCTCCGCATCGATCACGATCCCGTCGGCAAGCTTTACACCTGTCACGCGACCGTCCTCACCCAGAATCTCGACTGTATTCGCCTCGAGCAACACGTCGATACCGCGTGTCTCGATGGCCTGCCTGAGCAGATGCGCCGCCGGTGCATCCAGCTGACGATCCATCAGCACCGCGGTGTGGTGCAACACCGTGACCTGCATGCCCTGGGAGGCGAGCCCATCGGCCGCCTCCAGGCCCAGCAGCCCGCCGCCGATGACGACCGCGCGACCGCGCCGGCGACTGACATCGACCATTTTCTCGACGTCATCGAGATCGCGGTAAACCATGACGCCGTCGTGTTCAGCGCCTGGCAGCGGCAAGCGATTCGGCGTCGAGCCCGTTGCCACGACAAGCTCGTCATAGTGGTGGACATCGCCGTGCGCATCGGTCACTGCTCTTGCTTCGCGATCGATGCCCGTGACGGCGCATCCCTTGAGTAAGGTGATGCCGTGTCGCGAGTACCAGTCGTCGTCGTGCGTGACGATGTCCTCATAGCGCTTCTCGCCGGTCAGCACCGGCGAGAGCATCAGGCGGTTGTAGTTCACTCTCGGCTCGGCATTGAAGATCGTGATGTCGAACGCGCCGGGCGAATGCTCGATGAGGGTCTCCAGCATGCGCCCTGGCGCCATGCCGTTGCCGACAATCAGCAAGCGCCGCTTTGGTCCGCCGGTATCGTCCACTGTGTTCATCAGGAAGCGAGCCTCGTCTCTGGTCGCGCTGCGCGCCGTGCGGTGATCGCCTCGAGTAATTCGGGCGCAGGATCTGCCCCGCCCTCGTAGGCTTCCAGGAATTCGAGCAGCTCCTCGCGGTAGGCGTAGTAGTCGGGGTGCGCAAGCAGCGCCTCGCGCGAGCGCGGCCGAGGCAGGTCCACCTTCATGACGTTGCCGACTCGCGCGAGCGGTCCGTTGGACATCATCACGACCCGGTCGGCGAGCAGGATCGCCTCGTCGACATCGTGCGTAACGCACACGGCTGTCACCTTCGTGCGCGCCCAGACATCCATAAGCACATCCTGCAGCTGCCAGCGCGTGAGACTGTCGAGCATGCCGAACGGCTCGTCGAGGAGAAGCAACTTCGGCGACAGCGCGAACGCACGCGCGATGCCGACCCGCTGCTGCATACCATTGGACAGTTCCGACGCGCGGCGGTGCATCGCGTCACCGAGGCCGACGATCTCGAGGTAGTAGCCAACGACGTCAGCGCGCTCGGCCTTCGAGGCATCCGGATAGACTCGGTCGACGCCGAGCATCACGTTCTCCTGCGCTGTCATCCAAGGCATCAGCGATGGGGCTTGAAACACGACCGCACGTTCGGGACCCGCGCCGGTCACATGCAGCCCGTCGAGCACGATCGCGCCGTCGCTTATCGGGTTGAGCCCCGCGGTCATCGACAGTACCGTCGACTTGCCACAGCCCGAGTGCCCGATCAGCGTGACGAACTCGCCTTTGTCCATTCTCAGCTCGAAGCCGTCGACAACGGCGAGCGGACCGTCCGGTGTCGGGTAGGTCTTGCCGAGCTGGCTGAAGAGCAGGAAGTCACTCTCGCGCACACTCCGACCCGCCTCGATCAAGGCAGCCGGCACGGACGGATTCGAGCTGTCGCTTCGCGGAATGCCCGGAAACATCGGCACGACATTCGGCAGCTCACGTGTCGTGGCCGCCGCCTCCGAGCGCGTCTTGGCAAGTCCGAGCATGTAGCGCGTGATTTCCCCGCGCAGGCGCACGTAGTCAGGGTCGTGATTCATGTCGGCACGTAGCCGGGGTCGGATCAGCGGTACGTCGAACGCACGGCCGAAAGTGGCCGACGGTGCCGGCGTCATCGCGACCACCCGGTCAGCGAGCAGCAGCGCCTCGTCCACATCGTTCGTGATCAGCACAATGGTGGCACCGCTTTTCGATGAAATATCGGCGAACTCGTCCTGCAGACGCGCGCGGGTCAGCGCGTCCAGCGCTGACAGCGGTTCATCGAGCAAGAGCACCGCAGGTTCCATTGCGAGCGCCCGTGCGACCGCCACGCGCTGACGCATGCCGCCCGAGAGTTCGGCAGGACGGCGACCCGCCGCAGGCGACAGGCCCACCATATCGATGTACTTCGTCACCCGTGCGGCGCGATCCGCACGCGAAAGCGTTGACGCGACGACGTCGACTGCGAGCCGGATATTGCCTTCAACCGACAGCCACGGCATCAGCGAGTAGCTTTGAAAGACGACGCCGCACTCGGCGTCGGGCTGCGTCACCTCGCGACCCTTGTAGATCACCGCACCGGCATCCGGGCGCTCGAGCCCGGCCAGCAAAGACACAAGGGTCGTCTTGCCCGAGCCGGAAAAGCCAAGCACGGCAACGAACTCGCCCGCCTCGACGGTGAGGTTCACGTTCGCGAGCACCTCGGTACGGGCACCTGCGGAATCGTAGCCCTTCGACAGGCCGGAGACTTCAATGAGCCTTTTTTCGCTTGGTATGGTCATGACAGGTATCAGCGGTTGGCCGAAAACGTGAACGCTTTCTGTAGTGCGAACATGATCCGGTCGAGCAGGAAGCCGATCAGGCCGATCGTGATGACCGCGAGCATGATCCGCGCGAGCGAGTCAGACGAGCCGTTCTGAAACTCGTCCCAGACGAACTTGCCGAGCCCCGGGTTTTGCGCGAGCATCTCGGCAGCGATCAGCACCATCCAGCCCACACCGAGAGACAACCGCAGTCCGGTGAAGATCAGCGGCATGGCGCTCGGCATGACAATGCGCGTGATGGTCTTCCAGGTCGGCAGTCGCAGTACGCGGCCGACATTCATGAGGTCCTTGTCGACCGACGCCACGCCGAGCGCGGTGTTGATGAGCGTCGGCCACAGCGAGCACAACGTCACCGTGACGGCCGAGATCACGAGGGCCTTCGGAAATCCCGCGATCGGGCTCGAGTACGCGGCCGACACGATCATCGTGACGATCGGCAGCCAGGCGAGCGGCGATACGGGCTTGAAGATCTGGACGAGCGGGTTGATCGCGCCGTTGAAAGTGCGGGACAGACCCGAGGCAACGCCGATCGGGATGGCGATCATCGTGGCGATGATGAAGCCGAGCATGACAGTCTTCAGCGACGTGAAGATCTGGTCGACGTAAGTCGGCTTGCCGGTGTAGTCGCGCACCTTGACCTTGTCGGCGCGCCCCTCGGCCACGAGCTTCGAGTTCCTGGCCTCCTGGCGCTCGTGAAACGCGACCTCCTTCTCGCGCTCGCGTACGTGGTCCGCTCGCACTTCGCCAAGCTGTTCCCAGACCGCCGCCGGGCCGGGAATGGCGCCAAGCGAAGTCTGCACGGTAGGCGCGAGCAGCGCCCAGGCGGCGAGGAACAACGTGATGCCGAGCAACGGGATCGCCACACGTTGGCGGAGTTCCACCAACTGCTCACGCGGGGACGCACCTGCAATCAGCCGGACGATAGGCAAAAGCCAGCCGAAGCCGACGGCATCGACGCCACCCGCGACCCGATCGATACCACGGCGGACGCGGTCACCGAACGGTGCAGAAGGCGTGGTGATGGAGGCGGAATTCGTGCTCATGTCGCTAGGCGCTCCTGTCGTCTCGGTGTGGATCGATCAGCTGCCGGCCATCGGGCTGGCTTCCTTCAGGCCGATCTCGAGCGACTCGAGATAGGCGTTCGGCGTCTTGCCGTCCCACTTGATACCGTCGATGAACTCGCTGGTCGGCTCACGATATCCATCCGAATCCAACGGGAAGTCGTCGGCGGATGCGTAACCCTCACCCACGAGCAGTGCCGCCGCCTCAAGATAGATCTCCGGCAGATACACGCTCCTCGCTGTCTCTTCGTACCAGGAGTCGGGGCGATGCTCCGCGATCTGGCCCCAGCGGCGCATCTGGGTCAGGTACCAGATCGCGTCAGAGTAGAAGGGATAGGTCGCATCGTGGCGGAAGAACACGTTGAAATCTGGCACGTCGCGCACATCGCCTTTCTCGTATTCGAACGTGCCGGTCATCGAGGCGGCGATGATTTCCGCGTCAGCGCCGACGTACTCGGATCGGGCGAGCATCTCGACGGCCTCCATGCGGTTCGCATTGTCGTTCTCGTCGAGCCACATGGCGGCACGGATCAGTGCCTTGACGATCGCCTTGGTGGTCTCGGGATTCTCCTCGGTGAACGCCTTCGTCAACCCGAACACTTTCTCGGGATTGTTCTTCCACAACTCATAGTCGGTGATTACAGGAACGCCGATGCCCTTCTGCACCGCAGCCTGGTTCCACGGTTCGCCGACGCAGTAGCCAAGAATGGTGCCGGCCTCGAGCGTTGCCGGCATCTGCGGCGGTGGGGTGACCGACAGCAGCACGTCGGCGTCGATCTGCCCGGAGGTATCGCTGGGTGAGTAGAAGCCCGGATTGAGGCCACCGGCGGCGAGCCAATAGCGCAACTCGTAATTGTGAGTGGACACCGGAAAGACCATGCCCATGTTGAAGGGCTTGCCTTGCGACGCGTAGCTCTCGACGACGGGCTTGAGCGCTTCGGCCGAGATGGGATGCACCGGCCTGCCATCGTCGTCTTTCGGAATGCCCGGCTTCATCAGTTCCCACACAGCGTTGCTGACGGTGATGCCGTTGCCGTTCAGGTCCATCGAGAACGGCGTGACGATGTGTGCCTCGGTGCCGTAACCGATGGTGGCGGCAAGTGGCTGACCCGCCAGCATGTGCGCGCCGTCGAGCTGTCCCGTGATCACGCCGTCGAGCAGCACTTTCCAGTTCGCCTGCGGCTCGAGTGTGACGTAGAGGCCCTCGTCCTCGAAGTAGCCGTTCTCGTAGGCGACGGCGAGCGGTGCCATGTCAGTGAGCTTGATGAAGCCGAAGGTCAGTTCGTCCTTTTCGACGTCGAGCATCTCCGTCCCCGCGGCCATCGCCGTCACGGAAGTCAATCCGATCGCGAACACTGCACCGAAGAAGCCGATTCCGAGCATCTGCCGCTGCATCCCTGTATTTCGCACCCGCGAGAGGTGTCGTCCCCTGCAGGGCATCGTTCCGAAGACAGCCCTGTCGGTAGCACATTCACGGCGGGTTTGGAGATTCGACATCGCGTAAGTCCTGAAACATGAGTGGGGACGCGACGCAGCCTAACTACAACCGAACGGGCTGCCTCGCGTTCATTTCGCATCGCTGTGATGCACGCGGCGCAGCGGGCATCGCATTGGTGCGCGACGAACGCGAATGCTTCATGGCAGCGCAGCCGGGAACGCTTTTTCAGGGGCAGGACGTCGTAATGCTGGTGCGACACCGTCGCTTTCCGGGAGGTTCGTGACGGGCCGTACCGAGTGCTTTTCCTTCAGGCGTCTACCTACGTCGAAACGATTGCCCCGGGGTGTGCCGCCGGTGAGGCTCGTGTGCCGTCATGACCGAGGTCGCGCCAGACGATCATCATTCGAGGCCTATTGCGCTACTACAATCTTTCTTCGCGAACGGTTCACGCCATAGAGCACGGATGGCTCGACGCTTCTGTCCCAGGCTATTCCCTGGCCTTCGATCTTCGGTAAATCGACTGTCTCGACCCAGACGGGTTCGTGAGCAGTGGATGGCAAAGCACTATGTAGGCTTCACTTTGGTCGTGCCCTGTCAAGTAGAGGCGAGAATCTGGTAGAGGCGAGAATCTGGCCCCCAGGAACCTCCCGAGCTACTCATCGGTGCAAATCGCTGAAGGAGCGCAATCGGGTACATCCACGTACGTGAAATAGCGAAATCATCCGACATCTTGACCAGCTGCGTCTCGGCGAAGTCTCGCAAGGTCTGCTCGAGCGGATGCTCCCTTGCCAGTTGCCCGTAGTCGGTGAAGGCACCCCACCAGTAGCCCGCGTGGCGATTCAGCCAGGTGAACGCACCACGTCGAGTTCCGAAGGAGTGTGTGCGCACTCGCTCGAGCGTATCCGTATTCCAGACTTCGACCTAGCTCCTCGTCGGTAAGGTTGACCAGTCAGAATGCGCCGCGAACAGCCTGCCGTCGTGTATGACGCCGCCGTTGAGGTGCACGATACCGTCATCACCCTTGGACGGTGCCGAGCGGGTCAACGCCATCCCGCTCCACTTGTCATGACGACTGACGTTTCGCCCGCTGAGCGCGTAGACATGACGCTCGTCTACAGCGACGCCCTGTACCGCATCGATCGAAATGAAAGACTGTGTCGGTTCAGGCAGTGGATACGTCGTGGGCGGTCGGGACGGGACCTCGCCTGCCAGGAAAAACGAAGCCGAAAGCGCGACACAGGCAGGAACACGGCGCCACAAGCATTATTGTTCAAGCATCGTCAGCCGCGACAATGCGAACCTGACGGTGGCTGTCGATCGGCCGCATGCAATTGTCTGCGCGAACTTCCAGTTGCAGTCCTGTCAACGGCACTTCCAATCTGGATGTCCATAGGGTGTACCCGATCGCAAGACAACTACCCAGCGCCGCTCGCCCAAGCATGCCGGGTGTCGAAGCTGAGCCTCGTCCACCCACTTTTTCCGGGCATGTCCACGTCGAATCGACTGCCGTCTTCCACTTTTTCACAGGCAAGCCCCGGCTTCATGCGGGTTGTCGAGACATATGTCTTGCGGCCAAGCGAATTGACTATACGCCGAAAGCGAACAGGCAATTTTCCTGCTCTCGACCCGGAATCACTTGCACACAGCGTCGTCGCTCGTCGAGTACGACAGCCATTCAGCCTGGCGGATGTCGCTCTCGTCAAGTTTCCAGATCATCGCCTAGTGGCGTTGTGTGATCACGATCTCTAGATATTCTGATGGCACGACCATGCCGCCGTCGTTTTGCCAGCCTCCAACACGAACAGGGTATTTACACAGTTGTGCTAGGAGCCGGTTGCGCTAGGAGCCATCGATTTCCTCGATCCAGGTTTTTGCGGCTACCGCGCGCGGCAGACCAAGCGGACCGATAGCGAGCATGGCGACTTGTACGAGCGCATCATCCGCAATCCCCTCATTTTTTGCACGACGGGTATGGGAATGCACCGCTCCTTCGGAACCCGCACCAATAGCAAGAGCCAACTTCACAAGCCGTTTCTCCTGGTCGGACAATGGACCGCACTCTGCGGTCGCCTTGCCTAGAGCCGAATAGGCCTGCCAGATTTCGGGGTGTTCGTCAGCGAGGTCAGCGGCAGCACCAGTCATGGCATTGGTCATTGTTCTGTCCTTAGGTTGAAAAATCGTCGATTAACGGATTGGGTTTTGCAAATCGCTCCAGCTTGTCCTGATCGCTGATGACGACGCGAGTGCCAACCACTGATACGCCATAGGCTTGCAGGGCTCTGAATGCACGGCTCAGATTCTCTGGCGTCATACCCAAAAACGATGCCAGTCGGCGTTTTTGATAAGACAGTTCGAAACCTTTGTCACCTCCCACACGTTGCTGTTCGCGCAACAGATAATTTGCCAAACGCTCGAGCGAGGTTCGCAACTTCAGGTCTTTCTTGGACTTGATGACAGTCCGATAGCACTGCGCAAGCTCTGTGACGATCGCGCGCGCAAACGCATTGTCTGCATCGAA
>Ga0114953_1002470_pt1 | contig 12843 bp, 8 predicted proteins | sample SidtaG_FD_87298 | JGI IMG/M metagenome (GOLD analysis project Ga0114953, IMG submission 87298) | Marine algal microbial communities from Sidmouth, United Kingdom - Sidmouth_Male2 metaG | ecosystem: Host-associated > Algae > Red algae > Unclassified | place: Sidmouth, United Kingdom | collected...
AAACCATCTACCATCCCGGCTACCGCCGGCTGATGGGCAAGTTGCGTGCAGCACGCAAGGCCGCCGGACTGCGACTCGTCGACGCAGCTCACTTGGTGGGCCGCAGACGGGACTGGTTGCACCGCGTCGAGACCTCCCAAGTCCGACTCGATGTGCTTCAGTTCGTGCAGCTCTGCCGCGCCCTCAAGCTCAGCCCCGCGGCCTTGCTGGAGGAGCTGGAAGAGTCGTCTGACGACGACTCTTTTTTACCTATCAGACGGGCTCTTCGGTTGCCTGGCTGCTACTCAGACTGGTCGCCATTTGAGGGCATAAAAATTGAACGCGAGTAGCTTGGCTTCAGATTTTGGACAGCCCTCCTCTCCTGACAAGCAACCAAAACAGTACCGAAACTGTGTTGCCGGCGACCGACAAATCATGGAGAATCTAGAAGTTCTCATGCTCGGAGGCGTCCATGCCTGCGGAATTCAGTTGGTAGAAAATGGCGAGACAACGGGGATAACATAAAACTCAACGATACAAACTAAACCACAACCAACGACAATTACATGGATAACCCTGACTCAACCCATCTAGAAACCTGCCTTGAAAACGGTGATTGCGGCCTCACTCCCTCCAAATACAGCGAACGCGGTGAGAAAGTTGACCACCCGTTAGACCCAACGAAGTATGCGTTTCGAATGGAGCGGCATGAGGCTCTGCCGGGTGCAGAAAATCCAGGCATCGGGGCTGGGTATGCCATGCCAGCCTTCGCGTGCTTCGATTGTTTATACGAACTCGATCCCAATGGCCCAATCATCAATGAGATAGAGCGAAAATTCTTACGTATCGACAGCGATAGTGCGTATTGGGCACAAAACCTACTAGATCCAGCAATAGCCGATTTCCGTGTCTCGGTGGAAGAAGATGGGAGTCTCGAAGTGACTGACAACGTTGGAGGCGGGTGTATTTCAGCTGATAGCACAGCCCTGTTGTGGGAAAGGTTTCCAGATTTCGCCGAAGAGCAGTGGAAGGAGACCCGCGATTTTTTGATGGAGAAATTTGAGTATCAGAGTGAACCCTTATTCGCATCTGAATTCCGCAAGGCTTTGGCAGTCCTTGAGCCAGCCTACAAAACCGCGTTGCGAAGTATCGTCGTTGAGGCCCTCGGTGATGAGTCTCGACTCCTGGGCTGATCCCGCTGATCAGGAATTCACTGCTTTTATGCCAACTAACTTCGGCTAGCCATCGCGCCCTGCGTGCTCTTCATCGACAAGATAGAGAAGTGCTTCTGCGGCAATGCCGGTTCGGCCAACACCGACGGCGACATCAGTGTCCTCGTCTTCGGCAGCCTACCCAACTGGCTCGCAGGGCAAGACCGCTCCCGTGGTCGTCGTATCCACGCCAACGATGTCATCGCGGCGCCGGCTTGAACACGACCACCTTCGCAGAGCGACTATTAGGGTATTTCCTGATGGTCGAAGGTTTCGGTTCCGTTTAAGGTAAACCATGGAAGGCCTTTTTAGAATATTGTTGGTGAGGATTTTCTTCATCGGAAGCTCAAATAGCGAGGAGTTCGTTGAGCGGCCTCTTGGCTGACACCCAAACTGCTCCTGAGTCACCTCATCATGCATCACTTTTTAATCCCCGTTTTGAACTGGTTCGCCGGCAAGTTCTTGTTACTGACACTGCTTTGCTTGGGTTGCTTTTTTGTCATTGCGGTACCTCGTATCATTAATGGCTATCTTGGTACTGCCGAAAAGAGGGCGGCACACTGGGAAAGTGTTAAAAACGCTGCGGAAACCAAGGCCAGCGAACTTCAGAAGAAGAAAGAAGGTTTGGAGGATGAAGTCGCCAAGCAAAAACAGATGGTGGCAAAGAGCCAGAAACAGCTTGATGACCTCAATAAAATACTGAGCAAGGTGACCGGCATTCTTAACCCGAAAGAACGACAGCGAAGAAAGAAGGAGGCTCAAAAAAGGATTGTCTCTCAGAAAAAAATGCAGGCTGGAGTCCGCGCAGAACTGACTGCCACCAAGAAGGAAGAAGCGGAAACGCTGTTGGCGATCGAAGAAGCACGAAGCGAACAAACCCATGCAGTGCTGGTACTCAATGAACGCACGGCAACAATTCAAGACATTAATATCCTAGTCAAACCATGGGTTAAGGCGGCAATCAAACTTGGAGTTTGCCTGACTCTAGCCTATATTCTTACACCATGGATATACGGCCTGTTAGGCTATTATCTTTTCGCCCCTCTGATCAGTCGTGGCAAACCTGTACTCCTCAGTGAGGGTACACCCAAAAAAAACTCTGCCACTGGGAGCAGCCAATCCCTCGTAGTCACCCTCGCCCCAAATCAAGAGATGGTAGCCAAGGAAGAGTATTTGCAGAGCAATCAGGAAGAACTCAGGAAGAGCACCTGTTGGATTTGGAAATGGCGTTACCCTGTCACCTCCCTTCTCTGCGGACTGACAATGCTCACCCGGGTCCGCAATGTTTCAAAAAATGAGAACTCCTCTCAACGGATCACTTTTTCCCATCAGGACAACGGCCTGCTCGAAGTTGCCAAAATCCGTATTCCGAGGGAGGGGGCACTAGTCATTCGCCCCAGCTTCATCGCAGGCTTGATTTACGACCGTGACAAGGAACCCGATATCAAGACAAAATGGGTTTTCAAGCGCCTGCACGCTTGGGTGACATTCCAGTTCCGTTATTTCATCATCAAGGGCCCCGTGGAAGTTCTTGTGGCGGCCGGTAGGGGGGTTAAATCAGAACGACTTAATGAAGACTACCCTCGACTCCGTATCAACCGCAAACTCACCGTCGCCTTTAGTCCTACCGTAGGTTACAACTCAATCAGAGCAGAGACCCTCATGGCGTACCTTCGGAAAAAGAACCCCCTCTTTGACGATCACTTTTCTGGAGACGGAGTGGTCTACAACCAGCAAACCCATACCGGCACAGATGGTGGGGACACAGAAAAGGCTTGGGGAAGATTGGCCTCAGGCATAGGAAAAGTCTTAGGTTTCTAAATCGATAAGGGGAGAGTAACAAATGTTGGCATCACTAAATATATCCGTTCTGATCGAATTTGCTCTGCATAAGGAACGTAGAGTAGAGTTAATTGGCATCACATGCGATCGGATGCAATGGATTGCTTCGGAACCAGATATCGAATCAGCCACACGAGAAATTCTCAATTCTATTGGCGCCGACGTGGACGTCGATAAAATCCAGCCAAAAGTGAGTGCGCAAATCTCTAAGCTACTTTCGCGAGAGAAAATCGAAGTTGAACCGATTGTTCACTTCCGGATTGAGGCACGAGATTTTAACGCATTGAAACGACTGGTGGGTGACGCAAACAGTTCGTGTGAATTAGTTGATTATGAAAAGTATATCAGAAATCGGTCAGCTAATCTGCCGAAGGGGAAAATTAAACTTTTGCAAGAATCGATTCTTCCGGTATTTCACCCGGATCCACAAAAAAAACAACTAAGTATCCGCGTAGACCTGGAATCGTCGGTATGGTTGAGCAGCGTCGGAATTTGCGTCGACGGCAAACAAGTAGCAGAAAAAACGTATGGAAAGCTACTCGAGAAGGGGGAGGTTGAGATACAACTTCCTGACATTCCGGTTCGTGAATTCGACGCCATCCGAAAAGCAAAAAAACAATCACTCACCATTAATGTCGGCGAAAAGAATCAAATTCCAATCGATATCGGAAATTTTGAAGTTCCTGATTTTTCAGGTGGCGTGGCTTCGCTCTTCATGGACATGGGATCGACACGATCGAAACTCGTTTCCATGACAACGGATGTCGGCGAAACACCAACCGATTCACATCTTGCCGCATGGATCGAGCGTCTCGACGATGACGAACTCACTGAAGACATTGAAGCGAAGATTGATTTCAAAAATCCGATACCAACTCGCGAATTCCTCAAGCACTATTCGTTACCGCAGATAGAAAAAAGTCAACTTGATGAAATGTCGGACGCCGATTTGGCTCGGTGGCTTGGAGAAGCGGTACGTCGTTTCTGTGTCCATTTTTCAAACGAAAGTAGTCCCCGGGCGGTCGGCGAGGTTACTTGGTCTTTCCCTCAGACAAAAAGCCAGCAGAGAGACTTTGCCGAAATCGCCAAACTTGCCAATGAAAATGCAGGCGAGAGCATGCTCGGAACGATTTATGTGGTCGAAGAGCATGAAGCTCTTCATGGTCGCTTCAAAGGGATCTTGGAATCATTAGCTAAGAGTTCACGTAGCGCGGTCAACAAACGGAAACGTGTACAGAAAGGAAACAGGAAACGTTCGAAGGCTAAGGCGAAAGCGGAGCACGACTACGAGGAAGAAATGCGTCGCCATAATAAGAAGTTCTTCAAGCGTTTTCGCAGCCAACCCGAGGAACCTGATTGGACACACTACAAGCCAAAGGAAGTTCCAACCGTATCGGAATACTGCAAACGCTTCTCTGAAATAAAAGCTTCGGCCAAGCTAAACGAATGGATTGCCTTGGATGCCGGCGGCTTCACATTGGATGTCGTAGGTCGAATTGGAAGCAGAGAGATCGGGACAAGTTATCGGGCAGGCGGCGACGACATTACTAAGCACGTGAGGCGTAGTCTGGCAGATGAGAAAGGGGTGCCTCTGAAAAAAATTCGGGTGGGTGACGCAGAGCGAACAAAGCGAAGCGCCTGTGAGCGGCGGGCCCAAGCCAAATCAAGGCCGGTAGCACGTGTTTGTCGCGACAAGACTCGCCAGATATACGGGCCAGCGATTTGTGAAGTGGTGGCGTGGGCGGCAAGTACGATCGGTATTGGCAGAAGCGGCCTGCCGCTGATTTTGTCCGGCGGTGCGATGTATAACGACTATTTGCGTGAGTTGATCGAGGAAGAAGTCGAGAAAAGCCCAGAGCTTCACTGTGTTTTGGTGACGTCGATCGAGATCAGCCAAGTCATCGAAAACAATGATATTGTACTCGCCGACGGTGCCGGTCTTCGCCGTTTTTTTCAGGCCAGTCGGGGTTTCAGCACAAGGCTTAAGTTCGACATCTCGCGTGATGTTGCGGCCGGCTTGGTTGAATGCTATTTGGACACAACCCCCTCATGAAATCTGAAAGATGGCTTGAGTCCGCAATGTGGGCGGCGCCCCAATTCTCTGCCGAACCGAAGGCGGGTGAAGTCCAACGTTGGAAAGCAGGCAGCAATCTTGCGATGTTTGCAGTGATCTCCGCCAGCGCATCGATAGTTGGGTGGCCAGCACTTGCAAGCGATTGGTCAGAAACTTTAAAAGACACGCAAGAGGCATGCTTAAACAGTAACCTTGTGTTATCTCTTGCATTAGATTCATTTCACAATGATCCAAGTAATGTCGAGCGGTGGAGCAAACTACTTGCTCGGGAAATCCTCGGCGAACTCAATAATCATCACTTACAGGCTTGGAGCCTAAGTTTTGTCACCGCTTTTAAATGTCTCAATTTATCCAATGAAAATTTCAATGAGGAATTCCAATCTAATTGCCTGTGCATTTCCCGACCTGAAAAGGACCCAGATATGAATGGGATCGCTTTGAAAGCACTGATTACTGTCGTCATCATCTCCGCAGGATCCCTGATCGTACAGTTAACTCGACCTTCAGATGAGTTCCGTAAAATTCGTGAACTCGCAAAAAAATACGAGTGGGCAAGGCTTCTATGTCGACATGGCCCATTGCTTGCCGAACGAACCTGCTGGTCAGTGGAGAAGGCATGGGACAGGAGTCTCCTTGGAAATAACAAGGCGATGTCAGAGGCTTGCCAACAAATTGCAGAAGTAACGGATTGTGAGTGTATATCCCCAAAGATTGGCACGGCATTTTGCGAAGATACAATGCAAGCCGACGAGGGCAAAGCAGACGCATGGGTTTTGTCGTTGGAATCTTGCGGGTTACGCAACGGCAATACCATCATCCAGCGTGCGATTGTAGAAACATCATCTTCAGACGGGCTGATATTACATTACACTGCCGAGAACCGGCTTAGTCAACGTTGTCTTGAACTGCTGAATGAATCGACGAGTCAAAACACGGTGAAATTGCATCAAGATGTGCTGGATGCGGTGAGAGATGCCGCAAGATCAGACGATGAGTATGAAGAGTGGCTTAACCTGATCACACAGAAATCTCCCGAGCGGGATCTAAAATTGCTTGAGCCGAGTATTGGTGCAAAACTCAACGAAAATTCAATGTTTGCACAGAATGACAGCTGGTCTCCCAGCAAAGCGACAGTATCAGAAATAATTTGTCCCGGACTACTCAGAAATGAGGAAGTGCTCGTTCGGGCAAAGGTGAAGTTAACATAGAACTAGATGGAAACCTCACGATGGCAAAACGAAAATCAAGCCAAGAGAAGAAAACTGCTCTCGCTGAACGAGCAGGCGTGACGTTGTTGCAAAAGGAATTGTGTTGCGTCGAGCAGTTGTTTGAAACACCGGGCCAACTCGACACTCTTCCCAGCACCGAGTCCTTGAACCCGGGCATGGCTGATGTTCAGTTTGCGAAAGTAACAAGGTTGGGTCATCGAGATAAATTCGCCCGACCTCATGACTGGGAAAATCTAATTCCATTATTGAAGGATCGGGAAGAATTGCTCTGGGTCATTGATAAGAGTGATGGGAGCTAATCCTTTTACCTAGGACTGAAATCCAATACGCCCGTGCTGCCAGATCGCAAAGGGGCCCTTAAACGCAGGCGGCATTTCGATATGATATGCGATAACTTCGCTCGTAGGGCTTTTCCTGAAAGTCGCTTAGCAAGGCAGCGGCCTAGCGATGTTGTTGATTTCCTTAATTCGACGAAAAAATCTTTTCCCGCAGCCGTGACTTGCGTCACCGGAATCCCCTCGCCGAAAAGATTGGAAGGGGAGCAATTGACCGAAGAAAGAGACGAGGAGCGGCGGCCGTTCGCTAGTCTCAACGACGTTTTGGAGTCACTAGCGGAGGAGCCAATCTTTACGCTCGTTTTTACACTTTCCAAGGCAGGCGTTTCCCAGATTCGCGACAAGTTCGAGCGACAAGCGGCCGCTAGAGATTTTATTTCACCGCTGCTACGACAAGAAATTAGTCGGACACACACCGATTCAACTGATGTACGTGAAGATCGGACCGTCGGCACCAACACCTCCGTTACTGAAACGGAGTCTAGAAATATTTTAGCGAAGGCTATTCAATTGGTAACCGGCTCTACACCAGATCCGAAGAATCGCGTGACTGGCTTTGGGCGCCATCCTGCAGCTAGTAGGCAGTCGGGTCGCAACGACAGCCTGTCTCAAGGACACAGCCGTGGCCAACAAGACTCGAATGCCATCAGTGTGACACAAGCCAGTTCAACTGCGGAATTTCTGGACAACGCGTTGAAGTTGTCGATGGAGCACCTAAAGCAGACGGGGGGTACTGGAGGCTACTTCGGTTCGGTGATGGTCTATTCGTCTACCCCTGAGTCGTCAAAACGTGTTGCGGGTTGTCTTTGTGCAACGTTGTCTGGTTCGCACAGCTACTTACGGCCGATGAGCGCATTACCCTTTCAAGGAGAACACTCCGGGTTCCAGCTGTCTACGAATCTGTCGGTGCAAGATTACTTGGGAAAAGTTGGCGCCGATATCCAGATCCTGAATTGTGATCAGGCCGGCATGCTGATGCTGCTGCCGGATACCGAACTTCCTGGATGCCAGTTGAAGCGAAACGTCTTCTACGGACGACCACAGATCAAGTTGGATGGTGGCGGAGCACGGATTGGCGAGATTGCGTTCTTCGAGAAAACACTGAACAGTGCAGAAGCAACGACGGTAAATGAGTCGACTCTTCGATTATCGCGGAAGGATGTTTGTAGCCATATTTTGGTCGTGGGAACCACCGGAAGCGGCAAGACTGAGCGTACGGTTCATATCCTGAACCATCTGCCAGAAGATGAGTTTCAGATTATCGTAATAGAGACGGCAAAAAAAACATACCGCGATAAACTAAAGCGGACGGATCCACCCCTCATCTACACCTTGGGGGATTCGGGCTGCCGACCGTTGCGTCTCAACCCGTTCTTTTTTGATCCGGGAACGAGTCTGAAAAGGCATATTTCGATCCTATCGGACGCGATGACTGAACTTTTGCCAGTAGAGGCGCTGATCGGTCCCAAACTTCGCGAAGCCGCGGTACAGTGTTACAAGCGTTGTGGATGGGATATCGAACGGGGTGAATTCACTGGCGTGGGTGAGCCCATTTATCCAGACATGATCCAGTTCAACCAAGAAATCCACCAGGTCTGCGAATCCCTCGAGGACTATGGAGACGAGGTTCGCGGCAACTACAAGGGCGCCCTGCTGAACCGAGGGAGAATTTTCTTGGATGACATCTACCAAGACATCTTCTCGTTCCAGGGGAATCGCGATTTTGCGGAATTGTTCCCCCGCGACACCATTATCGAAATGGAGGAAATGCCACCTAGCGAAATCAATATGCCGGCGTTCTTGATTTCACTTATCATAGAGCGATTGCGCGCTTTTCGTTTCCTGCAGTCGCAAAAGACCAACGGAGCACCGAGCAAGAAGATTGTTCTGGTGATTGAGGAAGCTCATAATATTTTGCATCGTCGCTTTGAAGAAGGCGGTGACGAACGGGAGGCTGGCCGCGGGAAACGTCTGATCGAACAAGTCGTGCGACTGCTGCAAGAAGGTCGCAGTCTTGGAATTGGTGTCATGGTGGTGGATCAATCCGCTCAGTACCTTGCTGATGCCGTGATCGCGAATACGAATACAAAGATCGTGCAGCGACAGGAAGATGGCAATGAACTTAAGACTATCGGCGAGGCGCTTGGCTTGTCAGAGGACGACTGGCCCGACATGCAAAAACTTGAGGATGGGGAGTGCATCGTTAAAACCAAGTCCTCCCCACGGCCAGTTAAGCTAAGTCCGATCCCGGATGCATTCGTCTCCAAGACACATGACTGGAGCCCGTTTGACAGCCACGCTTTTCGGCCTTTTTATCAATCAGCTGAAAGAGCCGTTGAGGAGTGCCTTGAAAGACCTTTTGCAGATATTGACATGGAACTGGTCTCGAAACTTCCATCTTTCGTAGGCGAAGAGAATGAATTGCTTCGCTTTGTTGTAGGGCGGAGGATGATTATGAAGAACCGATACGATCTGCTCGATCTCTCGCGAAAAATCAACAGCCTGAGCGACCTCCATCGTATCCTCATCCTCAACTGGCAACGTGATCTCTCTGAGGCAGCCCGCAAATTTGTACTGATACTCGGACAATCTTTTTTGACCGAAAAGGAACAACGTGAGGCCGCTCATTCGGTAAGTTTGCCGACGGAATCACTTGTCGCTGAAGCCCATGAGTTTTGCATACGGATGCCATCAATCGAATGGATCAGCGATAGCGAACAGCGGGTGCTGCATGGGCATTGGCTTGGTCAGGTCGAAGAGCGGTTAATCGCATGGGCAGAGGCGGTCTGCAGTCAACAAGTCAGAGCCAACGCCTCCCTACAGTGGCTGAAGGGCACAGATCGGTATCGAACATATTTTCAGCCACAGCTTGTTCGCGAATACGCAATCGCGAGCGGTCAAGATTTTCGGGCTTGTGCTGCGGAGCAGACAGCAGCGATAAATGCAAATCACCTCATACCTAGAACCAAGGAAACCAACTGATGGAACCTTTTTCGACCACCGCCGTCGCCGCCGCCAAAAAACTCGCAGAAACTAAGCTTATTGAAGCGAAAGCCATTACGAACGCGATTGAAAACGATTCGATTGCCCCACTAGGAATAGTGGCATCCGCAACACTAGCTGACATACAGCTTCCAAGCCCTGAAGCCACGGAGAGCCTAGCCGTTGAAGCCGACGATCCGTCCATCGAATCGATCCGGACGATCACCAACGTCGAATATGCCGGATTACTCAATGGAATGCTCGATCAAGAAGCAAATCTCGCCCACTGGACTGCGGAAGTCGGTCGATACTACGACGCGGGGACCGAAAAAATGGCGGCATTGTACGATTTAGGTGAAACGAAAGTTGGCGAATTACTTGAAAATTCCGGTATTAAAGAAGCAGCGCAACTTGGACTTCAGGACTCAATTCAATGGCTGGAGCAAACTACGGGAAAAGATTTCGTCGGCGATGCCAGAGAGCTTCCAGGAACTGCAGATATGGTCGTTGTTTACAATGCCGACCATGGCTTGAGTGAGGCAACTGACCACCTGGCCAGGGTTGGCACGGATGTGACCATTGCCGTCGGCATGCATGATATCGCTACGTTTGAACAATCAATTCTGCAGTGGTGCGATGAGAAAGGCCTACTGCTTACAGCGAAGCGAATCGACTTTCAAATCGAGTCAGAGCTTGGCGTCGAATACGTGAAAGGAAAGGTGACGGATATACCACTTGTCGGAAGCCTCGCCAATATTGGATGCAAACATCAACTGGATGTCGATATTGTCGCCGAGGACATCGAACAACTGAAAATTGACGGGGTAAAGGTCGGACTTGTTATAACAGTAGCAATATTAGCGCCGATCTTGATACCGGGCGCTGCAGTCTCGGCCGGTTGCGGGGCATTTACTATGAAGTCCGCTGTTACAGGCTCGAGCATTGGTGCTATCTGCGGTGGACTTCAGAATGGCGCCGCTTCGGTGATTCGCGGCGAAGCAGCAGGTGAGGTTCTGGCTTCAACCGGAAAGGGACTGGTTGCCGGTTCTGTACTCGGCGCGATCGGTGGCGCCGTTAGTGGAAAAGTTTTATATCATGCAGGCGCCTCATTGAAGGGATGTGTCGCAGCCAGCGCAGCAGGTGGATCGGTAACCAGCGGCCTCATGGGCGGTGTTGGCGAATGCGTCATGAATCCGGGAGATTTGTCCGCTGCCCTGAAGAGCGCCGGAGGTGCAGCACTGGCAGGTGGAATTACCGGAGGGCTTGGGGGAGCGGCAGCTCACGGAGTTGGTCGACTAACCTCGAAAATTCTTCCATTGCCGGACTTCCCAGAAGGACTTACGGAACCGAGTGGCTTAATGGTCAGATCTGAACCTGTTCGGTTAGTCTATCGTAAACCAGTGCTTGGCCAAAGACTGCACCATAGGACCCCACTTAGCTTGGGTGGTACGGATACTGCAGCAAACATTGAGTTGGTCCCTATAAGCGTACACGGACAACCTCACCCACCGTACGTTGTCCGTAACTCACCAATTGGAACAATATTTTTTAGAAAATAAAACCATGGCCAAAAAACAAAAATTACAATCTACCAACTTCGACGAATTGATCAGCGACCAAGCAGGCCTAGTTTCACAGGGAGCGACCCAAGAGACAATCAAATCCGTAGAGGAAAGCATCGGCTTCTTGATTCCTGAACCGTTGAAAAGTTTCCTTTGCTGGCGGGATGGGGGAATGATAGCGGCAAAAGGTTTCATCGTTTTCTCTGCGGGCAAAGGCATACACCGCGATGAAACGCTGATTGCAGCAAACTCTAATCGTGGACCTGACTTTCCAATCGTTAGTATCGCCCGCGACGCAATCTACGATTTCGGCTTCAAAAAGTCCGATTTAAAAATGGAAGATCCACCGATCTACAGCTTTACCTGGGAGATGGGTAAACCGGAAAAAATCGCAAGTTCATTTTCTGCCTGGATAAAATGGGCTGAGAAAAATGCAGCGAGATAGGGTAACTTTCGTTCGCTCATTTTGCCTATCGACCAACTCCTCTCGTTCCCATGGATCGAGGCGCATCTTGAAGGCCTGCCACAGAAGACCGGTCCCGTACACGGCGCTCGGGTTGCTCCCCAGCAGAGCCCAATCCATCGGTCCGGTGAAAACGCCCGGACCGAAAACTTTACACCAATCGAGCAAAGAAGAAACCGAGTCGCGACTAACTCCATACTCATGAAGTTGGAACTCACCGCTGAAACATATCGGGAAGCCATCGAGGCGATTCCATTCGGGAAACAGCTCCCCACGGCCATCTACGCGCACCGCGACGGGCTCGAGGAACTCCCAATATTGCTTCGAAAAATCGTTGAGCAATTGTGGGCCATCCATGACCCAGAGCAGGCGTTCAATCTGGTGAAGTTCTTCCGCCGCGAACTGAAGCTCTCTCTCCTCGCATACCCGAGCTTCATGAAGGACGCTCACCCGGCTCTCGCCCGCTCGATGACCATTAACCTTGCCACGGGGAAGGTCAGGGAAATTTCCTACACAACCCGCAGCAACCCGCCCATTCTGCACCGGAAGGAAACGTTCCTCCCGCCGAATCACCCCCAAGCATGCACTTTCGCGAAACTAACCCAAAGCGAGGAACTACTTGGGCTGCTCGAAGAGACAGCACACATTGGCTTCCAAGAAAATTGGCAGCAGATACTCAGGGACCGAGGTGTGGAAATCGTGGGCCACACCATCCGCCAAGTGGACCTAACCACGACCAAGGACACCCGCTCCGGGAGCATCCCTCGCCATTTGACCGCCATTCCCCGGCGTGAGTTCTCCAAGCCGATCAAGGCCCTCCTCTCGAACCAACTCCTCACCCAGACGACCACCTTCTTCGATTATGGCTGTGGCCTAGGCGACGACCTACGCGGCCTCGAAGCGCTGAACTACACGGTCACCGGCTGGGACCCGCACTATGCCCCCTCGATCGAAAAAACTGGGGCGGATGTAGTAAACATGGGCTTCGTCCTCAACGTCATCGAAGACCCGGCCGAACGAATTGATGCACTCAGGCAGGCCTGGAAAATCGCCCAACGAGTTCTCTGTGTCACCGTCCTCGCAGCCGGACAAGAGCACTACCAATCCGTCCGCCCATACCAAGATGGGATCCTCACCAAGCGCGGCACCTTCCAAAAGTACTTCGA
>Ga0114953_1002481_pt1 | contig 12814 bp, 7 predicted proteins | sample SidtaG_FD_87298 | JGI IMG/M metagenome (GOLD analysis project Ga0114953, IMG submission 87298) | Marine algal microbial communities from Sidmouth, United Kingdom - Sidmouth_Male2 metaG | ecosystem: Host-associated > Algae > Red algae > Unclassified | place: Sidmouth, United Kingdom | collected...
CGGCGAAATTTCCGGTGATTTGTGGGGTTCCGGTGAGTTGTCCGGTGGAGGGGTTTATTTCCAAGCCGCCTTGGCCGAGGGGGTAATTGGTGGCGTAGGTGGGGAGAAAATACTGGATGGTTGGCCAGGGTGGATCAACAGCAACTACTGATCCTAACATATCGCCTAAAGGTGTACAAAACTTATAAATTAACTGATCCCCATCCGACTCAATAACGGTATAATCAAAATTAGTCGTTTCATTAACACAGAAACTTAAAAATTTAGAGTCAAAAAAAATTGGGCTATTATTATTAAGGTTGTAGATCAGATTGTTTATTTCTACACCATTGATTATACCAAATGATTCTGGTGTTACAATATTATCTAAAATTGGGTCTCGACAACACTGACTTGATGATATGTCATAAGGGAGTAGATATTCTCTGATAGAAACTGTATCGGAATAATATACCTTAGTATAACAAACTCCAGAAGGTCTAGAATTACAATCAACGAAATTATAATCAAAATTTTCAGTACTATCAGGTACTAAAAGTCTTATATCTCTTTCAATGAGATTAAGTGATTTTATTTGTATCTCCAACTCAGGTACGTTGGAAGTGGGACATTTTATATAAGCAACAAATGACACTTTATATAATTTAGAATCTGGCCAACTCCCCTCACCAATTAGTTCGTAGTACATTTCGTTACCAATCTGGTGACTACTAAAAAGCAAAGGCCATCCCGATAAAATCAGGATGGCCGTGAGGAGTATATTTTTGATTAATTTCATCTTGTTAGAAAGATACTGTTAATTATTCATTCGGGTGATTAATTGAGTGTATTTTTTCTGGTGTTGATCCGTAATTATCAATGCGTAGATTCCACTGGCCAGATTATTGGATGGCTGAAGTTCAATAAGATTGATGCCTTTAGTCAGTTGCTGAACTTTCCGAATTACCGTTCTACCATAAATATCAGCCAGCTCGACTTGTACTGCTTGTTCATCTGTACTTTCTAATTGGATACTAATATCAGTGGTAAATGGATTAGGATATACTTTCGTTAAAGTCAATCCAGTGTTGTTTTCCTGCGGCACTATTTTTCCTGTGTAAAGCTCTAAAAGATTGCCTCCAGCAATAGGTGATACTTCTTCTGAAATCTTTAAACGAGGATTACCAGTTGACCCTCCATCACCTCCTTTTAAGCAACCTAACTCCTTCGAATCCCTAGATTTTCCACGACAGAATTTAATGTTTCGGCAGATTTGATAAACTGGACAACCGGCTCTTTGTATATCAAAACAATATTTTCCTGCACAGACTTGAGAATTAAGATTAAAGCAATTAACCTCAAGATCGTCAACGGGATTAGTTTGTGTTAGCTGGATAAAAGAGCTCAATATACACCCATCATTTGACTGAGATGCAACACTCACCGTCACTGGAAATACACTACTTCCACTAGCGTCAAATTCAAAGCTTCCTCCTTCACAGTTATTTGTAGATGTATTGTAAAATATAAAATCAGTGGCTATAAGGACTTCGCTGGCTATGATTGCTTCGCAGGGTCGATTATCATCACAATTATTCGTGCTTTCTACATCAAAACATTTTACCGTTCTACAATTTTCACAATCTTTGGAGATAGCCGTTACGCAGTAGTTTCCGGCTTTGAGATTATCCGCTACGAGGCCGATATCGCCGCTGGTCCAGGCAATATTGTATTCAGTACATTCATTTATTTCGACACTGACTTCGAGGGATCCATCGGCAAGGTCTTTGCATTCGTCGGTGTTGGATACGAGGGAAATGTTGAGTTCGCTTTCGCAAGTTTGTCCTGTTCCGGGGACGATAAAACATTTTCGAAATTGACAACCATTTGGTCTGGTAAAATGAACATCTCACTCAGCAGACCAAAACATAGTTCTTCTTGATCGGACACACTGTATAAATTAAACATGATATCTTCTCCTGGAATAGGATTATTTAATTCAAAGAAAGCATTTCTTAATAGAGGTTCGCTTCCTGGAGAAAAAGAAAGAGAATAGTCGGCTTTGTAGGGTTTGGTTTTTACCCTACTAATTAGTTCAATATTACACACCTCATTTTCGTCCTCAGTTAAGGTGACATTAATATCATAATCGCCTCTACATAAATCTGAAAAAGTTATTTGATATTCATTCATAGTAAAAATTTGCGAATCTCCATTATTTTCGTTTTCGTATTCTATCGTAAAGGGAAGCAATGTTCCAGAATCAAGTTGATCCGGGTCAATGGTAACGGTAATACTCCCATCACAGACATCTGGACAAGAAGTAGGTGTTGATAAGGAGGTGGCTGCTTGGCTATGTAACCATAAGTTGCCTAAGCAAAAGAGAAGCAGGAAAGTTACTCTTAAAGAAATATTTTTCATGAACTTATATTTTTCTTTTAAAATTCTTTATTATAAATAAAAAACTATGCTATTGACCACTTTCATCAATAGTCTACAATTGACCTCCAAATTCCATCTTTAGATAAAGCTTCTTCCCATTCTCCTATATCATTTACTATGTAGTTTTTCTTATACCTTTCGACAAGAGAATCAGGAAGCAAACTAATATGTATTCTTCTACTAAGAAAATATTCATAGTACAATTTAGAATAAATTGTTGGAGGAACTTCGTACGGAATTCCCGGATCGACGTGTGAATTTTTTAACAAGAATAATGAATTCATTGTACTTTTCTTGGAATATAACATTTTTAAAGTATTGGGAATAATATCTGTATATAGTATTGCTCTCAAAATATTACTACGATCTGTTCCGTATTCTCGCTCTATACTATTATAAGTATTCTTCACTAATTCTAATAATTCATCTTCATACATTTCATCCCCAAGATTGGCTAATGTTGCCATATTTCTGAGTTGAATTTTGTATACTTTTGGTAATCGTTGCTCGGTATCAATAAAATATTGTACTGTATCCAAAAGGTTGTGATCCATACTCTTCTCTAAAGTCGGAATAAGATTTTTCAAACCAAAAAAGTATATTAATTCGTTGTATCGATAATCATCATTAGATAATATTTTTTTCAACTTTGTTCTTACCTCTGAAATATGACTACTATTAAAGGCGACTCGCTTAGTATAAATAAAATCAAGCCACATCTCTGGATAGAGTGCATCCGACTCCAGTATTTCACTGATAAGTGGTGCATATTCAATGTTTTTTCCTTCATTTATTCCCGCACTAGGTATAGCAAGAATTATATTATTATAAATTTCTCCTTTTTTAAGAGCAATTTCTTTATTCACCTCTTTCAGCTGACGGATCTTTTCTTTTATCAGATCGGGTTGCCCGAATGCAAAGTCAGGAACACAGAAAATTAAGAGAAGTACAAGTACGAGTATTTTGTCTTTGAAAATCATATCTTGAAAATTAATTATTATTGACGTACCTGAGCGATCGCAGCCTACCGACTACCAGACAATTTTCTTTTCCCACGATTTTTAATATGTACAGTATAGTAGTCACAAATCAGACAACCTTCGATTTGTGTCTCTTTGTAAGAAATGTTTTTGAGGATGGATTAAAGATAAACAATACTTTTCAAAAAAAAAATAGAAATAAATTGACAAACCACCGAATAAGATTTGGAAGCTGTCTAGTAAGGCCCATCGAAAGTGGTAGCCCAGGATATGAATTTCTATTGTTATATTGTTGATTTTCCACTATCACCGTTTTAAATTCGACTGTTCGGGCAGATTGCAAAGAAGTTAGCCAGTTATCGACCCACTCAGGTTTACTAAACCCACTTCAATCGGTGGAAAAGATTTAGTAAATCGTCGCTACCATTCCTAGACTACATTGGCTTTTACTTTGCTGATCCGTTATCTGGACAAAATAAATTCCTTTGTTAACATGCTCCATCGAAACTTCTATTTCCAAATCGTGAGATAACTTTTGCGCCACCAAATTACCCAACAAATCATACACTTCTATTTCCAAACTTCTGTTATTCATATTTTCAATCCACAAACTTTCATTCACCATTGTATTGATAATCCGAATATCAGCAGCCACCTGCTCCTCCTCTTCCACACTCGTCGTCATAAAAATCTCACAATCACTCACCAGCGGATCCAACTCAATCGGCCCGCTCGGCGTCAAGTCTTTATTTTCAAAAGCACCGTAGTCCGCCCCGTAGCGCGTCGCCCGAAACGTATCATTACCCAACACCTCCGATCCTTGACTCGTTACGCCATTTACTCGACTCACCGGATTAATATATCGCCATACTTTCTCACCACCCAGCGTAATTTCCGTAAACTCCCCACTAGTACCTTCACAAATTAAAATATTATTGTTTGGCAAAGGCTGCGCACCAGAGATTCGAACAGAAAACAAATCAAGATTCGTGTACGTCCAACTGATCTCCTCGGGTCCATATGCTTCTCCGTTTTCCAAACTATATGTGTCATCCGCTTCCAAAGGCGGCTCCCAAATATCGACCGCCGACCGATCCCCAAACTTCTGATTATTAAACACCATTAGCTGCCCGGCAAAAGAGTGACCCTCCGGTAACCAACGAATATCGTGCTGATTAAATAATGTCTGATCCGTTGTCGTCCCCCGATCGTACGTCAACGGATTTCCCCAACGATATAACAAGTCTCCTCCCCTGCCCGCATTACCGCCCGTATGCCCAGCAGCTTCCTCGCTCGTCGTACTATGATCAATGATCCAGATTTCGTCAAATCGGTGCGCACTAATCGCAATTTGATCGAGCGTCGCATTATAACTAATCGCATTTACATGATTCCAGTCTGCGTTGATATTGCCTGGAGGATAATTAAAGTTAACCAGCTCGGGATGATCAGCCACGACCCCGAAATTATCTTTGGTATCGTCAAAATTTTGTACCAGATGATCCCGTAAGTGCCATTCCCAGACCCAGTTTGCTTCGGAATTTCCCACCATTTCAATTTCTATAATTTGCTCCGGCCAAATCCCGTCTTCGGTGACCGTCTCCGTATCTCTACCATTCGCAATCGCTTCCTCGGACGACATCCGTTCCCAGGCAACCAGCAAAAAATTTCCATTGGGCAACGGCTCAATATCATGGTGATGGTGATAATCAAAATTCGCATGGTCGTACCCCCACAATAAATCTCCTTCCCAATTAAACATCTCAATCCGACCACCGATTCCTCCACCACTAAAATCTCCGGTGATCCGCGCCGTCCGTAACAGGTTCCCGTTTTCCAAAAGATACAACGAATTGCCCGGAGGATAATCACTCTCCCACGTATGCACTAGCGCTCCACAATTATCCATCAGATAGGTCGTTTGGGTATTGCTAAATAAAGTATATCCATTATAAGCTTCCGGACTATTTTGAAATAACCCAACCGTCTGCTGCGCCGAAAGAAATCCAACGGTGAAAAGACAAACAATTAAAGATAGAACTCGTAGAGATGTAGGCATCGTTATTTTTTTTATGATAAAAAAGAAATTTCCCCTGGGGATGTGAATTAGGGAACGAGATATTAATAAATTAAGAATTTTGGGTTAAAAGTTGGCCATCGGCAAAACACGTTCAAAGCAAGCAAGCAACAAGTGGTAGAAAGCTAAAATATCAAAACAAATTAACCCCTATTTCCTGAAAAAAACCATAAAAAATGCCCCATCGTCGTCAATGTTCTAAAAAAGCAATATTTTCACCTACGGAAATCATGAATTTAAAGAATGGCAAAATCACCTAAAGGTAAGCATCAACCAAAACACAGTCCTAAAAAGAATCTCGTTGCCACGGGAACTGTCAGCCTGATCCCTTCGGCGAAAGTCATCTCTACCCTCTTAATGGTTTTCTGTTTTCTGCTTTACGGCAATACCCTCAACCACGATTATACCCAGGACGACGCCATCGTCATCTACGATAATATGTATACGACCCAGGGAATCAGCGGAATTCCGGGTATTCTAAAATACGATACATTTAAAGGTTTTTTTAAAGTAGAAGGAAAGGATAAACTCGTAAGTGGCGGTCGTTATCGTCCTTTTACGCTGATTATGTTTGCAATAGAATGGCAATTATTTAAAAAAGAAAAACGCACGGAAACGGGACAGGTCGCTAAAGACGCAGATGGAAAGATTTTGTACGAAGGACGTCCGTTTATTAGTCATTTTATCAATATTCTACTCTACGGACTCACTACGATTTTAGTCTATCTTTTGGTTTTGAATTTATTAAGTCCGGGACGTTCTGATTTACGGACGTTTACAGTGGCGCTGATTGCCGCGCTGCTTTTTGCGGCGCATCCGTTGCACATCGAAGCCGTAGCCAATATCAAAGGTCGGGATGAAATCCTTACTTTATTAGGCGCTTTGGCCGCAGCCTACTACTCTTTTCAAGCTTTTTATAAAAAAAATAATACGCTCGAAATTGCGGTCTTTGTCTGCTTTTTTATCGCCTTGATGTCAAAAGAAAATGCCATTACTTTTCTGGGCGTCGTTCCGTTGATGTACTGGTTTTTTACCGATGCTAAAATTGGAAAAATTGCTATGAAGACCCTGCCTTTTTTTGGGGCGGCTGTTTTATTTTTAATCATTCGTTTTAGTATTTTAGGAGCAGACCTCGGAGACGAGTCTAACGAGTTAATGAATAATCCGTTTATAAAAGTGGTAGGCAATCAGTACGTTGATTTTTCTTTAGGTGAAAAAATGGCGACGATTATTTTTACGCTGGGGAAATATTTACAACTCCTCGTTTTTCCGCATCCGCTGACCCACGATTATTATCCGCGCCACGTGGAGATTATGGGTTTTGGAAATATAAAAGTCATCCTCAGCCTGATTGCTTATTTGGCAATGACCATTTATGCGATTCCTGGAATAAAAAAGAAAGATCCCGTTAGCTTTGGAATCCTCTTTTTTCTAATGACTACCTCGATTATTTCAAACATTGTTTTTCCCGTCGGAACGAATATGTCCGAACGTTTTATGTTTATGCCTTCGGTTGGTTTTACGTTTATTTTAGGAATCTTAGGTTGGCGTTTAGCTAAAAAATTAAACAAGGCAAAACCGATTGCTAACCTTTCACAACTAACAGTCATATTCGCAATCACTGCGTTGGTCACCGTTGCTTTTGGTATAAAAACGGTTGTCCGAAACATGGCCTGGAAAGACAACTATACCTTGTTTACCACCGATATCGAAACGTCCCAAAATAGTGCAAAACTTCGCAATGCCGTCGGCGGAGAAATGATCGCACAGTCCTCTAAACCCGAAAATAAAAACAGGGAAACCGAAATGCTGCGTACCGCACAAGTCCATCTACAGGAAGCGATAAGAATTCATCCTAATTATAAAGCTGCTTATCTACTTCTCGGCAATAGTTCTAATTATTTAAAAGATTACGAGCAAGCATTCAAATACTATAATCAGGTACTCGCCATTGATGCCAACGATGAAAATGGCTTTAATAATCTCGGTATCACCTACCGCGATGCTGGAAAATTCTACGGTGAAAAAGGCGATTTTGCGAAAGCGGAAAAGTACTTAACCAAAGCACTGGAAATGCGCGGCGACGAATACGAAATTTTACGACTCCTGGGTATCCTGAATGGCACCCGTGGTAATCATCCGGCCGCCATCCAGTACTTCCAAAAAGCTGTCAACAAAGAACCCAAAAACGCACAGGCACTTTTTAACCTCAGTACCGCATATCAATACGGCGGCAATCCCGAAAACGCACAAATTTATTTACAACAAGCTCGGGCGATTAATCCGAACATTGGAAAATAAAATATGTGCATCTACAAGAGCGTTTAACTGTACAGACAAGACTACCTCGTCTCTACCATCAAACGCTACACACCTAAACAATTAAACACCTAAACGATTAAACAGCAAAACTACATGAAACCTACAACCACACTTCTCCTCGGCCTCCCTCTCCTCTGCCTCCTTCTCCTCAGCGCCACCATCCCACCCGATGATGCGCGTGAAGCCTGGGTAGAAAGCACCTTTAATTCACTGACGGAAGACCAGCGAATTGCGCAGCTTTTCATGATCCGTGCACACTCCAACAAAGGGGCTGATCACATCGCCAAAGTCACAAAACTGGTCCGCGACTACCAGGTCGGTGGTCTCTGCTTTTTTCAGGGAACCCCCGAAAAACAAGCAGAATTAACCAATAAATACCAGCAATTGAGCAAGGTACCCTTGATGATTTCTATGGATGCAGAATGGGGTCTGGGAATGCGCATGAAAGCTTCGACTGTTAGCTTCCCACACAACATGACGCTTGGTGCTATTCAGAACAATAATTTGCTTTACGATATGGGGCAGGAGGTGGCCCGACAGTGTCGCAGACTCGGCGTACATGTCAATTTTGCGCCAGTCGTAGACATTAACAATAACAAAGAAAATCCAGTAATTAACTACCGTTCGTTTGGCGAGGATCGCTATAATGTCTCTGCCAAGTCTTACATGTATATGAAAGGTATGCAAGACGGAAATTTAATGGCCTGCGCCAAACATTTTCCCGGACACGGAGATACCAACGTGGATTCGCACTATGATCTCCCCGTCATTAATCACGGCATGCCACGACTCGATAGTATTGAAATGTTTCCATTTCGATTACTGGCGCAACATGGAATTCAGAGTATGATGATTGCGCACTTACACGTTCCTTCCATTGATGCAACGACCAATCTTCCCACTACCCTTTCGCCCCGCGCGGTCAATCAAATTTTAAAAGAAGAAATTGGTTTTGATGGACTGATTTTTACCGATGGACTGGGCATGAAAGGGGTCACCAAACATTACCGTGCCGGAGAAGTGGAAGCAAAAGCGCTGGTGGCTGGTAACGATATTTTATTATTGCCACAAGATGTACCCGCAGCACTCAAAGAAATTAAAAATTACCTTGCTTCCGGCGAGCTGTCTGCTGCGGACGTAGACGAAAAAGTACGCCGGGTTTTGCGCGCAAAATACGACCTGGGTATCTCTACTCCACAACGGGTTGCGACCACTAATTTACGCACCGATCTGAATACGCCCGCCGCTCAGGTGCTGAAAAGAAAGTTGATTGACAATGCGCTGACCCTCGTTCGCAACGACCAGCAAATTGTTCCGGTTCAGGAAATAAAAAATAAAAAAATAAGTGTACTTAGTATTGGTGAAACCACACGGACACCGTTTCAAAAAACACTGACCAACTACGGAGATTTTACACTTACCAACGTCGGGAAAGAAATTAGCAGTAGTCAAAGTACGCGCTTATTACAAAAATTAAAATCACAGGACCTGGTGATTGTCAGTCTTCACGACCTGAGCAGCAGGGCTTCCAAAAATTTTGGTATTACATCCAGCACCCGTGATTTTTTAGAAAAACTGGGACAACAAAATAAAACTTTATTGGTGGTTTTTGGGAATCCTTATAGCTTGGAATATTTTGACAATCTGAATAATATTTTAATGGCCTACGATGACGATGAGATGGTCCAGGAGTCCGCCGCTCAGGCTATTTTTGGCGCCACAGGCATCAACGGTCGATTGCCCGTTACCGCTTCCCCCCGATCAAAGTTTAACGACGGGGTGACCACTAACCCACTCTTTCGATTTGGCTATGGTATTCCGGAAAGTGTCGGACTAAATAGTATGGTTTTGAATCAGATTGATGGACTCGCCAAAGATGCGATTGCCACAAAAGCCACACCGGGTTGTGTGGTACTGGTGGCCAAGGATAATAAAATTGTTTTTCATCGTGCCTATGGACATCACACTTATTCTAAAAGAACAAAAACACAGAAAGACGACATTTTTGACCTCGCTTCTATTACCAAACTAGCGGCCGGAACGCTCTCCGCTATGAAGCTGTACGAAGAAGGAATCATCAGTATTTATCAGCCGATGAGTACGTACATTCCGGAGTTGCAAAATACCGATAAAAGAGACTTGGTCATCTACGATATCATGGCTCACAAAGCCGGACTAAAAGCCTGGATTCCTTTTTTTGAACAAACCGTCAGCGGTTCTAAACGCAATCCTCGTCCCTCTACTAAAATTTATAAAAAACAATCCAATGGTAATTTCTTTGTTCCCGTTACGAGCAAATTATTTATGATCTCCAGTTTTAGAGATACGATGTGGAATCAGATTTTTCGTTCTCCATTGCGTGCCAATAAAAATTATAAATACAGCGATCTGGGCTTCTATCTCATAAATCGGATGGTCAACAATAAAGCAGGTATGACCCTCGATCAGTATGCTGATAAAAGCTTTTACCAGCCGCTGGGTTTGTCCAACACCAGTTTTAATCCCTGGCAAAAATATCCGATCAAACGCATCGTCCCGACGGAAGAAGATAAATACTGGCGACGTCAGCGGGTGCAGGGTTACGTACATGATATGGGTGCCGCGATGCTCGGTGGTGTCAGCGGTCACGCGGGTTTATTTTCTACCGCCACGGATTTGGCCGTCATTATGCAGATGCTCCTCAACGGTGGTTATTACGGTGGGCAACAAATATTGCAGCCTGGCACGGTACAAACTTTTACGACCCGACACAGCGGTGACACCAGACGAGGCATTGGCTTTGACATGCGCGAACTGGACCCGAGCCGTTCTCAAAACATGAGTAGTTTTGCTTCCGCGAATACTTATGGTCATCTCGGCTTTACAGGAACTTGTGTCTGGACCGATCCGGACGAAAACCTCATTTACATTTTCCTTTCTAATCGCACCTACCCTTCGATGCGCAATAATAAACTGGGACGCGATGATTACCGTCCCAGAATTCAGGATGTAGTTTACCGGGCATTGCAGCCTGCGCTTTAATTTTATCTTTGTTATCCAGTGAGCTGATAGAGATCATACATCTATAATAAGATCTCATCTCAAAAACAGAAGATCCTAAAGGGTATCGTACAGCATAAACCCTCCCCCAGTTCTATCCTAGAAATAGTTATCTTTACGGTCACAATTTTTTAAATGAACCTACCGCTAAAAATAGCCCGACGATATCTCTTTGCTAAAAAAAGCACCAATGCCATCAACATCATTTCCGGCATTTCGGTCTTTGGTATTTCCGTTGGAACGGCCGCACTCATCCTTGTTTTATCCGTATTTAATGGTTTTGAAGATTTGATTACCGGACTGTTTAGTAATTTTAATCCGGATATAAAAGTGACGATTAACGAAGGAAAAACTTTTGAAGCAGATACGGTGATGATTGAAAAAATTGCGGCACTACCTGCGGTGTCCGTTGTTTCACAAACCATCGAAGAGACTGCCTTATTTGTTTATAATAAAAATGAAAGTGTTGGGATTTTAAAAGGAGTGGATGATTATTATAAAGAAGTGACCGGGATTGACTCTATGTTACGCGAAGGTGAATATCGATTTCAGGATGGAAAGCGGGAAATGGCCGTACTCGGTGTCGGAATTCGCAATCGGCTATCCGTCAATGTAGGGGATTACCTGTCAGCACTGGAAGTGTATATGGCCAAGAGAAAAAGTAGTGGTCCAATGTCTAAACCATTTAATAAAAGACTTATTTATCCGACGGGGACCTTTGTCATTCAACAAGATTTTGATAGCCAGTATATTTTAAGTTCTCTTTCTTTTGCTCAAAACATTTTAGAACTAAAAAATAAAATTAGTGCCTTGGAAATTCAGTTAATCGAAGAGGCCGATCCGCAAGCTGCGGCTGCCGAAATTCGCAAAATAACCGGAGATAAATTTACCGTCAAGGATCGTTACCAACAAGATGAAGCGTTTTTTAAAATTATGAATATTGAAAAATGGATGAGCTACGCCATTCTTTGTCTGACCCTGATTCTGGTCGCCTTCAATATGATTGGTGCGTTGTGGATGATTGTCCTGGACAAAAAACAGGACATCTCTATTCTTCGCTCGATGGGTGCTACGCGTCAGACAATTCGACAAATATTTTTAGCAGAAGGAATACTGCTCGGTATACTGGGGATGCTACTCGGGTTCTTTTTTGCGGTAACCTTCTATGGTGCCCAAAAAACTTTCGGGGTGGTGCCTATTCCAGCCGGTTTTGTAGTAGATGCTTATCCGATCAGTATGCGCCCTCCCGACTTTATCGTAGTGGCGATCACTGTGCTTTGTATCACTTTAATTGCGTCACTTCCCGCCGCCTTTCGGGCTGCCAGAGTGCCAGCGATCATTGCGGCAGATTAATTCCCAAACCCTTCGTATATTTGTAGTCTAAAATTTTATAACTTATGGAAGAGTGGCAACTTGATTTTAAATGGCTGGAGGTGCGACACTACGTTAAGGATTCTTTGATGAGAACGGAACTTCCTGATCTTCAGGGGATTCTCTTCATGATTGGTATACAGGAATTAGGTCGATGGCAGGAAAAGTTTACCAAAGAGGAAAAACAAGACCTGATGCATATTGCCGTTTGTCGGCTACTAAGTATTGATGGATTTTACGAATTTGCAGGACGGGACGCTGACGGATGGCCCCATTGGAAAGCTTTGAGAGGGTTTAGTATGACCGGCGTAAAAGATCAGGAATCTTTGCTAAAAGAAAAAGTTATTCAGTATTTCGCCGCTGAAAAAGAACAATCAAATTAGGGAATGTTAAATTCTGAATATCTTTAATTACAAATATTGAATTATTCCTTTTAGGAATGGCGATTAAATAGATTGAGATAAAAGGTGAGACTAGTGCCTCCGGAACTAAATTAATATGTATTTAAAATTGTTAATTTTTCCTGGGCATTAAGAATAGTTGATTAGTGACTGGTTAATCGGTCCTTCCAACGCATAGATGCCGCCCTCTAAAGTATTTGAAA
>Ga0114953_1002482_pt1 | contig 12810 bp, 13 predicted proteins | sample SidtaG_FD_87298 | JGI IMG/M metagenome (GOLD analysis project Ga0114953, IMG submission 87298) | Marine algal microbial communities from Sidmouth, United Kingdom - Sidmouth_Male2 metaG | ecosystem: Host-associated > Algae > Red algae > Unclassified | place: Sidmouth, United Kingdom | collected...
GCGGGGGGGGGGGGGGGGGGGGGGGGGGGGGGGGGGGGGGGGCAGGGGGGGAACACAGGGTCGGCAAGGTGGTCACGACACAAAGGAACCGACGAAGAAGACACCACGGCCTCTCCATGGGTTGCAAAGCGAGCGAGCCGGACAGGCACAAGCTGGGTCGGAAGCTGGAGGCTGCCCTACTAAATGCAATTCAAGTTGAACCCATAATTCTGATTTGGCAATCTACCTTCACAGACTAGACCCGCGCCACTTCCAGGAGAGCCAATGGGACAGTGCCGAGCGATGGTTTGGCCTGTGTGGTCTTTATGGTGGAACGCAGATCCCTGTCCAGTACGATTTCGCGACTGTCTTTGACTGTATCTGCCCGGGGAGCTCTGGAATTATGGGATGGCAGCGCGGGCATGCTCAGATTGTTAACGACTCCGTCCCATGGAGACGGACTTCGGACCTGTCTTGTTGTACCGCGTGACGCCTTCGCGCCGATTTTGACACAATGCATCGACTGCTTCGGGTGTGACCGTGTCTGTTCCGCATTGGTATCCCAGGCGTGGTCCATTCTCGCGGGGAAGGGGGGGAGGGTCTGTACTCGCAGGGGGTATGTTGCATGTCTACCAGCCAGACGCCTCATTGCCCTCGACCTCCCCCCACGTGAGCTGCACCTGAAAGACCTCTTGGCACCGCTACCTGGGCCACCGCTGGTACGGGCGAGCTGCCCGTCCCGACGTCCTGCCACCCCGCCGGCTGTGGATATATCCCCCCCAACTTCCCAGCACCACGTGCTCCTTTCTGGGATAACGACTGCCCCCCCTTTGCGGTAACGTCTTTGATTGTCTTAGGTATGTGTACTCTTCCGTTGGACCCGCCCGTGCGACGCTTCAGTACGCGGTACGCATGCGGCGAGGTGTTTCTGTTTCTGAACATGCACTTATTGTCTGGGTGTCTAACGCACTCCTGCCGTCAAGACCACTTCCACTGACTCATAGACGTGTGTGTGTCTTACCTGCTCCTCCATGTGACAATCCATACTGTTGCGTTTGCATCTGTTTAGCAGAGGCATCCAATGCAGCCTGGCTGTCATGATGGCCACGCCCTCGACGACGACGAAGGGCGTGCCTCCTGGTTGTGTTGGTTCTGCCGCCGTCTTTTTCTGTCGGTGGCGGCACGCACGCACCACATGAGCGTGCGCCACCCACGACGTAATCGGTTGGTGCCGCCGGCACATTTTGTAGAGCTACGTGATCGTGCCGCCGGCGTTGTGCGGCATCGAGCGGCTGCCGACGCAGTGCTGGCGGAGCTGTCAGCGAGCCGTGCCCCGGTGGCTGACCGCACCGCTGGAGTGACTGTACATTCTGTACCCGGTGCTACTCGCAGCAGTCATGACGAAGACAGAGGGCAAGGTCTGGTCGGTGGTCTCGGGGTGGTGTGCCTGCCGAGTGATTTGCACGTGCGTGGGTCGCTAGCGGCGCCCCGACAGCGGAACGTCTTTCTTACGTCGGTCGCCGCACGCATTCAAGCCTACTATGAGTCGATGCCGGAGGCAAGCCGGACGCGGCGAATCGTCCCTGCCTTCGTTGGGCAGCGGCCATCGGTCTTCAATACACCCATGCTACGGGAGGCCCTCAAGTTTGCCCTGAGTGCGGGTGGTCCGGGACTGTCGCAAGCCGACCAAATGTCGTACGTGTCGGTTCTTTTGATGGTCGAAGACGGTGGTCGCAGGCGGCGTAACAGTCGTCACCGGGGGGCGCCAAGACCAAGGCGCGTCCCGGGACCACCGGGAGACGGTCAGCCGCAGCAGCGGCACGCACCGTTCGTCGGCTGTTCGGAGAGTGACAGTTCCGACGAGGACTGCGGGGAGATTGCTCGAGCGTTTCGAAACAAGAACGCGTTTGTGGCTGCGGTGCGGGGCGAGCAGCGGCGTGTCCTTGCCAAGCTGTGCTGGGACGAGACGCCGATGGACGTGGAGGGCAATGCGTACGTCTTCTACTCGCGAGATCTCCTCGTGACTGTCCTCGAGCTGCTCAAAGACTCTCAAAATGTCCAGCTGTGGGGCGAGAAGCTGAGTGTGGGACCTGACGGCTCACGTATGCGAGCGGAGATCATGGACAGCGACCTCTTTCTTTCTGAGGAAGCCACTGTACGTCACCGACACGGGCCGCTTTCTTTTGTGCTTGGAGTGCAGCTGTTTGTCGACGAGGCGGTCGTGTCGTGGTCCGGTGCCCACTACATATACCCCATCCGGGCACGTGTTGTCAACGTCCGGGACCGGGCGGTGCAGTGGGTCACGGTTGGCTTCATTCCTCACGTCGGTAAGCCCGTCGCGCGCACGGCGGCGGCGAGGAGACGGGCGAGTGACAGTCGCAATGCTGTCCTACAACGCTGCATTGCAATCCTTCTTCGGCGGTTTGTGGGTGCTAGCCAGCGTGGCGTTGACGTCGAGTTTCCGGGACAGCAAACGCTGACTGCGGTTCCCCGCATTGTCGGTCTTGTCGCCGATCAGCTGGGTGAACGATCGGTTGTATGTCTCATGGGGAATGCATGTGAGTTTTTCTGTTCTCACTGCATGGTTCGGCGAGGTGTTGCGGGTGGTCAAGAGGGGGTTGGGGCCCCTGCGAGAGACGTGACTGTCCTCCTCGACGCCCAATTGGACGCTGCAATCACGCGGGACCGAGACCCAAGACCATCCCTTCGTAAGCCATTGGGTGCGGAGTACAGTGCGCTGGCTTTTGTGCCGGCTCTTGCCGCGGTTTGGGGTCTAGCGACGGACAACAAGCAGCTCTTCAACATCATCTCATTTGACGTGCTACATGTTTGGAAGCTCGGCGTGGTGCGTATGGTGGCCCAACGCTTCCCCTCGTTCCTGCGCGTCGTGTGCGGGGGTAAGGACGCTCGCCTTGGGCCGGTCGTCGATTCGTTGGAAGCACTGAATTTGCGCGCTTGGGAAATGGGACATCTGTGTGTGCCTTCTCCGACGCCGCCCGGGTACGTTCTTTTTTCTTTTGTCTTGTTGCACGTAGTGTCGGGTCGGTTGTGTCGAGGATGCAATCTAAGTCACCGCTCTCGTTGTATAGGAAGCCTCGTCATATTACACAACGCTGACCGACACCAAGTGTACGTCTGTATGTTTCCTCCTGTGTCATGCGAATGTTGGTCGCACTGGTGACAGCTTTTTTGTACCCCCAAGTGAGAAGCAGCTGCAGATGACAGGGCGTCTTTGGCGTCATGGCCTGGCGATGATGCCGCACATGATTGCTGGCGTCGGCGGACCGGCCGAGTCCCTGCCTGTGCCACACGCCGATGCAGCGCCGACGGTGGTCCGCGCTGCAGATGGGCGGTCGCCTAGAGACCAGGAGGAGGAGCTGGAAGATGGGCATGGGTTGGGTGGTGCCGTGTTGGAGGCGGCGGAAGAAGTCCTGCCCGATCCGCATGCGCACGACATTGCGTCGTCGGACAAATATCGACGCCTTTACGGGACGCTCCCATTGCATCGGGCTGTCCTGGACGTGTACTGCCGTATGGCGCTACTTGGTGGGCGGCTGATGGGCGACAACATGGCGGACACGACGCGCATGTCGGAGCACCAGATGCGAGCCTTGGCAGACGAAGCTCAGGAGTTCGTTGTTGAGTACGTTGACCTCCTGTTTGGTCCCGCGCACACCACCAAGGCGCACCGACTCGCAAATCACTTGCTGGCGGCGCTACTCGGGAACGGCAACCTGTGGGAAGGCGACACGAGCGAGAACGAGGCCCTGCATGGGCCTTGCAAGAAGATGTATGCTCGGACGAACAAGCGTGGGCCTTATGTCGTGTTGCAGATGATGAGAGCGGCCGAGACCCAGGCGGACGTGCTTCGCGAGATGAGGGAGCTGAATTCCGAGGAGTACGACGGTGGCGACGGGCTCCGCGACCTGCTCGACGACGACACCGAAGACGGGGATGTCTTGAGGGTGCCAATTGCCCCTCTGTCAAGGTCACACAGGGGACTGCGTATGAGTATTGCAACGGTGGAACAAATGCCTGGAATGGAGCGGCTGGGGTCGCTGTTAGGCAAGGGTCCCGACTGCTCTCTGGTGGCTTCGTCTTCGTTCACCTTTTCCTGTACTTTCGAGTGGGGGGCGGCGTCAGAGGTGCAGACGGCATGTGCGACAGACTCTTACCTGGGAAAGCCCCGGTATGACCATATCTGGTACGCGGACGACGACGGCCGGAGATGCTTGGGGTTGGTGCGGCTGGTCGTGCGCAAGCTGGACGGGATGGTCGACGACTTTGCCGTTGTGCGGCGGTTGGTTGAGACACCTTCCATACCCGGATGCTCGCTGACATGGGCGGGTTGTAAGCGCATGGCCTGGATGTTCGACGGTCCCAACTCGGAGTGGCCAGCACTGGCTCGCGTGCCGCTGACGCACGTGTTGCGGGTCGAGCACGTCGTGGCGGACTTTCAAGACCTGAGTGACCGTCACGGTTTGCGTGCGGTACCAACCAACACGCCGGACACGGTCGCCGAGCGCCATGCGCAGCGCTTCTTCACTAACAAGTTTTATCCTTTCACGTCCCGTGTGCTCAACCCGGGCAGTTAGGTTGGGCACGACGGCGCTGTGTGGTTCCGCTTTGGCTGTATGCTGGCGAAGTGACGTGACGTGAGGGCGTGGTGGCGGAGAGGCCGGGTGGTGTCGCGGTGGCTAGGCAGGGGGTGTGGCGTGGTGGATTGGCGGTGTGGTGGAGCGGTGGCGCGGAGGTTGGTCGGTGCCGTGTCGCGAGGTCGGGCATTGTCCATGCTCACATCGGGGGGCGTGCTGTGGGATGGGCCAGTGCGCTCATCTAGAACATCATTGCAAGAACTTTAGTGTCTGAACGAGCTCGGGAGAATGGAAGCTTCAGTTGTTCAGATGGTGGTGACGCATGGCATCCAGTGGGTACACACGTCCCATGAGGCACGTGTCTCACCCCCCCCCCCGTCCCATGCGCTTCTGTCATCGTTGACTGGTGGCGGTGTCGCCCAACAACGCGGCGTCCACGATTGTATGCTATATGGTCGTGCTGTTCGGCTACAATGGACATTGTACGATGGCTTGGCTATGATGGGCGTATGGTTGGTCTTCCCAGTGCGCTTCGCTCGACCGCATCGCCACGCTTCTACTGCTTCGAAGTAGTTTTTCTACTTGAAGGCAACTGCACCCAGAGAGGAGAGCCCCCTGTTCAAGCAGTCCCCCTTTTCGGACGCTAACTCTCATCTATGGGACAGTAAGCGTCCGCTTAGAGTCACGTGGCCTCTACTAGCAGCTTAACCGAGAGAAAAGAGCCCTGGCCCGCGCAAGATCCTGGCACATGCACGGACCCCCCACTCACATGCACGGACCCATCCCGAGAGAGGCTAACAGCAGCGCCGAACAGAATGACATTCTGTTCGGCGTCTGTTGCCCGAACAAGCGGCCCAACAGATGAGCGTTTGTTCGGCTGTTGCCCAACAGGCCATTCTGTTCGGCGTTCTGTTGGGCTGCCGCCTGCACCGACGGTGGGCCAATGCACGGCCAGATGCGCGCCCGTGGGCGGGCGGGCGGCCAATGCTGCCGCCGCGCCCCGCCGCCGAGGCGGCGCGTCTGGCGAGTCGACGCGGCCGGGGCGGCAGAGGGCGGTTTTGCGTCTGCCCCGCTGCGTGAGGGGGGGGCGGCGGAAGCGGGGGGGGGAGGGGGGCTAAGCGCATCGCCGACCGCGCGCGACCGCATGCGCACGTGGGGAGCGCCCCAGAGAGGCATGCTGGTGTGTGACTGTTGGTCCCTGGGATGTGGTGTCATCGCCCCCCCGGTGCCTCCGCACCTTCGGTGCGTCGTGCGGCTACGTTACGGGCATTGGCGGGGCGGCCGCGGCGCCGGCCGAATGGGGGGATTCGGGGGCGCCTTTGGTTCGTCAGCCGGCGTGTCACAACAGCCTCGATACTTGGGCTCCCTATCAATGCAGAGAAGGGGCCGACCGACCATAGATCGGTCGCCCATGTTGCGCGCCGGACTCCACCCGTCTTGATTGGGCAGACGGAGAGGGCGCGAGCTGTTCGTCGGGTGGTTTTCACGACGCGAGACGCTGCCGGTGGGTTGTAGGCTTCATGCTTTGGGGGAAGAGAGGTCATGGAGGAGGGGGGGGTGGCGGGGGGCTCCCATCCACTACTATTGGCCACCGTGGTCTCTTGTGGTCGAGGCGCGGCTTCCTAGTCGATAACGCGTGGGTGGCGGACGGAACGTGGGGAGGCGGTCTCGGTGGCTTTCGCTGATCCGGCTGCGACCCAGTGCTCTCGCGATTGACGTCCCGGCAGCGGGCTTGCGCGGCGGGCGCCTCCACGTGCACCCTCTCGTCCGCTTCCCGTGGCTGACTCCTTCGTAGAGACACCCATAAGAGGCGGATTGGGCGGGTCTGCGTGGCCGCTCACAGAGGCCGGGGACGCAAGGACAATGGCACACGTTGATTGGCTAATCGACTGGGCTGCACAGCTCCATCTTCCGAAAACCTGGCGACACGAACGCTGCCCGAACGCGAGCCAACGCAGCGAAGGGCCGAACGGCAGGTCAAAGTGTTCGGGCTTGTTGGCCCCCAACGAAACCCGAACGAGGGACATCCACGATCGAGCCACGAAAGTTGACCTGTGGACACAAGACGCATGTGCTCGGCCAATGAAATGGTCATGTCATGGGAAAGATTTTTTGGATGGATGTGATTCTTAGGTCAACAAGCATTCCAAGCCAGAAGCGGAAGGAGAGAGCGTCAAGGACAACTAATGTCGACTCATCAAGGGTCGGAGCCACAGACCGACTGAAGGGAGTAGCGCAGACGTCTTGGCGGTGGTGTTCCTAGTAGTTTCGCCCGACACCTCTGCCTCTGCAGGGACAGGTGTGCGGAGCCTGGCGCGCTACGCGTGGGTCAGTGACATCCGGTGCCTTTCCGACGCGACAAAAGGTAGTCGCCGCAGCTCGATTTTAGGAGGCGGACAGAGCTGGGCTGGGAAGCGACTCCAGCACCTCGCACTGTCATGAGACCCTTGGTTGACGTACGTGTCGTCGAATCTAAGGTACGCACATAGATGGACCTTCGGCGGCGGCTACACCCGGCCTGCTCCCCCCTGCTGTCTCTTCACCGTCTCCCACGGGGTGCTCCTCGTTATACCCTCTACACTCCTTCGCCCGCATTCGGGGCACTTGGGTTTCTCCTCCTGGCATTTGCTCCACTTTCACGCCGGCGTCTGGCGCGCCCGTCGCCGTATTGGCAACGGGCGTGACGACTACGTCAACGACGCCATGGGCAGCTGCCACCCCCGTGTTGTTCCCCTCTACTGTCCCCCCTCTCTCATGCCCGTGTCCGATGCACCCGGGTTGCTCCTCCCCGCACTCGCCCCGTCCTCATGCTCGCGTCCGGCGTCCCCGTCTCTGTATGGGCGGGGGGTGGGGGACGTGACCACTGTGGTGGCGACTTCCCCCGTCCGGTTGTTCCTGTTCACTTTCCCCCCACCGCCACGCCTACGTCTATCGCGCTCGCTTTCGTCTTGGTAGCGGACGTCGCGACTACGACAGCCATACTCTGGGTGGTGGCCGTACCCTGGTGGCCCCCCCCCGCTAAGTTCCCACCATCACAACCGGGTTCGAGTCGCCCGCCGCGCGCTTTTCGTGGACCCCGGCAACGGCGTCACGAACAACGACGGCAGGATGGTGGTGGCGGCGGCAGACTAGCGGCAGCTTCATACGCCTTATTGTGATGGTGAGGGCCTCGGCCGTGGGTGCTCCGGCGCGGTCGGAGGAAGAAGAGTCAGGTGACAGATGCAGTAGTCTTAGCTAATAAACGGCAATTCATGCCCATAAGACCTACACATGTGTTACTGAAATACCTTCATTTTAAAGTTCGTTGTTTTCGTGAGGACACTGCGCCAGAATTTTGTGACCGCATCCGTACCGCTTCAACCGACCTCGATGAGACCCTAACGAAAAACCACCCTTGTTCGTCCTGAAAGACTCCATCGAGCATGGCACTGTTCGGGTCGTGTTCGGCCGATCGAGAAGCCGAACGGGGGTGGGCCTTGTTCGGGCCGCCAGCTACTCCGATGATCATGTTGAAAGCGACGGTCCTGGCGGGCAACGACGCATCAGAGCTCTGGGAGAGTGGAAGCGTAAATCGGGGGAAGCTTGGTCTCTGCGGCGACATAGGTTTGCATTCTTTATCATGCCCAGAGAAACTGCAATGAGGTGTTTTAACGCGGTCAGACAAATGCATCCCAAAGATGCCCGCAAGCGCTTCAGACTCATCAACATCCGGGCGCAGTCGTCTTCGGGTGGTTTTCTAGAGCGGATGTGGCAAGAAGTGGATGCACTGTGTGCAGGATCGCTGTCTGGACCAATCAGTCCTACAGTACAATTCGCACCTTCATGCTTCGCCAGTTATTGGAGGAACGACAGCGATCAGACCAAATTGCCTTGCTGTCTCCGTTGCCTTTGTCTGGCAGCATGACGCCGCCAAAGCATGATGATGGGAAGTTCGAAGCTCGGCGCAGTCCAGGCACTTCGACGGGTATGAACAAGAAGCCACAGGAGAAGATGTCGCCATTGATTTTTTCTCGCACCAAGTATCCGCATCATTATCCGCCTGATTGATTTAGCTCGCATGATATCTCCGACTCGCATAAACGCCACCGCCCCGCGGCCGACGAGCCGCGGGGCGCCCAGGCAACCTCCTCACGCATATTCACAGAAGACACTTAGTGGCAAGCAACGCACTGAGTTGACCTGATTGAGCATGCCGTTTAAGTATGACCTTCAACCAGAAAATCAAGAAAGCTGGTGCGCATGCTCTGCTCACGACTTCAGTGACGTGACAAATAGTGACTGTCCAGGGAAATTCATTGCAATTCCCTGTCTTTGTGTCCCCCATGCGATGCAGTCATCATTGTGATATTGAATTCTCTGGAATTTTACCTCTTGGCTGCTTTCCACAACCGCACGTCAAAAACAAAGTTCACCTATCTAGCGCACGTTGCGGGAGTAGTCGAAACCCGTCACCGGGCGCTGAATGCGTGGCAGTCTCCGTTGTCGCATCCGCTCCCGCAACGAGCCGGGCTGCGAGCTGTGAGGTCGCGTGTCGAAGGCGTGGGGCGGCGGTTGTGGCGGTTTGGGTACGGGTGCAAGCGTTTGGGCGTACGTCGAGCACATGTGAGAGCCGCGGGGAGGGGAGGGTGGTAGTCGCATGGCAAGTCATGGAGGGGTGCCGCTTGTGTGGGGCTGCGGATGACGGGCTGTGGTGGTTGCTGTAGTGTTCTGGATGGTGGTGATGGTGGCGAGCTTCGTTGGAGCAGTCGCGGGAAGTGTCCTGTCCCTCCTTGTCTTAGGTCGTTGGCTGGGACTAGGATGAGGGCGGGGGGAGAGTGACGGAGACGCCCGTCGCCGCCGACGTCCCCTCGGGGGGAACACGGCCGCTGCCGCCACCACCCCCACTCTGTCGGCGGTGGTCTCCCCGTCACACGCGGCGGCACGAGTGGCGACGCCCGCCGAAGCGGCCGCCGGGGGGAGCCCCCAGGCCGCGCACGGAAAGGCCGTCGACGCTGCAGCGGCGGTCGTGCGTGCGTGTGGCGGCGGCGACACGGGCGGTGGTGGCGACGTGGACGCGGGGGTGGCCGCGCCGACGGCGCGCGGCAACACGGCGCCGCCCGCGACCCCACCGCCGAGGGGTAGGGTAGGGGGGGCGCGCGCCGCGGAACCGGCGGCGGCGGCGACCGCGCCGGCAGGCGCCCGGGTGGTCCGCACGCCCGGCGTGCTCCCTTCGACTCCGTGGCCACCACCTCACCACGTGAAGCCGCCGCCCGTCGCCGCGCCGGCGGCCGCCGACTCAGTGCAGTGGCCCCGTGACGCCCCCGGGTGGATCCCCTGTCCGTGGGCCGACCGACCGTGCGACGCGTGCCATGCCGCCCACCCGATTTTCTGCTCTGCCGTCCAGCCGCGCTTCGTGCCACGAACAGCTCAACCGTGCACAGCGGGTGGGGGCGGCGTCCACCGCCGCTAGAGGTGTTGCTGCCGTGCCTGCAGCGGACGCGGCGGTGGCCGTTCACGATCGCGCGCGTGACGGGGGCCGGCACGAGGCAACGGGCGGTGGCCGCAACAGACGAGGTGGCGGCCCCGGCCTGAGCGGCGGCGCTGGCGACCGTTCCCGCCATGGTGGTGGCGCGGGGGCTTCGTCTGTGTGCCTCCACGTGGCGCTGCCGCCGTCATTGGCGCCAGGAAGGGACGGCGGCCACACTCAAGGCCGGGAAGACACTCCCGGCTCGTACCCGGCCTCTCCTGACGTAGGGGCTTTTACGCACGCCACGACTGCCGCTTCGGCTTAAATTTAGGTGCGGTGGAGCCCCGCGTGGCACTGCATGAGAAACTGTAGTGCCGCGCAGGGAGGGGCCGCATGGGGATGCAGCTGGGGCTGTGGCGCGCGGGGGCGCGTCGGGTGCGGGCAAGGGGACGCGCCGCGCCGCGGCGTGGGGGAGGCGGAGCGCGTCCTGGCGTTGCGCCACGCCCCGTTGAGGCATGCCCCAGTGGAAGCGCCGCTGCCAAGACAAGGGCGATTTACAAGGGCAAGCCGAGGAATTGATCACAGAGGGTACAAATAGTGGGACCCCGGCGAACTATTGGCTGACACGACCGGGGACGGAATCGGGCCACCGGGGGTCGTGGGGGTGGAGCCGTGTGGCGGTTGCCGCTAGGGCTGTGGAACTGGCAAGAAAACTGGCAGTTTTAAGTGGCAAAACTGGCTCCTGGAGCCCGTATTAGCACAACCGGTTGAACCAGTTGCCCAACCCTAGTCCACGTAGCACAGATGTTGCGGCAACTTGCCGCAACATCTGTGCTACGTGGAGCACGGGCACGCGGGAAAGGGATGCGCCGGATGCGGGTGCGACGGCGCGGGGGAGTGCGCGGAGAGGCCATGCGCCGGATGTCGGTGCGGCAGCGCAGGAGCACGCGGGGAGGGCGTGCGTCGGAACTAGCGCGCGAAGGCGGGGGAGCACGTCGGGAGAGCGTGCGGCGGCACGGAGATGCCCGGGCCGGGAGATGTGTGCGCCGGCGAGGGCTGGCGCGCTGGGGGCCGGTCCGATCATCGCTGGGATAAGACGGGCGTGGGGAGGGGCGAGGTTGCCCAACACGCTCGGTAGAGAACCTAGCTTCCCACTCCGACGAACTGACGAGCGGGGGCGGACGTACGGCGCTACGACGGTGTGCGTGCGGTGGCTACCTCTCTCAGGGATCCAGCAGCCGTCGGAAGTGGGACTGAAGTCTCTTTTGCGGCGGCACGGCCTCCCTAGAGGCGGCGGCAGCGCCGGCGCGGCTGCGGTCCGTCGCGTGATGGCTTCCGGGGCGTTTGGGCGCGGGGGGGCGCGTGGCCCCCCGGCGGGCGAGCGGCACCCGATCCGCCCCGCCGGCGACATGGTGAAGAGCGTTTTTATTTTTTTTTGAGAGCTAGTGCACGTTGCGGGAGTACTTGTTGAGACCGAAAATTACATCTTTTCCGCTCCCTCTGCAGCCCCTGAAAGATTCGCAACCGATTCTTTGCGCTGGGAACGTTGGTACAGATGGTCGCGTGCCTCGTACCAAGTCGGACGCCATGGGGAGGTCTCGCCCGCGCGGACAGTTCTATACAGTGTTCATCGAGCAAGAAGCTGGATGGAAAGGGTCGTGAGGCGGGGTACACGGTCTATGGGGCCCTCCGGCGGTGTGGCGTAGAGCAATGTCAATGGTTCTCTGGGCGCAGCGGTCTCAGATGTCTCTGAGGACGTTTATCTGCAGTCTAACGCTTGAAAGCAGAACATTTCCAGGCGTGCGCCGTGAAGCGGGTCCGTACGGAAGGTGGGGTTAGGGTTATGAGTTCATTCAACCTGATTGGAAGACGCACGAGCTTGACAGTAGTAGTCCGGACGCTCTCGGTGCGCTCCCCACCTGTTAATACTGTCGGAGCAAGCGTGGGGTTAGGATCACAATCAGATCAATTGTGATGGAAGTGGGTTTTGTGACGGCAGTTCGTCGTGGTGGGCTGCAGCCTGCGGCGCTGGTTAGGATGCTCGACCCCCCGCCCACGTCCGGCGGCTCTGAGAACGACGACGGTCATTGGGGGTGGCGGTCAAGTCCTCTTCCCGGCGCGGCCGTCGCTGCCGCGGGCGCCAACATAGCTGTGGCGCCAGCTCTGGCAGGCGACGCGGGCCTCAGCTACCCGCCCGCGCTGCCGCCGCCGCCGACGAGGACGCGGCTGCCGGTCGCCAGCGGCTGAAGCGTTGGCTCCAAGCCCGCGGCGGCGATATACCCTCCGGCAGTGTCGGCTGCCGCCGCAACGACGACGGTGACGGCGCCCACGCCACGCCCTGGACCGCGACGACGGCGCACTTCCGCGCCGACGGGTGGCTGCCCTTTCTCCACGTTTGCTGGAATTCGGCGGGGCACTCGCCGCCGCCGGCCTGCCGTACCTGCCCGCGGCCGCCGTCCCCACCGCGCCCGGCGCGGCGGCGGTCGGCGCGGCGCTCACGGCAGAGCTGTCACCGGCAGCTCCGGCGACGCCGGCGGCGACCGCAGCAGCTAACCGACCAGGGCGCCTGTGAGCAACAGACCCTCATCAACCACTGCCACCCTCCCAATCCCCACCGAGACAGCCGAAGGCGCCCACGAACACCTTCCCCCCGTCCCCCGACCTCCTTACCACCGTCGTCGACTCCGCCGGGTCCGCTCGGGAGGCCTCCAGATGATCCCCCCCCCCCAGACCCCCGCCACCGCCACGACCGCTGCAGCCGGGTCCGCCCAGAGCACTTTCCGACGACAA
>Ga0114953_1002483_pt1 | contig 12803 bp, 15 predicted proteins | sample SidtaG_FD_87298 | JGI IMG/M metagenome (GOLD analysis project Ga0114953, IMG submission 87298) | Marine algal microbial communities from Sidmouth, United Kingdom - Sidmouth_Male2 metaG | ecosystem: Host-associated > Algae > Red algae > Unclassified | place: Sidmouth, United Kingdom | collected...
GACCGCTTGGGCCAACGAGGCCCTCTAATTGGTCTTTCGAAATATTTAGCCGGTTATATAGTAGCCCCCTCTCTTTTCATCACGGCCGCATTCAAAGTCGAAACCACGTGTGTGCATGGTATGTTGGCCCGATTTCTTGCGACGGGCCACGACACGCGCGTGCGCACGTCCGCGCTGGTGGCGGGCCTGGTCAGAAGTCGTCTCGAACAACCGTCAGCTTTGACTAAGATTCCCAACGATTCCCCAACGAAGCAACCATTGCGCCAACGAGCCAACGATTCTCGTCTTCGTTGGGCGTTTTTGGGCCCCCAACGAAGCCCAACGAAGCCCCTAACGGAGGCCGATTTCGTTGGGCTCTGGCACCCCGGTCTCTCGTGATCGGGTCGTAATGAGCCGCGGCAGGACTCTTCTAAGGACAAAATAACTTGTTCAAAGTCGAGAACAGCGACGTTAAGGACCAACCCCATTGTAGTTGTAGATCACACTGCGTGCAGTCCCCTACAAAATTCTCGAGGCAAACACCGTGAGAAGAGCAGCGACAGGCGCCCCCGCTGTCTGAACGGTTTTTTAATGGCTACTCTGTGCCAACTATGATCATGCAGCGGACCGCTCGAAAATGATGTCCCTCTGGATTGACCGGCCACACTGTCGTTTATTCACCACGGACCGAGTCAAGCATCCCAAGGGTAGAACACGTTCAGAAAGTAGCGCATGGCGAGACGCTCAACTAGAGGGCCACCCAGGGCAGCGGGCAAAGGTTCGAAGCCCCGCCGGGCAGCCAGCTCTGCGAAGTCCGGCACGACGTGAACAAGCCGCCGCACGCAGGCCAGCGGCACGACCCGTACAGCGCAGTCCGCCTCTTCGTCGCGCCTGTGCCATCGCAAGCGGGTACAGCCGCGCTGCACGAGCGGGCAGCCCGGCTCGCCAGCTACAGGCACCATCTCTACAATAACGACGTTGTCACCGTCGGCCGTGCGCACGATGGCTCGGACCTCCCCGATACAGTACTCGGCGACGCCCTCGCTCGGTTGGTACCCCACAGAGTCGTACCAGGGCTTGCCCCGATAGTCGGGGGAAGCTCGCAAGAGCTGCTCACGATCAGTGCCGCACTCAAAAACAGCGTCGATACGGGCATTCTTCAGCACCGGTATCGTGTCCGCGTCTTGCATGCCCAGCATAGCCGCCAATCCAGCCAGGCCAGGGCGCTTCTCTAATGTGTCCACAGCGACGCGCTGGAGGTGGTATGAAGTCTTGGGCGCCATGCTCCCACCGGCCGCGGCAGGGACGCCAACAGCTCCTTGTTGCGCTCGGCGCGCGGCCGCTGCACATGCGGAGCCTCTCACACGGCGTGCAGCACGCCCGCTCCTCCCGCGCCGACGGGGAGCGCGCCACTCCTGGCGCTCTGCCGCGAGCTGGTTCTTGATGGCCTTCGCACCAACAGCTTGGCGCACCAACTGCTCCGTAAATGTTCTTGGGTTCTTGTTCGTGCGTAGATAATAGGGCTTGTCCTCTTTGTGAAGCGCCTCATTGGGCGCCGTGTTGCCGTTGATTAGATTACCATACAGGTTGATCGCGTCCATGACGTGGCGTAAGAGCTTGTGCACTTTCGTGCTGTTGATCCTACCCAGGATGGGCGTGACATAGTTGTTGACCCACGCCGTTGCCTGCTTGGCAATGCTGCTGCCGACGTCGAGCGTCATGGGCGGGGGGAAGGATTAGCCCACCTCGCCGGCAATGCGCGCGTAGAGCAGCGCGTACTCTGCAAACATTGCGCTGACCGCCTGCGGGAATGTAGTATCCCCAAACGCCGCGCGATACGCGACCCAGTCGTACTTGAATCCAGGATTGATCACGGCAAGGTCCTCGTCCGTGTCGGCGTCGTAGCCATCCTCGTTCACCTTCTGCTGCCCCATGATGTTCGAGTTGCCCTGCGCCTGCGTGCTTACTGCCGGCCAGATGGCGCGAGCACGGGGTGTCGAGCGGACCGCAGCGGTGGCATTTTGGGTGCGTACCCTGTGTAAATCACCAAGACTACCGCCTGGGGAAACCTCGTCGGGCGGAGGGTTGCCATTGACGCGCGCGAACAACCCCGGTACGACGAATGGGAGAGCATTGAAGGCGCGGCGCTGCTGCTTGCCCGTGAACGTAGATTGCTTTTGCTTTCTAGAAACAATGTACCTGTGCACAAAAAGAGAAGAGAAGCCCCAAGTAGGCAGCCAATCGACAGCAGCAAACAGAATATGGACACCAATAAAAGAGGAAGCGATAAAGTATCAGCATCGAGGATGAAAACAGAGAGTAGTGACTTCGAGCCGATTATGCGAGTGGCGGGGTTTGGACGACCCGCATGTGACTTGAGCAAGGGGGCCCTCAAACGTACCCTGGATCAGTCTTGGATGCCAGGCTGCGGTGGCCAAGCATTTTGAATCGGCGGTGACCGGACCGCTTGGCCGCTGCAAGTGACTGCACCGGATCATCATCCGCGCAGACGTGAGGAGCGATGTCCACCAAGCGGTGGACGATCATTCGTGTCACCCCCTGGTCCAGCACCTGCGCAGTCATATGGAGCCGCGCAGAAACAATCGTGGAGCAGTCCACGTCGTAGCGCACCGCGCTCGTGAGAATTGGGTTAAGTCTCGCCAGTTCAATCTTTCATGGCAGAGGGCGCGGTACAGTAGCACATGAGAGAGCAAGGGAGAGAGCAGAGCGAAACGTACATGAAGAGTGTCGAATCCTGTCATCTTGTATATGAGGTGGGGTGCCGTGGAGAGCCCGGCCATGCACGACAGCGCGGGCATGAAGCTGTTGATGCTGTTTGTCGCTTCCAGGTTGATGCGCTGCCATCGCTTGATGGAGCGGCGCTGGTGCGTCGTCGCCTCCCACTGCTTCTGGACCATGTCAATGGCATCGCGGTCAGTTGAGTAAGCTGCCTCCACCGCGCCCGCCAAGGCGCGCTGTACGTCACAGCTGGAACAAGGCCATTGGCATTGGCCGGCCTTTATGCACAGAACGGCGCGCTCCTCCGGTTGGTAGGCAATGTATTCCAGCACACGCGGAAAGGCCGTGAGGGTCCGCTTTCTCTTAGCGTCGTATATCTTGACGCCCGCATGGCTCGCGCCGATGGCCGACCGCAGTGACAAGTACAGGATACGTTGCAGAATGGCGCTGCGGCGCATCCGGCCTCGCTCTGCGCCTGCAGTCTCCGCAATCGTTGGTATGACCGGAATGTACGCAACGGTAGTCCATTTGGCCTCCCCTGCCAGGTTCACCACGCGAGCACGAACTGGGTATAGTTTGTGGGCTGTGAAAACAAACCAAACACGACCTCAAAAGAACAACAAGTCCAGCGACAGGGCCAAAATTCACAAGCTAGCCAACGACATCGTTAGAATGAGGAACTGGATAGACAGAAGCATGGCGCTTCTTCCAAGCCCCCAGGTTGCCCCTACCCCCAGCAGTGAACAACGCGTAACTTACCACCAGACCACGATAGCTGCGTGCTGTCGCTATACATGTGTAGTCCCAGCGCAAACGTTCCAGGCCCGAACTGGCGGACGATCTCGGCCTCGCACTGTCGGAATGCGTCCCCGTCGAGCGGTGACTCGCGCTTCTCCGTCGCTGCAGCCGGCCCATTAACACCGCTCCAGTAGTGCACCTTCTTACTGGAAGCCATCAGGTCGAGAGCCGCCTCAGGCACATGTGTGAAAAATCCAGTGTACGACTGGCCACCCTCGCTCATCTTGCATTTGAGCCATCCGGCCTCATTGACCGCGGCGTCAATGTCGTCGCGCACCGCGTTGACAAAGCTCGTCGGCGTGGAGAATGTGTCGGTCAGCGGCACACCGTCGGCGTCGTCTTCCCTCATCCCATCCTTGGTACCGTCCCAAATCTCCAAGAGCTCGTAGAGCCGGCGCTGCTCGTCGCGTGACAGACCTGCGCCGCCGACGCTCAAAAGAAACTCTAGCAGAGCACGCAGGCGCACTGTGTTGAACTGACCCACTTTGCTGTGCGCTCGCGGCTTGACAAGTGGTTGCACGCGCTTCCAATCCGCGAGCCGCTTGTACAACGCCCGCACACGAGCCGCCACAAAGGTATCGGCGAGCCCGACCTCCGCCTGTGACCCGCGCTTGGTTTTGCGTCGCGTGGAAGGCCGGGCGGCAACCAAACACGGGTCCTCCGTTGACGACGACTCGCTTGAGGTCATGAGCGCGCAGCCCATCAAAGCATCAATTTCCGCTTGAACATTCCGCTGCAATTGCGCGTGCGAACCGCGACCGTCCATAACTGTCGCCCGCACAGCAGCCACCGCCGGGCCAGTGGACATGATCTCCTTCAAACCTGCAGCGGCTTTGCCAGTGGAAGTCGGAGGCGAAGACGCTGTTCGTTTTGGAGACAAAGGCGCGCCCACAATGCCGGCGGCACCACCATGATGTGCTTCACCGCCACCTTGTGCACCTTCATCATTGTTTGCTGCCGCACCGCCTCCCACGTGTCCTATAGCGTTGTCATGAACAGCAGACGCCGCGAGACGAGCACAGAGAACCTTGGCGCGTCGGCGAGCCTGCCCCTGTTGCGTGCCAGCGATAGGCACGTGAACGCGCAGCTGCTGGTGCTGACTGATAAGGTGCCTACGCAACCCCGCAAGCGAGGTGGTCTTCCAGTCGGCACAAATCGCGCATTCTAGCTTGTAAGTGGTAGGTGGAACGTCCGACATGTCGACTGCAGACAGCCACCGACAATCAACACGCACACTAAACATCAACAGACGGATTAATGCGCGGGAGAAGAGAAACAGCGGTAAGAGCAGATTTGTCAGCAGCTGTTGGCTAGACAAAAGATGGAGCGCAGACTGATAGTCAACCGCCGGTACGCGGTAACGCCCGCTCGTCCCCCCACACGGCGACATGGGCTTCGTTGACAACGCACCGTTGGACTCCGAAAACACGAACGCACCGCTCCCTCCGGGCACCAAACGGCAGCAGGACACCAGCGGACGCCCTCCGGGAAAAACCGAGCTCGCGTGAACTCCCCACCTCGGCGGTGGCCGGACACTGTCAATGTCGGAACGCCGCTCGGCGCCGCAGCCTTTGGCGCAGCTCTCAAGCACGCGGGCACACCACGTACAAGCTGACTGTTCCCGCCCACGGGCACTGCTGTGCCAACCTGTCAGCCGCAATCACATGCCCAAGTTTTTTCTCGGAAGTACGGCGATGGGTCGACCACAGAGACCGTCCCATGTCTGAGTCATGCAGAGTCAGCCTTAGAATGCACAATGCCACACGCGAAAGGTCGGGTTGGTGCCCCTCCAGTGCTATGGCCCATTGGACCGCTGAGAAACGCACCTCAAATATCGTCAGGTATACGGGCGACCGGTGACACTGACAGCGTGGTCGGGGTCCCCAGATGAGGCAGGTCATGTCGACCACAATGAACGGTTTCCCAACGGAGCCGAACGGAGTCCGAACGACAGCGGACGGCAAAGGCGTGGGGGGGGGGGGTACATGGTGTGTCCACACCAGTCAATTTGCGTCTCACGGTCAGGCAGTATGTGACAGAGGCATGCCGCCGTGCAGGCAGTGAACCCCCTCCACTATCAGGCCCAGCCCACAACAAGACCGGCCAAGCCGTACTCCTTTCGGACCAATTGCCGTGCTGGTCAAGACATGTACAGCGATGAGATGCGTACTGCGGCCGTTCAGAGGCGCACAGAAAACAATTTGATAGATATGCGCAAAACAAGTGACAATTACGATCATGAGGTTCACAGGGTCTTCTTTTCTACTGCTCATGTGCCTCCTCTGACACGCTCTGCGGCCGTGACCAGCACCATCGTCGTCAGCTACTGTCTCGGACTCCCAACGTATCAAGGTAGAGACTGCATGCCGTTCACCCTGCGCCGGACAGCGGCCCGCTACAGACCTCGTCGGGGCACCTTTCGTGCCCCCGGGGATCTTTGTCAGGATCTACTGTGAATGTCGCAGGGTCGCAACCAGTGCGCTGCATTATGCTTGCGGTCGATGCCTCGAGTCGTTCCCGCCCGCCTGGAGGTGCGTCAGGGCTGCTAGTTGTCAGCGTCAGCAACCGCTTTCCGTTGTAGAGTGCATAGGTATGATGCAGGTCTGCGGTGGTATGGTAGTGAGGTTTTGGTCCACCTCTTGGTGCGGCTAACGGACCCCATGCCGTGCGTTGACAGCCGAGATTGGTTGGAGCGCGCCATTTTTGGATGTGCTGCTGTCTGGTGCTTGCCCCTCCCCTCCCGCCAGGACCACCCGCTGCCCCCGTCGAGGGCGCGCGCGGACTTTCGGGGACCATCTTCCTCCTTTGAGGACGCCGCGCGCGCGTTCGGGGCGCGGCAGGCCGCATAGTGCAAGGCCTAGGCATCTGGCGGACGGCAGCGGGCTCATCGCGGTCGCCCGCCGGGCGTACGTGGATGCCTCCTCCTGCATAAATACGCGTTCTCATCACCAGCTGCGGCGGCCACCATCCTCCCACCGGCCATGTGCTCTCCCACGCGCACCCGGGCTCACACATCGCGCAATCAATCGCCTGCGCTCTCCCGCACTGTCCTCCACGTCCACCGTTGCTTCCACCGACATGACCGGTGGCGGTATGGGCTGCCGCCAGCCCCGGGGTAGAGCCTTGGCCTCGCTAGCTCACGAGCGCACTGCTCGCCCGCCTCCCACCTCGACACCGGCAGACTACGAGACCAAGACCGACCTGCGTGTGCAAGCGCGCGCCGCTGGCTGCATCGACAGCAGTGAGTTGTCCTTCCTCGGCGCTGTGCCGCCTGGTGGTTTTGGGCCTCCGGCGTGCACGGCCACAGCTAGTGGTCGCGCTGGTGGCGGGTGGGCGCCGCACAGCCAAGCGGATCCTGAGAACCAGCGCGGGCGGACGCGGCTGGAGCATGCACCCTCCGTCGGGGGGGAGTCTGCAAACTACTGTGCTTGTGTCACTTCAGGGATATTTCCTGACCCCACCTACCCGTCGCAAGAGGCTCTACATACGCAGTCGTACTCCCGACAAGTGGACGACCATGCTGCCTACCCTAGGCCCCTGGCCGGCTCGTACGCTCTGGCGCCGCAAGACCACACCGGGTGGTCTTTGGCGTCCCATCATGCCGGACCTTCGATCGCCGAGCCACCGCCAGTTTGGCAGTCGCAGGAGTGGACGGCGCAAAACGTTGCGGTCCACATTGATCCCGCTGCTCCCCCGCAGTTGAGCCGCGACCAGGGCTCGTGGGGCCCACCTGGCACGCAGTTGTTGAACGGCGAAATGCCCGACAAGGATACAGTGTTGGCGATATCCACACAATTTGCGGGTCGCCCTCCCCGCCCGAAATCTGGTGGCCTGTCTTCCACGCCCTCGCAGGAAGTTCGGTAGCACCGTCTCCTTGACGGAAATACTTCTTCTGCACCGCCTTTGACTCATCCTTCACGGTGCTTGCCGGACTTGCCGGCGCATTCGGCTGCAGGTGCGTTCGCGCCGATGCCTCCGCCCTCGCAAAACCCGTCTGTCACACAGCCGCGGCCGCCGCCGCGCCGTAGTGTACCGCTTGCTCGTGCGGACGCACGCCTGCAGAGGACCAATGATACCGTGTCGGTCCCTCCCCCGCATTCTGCAGCGCAGGCCGCACCGACTGCTACGCTGGCTTTCCAGCGCGCATCGCAAGCCGGTGAGACGGGGTGGTCCGTCGTGTCCTTGGACGAGCTGCCGCCCGCCGTGGCCGCGGTTTTTGTCACCAACGACCCGTCCCCGTCCAAGCGGGCAACCAAACGCAAGCCGAGTGTGAAGGGGAGCGGCAGCCGGCCGCCCAAGGCTGCTCGCAACGGCGCCCCGTCGGCGAAATCGATGGCGGCGAAGCTGATCGAGGGGGTGGACGCGTCCAAGATGTCCCCCGACGCCAAGCTGTTGATGGAGGCGGTGCTTACGGCGCTGGCGCCGGCTTGCGTGAGGCTGGACGTCGTGGCCAACGAAGGTTCCGAGCTCAAGGGCGAGGTGAAGACGCTCGCAAGGGTCACGGACACTCATGGGGAGCTGTGCCAGCGTGTCGCCAGCGGCGTGGCTGTCATTAACAAGACAATTGCAAACAACATTGTGGACCTTACGAGCAGTGACGACCGGCCGGCAGTTTCCAAGTCAGCGGCGACGACAATGCAGAATGCTATCAAGAATGACAAGAAGATGGCCGTGTCGCGCCGCCATTTCAAGCAGTCTTACAAGAAGAACATGGCATCCACGAACGTTTCCGCCGGCTTTTTTAAGGGCTCCGCGGACACAATGGAGTTCCTCATTGAGTGCGTTATGGAGTCGCAGAAAATGAGCGAGGAGCAGGCAGTCACGTACCTGCTGGCTGTTTTGCCGTTACCCAACCAGTCCAAGGACGGCGCACCCGAGTATCGTGTGATCCGACTGATCCTGCGCTCCGCAAACCACCTGACGCAGGAGATCAGGAAGGTCGTTATCCCCGCCTTTCTCGATGCCGTGGGCGCCTCGGTGTCATTCAAGAAGGTCAAGAGCAGCGGCAAGAAGTGCGCTGTCTCTGGTCCTGTGAAGAAAAAGGGCGGCACGCGCACAGCGGACAGCGGGAGAAAGGCGGCCGGGAAGGCCTCGTCGCGGGCCAAGTCTGTCACGGACGGTGGTTCGGCGGTTGGCGCCAAGCGTGCGAAAGCCCATGAGAATGCAGACGGCAAGGCTCACCAGGCGGCGCCGATCATGTCCCGCGCGATCGCGCTGGAGTGGCTGGACCATCTGGCCTACGCCAAATCAGACAAGGGCTGGAAGGGCATACGGGCGGGGGTTGAGGCGCTGGTCGGCTTCTTGCACGCCACCCACCGCATTGTCGAGCCGGTTAACATCGGCCAGGAGAGGTACATCCTCTGCCCACTTGTCTATCCGGTCTTGGTGGCCGCCATTGTACGCGCACACATTGAGCAGGTGGCGGGGGAGCGGCCGTTGCGCCGCTCCGGCACGGGCTAGGGCTTCTACAAAGACTACTGTGATGAGATGGCTCGGCAGCACAAGTTGCAGCCAAAGGACGGGGCTGTCTGGCGGGGCATGAATTTGTCCGATGGCACGGACCCCAATCGGGCGACGATCGCGTTGATGGCGACGGCGACGGCCAAGGCTGCGGCGGCCAAGATTGAGACAGAGGCGAGCGACTCTGACGGGGATGAGGAGGTGCAAGTCACCACGACGCACGCCCAACAGTCCAGTGACCACGTGGGCGGCAGGCCGGCGGGCAGCGGCCACACAAACGTCGTTGCGACGAACGGCGACGCTTCGACCCCGACAGCTATCCAGTCGGGGCGCGGCACCCGAGTCGAGTCTGACGCTGAAGGGGAGCTGCAGGAGGACGAAATTGCCTCCTACTACATCACCCGCGAGAACGCCACGACAAAGGCGACCGGGGGGGGGCACGAGGGTGGTAAGTTGGGAGTGGGAAACGAGTCGAGCGATGGCGAAGATGGAGGAGAGACTGGGGAGGATGGCAGCACAGAGGAGGAGGACACGGAAGAGAGCAGTGGGAAGGAGCAGAGCTAAGTGCATGCTCGCTTCTGGGTGTGTGCGACTGGAACCCAACGCAGTGGGGACCCGCTGCAATTTCATAGATTAGGAACTGGCATAGAATTTTACCGTCTTACGTCGTGATTGAGAGCGCCGCCGGGATCCGCGATTCTGGAGCGAAGGCACCCCCCACTTCAATGCTACTTCGTCGCATCCCTCTCGAGTCGTTGTCTTTTAACCCCCCCCAGCCCTCTTCCTTCCCCTCTGCCGGTGGCTGTCGTAGCCACGGTTGCGACGGCCGTCACCCGGCGCCCCAGACTTTGTCAAAAAGTCATGGCCGGCGTGCTGCGGGGCAGCGACAGTTTGATCGCGGCCGGGCTGTTGCGGCCGGTGTCGGCCATCCCGAGAGCGTCAACATCCTTGCTCGCGCCCCAGAGCGCGTCGTCACGGTCGTGACGGCGAACGTGACGACTGATGCGCTCGTGCCGGCGGCGGCGGACATGCGCGCCGCAGCGCACGCAGCACTTGGTCTCATCGCACGTGTCGCGGCGCGCGGCGGCGTGATAGAGACGGCGGCGGTGCGCGCGGGGGCGTTGGTGCAGGCGGCGGTGCCACAGTGGAGGTGGTAGACATGCGGACAGCAATATTGGTGCCCGCAGCGGCGGCCGCGCGCGCGGCGTCGCTTACGGACGTCGTCACACTCGCGTTTATCGCGATGCGCGGTGGCTTCGTTGCGGCGGCGGCAGTGTGGGCATGGTCGATGGCACAGCTGGCGGCGGCAGTGACCACAGAACGGATCGCGATGCGCGGCCACGTGGTGGGGGCGGGGGACGTGCGGGTGGAGTCGTTGGTGCCGGCGGCGGCGGCCATGTGCGGCGCCGCGTCCCGGAAGTGTTTAACCTCGCGCTTTTTTCGGTGTGCGGCGGCGTGGTGGAGGCGTCGGCGATGTACGCGAGGTCTATTGCGCAGCTGGCGGCGGCCGAGCGCACCGACCGGAACGCGGTGCGAGGCGGCGAGCTGGGGGCGACGGCCGTGCGGGCGGCGTCGTTCTTGCCGGCGGCAGCGGCCATGCGCGGCGCCGTGCTCCCGTATTTCGTCACCCTCGCGCTTTCGGTGCGCGTTATGGCGGCGGCGGTGGTGTGGGCGGGGTCGATTGGGCGGCTGGCGGCGGCCGTGAGCACCGGCTTGATCGTGGTGCGCGGCGACGTGGTGGGTGCGGGGGACGTGCGGGGGGAGTCGTTGGTGCCGGCGGCGGCGGGCACGTGCGGCGCCGCAATGCCGGAAGTCGCCAGCCTCGCGCTTTTTTCGGTGCGCAGCGGCCTGGTGCAGGCGGCGGCGATGTACGCGGGGTCAGTTGGGCGGCTGCCGGCGGCCGTGAGCACGGGCTGGATTGTGGTGCGCGGCGACGTGGTGGGGGAGGGGGACGTGCGGGCGGAGTCGTTGGTGCCCGCGGCGGCGGGCACGTGCCGCGCCGCAATGCCGGAAGTCGCCAGCCTCGCGCTTTTTTCGGTGCGCGGCGGCCTGGTGCAGGCGGCCGCAATGAACGCGGGGTCGATTGGGCGGCTGGTGGCGGCCGTGAACACCGGCTTGATCGTGGTGCGCGGCGACGTGGTGGGGGCGGGGGACGTGCGGGGGGAGTCGTTGGTGCCGGCGGCGGCGGGCACGTGCCGCGCTGCAATGCCGGAAGTCGCCAGCCTCGCGCTTTTTTCGGTGCGCGGCGGCCTGGTGCAGGCGGCGGTCGTGTGGGCGGGGTCGATTGGGCGGCTGGCGGCGGCCGTCAGCACCGGCTTGATCGTGGTGCGCGGCGACGTGGTGGGGGCGGGGGACGTGCGGGGGGAGTCGTTGGTGCCGGCGGCGGCGGGCACGTGCGGCGCCGCGATGCCGGAAGTCGCCAACCTCGCGCTTTTTTCGGTGCGCGGCAGCCTGGTGGACGCGGCGGCGGTGTACGCGAGGTACAGCCGTTCTCCCAAACTTCCCACACTCCAACTGTTGCAAAAGAGTTCCTAATCGGCCTCTACGACCCTACAGAGGCGGATTTGGAACACGTTTGGAACTGTTGCAGTGAGGGACTTTTGGGAGAACGGCTGTAAATCTCGCGGCCGGCGGCGGGTGTGTGCGCTTGTCGACACGCGGCGCGATACCTACGAGCGTGCATTGCGATGCGTGGCGCCGTGTTGGAGGCGGCGGACGTGCGGGCGGCGTTGTTGGGGCAGGCGGCCGGGGCCCCTCCTGCCACTTTTGTTGCGGCAGTTATCTCCCTCTCGCTTGTCGCGGTGTCGGCCGGCGTGGCGGGGACGGCGGACGTGAGGCGGGGGCGCTGGCGCCGGCGGCGGCGGCCGTGTGCGATGGCCGTCACGTGGTGTACGGCGGCGTGGTGGGGGTGGGGGACGTGCGGGTGGAGTCGTTGGTGCCTGCGGCGGCGGCCACGTGCGGCGCCGCGATCCCGGCAGTCGTCACCCTCGCGCTTTTTTCGGTGCACGGCGGCCTGGTGGAGGCGGCAGTGATGTTCGAGACGAAAATCGTGCAGCCGGCGGCGGGTGCGTGCGCTTGTGGACACGCGGCGCGATACCTACGAATGTGCATTGCGGTGCGTGGCGCCGTGTTGGAGGCGGCGGACGTGCGGGTGGCGTTGTTGGGGCAGGCGGTCGGGGCCGCTCCTGCCACCTTTGTTGCGGCAGTTTTCTCCCTCTCGTTTGTCGCGGTGTGGGCCGGCGTGGCGGGGACGGCGGACGTCAGGCGGGGGCGCTGGCGCCGGCGGCGGCGGCCGTGCGCACAGGCCGTCACGCGGTGTGCGGCGGCGTCGTGGTGGCGATGTTCGTACTGGCGGCTTCGTTGGTGCTGGTGGCGGTTGCCTTGCGAGCCGCCGCGCTTGCTGTGCTCGACAACGGCGCGCGCACCCCGGTGCGCGGCGGTGTTGTGGCGGCGGCAGGCGTGCAGGTGGGGGCGTTTGCGCAGACGGCGGCGGCGCTGAGCGCCGGCCGGCATGTGGCTCTTTCTGTTCCTGTTCTCGCGCGCGTCACTGTGTGCGACGGCGCTGCGGAACTAGCAGGGGTGTACCGGGGCGCTGACCGTGCACGGTTTGGCAGCGGGATTGTTGGTGCAGGAAACAGTGGCCGTGAGCGGCGCCGCGCACGCAGAGCTCAACATCGTCCCGTGCGTCACTGTATATGGTGGAGCGATGGCGACGGCGGCGGTGGCCACCTGTGGCGTATGGCCTGCTGTGCATGCCCAGTCGAGCGGGGGGGCGTGTGGGGGGGGGGGGGGGGGACGGCCCCGCCCCCCCCCGCACGCGGGCGCGC
>Ga0114953_1002486_pt1 | contig 12796 bp, 9 predicted proteins | sample SidtaG_FD_87298 | JGI IMG/M metagenome (GOLD analysis project Ga0114953, IMG submission 87298) | Marine algal microbial communities from Sidmouth, United Kingdom - Sidmouth_Male2 metaG | ecosystem: Host-associated > Algae > Red algae > Unclassified | place: Sidmouth, United Kingdom | collected...
CACAGACGCTGCTGCGGACTACATCCGGTATAATGGTTTTGCGTCTCAAACACGCGATCAATATACGGCGGGTGGATTTCTTAGCGGTGAATTGTTTGAAGCGGGAGGTCACAGCTTCAAGGGAGTTTTAGGTGCTGAATTCAGACGAGAAGAACAAGATACGACGGGTGATCCAGACGGATCTTCTGGTGGTCTCGATGGTGACTTAAATACCGAAGATCGCTTCCAGACATCATTGTCTACCTTTCCATCGATCTCGGCATCCTATGATGTTATCGAAGCCTTTGCAGAGATTGAAGCGCCTCTTTCCGATAACTTCACGGTCGAAGCAGCTGGACGCATAGCGGATTATACAACGGTTGGGACGATCACGAGTTGGAACCTAGGGGCGCGCTGGAATCCTTCATCAAGTGTGAATTTCCGAGCCAACCTTTCGCGGGCTCAACGGGCTCCAACTCTTTCGGAGTTTTTCTCTCTTCCGCGTCCCGATAGTGACGACTTGAATGATCCGTGTGAAGGACTTGAAGCCGATGGTACGGGCATATCAAGTATTGAGGGTAATGGAGCGGAAAATGCGGATATTGCACTCGTAACGGCAAACTGTTTGACTGAGCCAGGAATTCAAGCGTTTTTTGCAGACCCTGACAACGATCCAGACTTTGATCCAGGCGGATCCGTCAATGGACCTAACGCAGGTAATTCAAATTTGAAGGAAGAAACCGCAAACACATTAACAATCGGCGCAGTTTTTCAACCTAGTTTTGTCGATGGGCTTATCGTGATTGTCGATTACTTTAACATCCAGATTGACGATGCGATTACCTCTATCAGCACGCAAGATGTTGTCAGCCAATGTTATGCGTCTGCTAGCTTTCCTAATAATCGTTTTTGTGATGTCATTTCGCGAAGCCCCTCTAGCGGTGAGGTTACAGAGGTTATTAATTTTCAGGAAAACCTGAATGAAGAGAATGTCGAGGGTATCGACGTCACTGTAGACTACGAATTTGAGGTGCCAAAAATCCCTGGAGAATGGGATATGAGCTTAAATTATACGCGGTACCTAACGGATGAGGTTTTGTTCGAAGGTATTGGCGGTGTCGAGATTAAGTCGTCGCCACTTGGCGAAATCGAAGCTGCAGAAGATGAGTTCCGTGCGAGCATGTCCTATGAGTTAGACGATTTTCGTATTCGCTATACTTTGATTTATGAGCAAGGCGGCATTGATGATCTCGTTGGAGACCCGAGACCATCTGATGATAGATTTTTCGAACTGGGCGACGAAACGTTCCACCGCATTTATGCTCGTTACGACTTTGGAGGCGATGATCAGTATCGCTTATACGGTGGTGTTAATAACATTTTCGATAATCTTGGTCCTATCTATCCGACGGGCACTGATGGCGGGAGCTCGCTGAATATTACCTCTGATTTAAATGATATTACGGGCCGAGAGTTTTATGTCGGTGCGCGAGTCCGGTTCTAAAGCTCTTGTAAAGTGGGGCTCAGATTTGATCTGAGCCTCTACTCATTTCATTTAAACGGGGAGGCCAATTTGAAACGCTTTGTCTTAAAGGCGCTTACTACGTGTGTCTGTATCTCTATCTTGACTGCGTGTCAGGCCACTGAGGTTTCAACGGTGTCTGAGTCAGTCTCCCCCGATGATGCCGTGGCTAAAATTCAACCCGGCTATTCGGATAAAATGTCACTCTTAAAGACACGACCTGCTGTTCAGGCCGCTTTTGAGTCTATCGAGTCTCATCGAGCAGAAAATATTGATAAACTCATTGAACTCACAGAAATTCCGGCTCCGCCTTTTGGCGAGGACCTTCGCGGAAAGCGGATTGCCGAGATGTTTCGAGAGGTTGGCTTGATCGATGTTAAGACAGATGCCGTCGGAAACATTATCGCAAGGCGGCCCGGGAAAACTGGAGCGAAAACGATTGCGATGGCGGCGCATATCGACACCGTGTTCCCAATAGAGACGGATGTCACGGTCAGGAAAGAAGGCGACAGATACATTGCGCCTGGCATTGGCGATAATACGCGCGGCGTCGTTCTTATGCTTAGCCTAATTAAAGCGATGGAAGCCCATAACATTAAGACGGACGCTGATTTACTCTTCATAGGGAATGTCGGCGAAGAGGGATTAGGTGATTTGCGCGGTGTTAAGCATCTGTATCGTCAGGATGGTCCACGCATTGATGCATTAATTGCGGTTGATGGCGGCAGACAAAATCGATTGATTTACGGCGGCGTTGGTTCGCATCGTTACCGCGTAACCTACAAAGGACGAGGAGGGCATTCGTGGGGGTCTTTTGGAAGCGCAAATCCTCACCATGCGCTGGGGCGTGCTATTAGTTTGTTTTCAGAATCTGCGTCTGACATTACCTCTGAGGGGCCTAAGTCGAGTTTCAGTGTAGGACGCATTGGGGGCGGAACATCAATAAACTCCATAGCTTTTGAAAGCTGGATGGAAGTCGATATGCGGTCTGGTGATGCTGGAAAACTAAACGCGGTGGATGCTATTTTTCAAGACGCCGTCGAAAAAGGTCTAGAGGAGGAGAATGCCGCTCGAACTCGTGGTCCCGAGTTGACTGTCGAAGTAAAGTCTGTGGGGCGTCGACCTGCTGGAGTAGCCCCGCCAGAACAGCCTCTCATTCAAGATGCAATGGCCGCTATGAAAGGCATGGGGATAGAGCCAAATCTTAGAATTTCCTCGACGGATGCAAACATCCCAATTTCTATGGGGAAGGCAGCTATCACGATAAGTCGGGGCGGCGTGACGAAAGGAGCCCATGGTTTAGACGAGTCTTGGCATGACAAAGACTCGCATGTTTCTATCCAATTGGCGCTCTTAATAGTTTTGGCACAAGCAGGTTATGTCGCTCCATAAGGATATAGGAATGAGCTTTCTTCGATACTGGAAAACTTGGGCTAAGGTTCTAATCATTTGTTCTGGCAGCTATTTGCAGGCGAATGCAGCTGAACCGACGCCCATGACGCCTGTAGATATGGTTGAATTGACGCGTTTATCTTTGCCTGCCTTATCACCGAATGGTGCTTATTTAATCTACAGAAGAAGTCAGGCTGATTGGGGAGAAGATAAGGAATTGAGGCGATATGTCCTGCGTGACTTAAATGCTCAAACTGAAGTGCTCATATTTAAACCTGAAAGCGACGAGAGTTTTGGTCGGGCCTATTGGTCCCCCGACAGTCAAGGGTTTTTAACGCTTCTTAAGCGCAAGTCCGATGCAAAAAACAGTCGCCGAAAACAGGCTTGGTATTACAATATTCAAACCCGTCAATTCTCAATGTTGACGTCGGAACCGGATGATGTTCAGGATATCGAGTGGGCACCAGATGGGTCAGGGTTTTACTTTCGTACCGATAAAATTGAACCCGTTGACGAACGCCCCAAATCTATAAAAAAAATAGCCACAGCAATAGAACCATATGACTCGCCAAGTGCTTTGGAAGTTAAGTTTTTTGATTTGGAAAGCAGCACGACTACCCCCATCGTCGCGGGGGATTTCTTCATCAGAGGCTATGATGTTTCTAACGATGGGGAACGTATTCTTTATAGCAAAGCGTCGGGGGGGCTAAGTCGTGATCGACATTCCGGTGAATTATGGCTGCGAGACTTGAGCAGTGGTGAAGAGCGCCAGATCACTGTTAATAACCACGCAGAGTCTCGAGCCAGTCTCTCTCCAGAAAGCACTAAAATTGCCTATATCTCTACTGTGAATGAGAAAGGTGAAGGGTATTATGAAGATAATTTATTCATTGTGGATGTTGAAACGGGAAACACGGAGTTAATCCTACCGAAGCTGCCAATGGAAGTTCAGAACTATGCATGGGCTCGGGAAAAGACATCTATCTTCATATTGGGCAACACAGGTCTGAGATCACAACTCTACAAGTACAATTTTGCGGACAAAACTCTTACTCAATTAACCCATGGTGATCATGCTGTGAAAAATTGGCGTTACGATGGAGGTTTGGATCTCCATACTTTTACTTTGGATAGCGCTAAAAATCCTGGTGATATTTATACCTTAAACTCAGAAGGCGATATCTCCCGTCTGACAGATGAATATACAGAATTTAATGCAAAAAAAGCTCTGCCCAAACAGGAGGCTTTTCATTGGAGAGGAACGCGCGGTCAAAGATTAGAGGGATTACTCGTCTATCCATTGAATTATGTTGCAGGAGAGGCGTTTCCTCTCGTGACGATAACACATGGCGGACCTCGTTCTTCTTCGCAGTTCGGGGCTTGGAATGTCTCTCGGGCTGTTTCGGTCTATGCTGGGCAAGGTTACGGCGTGTTCTTGCCCAATCACCGCGGCGGTACAGGATATGGTGATAAGTTCATGCGCGATATGGTTGGCGGATATTTTACGAACGCAGATAAAGATGTGATGTCTGGAATTGATGCCTTGATCGAAGACGGGCTAGCTGACCCTAACCAACTTTTGAAGCAGGGTTGGAGCGCAGGCGGTCATATGGTGAATTGGCTCATCACGGAAACAGATCGTTTCAAAGCGGCCTCCTCTGGCGCTGGAGCAGCAGATTGGGTGTCAATGTACGGCGAAAGTGATGTTCGCCACAATCGAACCTATAATTTTGGGGGAACTCCGTGGGAGAAACGCGCTCCACTGCGAACTTACCAAAAACAATCTCCACTGTACCAAAGTCATAAAATTACGACGCCAACATTGTTCTGGGCTGGAGAGAAAGATGTTCGCGTGCCGCCTACCCAATCGATCTTAATGCATCGCGGTGCAAAAGCTGCAGGCGCAGAAACAGTGTTGTATATTGCTAAGGATGAACCGCACAATTTCCGAAAATTGAGTCATCGGTTGTTTAAGATAAATACAGAGATCGCTTGGTACGCCAAGTATCTTGGTCAAGATATTCCTGAAGCAGAGTTTCCCAGTGAAGCTTTCGACAAAACCGCGTCAGAGCAAAAGTAAGAGGTATACAATCATGCTAAAATATATTTTCTTATTCTTAGCGGTGATCGGGTTTTGGGCTGCGACACCGTTAGGATATGCTCAAGCTCAGGACGTGGTGTTCAGTGAGTATAAGGTTCCAGAAAATCGAAAAGATAGGAAGTTTCTTTCTCACAAAGCGTTCAAAGCCGCGCCCTACACCCCCGGGGATATAAGTCGATTTATGTTTGATGATTGGTCTGGCAAGCCAATCCCCGTTTGGGCCTACGTACCGACAGGTGTAGACGTCACCCAAGCTCCGATCCTTTTCATGATGCATGGAGCCAAGAGGAATCCCGCGCGCTATTTGTTAGAATGGGCACCGCATGCAGAAGAACGCGGATTTATTGTCCTTGCGCCAGAATTTTCCAGAAAAGACTATTATGGGTCTCGTCGATATAACCAAGGCAATGTGTGGCGTAAGGTCGACGAAACATATGAGCCAAGGCAAGAGAAAGATTGGTCATTCTCAGCGATTGAACCTTTATTTGATCACACTGTTGCGGCTCTCGACAGCCAACAAAAGAGCTATACCATCTACGGCCATTCTGCAGGCTCTCAATTTGTACATCGCTTTTTGTATTATAAACCAGAGGCTCGTGTGAAACGCTATCTCGCGGCGAATGCAGGATGGTATACGCTACCAGATATGGATACCTCTTGGCCTTACGGTCTCAAAGACAGTTTAGTTTCTGAAGACGATCTGAAAGGAAGCCTGGGTAAAAACGTTATTGTTCTTCTTGGAGACAAAGACATAGATATGACCAGTAAAAGTTTACGGAAAACACCCGAGGCCCTAGCGCAGGGAGAGCATAGATATAATAGAGGAGTCAATTTTATGCGAGTTGCTAGAGAGCAGGCAAAAGTACTCGGTGTAACGACACGTTGGAGTGCGAAAACAGTAGAAGGTGTAGGGCATTATAATTCAGGTATGGCAGCGGCGGCTGCACAATTTGTATATTGATGCTATTTGGATACGGTGAAAGTTAAACAAGTCGAGATTTTATCTGTTTTGCCTATTTAGAGTCGAATTTGTCGACCCATCTGCGGATGGTTTCGTACGACACATCAACACCGCGTTCGATCATGAGCACTTCGGCATAGCGAAAACTCAAATTGAATCGGAAATAGAGTGAAACAGCTCGTTTGATGACGTTCTGATGGAAGCGATGACAAGAATAGACGGAGATTTTCATCGCTAGACTTTAGAGTAATGTCTTAAAACTGGCATAAACGTGACAAGGCCGGCCGAGCATAGCGTCTGCTTGAACCGTCACAATTGGAGAGGAGGTCTCTATCTTCTTAACCCGGCTCAAGATTTCATCCATTGTCGCCTGCGCCGCCAGCTCTTCAGCAGGGATGTAGATGAAGCCAAGGGCCATCGCGCGCTCACGGGCAGCTTCATAAGCGTCGAGTGCGGAAGGTAGTTCAGCTTGGAGCGCGTGCCAGAGTTTTTCATCTGCTTTAGCAAGGGCATCACGGTGTGCTTTCGCTATTTGTAAGGAGTCTCTATTTAGCGCTGTTCGGATGGTCCCTCTTGGGTCCAGATCGCGGTACTCTTTTGGAACACGCCGATGGTAGTTCCAGAAACCCCCACGGCAAAGATGGTACTGATTGAGCCGGTTCATAATTGGCATTTGTATCACATGATGTGTCACGTGTTGTGTCACACAAGTTGAGGAAATCAGAGTTTAGGTAAGGTCAGTTCAGTTAAAACCTAATGATTTCAACAACATATCTGGTTCGTGAAGCTGGAAAATGGTGCCCCCACACGGGGTGCCCATTGTCCTGATAATTTAATAATTACAATGATTTAGATGTTCACGCAAGAAGTTTGTGAGGCAAGGAGTGCGCGGTTTGTGAGGCAAAGCTTGACTTATTTATCTGGCGTAAATCATCGTTCCTATTCAAACCTTATCTGCAATTTAGCTGTATTTGCCGACGCAGGGAATGACGCAGAGTTTCAACAAAATTCTTCAAGTCAAAAGTTGAATAAAACAATATTGCAATGTGCGCGCAAATAGTCTCTTCTCGGGTCAATTGAATATGGGGAGTCTTTATGCCTGAAATTCCGGAAGATGTTTGGAAAATTTTGTTAGCGCTTGTTGGCGGCGCTTTGGGTGGCGGAGCGTTAGGTTTTAGGATCGGAAAAAAACAGAGTGTGATGGGTTCAGGTCGGGTTGTGGATCAATCTCGCGCCAACGCTGGCGGTGACATCGTCGGCGGCAACAAAAACTCTAAATAACGCCAGGTATGTCAGTGTCTTCGGTCGACCAAAGTCACGCTGCTGGCGGTCGTGATATCATCGGGGGGGATAGCAATAGCAACAACACCGTTAATAACATCGCTTTGCCGTCCCGAACGAAAGTAGAGCAGCTGTTGCATAAACTAAAGTACGAAATTGAACATGAAGAAGAAATTAGGGAGACTATCGAGCAACTCGCGAGGTATCAATTTCGTAAGTCCAAAGACGGAATTGATGGACTAGAGAATAAGCTCAACGCTGGGAACCGTGGTCACAAGTATGAACGCGCTATTGAACAGAAGGAAATGTTCGCAAAGTTGCTGGATCGATATGCAATGTTTCATTCGGCACAGCACTTATTTGCCCACTTTCTAGCCGAGGTAGAAGATAAATTTAATTCGATTATATATCCCGACATTGAATCTTCCAGTGAATCTGAAGTCGCTGAGAGAGTGAGCACCTCCATAGTAAAGCCTATTGTAAATGAATGTGGAGCCGATGTTATCACTCTCGACCATAACATCGTTTCAGGAATGATCTACTGGCTTGCTGAGCTTTGCTTTGTGCGGTGGCACAAATGAACCCGCTCTCATACAAAGAGGCGTTTGACCCCTATCACACTATTTTTCGAATTTTTCGTTTAAAATTCCTGCTGCCTGCCGAAAAAAATCTTCATTTAGACCATATTAGAATTCTTGATTTTTTCCTCGCCAATCCGTTTCGCCTTAAAATAATGAGTTTCCGCGCGGAACATAGGGCTTATCGAAAAATAGCGACGAAATATTTTAAATTGAGCCCTTACAGCCATTTGCCCAACGATTTCATCTTATTCGAATACATGCGGGCGTCACAAGTCGCTGCTGTTAGCAGTTTAGCAAAAAATGAATTCTTGGACCAAACTAAGTTTATTCAAGATGTTGTAAGATTCACTAATATGGAGATTCCACACAACTTACTGGAACAAGTCAAATCGAGCAATCAGCACGAAGATGATCTTTGCTCAGTGGTGTCTTTGCTAGCCTCAGAATATAATTTGCTCGGACCCAACGGTTTGAAAAAGCGAACTGGATTACTGGAACACAGAAATGATTTTATTCAAACCAACGACTATCGTTAAGCGCCTCGTCGTTATGCGCAACGAAGACGTTGCTTATGATGAAAAGTTCGGGCGTGGTATCAATGTAATTCGGGGCGAGAACTCATCGGGGAAGTCTACGATTCTTAACTTCATCTTCTTTGGGATGGGCGGAAACTTACTTCTTTGGAGCGACTATGCGCTTTTGTGTACACATGTATTCATTGAGGTGGAGCTAAATGCCTCAACTCTAACTTTCAGGAGAGAGGTTGATGAGAGAAGTATGACTCCAATGTCTATATGCGGCGGTAGTTACGATTATGCAATCAACGCTCCGGTAACGGAATGGCATACGTTTCCCTATAGACGTTCCAGCTCTTCCGAGAGCTTTTCGCAGGCAATCTTCCGGTTGCTCGAAATACCTGAAGTAACTTCTGACCTCTCTGGAAATGTTACCTTTCATCAAGTTTTGAGATTGATTTACTCTGACCAACTCACTTCGCCAGACTCTATATTCAGAGCTGAGCCGATGCGATTGAGGGATGAGGCAGCTTTAAGAGAAACAGTGGGAAACTTAGTTTCAGGCGCTTACGATGCCGATGTCTACAATAGCGAGCGCTTAAAAAAGCAAAAAGAAAAAGAGTACGACCAAGTCGAATCCGAGCTCAGAAGTATCTATAAAGTATTAGGGAGCCGGGATGAAAGTGTGGGGGTCGAATGGGTTATTGCCCAACAGCAGAATCTGATACAGGATAGGGCCGTTCTAATCGAACAAGTGACCAATGCTGAAAACCAACTCATGTTGGGGCAACAAAAAGAAAAGATTACGCTCACTGCGCAGAACGACGCTTTGGTCAAAGTTCAAAAGCTACAAACACAGCTTTCGGTTTCCCAGGAAGAAAAGCGAAGATTAGAATTTGATATATCCGACTCCGAGATATTCATTAGAAGTCTACAGAATAAAATTAAGTCCCTCAATCAAGCTGGCACCGTAACGGAACATTTGCACGATATTTTTTTCAACACGTGTCCGGCCTGTTTTTCGGCGCTACGGGAACTTCCTGAAGAGATGAATGCTTGTGGGCTTTGCAAAACACCATTTGAGTCTGCGCGTGCGAGAGAACGGATAGTGGCTATGATTAACGAGGCCGCTATTCAGTTGAAGCAGTCCGAACATTTACAGGCAAAACGTTTGAAGAACTTTGCAGCTGTTGACGAGAAAATTTTAGTTATAACGTCTGATTGGAAGCAAGCGGCGAGCGAACTGCAAGCGTTACAGAAATCTCCATTATCAGAATCGCGCCAAAAGTTGAAGGAGCTTCATAGGGGGCTCGGGTATGTAGATCGGCAAATCGAAGACATTGAATCGAAGATGGAATTGGCCAGAAGAATTGACACTCTCAAACAACAAAAATTTGCCTTAAACGATGAGATCGAACGCTTAAAAACATACATCGACAGCCTTTTAGCTCGGCTTGGATTACAGATAAATAAATCAAGATTATTAATTGAGAAACAAGTGAAACGTTTTTTGGTAAACGATCTGTCTAGGCAAGATGCCTTTGAAAACCCAGATAGTGTAGAGTTTTCGTTTGCGAAAAATGAAATCACTGTTGACGGTCAAACATATTTTTCTGCGAGTTCGAGAGTTATTTTGAAGAATAGTTTTTATTTAGGCCTGCTGTCAGCTTCGCTCATTGACCCAAATTTTAGGCACCCCAGGCTACTCCTCATGGATACTACGGAAGATAAGGGGATGGAAGTCAGTAGGAGCCATAATTTTCAACGGCTTATGATGAACCTGTCCAATGAGGCTAAGGCGGTGCATCAGATAATTTACGCTACTTCGATGATTTCCGATGAAATTCCAGAAAGTCGCTATGTTGGCAAATATTCTACCACCGAGAATAAGACCTTAAACATAGTTTAGTGGTGTTGAGTGACCAATGCTATCGCCGCGGATCAGATTTGGGCAGCAGTAAGACGGCCTAATCATCGCCCAATCCCTCGACTGCGCCCCGCATCCCAATCAATACCACCGCCTCTTAGTACTCGGCCTTTAATGCGTTCGCCCCACTTCTGCGCGTGATGACTTTCCCACGGCACGAGATAGAAGGCCCGCTGCGTCTCAATCATCGCATGAGGCCCGTGAGTGAGTTCAAACTTCTGCGCCACTGTGCCCTCAATCAACCGCCCCGCCTGCGCCGCGACGTGGGCCTTACCCGTCATGCCCTCCAGCTTCTCAGTAGCGGCATTGAACCCTTCCGTCTCCAAGGCTTTCATATAGCCGCGCTTATAGATGATAGACGTCTTCTGCTCGTCTTGGCGTAGCTCTGCATAGCCTCGCTCAATCAGCCATGTTCGGCGCTGCTGGAACGCTGTGTCCAGCTCTTTCGTAAATGCACTCGACCTTGTGCTGATGCCTGCTATGTCGCCTCTGCCCCAGCTCACTTGTGAACGGTCAAGCCATGTCGCACCGGGGCTTGCGAGCTGTGCATTCAAGTCTAAGCGGGACAGTAGCTTCACACCTGACGCGCGGCCCTGTTTCAAATCCAATGCGATAGCCCGCTCTTCAAAGTCCTCCGGAACTTTCCACGCTAGAGCCTTGCCATCACGGCTGCTGTGCTCAACGGCTGTGACGACACCTGTCTTTGTGAGATTTGCCAGCCGTAACTCGTGGGAGCGTCGATGCGCTGCGAGTTGCCGATCACATGGGTCATGACCGGGCCTGTAAGCGCTCATGTCGATTTCGAAAATACTGACGTAACCGTTGTTAGGTTTGCCCTGATAATCTGTGTCTTGTGCGATGTCGCGGATAGAGCGGTCAACTTTGCGAAGGCTCGGCGGCGAGACTTCGATGATAGAGCCAACCTTGGCGGCTTCGCCCGCCCGCGTGTCCATGCCCGTCTCAACCGTGCTGACATAGCCGTCAGTCCCGTCGATGATGAACCTGACCTTGCCGCCGCCCTTGGCGTCCGCGTTCATGCCTTCATCACGTCCAAGCGTCTTCGCAATCACGCGGCCAATGACACGGCGGTTTGATAAGTTGCCGTCAAAGCTCTCACGTCCATCATGAGGGCGAACGGGCCGCTTGATATTTGCTCTCTCCATAGCAGCATGGATTTCAGTCCTGAGCTGCTCGCGCTGTTCAATCTGTCCCAGCGTTTTGAACGCGTCCTTTTCGACCCGCCAAAGCCCATCATATTTTGACTGCGCCAAGCCCATTTTCTCAAGATGCTTCATCCGTCCAATCAGGATGTGCCTGTTCATCGATGAGTCCGCTGGGAAAGTGCTCGCCGTTGAGCCCGCACGTAGGTCAATTGTGTTGTTCAATTTGTCCAACCCGTTTGCGATATGCTTGTCCGCTGTCGTCATGCGCATGGCGTCCACCTCGCGCTTCATCTCCTGCTGAATTGCAAGCTCGGATTTCCAGCCCAGCTCACGAGTCAGTTCTTCCTCCAGCCGTCCGCGTATGCCGCGCGAGATGTACTCGCCTGCTATGTTCAATCCTTTACCGTCATGGGTGACGCCCCGCGCAATGATATGCGTGTGCGGATGTGCGGTGTCGAAGTGGTCAACCGCAACCCAATCGAGCCGCGTGCCTAGATCATCTTCGACCTGCGCCATGAGTGCCCGTGTCGTCTCTTTTAGGCTCGGTGTGCCGTCGCCGTTTACGCGGGCCAGCTCTGCGCCGTCTTCGGGCGAGATCATTATCCGAAACTGATGCGGGTCACCGCGTCCGTCAAAGCTCTCTTGCGAGCGGGCCACAAAGTCCCGCCCGTCAATCTCAACGCCGTCCTCTGGGCCGTAAAGCTGGCCGCGCGATGGGGTCAATTCCGCCGAGCCTTCCAGCCCCTCGGTTCGCTCCACGCCTGCGCCTTCACGCTGGAGGTAAGCCAAGTGTCCACGAGAGACAGAAGACTTGGCATTGCGTAGCTTCACCACACGCACTTTCACAATGGCGCGGCGGGCGCGGTAGCGATCTCCCGTCGCCTTGTGAACACGCCAGCCTTGCTTTGGCCCAATACCGCGCTCCAAGGCTGCACGGCCTCGCCCTCTCGCGTTAAACCGTCCTGTGCGGGGCGTGGCGGGTTTTGTTAGTGTCCGCCGTCCAGAAACGGCCTTACCTCTCACTAGCGCAATGCGGGCCTCTTGGTAAAAGCCCTTGTAGCTGGCGGGGATATGCACCTCTGCGGATTGGCTGCTGGATTTGCGGGCCTTGGCTTTTAAACGGAAATCATCTTCATCTGACATGCCTCATAATCGGGCAAAATAGGGGCTTTTGTCCCGAAGGAAGCCGTTCAATAACTAAAGGTGAAAAGAGGTTTCTAAAGGTTCTAGGGATAGGTACACTTTGGACACACAACACACGAGTTACCAAAAAAGTGACACCCCAACTCGCGTAGCAAAAACAGAGCTTTAGCGTCGAAGTGCCCCCAAAAGGGCGGTTCGCTTTATCTTGCTAAACCTCCTCCTTCTCTAATC
>Ga0114953_1002499_pt1 | contig 12776 bp, 18 predicted proteins | sample SidtaG_FD_87298 | JGI IMG/M metagenome (GOLD analysis project Ga0114953, IMG submission 87298) | Marine algal microbial communities from Sidmouth, United Kingdom - Sidmouth_Male2 metaG | ecosystem: Host-associated > Algae > Red algae > Unclassified | place: Sidmouth, United Kingdom | collected...
CAGCTCTCAACAGACCTGGTTCGTGCCAGCATCAGGTCGCGACCCAATTTTTAGATGCCTCTGCAGGCTCGGTGAGAGGGGCCCTCCTGACCCGAACGGATCAGCAGCGGTCGAAGTCGTGATTCGGGACGGATCACGTCTTGCTCGAGCGTCTTCGACTCTGTTGCCTGCAGGCCATTCCGTGACGCCTTTGTCATCACCGTGCAGTTCCTGTCTTTCTGTGGGGGGACACAATATGGTCGTAGCTGATGAAGGACAGACGTATGTTAAGTCTCGGCGTGTTGCGAGTGCAATGAGGCGCCATACAGGTGGCGACGGGGCGGGAGAGAAGATATTCTCGGTACATGATATCATGCGAGAAGCGTACTCACCTCTCCCCCCTCCATTATGGCGGCAGGTGTCCACTCCAACGGTCCCCCCATGCGTCCCCCCCCGTTCTGTGTACCTCTTGAGTACTCTGCAAGCGGAGTCGCAAAAACGCGGGCGAGAAAGAAGATAAGCCACGGGCACTGCCTGACGAGCTTTTCTGTCTATACAGCGTCGGCATATGGGTAGGAAGTCCTCAAAGCCCCTTTTTTCCTGCAGAATCGTGCTCGGAACACCTCCTTTAGGTGTATTGATGTAAGGGGAGCTCCCAGTTCTTCCTCTCTTGGGAGCCGGCGACTCCCCCCTACGCCTGAGCAGAGGTCAGACGGAGCCGGTCCAGTCTGCCTTGATTTTGGCACCAAGGACTTGAAAGGACGTGTTCTGACGTTTGCCTCAAGCCTTGTGAGAGCAGGTGACATCGTCCACATTGCATTCTGCACGCGAATGTGGACTCCTGATCTGACACTTTCCGTAAAGACCAATGAGCTGTCTCATTTGGAGCAGCAGCCAACCCGGTGCGACTACTTTGTTGAAAACCCAGAAGAGCAGGTACACTGGCTCTTAACTAGGCGTGAACCGAGGTGCTCAGCCGCCACCGGCTGAATCATGTAGACCCCCATGCAATCTGCCTCATCGCGACGCCTTGCTGACGCCCTTTTGGGCTGGGGCGATAGGGGCGCACGACGCCCAAATAACGCCCTGGTGACGCCCTTTAACGACGCCCTCAAAAACTCCCTGGGCGTTCTGACCAACCCTACCCTGAACCCTCGAGCATCTGAGGTTGCTGCGTGTCGGTGGTGTATCCGGACAACTGACCGTGCCCACTCGACGGATGTCGAGTCGATCTCGACCAATGGCGCCACTCCCTCTAAACACTTGTCACGGGTGATCATAAGTGACTCTGTTCCCGTCACAGGTAGTTGGGCAAAGAGTTGAAATTCTTGCTGCTGCATCGCGATTGTACGTGGTACCAGAACAATGGGTCGTACGGAACTGTGCTCTCTCGGATCTGCATCCATCCTTCTTCCTCCCACGGAACTGTGCTTCCTTGCATCAGCGTTCATCCCTCCTTCCCCTTCCCCCGTCCCCCCCTTTTTTTTCCACCCACGCTCAGCCCGCTACTCTTCGTGCTCCCAGAAACCACCGTTTCACCTTCCCCCTCGCCCTAAATCTCCAGCCGCGCACACCCCAGCAGCGGCGTCGACCACTCTCCGCCCCGTCCTCACGACCACCGCCACGACCACCGTCGTCACCACCAGCGGAGCCACTGCACTGAAATCGCACAATCATCTGCCCCGCCTCAACGACGGCACTGGCGGGATGACAGGCATCATACCGCCCTCCGAACACGGTAGCACCCACGCCGGGGGACACAGTCTGGACGGCGAACGGAAGGCACAAACCGGATGAAGGGGTAGGGGGGGCGCGGGAGGCTTACTACAGGGAGGACAGAGGCGGGGGAGGGGTGGAACAGGGGGGGGGGTCTGCGAAGTACAGTGGACGGGGGGGAAGGCGCGGGGAAGACTCGGGGAAGACGTGGGCGCGCAAAGGAAGTTCTTCAAAAGACGTCGGTGGGCGGCAACACCGGGGCGATGGGTTGGGGCGGGGCGGGCCCGATCAGGCGAGTTGTTCGGACCAGGCGAAACACTTTGGGCGCGCAAGAACCTTATTGGCTGATCAGGTAGCTTCACACGACACTCTTTCGGATTCAACCAATGAGGGCGCCATGCTGAGCGACAGCTGTGGGTTTGATCCGACCATCCTGCGGCAAGAAGTGCGCGTGATTTGACACTCGCCAGCGGTCTTTAGCTGCCGCGCTGGCTGATCGCGTCGACCCCGACGCGTTGCAGGTGACACGCCACTTCCGGCCCCCCGCTACCGCCCCGCCGTCCACTGTGTTCCTTGTTGTTCGCCCCCGCCTCTGCCCATTGTGTTTCTCTCCTTCCCCCCTTGGAATTCCCCCCCCCCTCCCCGTTTCCCTTTTCGTTGGGCTCGGTGTGGATGATTTGGCTGCGGTCGAGCATGGGGTTGGGTGTTTTTTGCGTTGTGGGAACAAAACTTAGCGACGTAGATGAGGGAGAGGGGAGAGCGACTGCCGCCATTAGATGAGGACTCGTATGGTATCCGCTACGGGAGTATCAGCAGTAGCGTCGGTCGTGGCGATGGCGATGGTGGGGTGGGGGGGCGGGCTCTGTGAGGCGAGGTCTTTACTTTTGGGGTAGGAGAGGAGGACGATGGCAATGTAATCTGAACGGGAGGGGCGTTGTAGCTGTGCTTTTGCCTAACGAAAAATGAGGGACGGGGGGGAAAGATGGAAAAACAAGAGGGGCTAGGCAAGAGCACGATGATGGCGGTCCCAGATTGGAAGCGGTACACGGTACACCGTTGAGAATATTGATAGACCATTTGGAACAGACACCGACAAGTAGGGAAAAGAAGTTATCTGGGGATCTAACTACCGCGAGTGACCGGAGAGTCGAATCTGACCGTGATCGGATGACGGCCAGCCATTGGCTGAGAAACGACTCGACATCTGTCGAGTGGGCGTGGTCATTTACTCCATGTGCGTGGCGGTTCCTGCCCCCTGGAGCTACGGCGTCCACATATCCGTCTGACTCCAATTCTTAGCAACTGGCCTCTACAACCTTTCTCGATATGGTGCGCGCACCTCTGGAGCACATCGATTATCGTGGGCACCATAATATGGGGGGGTGACTCACATCACGCCATGATTCCGGGAGAAGGCACCATATGTGACGCCTTACGATAAGATCCTCATTGTGTGCGCGAACGTCATTTTTGAGATAGGACCGCGACCAGACGCGCCGAGTCGTGATCACTCCGTTGGCGCCCCTTCTGCAAGCGAGGGTGATCCGCATTGGTAATTCCAGAGGCATATGTCGAATTTTCACATTTCATTGACTTTAGGCAAAGCCCAGAAAAGTGCACCGATTATAGATTTCTTGGCGGGCTACATCTCGGACGACATACCGCGATGCAGCAGCTCCACTCGCGCCATCGCTGCTGTTTGGCGGGATCCGCACTTGGCGTGCTCACGCGCGCGGTTGCCGAAGACTCCCGTGAGTCGGGGGCTCGCTACCATTTGCCCCACTGCTTTCGAGACGTGCGCCGGGTCGTCGTCTAGGCCGCGCTCCTCCGTGCACCGCCGCGCTCCACGGTGCACTGCCGCTTGTGCCGCGCTGCGCTCGCCCGTGAGGCGTGCGCCCCATTGTCCACGCCGCGCTCCACCGTGCACTGCCGCACGTGCCGCGCTGCGCTGCGAGTATCGACTTTACAACTGTTTTCTGTTAGTTTCCATCACTATGAGGGTGCTGGTACTGGGAGAGTGCTGACATGGACCACAGCTTGCTGCCTGCATGCTTCTTTTTTGGTCGACGCTCTGTGCGCCGTTGGGCAGCGGTATCTGACAGCGATGTCAGTGCCATGCGTTCTTTCCTTTATATGTTCTTCCCTTCTTGGTGCCTCACTTGCCTTCACAGACGACATCGAGGACGCGTCCGCGGGGGTTCGGGGCGCCACCCCCGCTGCCTCCCAAAGCGGCAGTCGCCGCTCGCGTGGCAGCGACGGTCTTCTCATGCTGTATGCGGCTGGCGTGGGCCTCCCTGTGCGGGGCCCTGGCTCCGGGGCTTCCAGCTTGTCTGCAGCGGACGCTCATAAGCCTGGTTGCAAAGCCACCCTGCCCCTGGTGGCGGTCGGTGGTCTCCGGTGGCGTTCTCTCGCTCCCCCTCGAAGCCTCTGGCCGGGCGACCGATGAGCTCCGGCGAGGAGGCGTCGGCGCGGCGGCGGCCACTCTCTGGCGCGACGATGGCGGCGCCCTCGGCGTAGCTGAGGACAGTGGGGTTGCCGGCGGCACCGGCCCCCCCCCCCCTGTGGAATTCTAATGCGCGGACCATGCTCCATGCGTAGGCGGCGACGGCTCGGCGACGGCCGTTCTCCAGCTCCACAACGGCGGCACCCTCGATGTGGCCGCAGACGGTGAAGCGACTGGCGGTGCTCGCCCGTGGCCCAATGCGGATTGCTACGGGGAGACAGAAGCGCTCCGCCTAGGCGGCGACGGCGCGGCGGCTGCCGCTCACAGGCTTCACGACGGCGGCGTCCTCGACGTGGCGGCGGACGGTGGGGCGGCTGGTGACGCCAGCGGTTTTCCACATGGAGATTTTGGGGACTCGGCCGATGCGCGGCGCAGAGGCGCCGTCTCCGACGACGTTGCTGCGAATCTTGACTCTGGCGCACGGGGAGGTCGGGCAGACGGTGAGCTACCCGGTGCACTCGGCGCCACCCAGCGCTCAAGGGTTCCGATTCCCTTCTTCCGGAAGCTTTGGCTGCACATGGATTCATGTCCGGGCACGAATACGTCCCAGTTCTTTCTTGGGGGCCTGGGCATGCTGCTAGCGTGCGGCGTTGCCGACTGCGCGCAGGTCCTGTACATGGTCGTGGGCCATACCAAGTTTGGCCCAGACCTGGTGGCACGGTCTCTGGCGGGCGTATTTAACCGGTCGGACATGTACAGCCACGGGCAGCTGGTGCACCTCTTCCGCGCATACGCGACTGCGGGTGCCTACAACGAGACGCTCCTGCGTACATGGAAGCAGGGCACCCCAACGATTTTCACGCCCATTCATCACATCATGTCCTACCGATGCATCTCTCTCCTGGCCAACGACGGACATGTGGACGTCGAAAGCCCCGTCGCCTCCTCCCGGCCCAAGTTTTAGGCGTGCCCTGCCCCTGAACCACTATTTTTGGACCATGTCCTCATGAGAGAATGCACCAAGACAGCTGGTCGCGGGCTCCGGTCGAGCGTATTCCCCGCGCTCCGTCGGGGTGCCTATCGGGGTATTAGGTGGGATGAGGTGGGGGGCCTCAACGACACCCCAAAGCAGACGATGCTGCTACCGTCAGCGGTGCTGTCCTACCTGCGGGTGCGACTCTTCACTCGCCGGTCCACCGCGGACCCAGTCTGGCGTGAGCAGCGGGGATGGATGTCCGTGACGACGGTTAAGCAGGTCAACGCGGCCATCGAAGCGATCAAGCCCTACGGGCTGGAGCATAGCAAGGTGCTCTATGGGGCAAAGGACGAGTTGGTCGCCAAGATGTACGAGAAGTACGTGCCCCACCGATTTGTACCCGACGACCACGCTGTCTCCGACACCGGTGCGAGCGGCATGGCACGCGCCGTGTGGGGACAGACGTCCATTTCGCCCGCCACCACTGAGCTATCGACCACGCCGGGCGCTGCGACAGCCGTGACAGGAGCCAAAGACGCTGAAGGATGCGGCGGTACCGCGATCCGCCCGGCTCCGGGGCGCTCAAGGAATATGAGATGGGTCAAGCACCATCACGCAGAGCCGCTTGCAGACCTGCTTCTTTGTGCTCTGTACGACGGACAACTTCCGCGAGCGCTAAAGGACTGAACGGTCACTGCGACCAGAATGCCACAGGAGGACGGCCAGGAGTGGGAGCCTGCCACGATCAAGCGGCACGCCAGGGTGGTGGCCAAGTCGAAGGATGACCTGCATGAATAAACTCTATGTTCTCTGTCGAGAGCCGAGGTTGCATTTCCGCGACAACGAAAAGGGAAAACAAAGCACTAGTATCAGAGCTACCAAAGAGATGTATCAAACAAGATGCACACGGGAGTTGATAACGGCGCCACGTCAAGTGAAGGAGCTAGGGCTCGGGGCCGTATCCTGTCCGGTACACAGGGGGGTCATCGACGCCGATGTTCAGCGAGCCCAATAGAAAATCGCACAACGTCGACAGGGTGTCATCCGATGACTTGGCGCCGCCAACCGTCTCGCTGCGCGTGTACACGCTGTTCCGGGAGAAGCGGGTGCGACCGTTGGGGGACCCACAGCTCTAGGCACAAAAGATGTTCACGTAGTGAGTGTGGACCGACATGAAGTAGGTGGGTCCAGGCTGCGGAGACTGGTTCCACACCGGCACGGACTTGTCCTGCTGGTAGTCTGAAGACACACCAATCCGATCATCACTGGCGGCGCACACGAGCGCCTCCAGCTTAGCATCGTCCACGTCCACAGGCAGCTGCATGTCCGTCGCGTCTGCAGGAAACAGTTGGTATAACAGCACCGACAAGCGATCGTACCGCTTCGCTGCGTTGACCACGCATTTTCGTTCGTGCTGCACGGCGCAAGCGGCCTCATCCTCGTGCGCTTCGTGCGCCGCCTCCAGGTCTGAGTTCGTTTGCTTAACCTCGGAGCTGGACTGCTGCCGGATCAGATAGCCCTTGTCGCCCTGCTGCTCATGAAGCTTCTCCGCCTGCCGGGCCGACCGAAAGTCGGCTCGCAGGCACTCTCAAGTTGAGCACGCGTCTGTCTTGTGCGGGTACAGGGTTGTGTGCACCTCCGACGGGACCGCCTTGCCGTAGACGCGGAGCACGGACCCAAAGAACTCTTTCATCCAGCGAAGGGGCACCTCTCCGTTGACCTTAGCATGCCCTGACGCCACGAGCACCTCTATAATGCCGGCCGCGAAGGAGAGTCGGCAGAGTCGCCGCTTACGTTGTCCGCCGCCATCCGCAGCACCTTCCACTTGGCGTTCAAGTAGTAGGCGGCCCCGTGGTAGCGCCCATTCTCGTCGGGCGTCCTGCCAGTTGGCGTCCTGTGCGCCCGCACAAAGACAGCAAACAGCTAGCGCTCCGCCGACTTCATGCGGTTGGATGTTCGCCCCAAGAGGGCGTGGTCGGAGTAGACGGCCACCACCGTGGAGCGCCAATTTTCTGAGCTGCTAGTGTAGAACTGCTACACGGAGAGCAGGCAGGTGTCCTGTCTGATGATGCACTTGATAAGGCCTTCCGCGTTCGGGCTGGAGGCAATCTCGGACTTGGTCATGAGGAAGACCAGGGCCTTTGCCGCCTGCACAGCCTGCTTGTGCATTGGGCGAGCCAGGAGTTGGAGACCCCGAGGAACTCGCGCGCGCACTTTTCGTGCACGACCACGTTTCCCTGCCCATCTAACAGCAGGTCCAAGATGATCGACCCCAGGCGCGCGTAGTTGTACACCGACTGGGCGCCCTTGCAGTCCCCGTCTTTCTCCGCTGTATGTCTCTCTCGTGCTGTACGCCGAGCCTGCGTAAGCCGGTACGCAACGGAAACAATCATGAATCTTCAGCTGCAGCGACCGTTAGCGTCGAAGGATACACGGCTTGCTGGCGCCGAGGATGCCGCATCTGATGAGATGGGCACCATGCCGTTACTGTACGTGCCGGGAAGATGCCGCCGCGCCCGCAACTCCACCAACACCGTGGCGTGGTTCAGGCGCCGAGCCGGCCCCGGCACATACTTGCGCCTCTTTCTCGCCCGCCTGGTCGAGTTGATGTCGGTCGAGTCGGTGCCGCTGCTCTCGTCGTCGGGATCGATCTGGAAGTCAGAACCGTCGCTGCTACCATCGTCTTGGGCGGCGTCTTCTGGCACGCCCGACCGCCTGCCGATCCTCGAAGGCAACCTTGTTTTGTGGGCGGGTCGTTTGGTGGAGCCACCGTCCTTGTCCATCTGCAGGTCGTTGGTCGTCTTCCCGACCGAACCGGCAGCGCCAGCGTTGAAGATGGACATCCCCATCGGTCGGGCCCATGAGCGAGTTGCAGAAGGTGCCGCGGGAAGAGGGGCGACCACGAGTAGTGCCGCCTCAGGTGAAGTGGGAAGAGCGGAGAGCATGCCCTGGGCCGTCCGCGGTGCAGCGGGAAGAGCCGGATGCACAGTCTGAGCAGAGCCGAGCCCCTGAAACCGCCGACGCTGCACTGGCATGACGCCGAGTTGCTCAAGGTCGCCCGGCGTGACGAACTCCAAGTCTGAAACTGTCTGCACCCCCATCTCCTCTTCAAAGGCAGCCAGTTATTTCTCAAACACGCTGGTCGTCATCCAGTCCCGAAGAGACGACATAGTCTTGCACCCAATCGCAGGGATTCCAGGACAGCTGTGGAGCGGGAGAGGTACAGGTAGGGTGATTTGGAAAGATCCCGTGGGGAGGTAAGCAGCAGAGCAGCCCTTCTTTTCCCACAGGTATAAGTGGAGGCATCCCATGTGGAGCACGCATGCACACGTACCCAGATGCCGTGACATCGCCGGCAACCTGCTATTGGAGGGCCCGCGAACGCCGAAGACCCGGCAGGCACGCGGCGCGAATGGCGGTAGCCTGGGCTCCGGCCGGTACCGGTGCAAAAGTGAAACTGTCCGACAAGTATGCAGGCCCACCGACAAGAAACGGCTGGCAGGAAAGACCCAGAAACGGAGCCGACGGCGGCAGCTGCAGCTCGAGCTGCCGTAGACGCCAGCACCTTCCAGCTCAAATAGAAGCATAATGGTGGACGCGCCATCCAACCGACATGAAGCGGTTGTCGGGAGCCGTGAGGCAGTGGAGGAGACCCTGACAGGCGTCAGTACCAGACCCAGTCCGCTAATCCCAGGGCGCCACCACAGCCTCAGAGCCCTGCGGTGGGCACCAGGAGGCTGCTGCTCACCCAGAACGACAACAGCAAAGCCACCCATGTTAGGACTATCTTTCTAACATCTCAATTGGGTACACGACGTGGCGCCCTCTCAGAGATCGCCTAACCCGCGGCCCCGAAAAGGATGATACGCGCAATAGACTTACTCACCAGGGGGCTACTTTATCGTCGATAGTCACGCTTATCGGTGGGTTGTTGGAGGTCTATTCCAACGAAGAATATCTCAGAGGAATCATAGAGGCGCGTCAGAGGCGAAATCCCTCTGATACACCCCAGATTGTTGCGATCGGGCTGATTGAAGGCGCTGATCGTCTGACATGACGCAGACACGAAGCACAGACACGACGTCAAGTCGGCGATCGTTCTTGAATGCGTCAATACTGTGCCACATGGCAGCACCCCAGGCTGCCACCGATTCAGGATTGACAGCTTGCCCACACGGCCTTCAGTCAACCATCCTGGAGCACACCAAGTGCGGCCGAGCAGCCCAGAGAAGCGCTGTACGTCTCTCGCTTGTCGCGCAGGCGAAGGCAGAGGGGGCGGCTGAGAACGGTCTCAGAGCGCGGGGGGGGCCGTAAAGTGGCCGCAGGTTTTGGGTCTGTGTCGCCTTGATACGTCCCGGCGACTCACATCGATCGCGTCTGTGTCCGTAGAGGCTCCCAATGTCGATTATTGGGTCACCTGTCGTTTCCGGTCTGTGCGATCGTCGGGCGTTTCTTGTTTGGCGTGGTCGGTTGTCAACAGACACGTTTTACATTGCAACGATGTTGCATCGAGCCAATGAGAGGGCTCGTAGTATAGTCCGACCGTCATGAGACCCTGTCTAAACGGGCGATGTTCGAGCGTGTTCAGCACGTGCACGGCGTGTCGGACCAATGGGAAGCGTGCATTCGTGCTCGCGGCGACTGCGAGCGCTTTCCGTGCACTTGGACTTTCTTGTGTCTGAGAGGCAGTTACGCAACTTTACAAGCGTGCACGACGCACGTGCACGGTTTTTTTCTCAATTTCCCGTGCACACCCAACGCGAGCAGACAGGCAAAAACTAAAGTGCCGCCCCAACCAAGGCCCCCCCCCCTACCAGTGACAAAAACGGTTCCCACCCACAACGACGGCTTGCATCCGCCGCCAGCTCCTACCCTCTTGCGTGCCGACGCTTCTTCAGGCTACAGACCACCAGCGAGCAGGGGCCTGCGCTCTCCAACGACGGACGCGAGTCGTCAAGAGCAGCAGTCCTGGGCTTGCCGTGGCCCTGCGCCGCCGAGCACCCTCGTTGGATCCCCGAGCTTTCGCCAATTTCCTCACCGTACACTGTCCAGGTCAGATGCGCTCACGCCAGAACTCTCCTACCCTACCCCGCCGCTTCCTTCCCACAGAAGTCGCGGGCTTGCCTTTGCCCTGCGCTGCCGACCACCTGTGTTTGGTAAGCGAGCTTTCCCGAGTTCCCTTGCCGTTCTCAAGCTAGGTCTGGTGCGCTCGCGCCGGACCCCCCCAACACTGCCCCACCGTTTCCTTCTTTCCATCCGCCTGTGTGCCTCCCCACTCCCCCACCCCCCCGCTTCGTCGGAATCTCCCCCCGCTCTCTTTCATTGGCGTCCGCCCACACCCGTCACCGACGGAGTCTTCTACCTCTGTCATGGCGGTGGGCTGCGGCGCTGTCGCACCTACGTCGAATGCCCCCGCTGTTGCGCAAGACTCCCTCTGCCGGAGCGCCTCTCCGAGCGGCACGGCGATTGTCTTTGTGGCTCCCATTCCGCCGGCTCCGTCCATGAGAAACCAGGAATATTGGTGTCCTGCTCGCGGCGGATTCAATCGCTTCAAGTTCGGCGAGCACTTGGGGCGTCTGTCCGCCATGGACCTGCGCGTGGTGTTGCGCGTGTTGGAAATAATTGGAAAGATGAGTGTCAACATGGCCGCCAAGCGGTCCCTCGATCACGGGGAAATGGAGCGTGAGGACATCAGCGTCACAACCTTGGACGCCTTGATGGACATCCACGCTCACAACCACGACACTGCCCTCCCTCTCCGCACGCTGCGCTCCTGGATACCTCCTCGGCCGGTTCATGGCCCGCCCGAGGCTGACAACTCTGACGAGGTGGGCGGTTCGAGTAGAGTACTTCCGAGTCCTGGGCTGCTGAGGGAGGGCGGTGGGGCGCCTTCCAGTATCGGAGGCGCTCGCCCGAGTGCCCCCGACGACCGTGTTGGCGGGTCCGCAGTGCGTGGCTGCGCACACGTCACGCCCGCACGCGCTGGTGATACGTCTGCGCCGGTCGTTGACAGCCGGACTGGCCGTGTCGCCGGTTCTCTGATGGGCTCGCCCGAGGAATGAACGGCGGTGCGGCCTACGCACCCATGCGGCGGCGGTCGTCCGTCGGGACTGCACGAGGGTGAATCCACGTCTCAAGGCAATGACCGTCTGCGGACTGCAGCCGTGCGCTCACGGCTGCCAGCAATTACGGGGCGTGAGGCAGTTACGGCATCAGCGTCAAGCCCGGGTCCGGCCACGCGGGCGCCGGACTTTACCGCAAATGATTGCGCTCGTCTTTTCCACTTCATGACTGCGGACGAGAATCGCTCTGCGGTGGAACGTGCAAACCTACCACTGTCGCGAGCCGAGCTCTACCGCACGCATGCCGGGCTGTGGACCGCTACGGTGGCTCCCATGTACAACCGGTCGTCCTACAGGCCCGCGCCACCCAAGCTCGTCGAGGGGATTACGGAGAACGACGTGCAGGGCATTGACCCGTGTCGATACTCCGGTCCGCGGGACGCCTCGACGCTCGAGACGCAGTACCGGCTCCTACTCTCTGCTTACACGGTCGCCAACGAGCGACACAAGGGTACTGGTAAAAATGCGTTGGGGGAGCTCAAACTGTACGTGAATGGTGACAGCCGCTTTTTTTACAATCACTGCGTGCTCTTTGGCACACCCATGATGGGTTTTGTATTTCGTTTTCTCCCCCCCTGGGCGCAGTGTGAGCTTGGATTGCCCGGGAGTGCCTCTGTGGGAATACCTGTACAGGGGCGCGCGAAGCGGGCGAAGGTGGCGGAGGTGGCCATCCAGGGCATGGGAGGGCTGACGGAGGCCTTGTCGGGTGCTGCTCAGGCCGTCGTGGGCCCGAGTGCCGCCTCCGCCGCGACGGACATCCACGAAAACGCCCAAGCACTGGGCGCCGTGTTGGAGCAGGTGCGGTCTGCTCGCCGGGACCTGGCCGAAGATCCCGAGGACCCCACGACTCAGTTTGTGTTCAAGCACCTTCTTTCGCAAATTGCCAAGCTTACCGAACCCGACTTGTAAGGTTGTCGCGCGCCGTGCAGATCTGGTTTGTCTGTGGCTCCTTCTTTCTTTTCTTTTCTTCGTTCTGCTGCTTCGCTCCGTTATATTGTACAACCCAAGTTTATCTCTTGCTCGCTGTCCACCACCAGCATCCAGCAGAGATTGAAAATTCATCCTCCCATGCCCACATCTCCCGCCTCTTCGAGGCGCTCACGGAGCCCCGCAAAGACTCCGGCACAGAGGTGACGCCCACTCACATTGGTTACCTCACCCCCCCACTTGGCACCCCTCGACGGCAGCGGCCTTGACCGCCGCACCCCTCACCATGGAATCTTGATGGAGCTCCCCTGCCGCCGCCACGCCCGCCTCGGTCTCTTCCCCGTTGGGCCCGTTAGGCGCCACCGGCATCTCTACCCCCCCAGAGACCACAGCTTCGACGTCCCCCAACTCCACCGCCCCCTACCCCCACACACTCCCTCCCCCACCGGCCGCCGCCTCCGGCCACGGCCGCCGCGGTCGGCGGTCCACCGGCACCACCACCACCATGCCAGCCACGACTGTAGTCGCGGGGAACCCCCCCCCCCCCCCCGCCCCCCCCCCCCCCCCCCCCCCCCCCCCCCCCCCCCCCCCCCCCCCCCCCCCCCCCCCCCCC
>Ga0114953_1002501_pt1 | contig 12774 bp, 14 predicted proteins | sample SidtaG_FD_87298 | JGI IMG/M metagenome (GOLD analysis project Ga0114953, IMG submission 87298) | Marine algal microbial communities from Sidmouth, United Kingdom - Sidmouth_Male2 metaG | ecosystem: Host-associated > Algae > Red algae > Unclassified | place: Sidmouth, United Kingdom | collected...
GCGGGGTGCCAGGGGTGAGGGGTCAACCCCAGACCACAGTCCGCGAGGCGGGGGCAGGCCGCGCCGCCGGTAGAGGTAGGCGGGGCGGGGGTGGGGAAGAGGGCGGGCAGAAGGGACGTTACTGCGGAATGTCGCCGAGAGGAGATGGCCGGGATGGGCTCCTCTTTATACCTGGAATGGGTCCGCCCTTGGCGCCCTGGGTGACGGGCACGGCCACTGCCTGCCAGAGACCACCTGGGCAGGACCAAAAACCCCTCCGCGAATCATAGTGGATGCATCTGTGGGGACCTTCCTTCGCCTTTGTATTGGGCTCGCAGAGTCATCCGAATCCGCCGTCTCCATGACTCCGTTCAAGTGTGGAAATGTGCATTTCTTCTCATCTTCGTGAGTAAGTGTCCAATAAAGTGCGGAAATTATTGCCAGAGAAAGGAATGCTGATCCAAAGAAACGCGCCACCCGGTCGCTGACGCCCCACTCAATGCGGGATCGATGACCACAGATCGCCCCAGCTGATCGCCCCCCCCCCGGGAGTGATCTTCGGGTGACAAACCGCCTCCCCCCAGCTCCCTGCAGGTCCCGCTGTCGCCGCCGTAGATCCTTTTCGCAGCCATCCACTCGACGAAGTCATTCCCACTGCGCCTCGGCAACCAATGGGGTGCACGGAAATGCCGGTCTTCAGCGACGCGGTTCAGAGCTGTGCAGTGCAAGATAGATGCAAGTATTCTGATTGAATCTTGATAAATATACGTTCGGCACCCTGTGAGTCTATGCCGTTCGCCCACTGTGGGCATTGAAACAGCGCCACGACAACCAATGGAATGGCTTAGACATGTGCATCGAGAACGACGAGGGGCCAAGTCTTGCAATCTATGGTAGATACGAGTGGTCTGATTGGTTCTTGAAGTTATGTAAGGAATCACGGGAGTTCCTGGCGTCCGTCAACTGTGGGACATCATTCTTCGAGAACCTTGAAAACCAATGGGATCACTTACAACTGTTAATCATCAAACACGCAGTTCAAAGCCTTGCATCGTGTAATGGATACAAGTGTTTCGATTGGTCGCTGTGGTCATGCGGGGGATCACATGACTTTCCGCACGTTCGTAACATGTGTACCTCCTCTCAGTGAAGCCATGACATTGGACTGTGACGTCGTCAGGACACATGTGGCAATGAATTGCTTGTGCTTGATTTTCATTGTGAGCGGTGACGACAGAAGCAAGTAAGATAATAATGTCGATCGGCGGTGTATCAAGCCACAAGATCTTGCGAAGCTCGCACGCGCCACCATCGTGCGGCACTTGGCGCGAGTGCCGCCCCCACCGCACGCCGCCGCATTGTGCACCGTGCTGCTGCCCGCAATCCTCCCTCCCCGCCCCCCTGCGAGGAGACCGCCGGCAATCTCCATGGCTTGGTCGCCTGGTGCCGCTCCGCCGCCGCGGCGCGGGCGTTTCGTACCATCCCGGCGCCGCACGTGCGCTCGCCGCCAGCCTCGACGCCGCCCAAGCGCAGTGGGCGGCGTCGGTGGCGGTCAACGGCGCCATGAGCGGCGACGGCGGCGGCAGCAGCTGAGGCTGCGGCAGCACCGGCGGCTGCGACAGCGGCAGCGGCGACGGCGGCGGGAGCGGAGGCAGCGGCGGCGGCGGCGGAGGCGGCGGCGGCGGCGGCGGCGGTGGCGGCGGCGGCGGCCCGCTTCAACTGCCTGCCACCTCCGTGACGTCCCCCCCGGTGGCCGCCGCGGCGCAGCCGTCCCCTACCCTCCCTCCGCCGCACGTGCGCTCGCCGCCAGCCTCGACGCCGCCCGAGCGCAGGGGGCGGCGTCGGTCGCGCTCAACGGCGCCATGGACGGCGACGGCGGCGACTACGGCCGCGGCTGCGGCAGCAGCGGCGACGGCGGCGGCGGCGGTGGCCGCGGCGGCGGTGGCGGTGGTGGCGGCGGCGGCGGCGGTGGCGGCGTCGGCGGCCGGACCACTTTCGATGCCTGCCGCCACCGCGGTTGCCTTGGTCGAGCCCCCCGCCGCCGCCGCAGGCACACAGTTGGCCGTCCGCACGCACCGGCGGCAACAGCTTCGTGCTGAGTGGCCTCTCCTGTGGCGCGGGGTCAGCGGCGGCGGCGGCGTCGGCGGCGGAGTCGGCGACCCGCCGTCGGGCTCTGCGCGGCCGCCGTCGCAGGAGCCGCGAGCGCCTTCGCCACCACGGGTGGGCGCCGTGTGGAGTCCGCGGCGGGCCGGCGGGGGCGGCCCTCAGCGACTACTGCGGCTGAAGAAACCCGGGGGATCCCCCGCCGTACCCGTCGGCCAGCCGCTCAGCGCTACCGGGGCTGGGGGCCTCCCGCCGTTCACAGAATCGTTACAAAGGTGTGTAGCAAAAAAGAACCCTGCCCAGCGGGAAAAAAAGCCTTTGTGTCTACTCCACTTCGCCCTGCATCACGTCACCTAATGTACGGGGCAAGCCGTTTTCCTCGGTCGCGATAAATGTCCGCAGTCAGGTCGGCTCGCAGGCGCTCGTTCTCCTCCATGTTCTTTATCTCAGCCCAAGCATCAAAAATGGCAGCCATGCCGGCGGCAGGCGGGTGGGCGACGGGATTTAGAGCAGGGGGCGCGTTGCCGACGGCGTCAATGTTGTCCATTGACGCAGCGACGCCGCCGACGCCACTGCCAGGTGCTGGAGCCCCGGCGGCAGCAGAAACACCGCCGACGGCACCGGCGCTGCCACCGCCAGTTGCACGTGCCCCGGCGGCAGCAGTGCCGCCAGCTGGTGCCCCACCGCTCTGTCCTTCCCCACCATCTGACCCGCCGCCAGCATCGCCACCTACGCCACAGTTAGTCCCATCATCACCCCCCGCCACACATCGACGGCGAATCAAAACGTTGCTACGTCGACTCTCCACACACATGTTGTGCAGAATGTTAATGGCCTTGTGGGTCGTCACTAGCCGTGACACAGAGCGGTAGCGCCCAGGGTGGAGCGCAACATGAAAGCGCTCTATCAATACGCCAAACAGCCGCTCCACGTTCCTCCGGATGGCCTCTTGGAGGCGGTTTAACGTCGTCTGCCTCTGGGTGGACGGCTTGGGGTGCGGCAAAATCAGGAAAGCGTAGCGCGGGTAAATCCCATCGACAAGGTAGAAGGGTAGCGTGCGGGTGCGGCCATTGATAGTACAGGGCGCGCCGCGCGGCGGCCACCGGCCGCCAGTGACGTCCAGGTACAGCGGCGACTGCTCCATGACGTTGATGTCGTTGCGACTGCCGGTAGCCGCTGCAAACAGGTGCCAAACCCACAGGTCACCGTCACACACAGCGTCTGCGACGATGCCCCTCTTGCCTTTGCGAATCTGGTAAGCCCCCGCCATCCCCGTCGGGCACTGGTGCCGCTACCGGTGTCAACAGTCGAGCGAGCTAACGCCCCTCGTCATCCCGCGCTCCTTGTTGCGCTTCATAATGGTGTTGAGCTCATCTTGGTTGGGTCGTCGCCGGTAGGTAGGTCCCCATCGCTTGACAATAAACTCCATCAGAAACTTGGTCGACTTGGCGATCACAGTCCGGGACAGGCGCACGTACTCGTCCGCTCGGTCGGCCGCCTCGCCGTACGCGAACACGCGAAAGGCTGCCACCACCTTCTGCAGCGGATGCGCTTGCAGCTTTCCTGTCGCATTAATGCGTTGTTGGAAGAAAGGCTCGTCCTTGACAGCCAAATAGGTACGCCGAACGACGTCGCGGGGGACACGAAACCGCGTCTCAAGGTCCCGGTCATCTTAGATAGGGAGCAGACCGCCAGCACCGAAGTAGTCTCGCAAAATGGCGTGCACACCGGCCGCAAAGTCGCGGCGCTTGTTGCCACGGCGCCCCGCGGTGGAGCCACGATAGCGCCATCGTCGCGAGATGCGCTTGGCGCGCGCGCGACGGCGCACCGCCATTAGCACATTGACGTGCGCCTGCACCACAGCAGAAACGTCCGCGCCGTCATCCTCGGCCAGCAGGGCGGCGGTGGCCGAGCCCTCCTCCTCCTCGGCGTCCCTTCTGAAGGCAGGGACGCAGACGACCGGACCTCGTGGGGCGCAAAGTGGGAATGGGGAAGAACAGCAGGGGCGCCTAGTGCGTCGCGGAAAGGGAGGAGGGGGGGTGAGGGGGGACGAGCGGTGCGAGCAGCGCACGTGCCCAGCGAGATCGATGTGGGGGCGGGAGTGGGATGGAGCCCAGCGGTGAGAGCAGAGCGCGTGGCCGGCGCGATGGAGGAGGGGTCGCTGCGGCCGTGCTCCCGGGTGTGGTGGGTGGACAAAATTCGGCGGCGGCGGCATGGGGGTGACGAAGGCAGTGGCAATCAGCGGGCGGCCCGTGCCGTGCTCTAAATGGCGTGTGCGGCCGACCACTGCGGAGAGCCACCCCAGCGCACCCCTCCACCGCTGATGCACGCCGGGATGCCCCGCCACCACCCCCCCCAGGCAGCCCTCGTGTGGGCGCCCCTGCCACTGATGCACGGTGGCTGGGCGGCCACCAGCTTCCAAACGGTGCCGAGCGCGGCCCCCGCTATCCAGGCGCGACCGTTCAGGCTGCAGGACCCCTTCAGGCTCCTGTCAGGGCGCCCCAATAGCTTTGGCACCGCGACAGGCCCGATGTCGCCCCTCCATGCGGCGCTGTCGACGGCCCGCGCCGCCCTCGCGCCACGACCTCCCTCCACGTGGGCCCCCAGGGAGCCCCTACGCAGGCGAGCACACCTAGATCGACAGCCCCACCCCTCTCAGATTGCTCTGTGAGCGATGCGTGGGAGCCAGGCAGGCGCAAATAGAGCCAACGCGCTCTCTCTGTGCACGCTGTAACCAAAGTATCTCGCGAGAGCCGTGGGTCCGCTTTCGAGAGGAGTGGTCCAGATCGACAACTTCTAGTCTCTGAATCACCGTGAAATTTCAAGGCTGATCGTGGGCCCACACGTTGCTCGCAAAAGCGTGCTATCTTTTATACTGTCTCGAATCATTCGACCAATGAGAGAGCATGGAAGAATGGGGTCGGCTTCGGACCGACCCCATTTCCGGTCGGGAATGGGGTCGGTCCGGCACAGGGCCCCATGCTGAAAGCAATATATGCGTTGTACTTACGTGATTTGGTTGAAATGAAGCCTAACTGGGGTCGGAGACGGTCATGCGGGAGCGTTCCGGCCCTATTTCCTTAATAGTGAGACACGCTTGCGCCACGTTGCGCCACGTATCGCAAGTACGACTTGGGACGGACGTTGCAGGGGTTGCTTTTAGAGCACACCCAACAACGTCGGTTGCGAACCGTTTTTGCGTATTATTCGTCAAACGTTGCATATTTTCCAGATATGGGCAGAGGTATGGGAAAACAGGTGATCCCACCAACGTTGCGAACCAGATCTGCGAACCGAGATACTGGTGGGCCAGAAATAATCCCAACCGGATAATATGGCGCTGGTTCGCAAGAGGTTCGCATGTTTCCATCGGCCGACCATACCACTGACGTTTGGGCAGACGTTTGTGCACTTCCGAACGTTTTGCGAACCAAATGTGTCTGCAATTGTGTCTAAACGGGGGTCAAACACCCAAATCGGGACGAACGCAGTCAAACACACGTTGCGTTGAAAATCGCGCAGGCGTCTCCAGATGTGAAATTTGGGGGCATGCGGTCGCCAGCGGCCGCAGATTCCGTTCGAGGCGCAGGCGGCGTTCATTGCCGGGCCCTGTGGGGGGCGGGACGAGACACGGATTTTGTTGGTGGACATCCGCCGCCACGCGCGATTCTGGGTCGGCCCCCCCACGGCTGAACGGTGTCATTAGGGGGGTGGGGCCGCCTAGAGGCACCGTCGCATGGGTGGGCGCGCGGCCGCCATGCGGTCGTGCAGCGGAACACATTGGCGGGGTGGCCCCCAGTTGCCGCGCTGGCGGTGCCCCCAACCTGCGCTGGGAGCTAATCGGGGGGGGGTTCCGCGCAGCGCAACATTGTATGGCGGGCATGTGACTGTCCGCGCGCAGCCGCAACCGCGGGAATGGGCCCGGCATGTGCGCTCGCAAGCAGCGCCGCGGAGCACAAAAATTTGGGTACGCGGCCGCCACTGAAAATGGCAGCACGATCACGGGACTTGCCAAATGCGACTTCTGTGGCGGGGGGGGGCGCGGAGCGATAGATCGACGCGGTGTGCCCGCCACTTGCAGCGCGTCGATCGCATCGTCGTCGTCGGGGGGAGCGCGATTGTGGCACCGCCGTCGTCGGCGTCGTCCATCCTGTTTTCCCGTTCTGCCCGTCTCCTTCGCCGGCACAGCGGGCGTGAGCGGGCGTGAGCGGCCGCGTCGACGGCCGCCTTTGCGGCCGCTTCTGCGGCCGCTCTAGCTCTACTGTCGTCAGCTGCTCTCGTGGATGGAGATGGACGCCTCAATTGATGACGCGTCTGGGTCGTCGAGCGATGACGGCCGCGGGCAGTCGGAGGGCTCTGCCGACGCGCTGCTTGCGGCCGTCATTGGATCGCGCTCTCTGTTCCTGATGCACCGTCATCGCAGGAATGCGGCGCAGCGAGCGCGCAGACGGCGTTTTGTCGGGTCTGTGGCCGGGCGGCGTGCCAACCGGCCACGTGATTTCGACCAGGGTATGCGCGGCATCAGGCGGGGTTATTTTAGTGTGGATGGGCAGCCGCCCGTGTACGGAGAACGGAAGTTTGAGCGTCGCTTCCGTGTGCCACTGTCTGCTTTTTTTCGCATTTACGAGGCCATCCGCGACCGGCCATTTTGGCGGCAGAGCATCAATGCGACAGGGCGGCCACCAGCTCATGCTCTGCAGAAGATGGTGGCCGCCTTCCGTGTCCTCGCGTACGGGGAGTCGTACGATCTTGCGGATGAGTATGTCCGGCTGTCAAGGTCTACAATTGAGGTGGCCACAAAGAAGCTGATTGAGTTTATTGTTGAGGAGTGGGAGCCCGTCTACCTGTGGCCTCCTAAAGACAAGGAGGTCAAGCGCATGCTGGAGCGCAACGCAGCACGGGGCATGCCGGAATGCGTCGGCAGCCTCGATTGCTCGCAATGGGAGTGCGCCGCGTGCCCAAAGGGGCTTGCTGGGCAGTACCAGAACCCCAAGAAGCGGCGTACCATTGTCATGGAGACGGTTAGTGATTAGGATCTCTACATCTAGCATATTTTTATCGGGGCGCCGGGCAGCCTCAATGACCTCAACGTGCTGCGCATCTCACCGTTGTATTTTGATGTGGTGGAGGGTGTGCGGCCGCCCACGTCCTTCTCATTTTTGTGCTTTTGGTCGTACACGTCGTTTGTTGTATTGCCTTACTGATGGCGTGTATCCTAAGTATCCATTTTTTGTTTCTCCGTACCCCGACCCCATCACACCCACAGAAAAAAGTTTCAGTCGGCTCCAGGAAGCGCTGCGCAAGGACGTCGAGCGGCTCTACGGGGTCCTGACAGCGAGGTTCCACATTCCTCTGCACCCTGGCCGCTTTTGATCCGTTGAGCAGATGCTTCTTGCCGGAAAGGCGGCCGCCATTCTGCATAACATTGTCGTTGAGCAGCGGCGTGGCGGGTTTGTCTCTCATGAGCGAATGGCAGCGGCGGCGGCCGCAAGAGATGGGGAAATTGCGGCCGCCGCCGGTGATGGCCATTCTGGTGGCGCAGGTCACGTCGGCGGGGCTGACGATGCGGCATCTGGTGCGGCGGCCGCCGGCGACGACGAAGTCGCGGCGGCCGCCGGCGGTGGCTCGCCAACGGGCGTGGGTGGCGGCGGAGGAGCTGATGGTGCGGGCGCGACCGCCGCGGCCGCCGGTCTTGGTGCCGCGGCGGCGGCCGCCGGCTGTGGCTCGCCAGCCGGCGTGTGTGGCGGCCGTGGAGCAGATGGTGGTGCGGGCGCCGCCGGCGCGGCCGCCGGTCTTGCTTGCTCGGCGGCCGCCGCCGGCGATGGCTCGCCAGCGGGCGTGGGTGGCGGCGGAGTAGCAGATGGTGGTGCGGGCGCCGCCGCCGCGGCCGCCGGTCGTGTTGGCTCGGCGGCCACCGCGGGCGGTGGCTCGCCAGCGGGCTTGGGTGGTGGGGGAGGAGCTGGTGGTCTGGGCGCCGCCGCCGCGGCCGCTGGTTTTGGCGCCGCGCCGGCGGCCGCCGGCGGTGGCTCGCCAACGGGCGTGCGGGGTGGCGGAAGAGCTGATAGTGGTGCGGGCGCCGCCGCCGCGGCCTCCGGTCTTGTTGGCTCGGCGGCCGCCTCGGGCGGTGGCTCGCCGGAGAGCTTGGGTGGCGGCGAAGGAGCTGGGCGTGTGGGCGCCGCCGCCGCGGCCGCCGGTTTTGGCGGCGCGCCGGCGGCTGCCGGCGGTGGCTGGCCAACGGGCGTGGGGGGTGGCGGGGGAGCATATGGTGGTGCGGGCGCCGCCGCCGCGGCCGCCGGCCTTGTCGGTCCGCCTGCGGTCGCGGACGGATGATCCACAACCGCCGGACCGGCCGCTGATGCAGCCGCCGCGGCGGCCGCAGCTTCCCGCTTGGCGTTCTTAGTTCTTCTCTCTGCGCGACGACCTGGCGGCCCATGTTTTAGCTGACCGCGGATCCCTTTTGGAGCCGTATCTGTGGCGTTTAACGTTTTTTTCTCTGCCATCATGGCTTTTTTTTTTCCTCACTCTGTTGCACGTCGGCCGCGGCCACTACGCCGACCCAGGATAGCGAAGACCCATGGGCGGCCTCCGCTTCGTCTGGGAAGACGGGCGAGGCCGCCGCTCTGTCTGCTGTGGGCGGATGTCCGCGAGTGTCTTATATTTTCATGCTGCAGTATGACTGGTGTACGATTAAGGGGATCGTGTCGTGCTAGATTATCAGACAGAGTCTCTGGATCGGGCAGAGCTGGTGAGTAGGACAAAAAAAAACCCGGTGAAGGGAAAAGAAAAACCGTGTATGATTGTCGGGCAATAGTCGATGCAATAGTCGAACACTCCGCACGCGCACAGACCTCACCGTCGCAATCAAAGGAGATAGAACTCAAGCCAAGTCATCATCCGCGATATTGTTGCCACTGGTACCACAGCCAGCGTCCTCCTCGTCGTTGCCCGACGCGCCAGCGGCCGCATCATGCGGCGGCGGTGTCACAAAACGGCCTGGACCCGAGACGGAGTTCCCGGCCGCCGTGAAGCGGGCGTGCTTGGACTGCAACGAGTTCCATCCTCGCCACTTCCTCCGCTTGACCGGGCCGACACCGGCCGAGGCCGCAGCGCGGCGGGAAACGGTCGCGCTTGCGGCCGCGGCTGGTGATGCGCCGGCACGCGGTGTTGCGTCGACGCCGCCACTGGGAGAAGATGCAGGCTGAGGCAATGCGGCCACACTCGTGGCCGCGCCAGACGCCGGGGACCCGAATGTGCGGCCAGCGGCCGGCGCCAACGCGGCCGCTTCGCGGCCGTTAACAGCCGCGCCGCCGGGAGTAGCGGGCGCTCCGCGAGACCCGGGAGACGCGCCCGCAACGCCACTTGGAGAAGCTGCAGATGCTGGCGATGCGGCCGCACGTGGAGCCCTATCTGCGGCCGCACCCGCCGTCGCCTCAGCGGCCGCGGTAGCGGCCGCAGAGGTACCGGAAGAAGACGGCGCCGTTGCCGTCGAGCGGAAAGAGAGCCGCGACTGCGCTGCCTCGGCCTCGCGCAGGCTTGCGTTGGAGAGCAGCAGCCGCCGCTCAATCTCGTTCCTGCGCCATTGCTCCGCCTCATCCGTCTCACCCACGTCTTTGGCCTTCCAAAAGTCGATGTCGGCGCGCTCGATGGCCGTCTCGGACAATGACTTCAGGGCGGCCGCCGTCGTGGCGGCCTCCCTTTGGGTAGCAATTTCAGTCGAGGCCGCCTCTTTGGCGGCCTTCGTACCGATAGGCCGCTCCTGGAAGAGGCCGCGCCGCCTGCCCACCGTGGAGCCCGAGTCGTCGTCCGAGATGTCCTCAACGCCCCCGTCTGGCAAAGGACGTCGGCCGCGAGCGGCGGCCGCCGTGGCGGCCGCCCCCGACGCGCCGCTGAACTTGTCCAACTTGCCAATGGCCTTCCAACACCTGACCCAATGGGCCGCTCTCGTGCCGCCCTTCTTCACCACTAACAGCGGCGCTTCCTCGTCGCTGTCGTCCACCTGCACGGCCTCATACAGGTTCTCGGCGTCAAAGTGCGCAGTGGTCATGCGCATCAGGTCTTGTTCGGTAAAATTGCCCGTCATCAGGCGACGCCCGACGGCCACCATGGAGGATGAAAACCGTTCAACGTTCTTGAAAACTGAATAGCGCAGCTCGCGGTCGATGGCGGAGTCCGTCCGCGACCTGCGTGCAGGGCCCATAGGGAAGTGGGACTTCTACCCGTTGACAATTGCAGCGGCAAAGGTTGCTAGGCTCTGGTCGGTACCGACCACCGGGTCTCGCGACACCGCCAACCAGGCCTGGCAGAGTGCTACTCGCTCGGCCTCTGTCCATCCGCGGCCGCGTCCTCTGCCCCTGGCGGTGGGGAACTCGTTGTCGCCGGCGGCGACGGCGTCGGCTGTGGCAGCGGCCGCTGAGGAGGAAGGGGGCCTGCCACCGCCCCTGCCTCCACCGGTGGCCGCTGCACCCCCTCCATGTCCGACCCCGCCTGGGTCGGCGGGCGGTGCACCCCCTGCATCGCCGGCTCCGCTTCCGGCGCCGCGGACGCCGTCGGCGGCCGCGGCTCCGGCTGCGTTTCGAGATCCTCTCCCGTCAGCGGCCGCTGAGGCGGCCGCTCCGTGACCTGATCGGCTGGGAGACGCGGCGCTGCAGGACTGTGCAGCGCCATCATCGCCTCGTGCAGCGTCAGGCGCCTGGAGAACGGCCGTGGCTGCAGCGCCAGCCTGTTCAGCTCCCCGCACCCCGGAAACCCCTGCACCGCGACCGCCGGGAGGACGGCGCCCTCCGAGTTCTCTGCGCCTGCCCGCCCAGCGGCCGCGGACTGGAAACTCGGAGTCGGCGTCAAGGGTGGCATCTGCGACACCGCCTTCACCGTGTCCGCCGGCGCCGATTGGTCCGCAAGGTTCATGTGTACGTCAGCGGCCTCTCCCAAGCCCCGTTGACCCCCCCGCGACGAGGTTATATCCGCGGCCTGCGACGCTGCGGCTTGGAGGGGCCTCGACATCTCCGTCAGAACGTCGGTCTGCGGCCGCGGCGGCGGCGTCGGGGGCCGCCCCATCTGCGGCCCCGCCGGCCGCGGCCGAGGAGGCGGCAGGCGACCTTGTGTCATCTGCTGCCGCCCCTGCCGCCGGGCCTCCCACCAATTGCTCTCCTCCGGGGAGTCCGGACTGCCCTCTCGCAGCAGTCATTGCGCTGTCCGGTCTTCGTTGTGCGCTTTGCGGGCATGCTCTTGCAGCTCCCGCACTTCCCCCGCGGCCACCGGTGGAGTTGGTGTCCGTGCTCGCTCCAAGAGACTTGGCGGACTGGATGGCCCGACAGGTGGCCACGTCGACGCTGATGGTCCTTGACGCGACGGGCTCGGAGGACTCGGAGGCCGCACCGGCAACAGCCGCCGGGTTGCGGAGGGAGGACCTTGACGGAGTGGGCTTGGCGGACGCGCCGGGGGCGGCCGCCAGGAGGGCTCAGATGCACCTTGACCTGGAAGGCTTCCCAGACAGGACGGGGACGGCCGGAAGTGCGCAGGGGGTGCGCTTGCTCGAGGTTGGCTGGGCGGCGGCTGCCAGCCTCGCGACGGCTGGCGTGCGCGAGTGAGACTCGGCAGCCGCGTGGGCACCGGCCGCCAGTCGGAAGAGCTCGGGCCTTGGCCGGGCGGGTTTGGCGGCCGGCACGGTCCCGGCGGCCAATCGGGGGTACGCTGTCCTTTACGAAGCGGGCTCGGCCGCCGCCGCGGAGGCCGCCGCCAGTCGGAAGAGCGCGGGCCTTGGTGAGGCGGGCTTGGCGGCCGCTGCGGAGGCGGCCGCCAGTCGGAAGCGTGCGGGCCTTAGCGGGGCGGGCTTGGCGGCCGCTGCGGAGGCGGCAGCCAGTCGGAAGAGCGCGGGCCTTGGCGGGGCGGGCTTGCCGGCCGCTTTGAAGGCGGCCACCAGTCGGAAGAGCGCCGGCCTTGGCGGGGCGGGCTTGGCGGCCGCGTCAGCGGCGGCCGCCACGCGGGGGCACGCGGGTCTTGACGATGCGGGCTCGGCGGTCGTGAAGGCTGTGGACCGAGCGAAGGAGGGTGCACAGCTCGAGGTGGTGGCGCCTCGGCCCCAGCTGCTCGTGCTGGAGCCTCTGATATGGGCCGAGTGCGCGCCGCCCACGGACACGGGCACGATGGCGCGCATAGGGGATGATCGTCGGCGACGCCCAGCGTGCGACGGCACATACGGTAGAACTGCCGCAGTCCGCGCCGGCGCTCCGTTTTTGAGATCGGACGCGTCGCGGGATGAACCATGCTGCCGCAACGGCCGGTCCTTGCGCAGTCCAACACCCTCGACCCCCGCCGCAAATCGCCCACTTCTCTCAACGGTCCTCGTGGACAGCGAGCAAAGGGCAGTTGCTTGCGCGCGAAGCGGCCGCCAAAGAGGGGAGGCAGCCCGCCTCCCGCCGCAGCCTCGTCCAAGAACGGTCGTGTACCAGCGGTGGCACAGAGAAGAGACGGCCGCCAAGCGCGCAGCGCAAACGTTGCCACCGCGGCCGCCAAAGACAACGGCGGCCGCGCAAAAGCGCGGGAACGCGCTCGTCCTCCCTCCCGTGATGCACCGCGGCCGCCAACGAAGATGGCGGCCGCTACAAAGCACGCGCGCACGACGTCTCCTCTCCCGCGCTGCAACGGCGGCCGCTGGCGACGATGGCGGCCGCAGGCACGCACGCGGATGGGCAC
>Ga0114953_1002502_pt1 | contig 12774 bp, 10 predicted proteins | sample SidtaG_FD_87298 | JGI IMG/M metagenome (GOLD analysis project Ga0114953, IMG submission 87298) | Marine algal microbial communities from Sidmouth, United Kingdom - Sidmouth_Male2 metaG | ecosystem: Host-associated > Algae > Red algae > Unclassified | place: Sidmouth, United Kingdom | collected...
CCCAGGCGGCGCCGAGGAACCACCCGAGGAGCCGTGGCGGCTGTGCCGCCCGCTCCGCCGCTTGCCACTCGCGGGCCGCGTCCCCCCGGTCCCCGTCGGGAGTTCCCAGCACCACCCCTCGCCGGGTGGTGCTACACTGCCTGAGATGTCAATGTGTCATGTTCCGCAGCTGTCGGCCGCGCCCACCACAGCAGGGGGCGACGACACTGGGGCACAAGCACGCACTCAGAAGTGCCTATATCGCTGTCGCTGCCCTGTATTGACCCTTTCTGGACAAGCCTTGGCCTTTGTGGGACGTCACAGCCCGAGGACCGAGCTTGCCAGCCCCTTCGAAACCGCCTTAGTCAGCCGAGTGTGGAGCGCGCACGGTAGGAACGACACGCAGATGGCTCTTGGGCCACTCGTTTACCCAAATCGGCAGGCCACTGTGGCCGCAGGTGACCATTCGACCGACATGACTCAGCCTCTAAGGCTTTGCACCACATGAGGGGGTGCGACCGCAACACCCGTCACGCACTGTAGCGGACTCGATCCAAGTTGGTACCGAAAAGACTCCGCGTGTCTCGCTAGATTGCCTTGATTTGGGCCGTTTGGGCTCCGTTCACACGCTTTCCGTGAGATGTTCGGCACGTATTCGACGGACGCCTCTTCATTTCGATACTTGCGACGACGCTGATAAGTGTCCTTCGTTGGCAACCACCAACTGCGGCCAACAACGCCGAGGCCAACGGCGCTCAGATCTTCGAAAGGTAGCCTACTCTATTTCACCCATTACAGTACCCGTTGGCAACGCGTTGGCCCGTTGGCAACTGACCACTCGCAGGGCCACACGTAGCGGTTTCATTTCACCATTTCAGACGGTTGACGCGACATTGGTGGGAATGCTCTAAGTCGGGCACCCGGCCTAGACGTTTTTCGAGCCGTCGATGTCCACAGCCGGGTCCTTGGTCTCGTCCTCCCCGTCGCTGTCGCTTTCCGCGATCGCGTGAACGCCGACTGGCGGTTGGCCACGCTCGCGGGGGCGATACGGTTCCGCGCATTGCGCTGCGAAATGCCCCGGCTTGTTACAATTGTAACAGATGTCGGCTCGATTGGCCTGTGGGGCAGCGGCCCGAGGAGGTGGCGGCGTGCGAACCGGTGTGAACGGTCGGTCCATCGTAGTCCGCTGGTCTTTTGTCGCGTAAGCGACTTTGATCGCCGTTTTGCGGGTCATCTTGAGTTGCAAACGCATCTTGTTTGTACCATCCCAGTACAACTGGGCGGTGGCGACCGTCTCCGATAAGGTTCGGTCCGGGAACTGATCGTTCAGGACCCGGACGTGCGCTTGCACCAGGTCGGAGAGGCCCTTGATGAAGACGTCTTTCACGTCTTGGATGTCGAACAGACCGTTCAACAGGTCGCACTGCGTTTCCACGCGGTGACCGAAGGCCGTTGGCGCCTCGCTATCTTGTTGTTTCATCGTGATGATGTCTTGGTAGGTGTTAGCCATAGTAGCGTGCGTCGCATACTTCGAAAGGAGCCGATTGATGGCGTCCCCGTACGTGCGGATGGCGTAACGTTTACGCCCGAGTGTGCTATTTAGCGCTCCCGAGAACGCCATCTTGGAATTCCCCGACAGTCGGAAGACAATGAGGGGGAGGGCTTGACCGTGTGTCAGCCCTGCCGCGTCGCACGCGCGACGGAAGGTCGTTAAGAACGTAAAGATGCCCAGGGGTAGGGCTCCCGTGAACGGCGGTTGCCCATGGAACGCTCCGTCTAAACGCTTGTTGAGACGGTGCGATCGTTGTGCCTCTTTAGGCGTGTACGTCAGTTGACGTCGGATCAGGAAATAAGACTGATAATCAAGAAGGGTCTTAAAACGGCTGTTAGCCGGGCGGATCGCCTTGATCCTGTCGGCTTTCTCAATACGCTCCTTGCGTTTGGCAGGGACCGTTGAACGCTTGCGCGTTGTCGCGTCAGACTTGCTTGGGCTGTCGCTCGGCAAGGATCCACTCGGGGGCGACGGTGGGCCCGGTGGCCCGTGACCATCGTTCGAGGACGATGTGCTCGTCGCGTTCGATTTGTCGTCGTCGGACGACGTCGGGCTCGATCCAGAGGCGGAATCATCGGGGGATGATGAAGACACGGCGTTAGCCTGTTCGTCATTGCGGGCGGATTTGCCTTTCGTCATCTTTCCCTTCTTCTTGGCAGTCTTGATCTTGTCGCCCGACTGACGGCGATACTTAGCCACCCGGCGTTCCTCCTCGTGGGAGTCGACCTTGCGCAGGGCCTCGACGTCGCCGACCAACTTGTCATTGGCTAGCGCCAGAGACTCGTTAGTCTGTTCTTGGACCGTCAGACGACGTTGAAGTGCTTCAACAGCCGCCTTCAGGTTCTCCACCACCTGCAGATGCTCAGAGGCAGCTTGATCCGCAGGGATGGGAGTCGTAGGAGCACCGTCCGTTGGGGCGTCGGAGGCAGCAGGAGTGCCTTGTCCCCCGCCCGGCGGCCGGTAGCCAGCTGGAAGCTTGCCGTCTCTGGCTCGCCGAGTGCCGCCGGTTCCACCAGTAGACATACTGGGACCAGAACAAAGTGTTCCGACTTGGCTAACGCCCCGCGCGCCAACGTCGAAGATCTCAACCGTGATGCCCCCGGCATCACGCCCACAAGTCGATGGCTTACGCCCCGCGCGCCAAGCGACCGTATCGACACCGTCACAATGCCACGAGGCAGCGAGAAAGTTCTCGGGACCACCGTGCCGCGAGGAACGATGAAGGCGAGGGGATCCCCTGCTGCTCCACCAAATGTGGTATTAATAACGATGGTTCAATTACCTGTGTATTGAGACCGACCGTAGCCAAGCAATAAAGCGAGTTCTATCGCCGTCGCGGCGAGGAAGAAAGACCTTTTGTTGAAGGGCATCCGATGGGGAGCCGGGTGGTGCCCACGACGGTGACCCCGGACCCACGGTGGTTTAATACAAACAAGGGCACTGGTCGATCGACCATCCGATCAAGCGATCGCAGTGAGTGCCGGCATACAGATAGGACAGGCAAGCAAAACAATAAAATGAACAATGCGGAAGTAACCCCCCAAAGGGCTTGCCACAAGCCGAGTCACACAAATCTGTGGATTCAGCCAGTCATGGGGGCTACCAGTGGTAATTGCCAATTACTGGCGAAGATATGCTACAACGTCATTGGCCAAGCCGGCATAAGACCGGCTGAGCGCCATGAGCATAGCGGGCTCGATGGCGATATGGAAGCTGGAAGGGATGGCGCCCCCAGAAGAGGCGCCAAAGCCGTGCAGCATCTGCGCCGACATCACCTGGCCAGTAGCCAGGGGCACATCCCCCTTCCACTGAAAGGGCGAGATGGGGGTCGGCGCCACCAGCCGCAAGAGCGGGCCACCCTCCCCACCCTGGGGAGGGTAGCGCGCCCGCCCGCCTCGCCAGTTGTGGCCCGAGGAAGAGCCGCGACCCCCTCGAGGGGTGGTGGTGCCACCTCTGGGAGGAAGACCCCCCCCTACTGCGGGAGGAGGGGCACGCCCAGAAGGGGGGGGGACCGCCGGCGCTTGCGTGGGGCGGGGTTCCGGGTAACACAGGACCCGGTCGTCGCCCCACGTGATGGAGCGCTGCGCCAAAAGGCCACGCTCCAGAGCCGGGGGGTGATCCCTCCGCACCGAGTAGTGACCCGGGCCCTCGATGGCCCGGTTGACCTCGGGGTTGACCACCAGCTTGAGGGGCCCAATGCCCGGGGCGTAGGGGAGGGCCTCGTCGCCAAGCCACTCGCGGAGGAGCAGACGCCCGCCGGCGTTCAGGGCCTTGGTGACCATCACTAGGCCCTGGCGCCCGCCATAACGGCTAAGGATACCGGGGTCGGCATCACGCCGAACCCGCTTGAGGAGGAAGAGCGCCTCGTCTAACACGGCGGCCCGCTCCCCGTCTTTACAGAGGACCAGGGTTCCCACGCGGCGGATCCCGGCAATGAGTGCCGGGGACACCAGCCAGAGGTCGCCGTGGAAGAGGATGGATGACAGGAAGACGTCCGCCACGTCGGCCACCCACTCGGAGGCCAGGGAGCAATGATGAGGCCCACCAGAGGCCTCCGCCATGAGCTTGCTGCCGCGGAGCAGCACGAGCCGCGGCAAGCGGACCGCCATGCCGCGCGGCACCTCGTAGTCCCCCCACCAAGGGGGGGGTGAGGGATAAATCCCGGGGCGCCGGCCATGCTCTGAGGCGTACATATCTTTAGGGAAGTTCCTGGAATTCTGTCAGAAAATCTTGAGGATCATCTCCTGCGACGGCTCGATTCGTCCCGCGGATCGGTCTCGGAATTTGTCTTGTGCAATCCTGTGATTACCTTGGTTTTCGACGCAAGATGGTCCTCTGATCAGTTCGGGGACTGTTCTCCGGACTGTTTCCCGAACTGTATCCAGGACTGTCTTCCAGTCTGTTTGCAAGATAGCTTTGCGGTGTATCTCGGGGTATGGTCCCTGGACTGAACTACAAGTAAAACCGTGGGCACTTTCAAAACACTGGTCCAGGGTTTATCAGAATCCCATTCAGGCGATGACCATGTGGCCTTTTACATTGTTTCTCGGATTTCTGAGTCTCGCGTTGCGATCCTGAAAGTGCGACAAGTGTTACCGGGGCATGAGTGCGGCACAGTCATTGGCTCCGCAGGCAGGGCGTCTCCTAACAGCACCATGTGAGAACGATGGTGCCCGATTACCGATTACCGATGTGTCCATTTTTGTGGGAAGTGCCATAAGGAGCACTGCGCGGGTGTGGGGCCAGACCGCCCCGCGCCAGACGCAGCATGGATGGATGACTCGACGCGGTCAATGGGTGTGAATACTCCGTGAACTTCTCGACAGATGACATCCTGGCGGTCCGGCCAATGGGCGCCGGGAGCCGCGGCTGTATGCGGCATTGTGATTGGACGCTCGACAGGGTTAGTGCTGGTCGCGTGTCGCCTTGATCTGTTTTTGCTTGGCGACACGTCGCGGCTGACACCTGGCGTGTGACGTTTCGACGCGTGTGTGTCCGCCCGCGGGTGGTCTCTTACGCGGGACTTGTGTGCGCCCACTGCTCTGTGAAAAGTGGGTGGGGGTTGGCCCGCGCGCTGTTTCTCTCCTGCGCTTTGTCTGTCCCCGTTGCCCTGTGTGGATGGGTTGGGGCTGGGCGCCCTGTTTGAGGTGTTCTAGCGGGGTGGACCGCCCACCGCGCCCAGTTAAGATCCCAACAAAGCGGACATTAGGATTCTCGGCCATCCATTGGCTTGCAGGCTCAGTGTCAGACAAACGCGATTTACGTGTATACGTGTGCGGAGGATATTTTACTTTCGCCAGCCGTGTCTCAACAATCAACAGCTGTCTCACGCAAGGGCGTCTCACAGGGTCTGGGACTGGGTCACCCCTCACGAAAGGGCCAGAAAGTGCCCGAGTCAAGCCCAAAAATCAGGACCCCAAGTTGGGGAGACTGGCGGGTGTTGCGCGCGTTGACGAGCCCGCGCAATCCATCAGATCAAAGCAGCGTTGCACAGGCCTCCTGCTCCAGCCAGTGAAAATGTGGGCAAAAAGAAAATGTGTTTTTCAAGAGCCAGTCCTCCCGTCGCGCCGCCCATGCCTCTGCTGCCCCGTTCTGGAGCAAACAGGATCGGTGACACCCTTTGCACACATAGAAATGGTCCTTATAAGGGAGTAAAGACCACAGAGTGGCGGAAACCGATTCACTGTGCAAAACCAGACATCAAGATAGCATGCAATGCGACCAGAAAGTCCCAGCGACCATACCGAAAAATGTAGGTGTCATCGACTGTTATCTTTCCACATGCAAATGTACCCTGTGGGTCACTCTTGCATATGCCGTCAAGAGCAAAGAAAACCGATGATGCTTTTGTGTTGCTTTTTTGCCATACATTCACGTACCACAGGGAGCACAGTGGTGGGCGACGCAGCTACGATGTCGACGCGATGGCTGCGGGGCAAACAGACCCCGCAGAACCGACTCAGACCATAGGGTATATGTATATGTTTCCGTAGAAGCCCCCTGGACTCGCTGTCACGGTAGGTGGACAGGTTAGGAGGGGGGGGGGGTTCATAGACAGAGATCACCGGCGAGGCGAAGACGGCGCAAGAAGTCGGTGGAAAGCCACGAAGCAGTATGTGTGCACTGTAATGACGAAACGTGTCCAGATCCTAATGTCCCCCCTTAACTGGGCGTGCCACACACCGTGTGCGCGAGCACAAGAGAGCCGCTTCGCACGGAGTAGCGCGGAAGCGGTCGCCCCAGCGCGCTTTGTACCGACGTCGTGGACCCCCATATGGGCGAGGCCTGCGCTTGTTGGTGCTGGACGCACAGTGCTTACACTGCAATTTTCTCGATTCTCGCCGTATACCCACAATGGCGCTAAGGTCTCTGCAAGAAACGGCGTGGGCGCCCCACCCACGCGACCCTCGGGCTGGAGCGTGGCCCAGCAGTGGCGGCTGAGGTCGGCAACAGGTCAATGACTTCGGTCGCACAATCCCGAGAGTTCCGGAAACAGACGTCTCCTCAATAGAGGGGTTTTGTTGGTCGGCTCGTGGCTTCTTCGTGGGTCCGATCGTGGGTCCGTCCACTGTAAGCTGATACAGAAAAGCGAACCCACGAAGCCTGCACTCAAGTGATTTTGTTGGTCGACTTCTCTGTCGGCCGTGGGTCGGCCATGCGTGCATGCATGTGAACGCCGCGGTACGTCTCCGTCTCTGACTCCTCTTGACCAGCAGGACAGCGAGTTACCCTGCACCCGCTATGGTTTCTATCCGAGGGCATTCTTACGGCCGCTGGGTTGCACGTCGCAGAGCGCTAGGCACTCGGCTACTCGTCTTGCACGACATGGGGTACTATCTCGGTGACCTCGCTGTGTTGTTGCGCGCTTAGAGCATTCCCACCAATGTCGGGCCAACGGTCTGAAACGGTGAAATGAAACCGCTACGTGTGGCCCTGCGAGTGGTCAGTTGCCAACGGGCCAACGCGTTGCCAACGGGCAATGTAAAAGGTGAAATAGAGTGGGCTACCTTTCGCAGATCTGACCGCCGTTGGCTTCGGCATTGTTGGCCGCAGTGGGTGGTTGCCAACGAAGGACACGTATCAGCGTCGTCGCAAGTATCGAAATGAAGCGGCGTCCGTCGAATACGTGCCGAACATGTCACGGAAAGCGTGTGAATGGAGCCCAAACGGCCCAAATCAAGGCAATCTAGCGAGACACGCGGAGTCTTTTCGGTACCAATTTGGATCGAATCCGCTCGAGTGCGTGACGTGTGTTGCGGTCGCACCCCCTCAGGTGGTGGAAGGTGTTGGAGCCTAAATCATGCCGGTCGAACGGTCGCCTGCGGCCACAGTGGCCTGACAAACCGCGCAGGCGGGTGGCCCGAGAGCCGTGCGCGTGGCACAAGGGCCGCGCCCCTGTGCACCTCCGCCGCGTGCCTGCCCCCATCTGCTGTTTCAGACTGATTGCAGCGCGCTTTCACACCTCCTGTGACGCCTTGGGTGCCTCCAGAGGGCCCGGGACGGGCCAGAATAGAGAAATGGATCGCGGTGGCGGACTCATCGGCACTCCTGTGTGTCCACCTGCGCGTCGGTGGTGTGTCCCCCGGGACGTGGGGACAAGTGCCCGGGCTCTCGGGGCGGTGTCCTTGACAGCCTCGCAAACAATCTCTCAGTGCAACCGTCCACTCACTCGCGAGTGTGTGATGGCTGACGGCGGGCCCCCAGGTGTCCGGCGCCGAGATCGCGAGGTACGGTGCACGCCTGTCGAGGAAACCTCCCGTCAGCCTCCCTCTGGGTCACGGGTCTCGTGGCGCAGCGGGGCTGGTCAATGGACCGCTCGTGTGAGCCTCTCGGGACATCCGTTCAGGGAGTCCACGCAGGCCGATTGTGGGGTCCGGCACACTCTTGTGGCCCGGTCGCACCGTTCTGAGTGCGCCTGGGAGGGCCACGGGGGGCGGTGCCGCAGTCCTCGTTGGCAGGTAGTATGGGAGCAACCAACAATGTCAGTCGACTTAGGTCGTGTGCGTTCGGCTGTTCGCTTGCAGGGACGGCACGGGCGGAGGCGTACGTTGAACGTGACCGCTCTCTGCGGCCCGTTCCGCAACGGCGGTGCATCCGCCCTTTTTCGCCGTCGACGGACGGTGTGTCCACTGCTGTCGCGGTGCCGTACGTCTCGCGACACGGCAAGCCGCCATGCCCGAAACCCCCCCTTCAAAGTCTGCCGATCGCGACGCCGCGCCATTTCCCCCACTCCCCCCCCTTCTTCCTGGCTTTCGGTACCAGCGGGTGCGCAACCCGTGGCACGAGTCTTCTCCTCCCCCTGCGCTCGAGCCTGCTACGGCCGGTGGCGCGGGCAGGACGGCGCCTCCCGCGGTGGGAGCGGCACCTCGGCAGCCGTCTGCGACGACAGGCGCCGCCACTGCAGCGGCGACGTCCCAGCCGGGAGGCACGCGCACGACTGCCGGCGATTGCGCGTCCCTGCCTGAGTCGGCAGCGACCACCAGTGTGGACGCGGTAGCGCCGGCCAAGTCCTGCGCCGCCCTGGTTGGCGGCGACGCCATTGAGGTCGACGAGGAGGCTCCAACCCCTTCGATGAAGGCGCGGACTGATCGGCGCCCGCACTTGGCGGGCTTGCGGCGCGCCAGCGAGCTCGGTGTCGAGGAGTTCGTCCGGCGCTTGCACGCGTGTCGCGTGAAAGACGCGCTTGCTTCCGGCAAGACTCCTCCTCCCAACCCTCCCCTCTTGTCTGACCGCCGTGTGCCGTACAAGCCTCGAGGAGCCGCTCTTTCGGGCGCCCGTCGTGCTACCTCGGACGAGCGCTCCGGCGGTGGGGCGGGCTCCGTGGCGCCGACATTGGTGGCCGCCGCGGCGGTTGGCTGCGGAAGCGCAAGTGGCGCAGAGGCTGGCGCTGGCGCTGGCGGGGCGCCCGGCAAGAGCGCACCGGTCGGCGGCGCGCCACCAAGCGACACAGAGTCGGACAAGTCGGGGCGTACCCGTGCACGTGAGAAGCGAGCAGCCGGCGCCCGACGGGGAGCGATGCCGCGACAAACAATGTCGGAACTTGGAGGGGCTGGCGGTGGTGACGAGAGCGAGTGGAACCAGTCTTCGGGCGGGAGCGTGGCATCATCCAGCACCGGCGGTTCGCCGACGCCGCAGCACCAGGGGCGCCGCGCGAGCGGCGGTTCACGCCGCGGGGGCGGCGCAGGCGCGAAGAAGAAGGGCCCAGGCAGCGGCAACGGAAAGTTGTGGACGGTCGACGAGGAGGTGGCTCTCTGTGAGGCGTTTAAGTTCGTGTCGCAGCGGTCGGACATGGGCGCAGACTGGTCAAAGGACGGTCTCTGGGACACAATCAAGGAGGACTTTGTGAAGCGCATCCCCAAGAGCCTGAAGCCCAGTGACCTGAAGGGCCGATGAAGCGAGCGCACGGCGGGCTCCATGCAGACGCAGTTTGAGCGCAAGATCGCGCCCGACGTGCAGCACTTCGCACATTTCTTCAAGGTGGTGTCGGACAAGAAGCAGCTGACGGGGGGGCTGACTGAGGACGACCTCGTGCGCGCCGCCGCGGGCCTCTTCTCGGGCGTGTCGGCGTACCAAGCCGTGCGGCAGGACGCGTGCTCGGACGACGAGCGCGAGCGGCAGGGAAAGGCGCGGGCGGAGCGGACCGGTCACGTGGTGACGTGCGGGTGAACTCCGATGTAGCGCGTGCTCAGAGAGATGTACAAGTTCAACGGGGCGGCGGCCGATGCCGACGCCGTCGCCGACCGCTTTCACGGCATTGGTGGTCAGCGGGACGTTGACGGCGGCGACGATGGCAACGGCGGCGGCGACAAGCGCTCACGCGGGAAGCGTCCCGCGCTTCAGCAGCGACCGGACATGGGCGTCAAGGCGGCCAAGCGCATGCGCAACAATAAAGAGGACATGCAAGAGAGCGCGGGCGTCCTCGGTGTGAAGCTCGTCTGCTCGAGAAAGACAATGGAGGCGATGGTGTCGGAGGCTGCCAAGCGGACGCAGCTGGAGTCGAAGCGCGCGGCGGCCGCGTCCTTCAACCCGGCCGAGAACAAGTGCACGGACGAGGCCAAGACGTTCTTTGAGGCCATGCGGAAGGACATGTTCAACGTCGGCATGGCGGCCATCAATGCCACGGCGCCGGCGGCCGTGGCCAGCGGTGCGGTCGCGGTGCGGGGCGCGTCGCCTTCGACCAAGTCGGCCACTGCGGCGGGAGCGAACGCAGCGGCGGCCGCGTCGGCCGCGGCGGCCGCGGGGGGCGGCAAAGAGCCGGTCGTCGCATCCAGCGACGACAGCGACGCGACCACCAATGTGGCCGAGGCGTCGCGACTGGACAAAAGAGGCTCTGCAGAGCGCGTGCGCCTGGCGCGCGGCCGCCACGCGATGGCGGCCAAGTCCAAGGTGGGGCAGGCGCGCATCGACAAGAACCAGGCAGCCATCGACCTCACTGGGCCGGACGTGGCAGCCGGGAGCAGTGTCACGGCCCCAACCGCGCGTGGCGACATGCGCAGTCGCGGCGCGGGACGTACGGTCCGGACGACGGGCGCTGTGTCTGCGGGGACCGGCGGCGCTGTGAACAAGGAGGTCTCTGATGATGAAGAGGATGAGTGAGGAACTTTGCGGTGCGGAGGGTTTGATCGCTAGAGTGATTGTGAGACGCATACCGCAGGACGTTGCTGTGTGCCAGTGACTCTACTGCGGCGGACGTGCATGTGTGACAGATGGGAGACATTGCAGGTCACGCACATTGTCCTTGTTTGGTGTGGTCGCGTGCTGTCGCATGCCTGTGTTGGAGCTAGCGCGTCGCAAGCGTTGCTCCTTTTGTTAGCTTTGTAGTATGTTTTCTCGCGTTGCACGCCATGAGTCGCGACGCAGTGCTGTGTTTCTTAGCCGGGCGCGTTCCGCACGTGAGTCATGCACGGGTAAAGTCTGTCGTAGCAACGCCCTATGAGATGGCAAGCGCTGTAGTTGCGCATTGCAGGTGCAAAACACCTTGCCTGTCATACGCGATGCGAGAGCGCATGCCGCCAGCATCCGCATGAGCCCCGTGTCGTGACTCTGGCATGGGCACTTCGATTGGTACGCAGAACATGCCATGCGGCTTTGACGAAAGAACAAGTCATTGACAAACAACAGACACAAACATACACACACACGCACACGCACATACGGGCCCTCATTACTCGCCAGCGCGTGACCGCCGTGCCTGTCGGCGAGCCCACGCAAGTGCAGTGAGATCCTTTCTCAAGTTCATACCGACGGCTGGGTCCGTCGCCTGCACCCAAGTAAGGAGGTCGGAGAAGGAACAGGGGGGAGGAAGCGTTCCCTGGTTGACTTGGAGCGCGGGGTCAGCTGGGACACCGTGAGCGGCCCGGCCAACGCGTCTGCGCGATGGCCCAGACGGAGGACCTTGGCCACCAATGTCGCCGGCGCCACCCTCCCCAGCGCCCCCGTGGCCGTTGCCACCATCCCCGCCGCCGCCGCCACCACCGCCACCATCGCTGCCGCCACCGCCGCCGGCGCCACCCTCCCCAGCATCCTCACCGCCGTCGCCACCATCCCCGCCGCCAGCGCCGCCACCGCCACCATCGCCGCCGCCACCGGCGCCGGCGCCGCCATCCCCATCGCCACCATCGCCAGCACCATTATCCCCATCCCCACCGGCGCCGGCGCCGCCATCCCCATCCCCACCGCCGCGGGCGCGGTCAAGTCTGGCTCCACCATCGCCGCCACCGCCGACGGCTGCGCGGCCACCCCCGCCACCGCCGCTACCGCCGCCACCGCCGCCACCGCCGCCACCGCCGCCACAGCCGCCGCCGCCGGCGCCACCGCCGCCGGCGCCACCATCCCCACCATATTCACCGCCGCCGACGTCACTGCCGTCGCCGCCGTTGGCGGCACCGGCTCCCGCGCCCTCACCGTTGCCCGCACCGCCGCCACTGTGACCACCAATGTCAACATCTGCGCCATGCCGCCGAATGTTGTGGACGAATGATGGCCGCCGCGCCTCCACGACCATCTTCTGCATAATTCACACGGCCTTGGCCGTGAGGAAGAGGTGAACCACGCTGTGGGGGCGCGCGGGGTGGAGAGTCACCTTGAATTGTTGGTTCATGGTGCCGTACAGGCGCTCGACCTCCTTGCGAGCGCCTTCTTGTACCGCGTGAAACTCAAGCTCCTCCGGGGTGCTGGGGTCCTGGTGGGGGCAAACTTGAAAGGGGTAAGAGGGATAGATACCGTCGACCAAATAGTAAAATTACGTGTACCTCCGTCCGTTCACTTCAAAATAAAAGTGACGTGGCGGCCACTCGCCGCGCACAACACCAGAAAATACAGGGCTCTGCTTGAGGACGTTGATGTCGTTGTTGCTTTCTGGAGAGCCGGCAAAGACGTGCCAAACCCACAGGTCGTGGTCGCACACCGTCTCCAGGACAATCAACCGCTTGCCCGACCTGCCCTTGTGCTGTCCCGCCGCCGACTTCGGGCAGCCATGCCACTCCCAGTGGCTGCAGTCCAAGCTGCCGATACAGCCGGGCAAGCCCCGGTCCTTGTTGAACGCGAGGATGCACGTGATGTCCTCGTCCGTCGGCGTGCGCAGGTGGGTCGACTCGTACTTGTAGACGATGAACTCGATGAAGTTCTTGACTGCGGCATTGGTGGTCGACTTCGACAACCGGACGTACTCATCGGGGCGGTCCGCCGCCTCGCCGTTGCCAAGAACGCGCAGCGCGGCGACGACCTTCTGAAGCGGATGCGCC
>Ga0114953_1002507_pt1 | contig 12768 bp, 10 predicted proteins | sample SidtaG_FD_87298 | JGI IMG/M metagenome (GOLD analysis project Ga0114953, IMG submission 87298) | Marine algal microbial communities from Sidmouth, United Kingdom - Sidmouth_Male2 metaG | ecosystem: Host-associated > Algae > Red algae > Unclassified | place: Sidmouth, United Kingdom | collected...
AAGGCTGGCGGGGCGCCGAGGCTGGCGGGGCACCGAGGCGGGCGAAGCGCCAAGGTGGGGGGGTGTCGTACAAATGAGGGAGTTGAGGTGGGAGGGTCATCGAGGGGGGCGGCTTCGAGGGTGAAGTGGGAGGTCGGCGGCAAGCAGTCGATGTGGGATGCTGGCTGGTTTTCTTGAGTTTTCTCAGGGCCAACACCTTGTGCGAATCAAATACGCAACCGCAACTACTTGGTCGACAGTGGGTGGATCATCCGTTTTCATATTGCTAACCTCCAAGAAATGGCGGTTGCAGAGAGAAGGGAGGCAGAGCCGACGACAGTGCGTAGAAATAAAATCGGATTGGCTGTTCGACAAGCCACGATCGAACTATTGGCTGAAAGATGCCGCCAGTAATCCTGCAAGCCAATCACCGTGTCTTGCAGGAGTCCCGCAGAGCCATTGCAACCCACAATGAGATTTCCTGAGATTTTTAGGCCGCTTGCTTGGGACTGAAGAGGGCATGGAGAGGATTCTGGGCCAGACCTGTGATTTCTCATGAGATCAACCAGTTTCTTTAGATTTCTTGAGATCCTGATGTGCGTTTCCAGTGCGCAGAGCTGCATGGGGAGACTGTGTAAGGAACTCAGATGATTCCTAGCCTTTCCATTGGTCCACGTACGCTGTTGAATGATTGCAACCACTCTGCAGCGAGGGAGGAACTACTCCGCCGAAACTGCAGCCTCGCATCTGGCACACGGTCGATGCAATTTGGCACACGGCGATGCCAACTGGCAGGCGGACCCGGCACCCCATTAATCTGATGTTTTGGGGCACCCCCCCGTGGCGCATGCAGATTCTCCTGGGGCGCGCGAAGCAAGTGCAAAATGAGGAAGGAGGTACGTATCGCTACGGACAGGGGCGGGTGTCAGCCCTGCATCGGCGGCTCGGGGGGGGTGGTGGCTGTCACGCCGCCCCTGGGGCGCCTGGCCACCATCCGCGCCCACTTTCGCCGCTGTGCCTGCCGCGCCGGCAGGCGCCCGCTACGTTCTTCCTGCCTCCCCCCCACCTTCCCTCCCCCTCCTGCCTCCTCTCGCTCCTCCCCCGCCACCCTCTCGGTTCATCGCCTCTCATCAATGGCGGTGCCTACGTTTTGACCTTCTGGGCCGCTGCTAGCGGCGACCCCGTGGCATTTGCTCCTGCACCTCGCCGTTGGGCTGCCCTCGTCGGGGGCGACGGCATCCGCTGGGGGCGCCCCGGTTTCGGCATGGCGACGCCGTCGCCGTCGGAATCGTGGCGGTGCTCCGGTCTCTGGGTTTGGTTGTGGGCGGTGGGCGGTGGACGGCGCTGTCCTCCCTGGTGCGCGGTGGGAGAGCGGCGCTGTGGCGCTGGCCGCTGCTCTGCTCGGGCGCGGGCACGGTCGGCGTCTCTTCTACGCTTTGCGGACGTGCCTGGTGGGCGCGGTGGCCTGCGGGTGCCGAGCGCCGGTGGCGAGCTGGCGCAATGGCGACTAGATGCACGGCATCATCCGCATCATCGTCGGCGTCAACCTCGACGTCATCCTGTGGCTCTTCTGGCGGCTCTTTGTCGTCAACGAACGACTCGGCTGCCCCATCACCCACCATCTGTGGGGCGGCCGCCGGGTGCAACGGGCCTTCTAGCTCGCGGGCGAGTGGCGCGGCCAGCACCCCGCTGCCGGCCGACCTCCACCGACGGCTACGCCGGATTGGCGTCGCGCGCACGCATCGGCTCCCTGCCAATGTGGACGGCTACCTGGCCGACTACTTCGAGCAGCACGCCACCGAGGTCAGCATCTACCACCAAGCGGTCGTCGCGTCGCGGGCACTGCGTGCTGTTGGGCAGGAGCCCGGCGACGAGCCCCTTTCCGGCCCGCCCAAGGAGCGCCGACCACGTCGGCGGCGGGATGATGGCATCCCACGAGCTGCCCCGCGTGTTGAGGGCGCGGCGTCGGCACGTCGACGCCGCCGTGGGGCTGCGCGCCACGCCAGTCGAGCCAACAAGGCGTCAGCCGAGGAATTTGGCGGCCTCCTCACCCGCACCTGCTTTGCGGTCGCGGGCGTTGCGGCGCGCCATGAGGCCGTCATGCAAGCGGGGGGAGTCAAGGTGGCGGCCGTCAACAACGGGCAGTGTTTTGTCATCCACGGGTCGCGCAAGCCGTGCGTCACCTGGGTGGCGACCGTGGACGGGGAGCCGCTCTTCCTCTGCTCGTGCTCAGGGCGGCGGGAGTCGGAGGCGTTCGTGGTGCAGATGAAGCTGCGCAAGTCGTCAACGTGCAAGCACGCCGCTGGCCTGCGCATTGCGCACAACAATCTTGCGGCGGAGCTGGCCGTCGACGGCCTGCGCGCTCTCTACGCGGCCCGTCTGGCGATGGCGACGGCGCAAGTGGCGGTGTCGGTTGAGCCCACCGCATACTACGTCGCGGCGTTGACCTCGGAAGGCGCCCTCTACGCCGCCGTCGTCGATTCCGTGTGGGCCGTGGTTGAGAAGCCTGGCAAGAACGCGGTCAGTCAGGCCGTGTTTTGTCACTACCCGCCGTGCCGCTCCAAGAGCCGGCGATGCGGACACGCCCTGACCGTCAACCCCCTCCAGGGAAACAAGGACGGCGGCGACGAGCTCATCCAGGACATGGAGGACGCCGAGGAGCTGGCCGCCGCGGAGCTGGCCGCGCGCATGGCGTGCTCTCCATTCCGGGACGTTGACGTCGCGCGCAGGAGCCGCAACCTGCTTCCTTGCTCAGAAGAGGTGCGGCAGTGCGCCTCGTTTGGGGCTCGGGCCAAGGGCTACGACCAAGATGTGCCCGGCTGGGCGCCCGGCGACGTTCTCTACGAGCCGCACTGCATCATCCACGAGGACTCTTTGGCGCCACCCCTGGTCCACGCCAGGATGCAGAGCGCCGACCTCATCACCCTGGACGGCTTTTTGTCGGTGACTACCGCCCAGTGGACCTGTCACGCCTGCCAGGTCAGCAGCAACAAGGTGCGCTTTGACGGGTCGTCTTTGGGCCTCTTCGCTGTGTCGGGCGAGACGCTCTTCACAAGGACCTTCTTGGACGTGGCGCTGCACATCACCCTCACGACGCGCAGCAGTATTGCGGCCGCGGCCGCAGTAATGGCCTTCACCATGCACAGCAACTCGGCGCTCGGTGGCGCGGAGGTGGGTGTCGTGCGGCAGATAATCTCCGCCGCCACTGAGCTGTACGCGCGGTCGCTTGTCATTCCGAGCCGCACCTACCACTGCACCAAGTGCTACTACTCCTCCAAGCGGCCGTTCACACACGTCATCTCTGACGGACAGACAGTGGCTCCATTCAAGCGAAATACCCACCCCTTTGTCAGGGATACCTCCAACTGCCCGACCGTGCCCATCCCCATTGCAGCGGCGTGCGCGGCCAAGATTGCGGCGGTGCGGCGCGTGACGCGCAAGCGCGTCAAGGACCGGTGGAACGAGGCGACCTCACTGGCGGCCCGTGACTTGCACTGCCTGGTTCGCTTTATGCGCGCCGCTGCCGCCGCTCCACCCGTCGACGACTTGCGAGCGACAAGAGCGGCGGCAGCCGAGTGGGGCGCCAGCTACCTATTCTCCTGCTTCTTTGGCGTGGGAGCCCGCACTGCCGCCGACGTGGTGAGCGACGGGGACTCAGCGTCGGACGAGGAGGCCCCGAGCGGCAGCGACGGTGGCCCGGGCGGGATCGGCGACGACGCGTCGGGCGGCAGCGCCGCCGACGACGAGGCAGCCCCCCCAACTGCCGATGACCCCCACGCTGTGCAGGACTGGGGTGGCAAGGCCGTGTTGCGCTGTGTGGACGGGGTGGTGGGCGCCGACGGGGAGCCAGCTGCGGTTTTGCGCGACCGGTGGGCGCATGTCAGAACGTTCTTCCGCACGTTTGTGGCCGAGCCGGTCATTGGGGTGTTTGGGTCGTGCCACGAGGCGGGGGTCAAGCGACTGGCCCGGTCGCTCATCCGGGGCTCCAAGCAGAAGGAGTGGCTGCGGCTCACGTCGTGCATCCAGGGGGTCAACGTCGTGTGGCCATTTTTGATGCAGGTTTCAGACCTGCTGGACGGCGACGAGCTGATGTGCCGCGCCGTGGGGGAGCTGCTCCTGTTCGCTGTCGAGACGGACCTGCATGTCGAGGACCTGTGGAACGCCAAGGCGGTGGCGGACTCACTCGAGTACAAGAAGCTCTGGCAAAAGACCGACGCCAAGAAGTTCTCCGCCTGGGCGGAGCACTCCGGCTCGGCGGCGCCCAGGAGCGGGCTGCGGGCGCACCCGCTTTCCTACCACCGCTCGTTGATGCAAGCGCGCGAGGTGGCAAGCGGGCATGTGTGGCCTTCTCTGGACCAGGTTCGTCCCTACCCCCGTGACGATCCCGCCGCCATTTTGAGGCGCCAGCATAAGAAGGCGGCCAAGACGCGGCGCACGGCCAAGCAGAAGAGCCGGCGTCGGGCCAAGGAGCGTAAGACCGTCGGCGACGACGACTGCCGGCACGCCTTCCGCAAGTCGGCCGTGTTTGCGCCGGGGGTGGTCAGCTTTTTGTGCAGCTGCGGCGTTTTGCTCGGCTTCGAGGTGCTGGAGCAGGTTGAAAGTCCGGCATGCATCGTGTCTACGTTGGCCGCCAGGTTCCCGCTGCTGCCGTACGTGGTGTACTTCGATACGGCCTGTCAAGCCGCGCGCAACGCCACCCGCCGGCTGCCCTGGCTCGTGCGGATGTCGGGCACCACGTGGGCGCTCGACCGCTTCCACGCGGCTGCTCACGTGTGTTCCCCTATCTTTGACGCCAACATGTACCCGAACCGGTCGACGGGCCACAAGACGTCGGCCGCCGAGAACCGCCACTCCTTGAACAAGCCCTTGAAGAACCACCTGTCCTACTTGGGGCAGGACCGGTTCGTCGTGCAGATGCGTCTTCACGGCGCGTTCAACAACCTGCGGATCAAGTACCGGCGCCGGCTGCCCCGCAGCGGGAAGACCCTGGCGGAGGTCGGTCACCGGCCCCTCTCGCCCTTCTTTCACAACTTCTGTGTGAACCACTGCGAGAAAGGCTCATGCCCGTGCCGCATCCCGTTTACCGACCCGGCCCCGCCCACGCCGCCGTCTAGCTCTTCCTATTCGTCGAGCAGCGCTGACACGAGCGGCTTGTCGACGCCCTCGTGGCATAGCGACGAGTGGGGGACGACAAGTAGCAGTGGCAGCGGCAGCCGGACGAGCAGCAGCACCCCGGCAGAGATCGAGAGCAGCAACAGGGTGACAACCGGCAGCGCCGGCCCAGAGGAGCCATGACGTGCTGGGCGGGTCGAATAGGGATGACCGTATTGCATCATATACGTTCTCATTTATCCTTTTCCTTGCTTCCTATGTACTAGCGCCGAGAGCAGACAGGACACAGCCCAATCCCGGTCGTGACCAGCCCGCCAACAGCACGTTGCCACGTCACTATCCCCGTCCATCTCCTCCCCCTAGGAGTCCCACGCGCGCGCCAGACAAAACGCGTATTGCCCAACCAGTCACACGTTCTCATATGACAGCTGTCGCGCACACAGAGCCCACGTGCATGTCTGCGCCCGTTCAAAGCCAGCGCGCCGACCACCGTGCCCATGCCACAGCAGCTGACCCACCTTCCGGCCCATGCCATTCGACTCCCCCCCCCGTCAAGCACCCCAAGACTCTCTCACCCGCCAAACAATCGACGCAGACCTGCTGCGGCTCACCGAGAAGAGCGTCCACAACCAAGGCCAACGCACGAACACACGCCGGCGCCCCCCCTGGCGCCGTCCATGGCGACACAATCAGAAGAGCAGGATCCCTGTCAGTGACCGCCCGCCCCCTGTCCCGGAAAAGTAATAAAGACCTACTGCAGGACCTCCGCTCCGACTGCACAGAGACCGGACCAGGACAAGAAGCCGCGGTCAAATGCATGGGAGGGGCACCGTCTCGTCGTCAACACACCGAGACCGACAAATGGCACCCGCGCAGACAGAGCCAGTGCCTACGGGCACCACATACCCAAGAGAAGAGGCAGGGAACAGAATACTTCGCACCAGCAGACCGGTCCAGAGCGTTTCCGCCGTCCCCGCTTCTGGCTGTTACGCAACAATCCGGGTACTCGCGGGGGTCTAGGGGGGGGGGAAGAGCAACTGAGCAAGCTGCGAGGAAGTGGCAAGATGGATCGACAATGCGCGACCGTCCTGCGATTGGAGGGACTACTTTCATATTTCGTCGGAGTTGATCCATGATTTGTTTTCTCATTCCAGAATTTCGTGGTGCTAGACATCCCTTTCTTCCTACGCATTGGTGGAAGTGAGGTGTCAGGCGCTGTCATTTCTAAGTGTAGCCTCCGCTATGGGTCTCCAAGAAACCTGCAGAATGGGTGGATCGGTCTGCTGGGCATCCTTCGAGCTCGCCTGGCTGCCTATTCTCTCCTCAGCTTCCACCTCTGCGACCCTGCTTTCCATGAGTGACGTTGCCTTTTAGGGTGGTCATAGCCAAGCGGAGCACTGTGTCCCGGCGATGACTGTGGTGGCAGTCTCTTATCCAGGTTGAGCGCTTGCGGGGTCCTCTTCCATTCCACTTTGACCAGCGGCAATGCCGCTACGGCACGAAACACGGATCTGCTGCTTTGACTGTGGAGCTGGACGCGGTGGTCACTTGTGGCAATGCGCTCGCTGTCGTATTTCCCAACGGGTTGTGTGACCAGCGCCTATGTTTCGCAACTCGTACCGTCTTGCAACTGCCGCTCCGGCATCAGTCTGTCCTTGAATGCGGTCAGCGCCGACTCTTCAGTAAAGACAGCGCTGTAGGTCTGAGTAGCGGAAACATAGGTGCGACATGTTGGCCTACCAGCACCTCTATACAGCTACCAAGTAATGCTCACTGTGCAACCACTGGAAAGCACTCTGTTCATGAACCATACAGATAGCTGCATGTCAGGATTCCGTGCCCCATGCATCCCGTTGGACTCCAGGACTCTGCTCTGTAGAGGGGCTCACACACGCTGCTTCTGAGAGAGTACGCCACGGTGGCTGCCCTGGTACTACTAGGCTCCCTTGCGGCTTGCCGTGATGAGCGCGTTCGGCGACGGGCTGCAATACGCAGTACTGTTGACCGTGAGCAAGGAAGCACTGAACTGTTCTAGACATAAGCTGACCCTTCGAGAATAAGAGACATTCCGTAGAAGAGAACCTTTGACGGCCTGCATCGGGTCCTGTAAGAACACTTGTGCGGAGGATAGTGGACGCACATGGATGCATACTCAGCGATCCTCTCTCAGCGCGTCGTGCGCCCTCCATCCCGGAACTTGCACGTCCGGTGTCGGGCGGAGAGATTGGCCTCTGCAGCAGAGTTTGACTTTTGGCTGCCTGCCATGCGTCGCGCTAGGCGAAAATAACTGCACTGCAACATGGGACGAAGACTACCTCGTCGCTTGTCTTTCAGTACCGGTTGTTCCAAAAAGCAGCTGGTGACGTGTGTGTGAGTCAAAGGGCAAGCACAACACCGGCTGACCAGTGCATGGCCACTAAGAACCGCGGTGGACGGCTGGCACGAAGCGCCGCACGAGTATCCCAGAGGAGGACGCCCATCAGCCTGGGGCATGTAAGCCGGCGAGGGGCCCACCGCTGGTCGTCCGCCTTCCCACCGCCTCCACCTGTGCCCCACAACCCCGACCTCTGACGCCAGTCGGGGCGACTGAAGACACAAAAAGCTACATGAACTTTGGATACCTAGGCCTCTGAGGCATTCTCCTGGTCGGAGACATGTCGGCTGGCATGCGTGACACGAGAAAGAAGCGTCTAGCGGGGTACAGGCACACATCGGCGGCATTGCGACAGCCAGCTGCACATATAATTACTTAAATCTGGTGCATGCTGTGGAATGGTGATCTACCGAAAAGGAAGCCATTGCAACAAGTGGCTCGCAAGCTTCCACTCCAAGGCTCGCACGCGCCACTCACAAAGGGCAGCGCTCCATCCCTCATACGTGAGGGCCTTCGGTAGACACGCTGGCCTGGGTCTTGTCAAACATCGAATCAAGGATCCGCCGCGAACTGCGTGGCGGGCATCTGACAGCATGTTCCTGGCTCGCTGCGTACGTGGCCACTGCAAGGGCTGACCGAACAATAGACCCAGGCCATCACCAGACAAAGTTTCCCTGTATTTTTCCTTTAAATCCAGCTAAGTGCACCCTCGATGTGTCTTCCTTCTTCCCTCCCGCGTGCTCTGTCGCTCTTCACCCCGCACCCCAGTGACCCAAACGCTACCCGGTTTGCTACGCAGTGGCCAGCAGAGGTAACGGTGAACACAGTCTAGACAGGTCTGGTACAGCGGGTTCTCCTGTTCCCTGTCGCCTTTTTTCTGCTCGGTGCCCGCATGTCCTGGCTGTGGCCACGGGCGTCAATCACCAGTATCTGTACGTTGGGCGAGGAAGAAGCGCCCTAGCCAGCCCTCCCCTACTCCAGCCATGCACATGACCCCCCCCCCCTCCCGTTCGTCATCCGAGAGAGCCTGGACGCCCCTACCGACGTGGTCACCGACGGGGCCGCGGGGCAGGCTAGGTCTCTCCGGCTGCTGCGGGGCTTGATGAGGGTGGCATGGGGCTGTTGAAGGTTACACGTTTTCGGAGGCAGCGACTTCAGGCGGCAATGCCTGCCCGGTCCAGTGGGCGGCAGCGGCACCTCGGACGAGCGGCGGCCTGTCGCCCGCGTCCCCCCGCCGCTTTGGCACTGGGGGCGTCCCACAGTGCGCCACCCCCGCTAACAACCACTGGGGATATTGACCGTGCCGTTGCATTGGTGGTGGCGGCGACCTTGAGGACTCACTGCCTATGATACCGACGGGGGCCTCGCTACTAATCGTACATGGGGGGGACTGCTGGTTCTCTTTGGCCGTCTGTCTGTTGGTGGTGCTGTGCTTGGTGGGGACGCAACTGGTAGGTACTGGGCACGCATCGGACACTATGGGTTGGATACGGGTGGACCAGACGGGCTGGGCGTGGTGTCGACGGCTGGTGGAGGGCTGGGGGCAGGGATGGCGCATGACATAAAGCGGGGAAAAACACAGACCGATACAAAGCTTGCAAAAAGAGAAATACAACGGTCCCTGCCATCACTGAAGGACCTTCTCCACCGACTCACTCTCTTCGACCCCCGTGCTAGCCTGAGCGCCTTGTCGTGCCTGCCGGTATCGTCGGCCATTTACAAAAATGTTGTGCACCATCGCCAGCCGTACAGGGTCACCGAAGCTGCCACGCAAGCAGGGGCCTTTAGAGCGGGCGACGTGGAAGATGCGAGCAAACGCAAAGGCACCGCAGTTGTAGGTGCACGACTGCTTCGGGATCTTGGCGGTGTTCTTGTGGAACGCGAGCTGCGGCGGCCGGCCCTCGTCGGAGCGGCCGTCCGTGTCGCGCATGATGCGACCGAACAGCTTCAGTCGGCTTAGGACCGTCGGCATGGCCGCGTTGGTGATCTCCAACCCCGGCAAGGAGTCGTAGATGTTGACCTTGTGGTCCACCACATCGACAACGGCAGATATCCAATGCTGCTGCTTGATGTTGATCACCATCCCGTACTGCGTCGCGGTGCAGGCGGCGGCCGAGCGCGCGATGCGCTTGATGTTGATTGCCGCGTCGGCGGCACAGACTTCGTAGTCCGTCTGGCCAATGAAGGAGGAGGCCTGTTGGCACAGCAGCGGGTAGAACTTGACGTTGTTGCTGCCGCACCACTCCCGCAGGATGACCACGTTGCCATCAATGATAGCGTCTGTCATGAAGGCGGGCGCCAGCGCCCGGCGGATGTCACTGCTAAAAACGGGGCAGTAGGGCAGCTGCTCCGCAGCGCCGGCAAGCAACTCGGGGTTGAGCACCTCCTCGTCGACCTTGAGGTCCATCAAAAAGGACAGTACCTCCTCCTGCACGTCCGCCACGTCAGCACCAGTAGTCAGGTCCATCGCTGTCCCAACCGCGGGCAGCTTCGACACCGCCGCGACGAAATCGACGTTGACCGCCAGGGCGGCCTTCACAGCCACGCCCTCGTGCAGCCGCTGCATGTCCGCGATGGTGTTGGACGTGACGTAGAAGGTAGGGTCGGTCTTCACGGTCGAGCGGACCTCTAGGCAAAACGCTGACGGCTTCTCGACGTTAATGGAAGACACGCCCTGCGTCCCCGCCATGAGCAGGCATTCCGCCACCTTCAGCTGCTCCACGCTGATAATCGTGTAGATGTTGGCCTGCGCCGCCACGACAATCTCGTACTCGGGGGCGGTGAGCAGGCACAGCTTGAAGTCGTACTTGGCGTCGGCGTTGAGCGGGTGCGGCTTCCAGTCCTTGCTGAATGTGGCGTGCGACATGGCGACCATGGACGAAAAGGACGCCGAGATGCTCGGTAGCATGGCTGAGCGCTCCCGCGTGACGGAGAACTGCTTGACGTTCTTGCGGACGTCCTCGAGATGCTCGAGCGTGCTCACGTCGTACACGTGGACGTTGGCGAGCTCGGTGGAGACGTACGAGACCGTGTCCGTCGGGTTGTCCCTGCCGTTGTTGGTCGCCGCCGCCGAGGTGGCGTGCACAATGCGAGCGCACGATGGGCCGGCAGCGGGCTTGCCCACCGTCTTGGCCACGTCCCCACCGTCCGTCACGCCCTTACTGCCCGTGCCCGAACGCTTGGACTGCGGAGTTGGTGGGCGGCCGACCACTTTGCCCTTGGCGTCCTCGTCGTGTTTGACGTCACGCGGATGCCGCTTCTTCCGCGCCTTCTTTTCCGCGGACCGCCCCGCCGCCGATCCATGAGCCACGCTCCTGGCACCTGGAGAGCCCTTAGTCGCTCCCGGTGACGCCCCGCCTTTGGGCTTGGCGCCGACCTTGAGCAGCCCCTCCTCAATCTGCTTCTGTTGCAGAGCTGCACGTTTCCGGGCGGCGTGCATGGCCGCCAGCAGTCCTTGTGCATGCGCGCGGGCTCCGTCTTTCCCGTCTTGGGCTGCACCCACCTGAATCCTTGCGCATCCCGCTGCCCCGCCACCAACAGCCCCATCACCGCAATCTCCGCCATTTTTGCCTGAGCCGCCGGCACTCCCGACCCCGTCGCCACTCTCACCGTGGCAGCCCTCGGCGTTCGCGTCGTTGCCGCCCTTGTTGTCCATGCGGTCGCCGCCCTCGGCGCCGGTGCTGTCGTCGTTGTCAAAACCACTGCCATCGCTGGTGTCCATGGCCCTGTCGGTTCCCCCCGTCGCGCCGCCGGAGCCCTCCTCGTCACTCTCCGACGATGAAGGCGACCCGCCGTCGTTGACCGTTCCCGTGCGGCCAGCCGCGCGCAACGCCTTGGCCTTGGCAATAATGGTGTCGATGTGGCGCTTCGCCACCGCTCACTTGTCGAAGAGCACCAAAAAGGCGGCAACCCAGGCGCCTCGCTTGGAACCCCGCCGAGGCCACGGCACGTCCAGGGTGTAGATCTCGGACTTGGTCTGGGACATGTCCAGCCGTCGTCCCGTCACAGGCACGAGGGCGCACGGCACCTTGACGCGGAGCGGGGCGGGCGTCCGGCGGTCACCGCCCGTCGCTGCGCGTGGCCACCAGGGGAGCACGTTGACAATTGTCGCCGACTTGTTGCTTGAAACGCCATACTCAATGCAGACGACCAGCCGCACGTCCGTCACGCAGTCCCGCAGCGCGCCCATGATCGCTGGCGACTCGTCAAAGAGGCGGCGGAGCGCGTCGGTCGCCAGGCCGGAGGGGGTGTGCTCATCGGGTCTGCTGGACACCGGTGGCGATCCAGACCGCGGGTCAGCCGCGGGCACCACGACGGAGGTCGTAGGGACCGGTTCGTTTCCCATCTCCCTGTCACCACGTCCATCATCACCAGCCACCTCAGTAGCACCATCTGCACCACCGCTGGTCCGAGAATCGTCCCCACCAGACGACACACCCCCGACCCCATCAGAGAGCGCACCTTCCACCCTCGGCGCCGCCACCCCCTCCATCTGGTCTGCATCACCATCCCCCCCACCACCCGGCGTTTCCTTGTTGTCCCCGTCGCGCTTTTGGAAGTCCGATCGAGCCCGGGACTTGGAGTCCGAGGCGCCCATCGGGCCATCGCCAGCGGCCGTCGACTGGGCCGGGTCAGCCGCTACCTGGACGCAGCTCACCGCGCGCCGCTTGCGGGCGTACGCCAGGCGCTCCGTCGCAAACAGCATACTCGACTCGGCATGGATGAAGTTGTGCAGGCACGTCAAAACGTGCATGGCGCCGTCGTCGGCCAGCACGGCATCGTCCATGAGCGGCAGCCACTCCGCACCGTCCCGCGTGGACCCCGACAAGTGCAGGTGCACGCGCATGGACGGGCATAGGCCTTGCAGCATCAGCACCAGACGGTAGAGCTCCGTCACGACATCCACCACCTTGTCGGGCAAGCCAGGATTCCCCGTGACAAGACGGAGAATCGACTCCAGGTCCTCCAGGTCCGGCGGGCGTTGAGCAACCCACGTCTTCGGCTTTGGAGCCCGCTTTTTGGAAGTTCCACGCCCCATGACGGAAGGAACCCGCCCACCACAGGGTCCCTACAGGCGACCGCGCACGCGACCGCAGCAACCAGCAAAGACGGAGATCCGCTTTCTTCGGTGCAGCCGCTGGCCGCCGCAGGAGGTTAGGTCGCACAGGAGCAACCGTGGGTGGTGCCGGGGGTGGGGGAGGCCCCGGTTCGGGGCAGGCCCACGGGAAGTGAGCACGGCGGCGAGGCAGGTAGGCGCGGGGCCAAAGCAACCGGCAGCAGCCCGTGGACGGGGGGCCTGCCAC
>Ga0114953_1002508_pt1 | contig 12768 bp, 11 predicted proteins | sample SidtaG_FD_87298 | JGI IMG/M metagenome (GOLD analysis project Ga0114953, IMG submission 87298) | Marine algal microbial communities from Sidmouth, United Kingdom - Sidmouth_Male2 metaG | ecosystem: Host-associated > Algae > Red algae > Unclassified | place: Sidmouth, United Kingdom | collected...
CGCATCTACCGCTTGGTCGCTTCGCGAATCGCGCCGATGAAATCCTCTGGGGTCGCTCCTGATTGGTAGCCACCTTTGCCGATAAATTCACCGGTTGGACGGAGAATGACGACGGAGGGAAATCCGTCGATCTGAAATTGGTCACGAAGCATCGCGTTCTGTTTTTTCAGGCTTGCTGACTGGGCCTTCTTCTTGGGGAAATCGAGTTCGACAGCGATGACTTCCTCAGAGGCGAATTTTTTGAAGGCGGCAGTCTGATAGATCGCTTTGTCCATCTCCTGACAGTAGTGGCACCAGTCCGAGCCTGAAAAGCTGAGCAACATTGGGCGGCCGGTCTTCTGTGCTCTTTGGGCAGCGGCTTCGATGTTGGTCTCCCAGACACCAGAACGCGTGGATTTCGGGGTGGCCGCTGCTGCAGTTTGACGTTGCTCGACGGGAACATGGTTCTCACCTTCGTCGAAGATCGTATTGCGATGATTTGCTCGGTTGGACGGAGTGCTTCCGGCGTAGAGCTTGTCATCAACTAAACTGCAGCCTGAGATCGAGCTGAGAACGGTTGCGATACCAATGGTCAAAACGAGGGGACGAATGAGGGACATCCTGTAATCTTGATCGACACTTGGATGATGGCGAGCGAATTTCGCATGATAGGTGCTACTTTTTATTTCCAACTCTCCCACCCATGAAATTTCCCGTTCCGCTGTTCGTCTTGGTTTTTTTCGCAGCATGTGGGCTGTGCTCAGCCGCTCCTGCTACTAATCGCCCCAATGTCATTGTCATCTACACCGATGATCAGGGCTACGGCGATTGCAGCGCCCTCAACCCTCAAAGCAAATTCCAGACGCCCAACATCGATCGGATCGCTCGAGAGGGGATGGTGTTCACGGATGGCCACAGCCCGGACACGGTTTGCACGCCCTCGCGCTATGGGTTGCTGACGGGGCGCTACGCATGGCGGACTGAGCTCAAGAAAGGTGTCTATGGTGCCGAAGGCCCATGTTTGATTGATGGCGGTCGTTTGACCATCGCGAATTTACTGAAGGCGGTCGGTTACGACACGGCAATGGTCGGGAAGTGGCACCTGCGTATGGATTTTCCCGGCACCAATCCGAGCGATCGCGACTGGTTGCAACCGACTCGAGAGATGCCCCTCGATCGCGGGTTCGACCATTTTTACGGCATCCCCGCATCGATGAACTACGGAGTTCTGGCATGGTTTAAGGGCCGCCTTGCCCCGGTTCCGCCGACGCTATTCACCTCGAAGAAGGCGAACCAGATCGCGATCGATGACTATCGGATCACTCCGCCTTATCAAAACTCCCCAGAAGGGTTGAAGGGGCAGATTCTTGAAGTCGCTCCCGATTTTGATGATGTCGTCGCGATCAAACGTTTTACCGATCAGTCGATTGCTTGGCTGGATGAACGACTGCAAACCGAAAATGGAAACAAACCGTTTCTGCTTTATCTGCCGCTGACTTCGCCCCACAAACCCGTCATCCCAGATTCTCCATTTCGGGGTCAGGGGAAAGCCGGTGCCTACGGTGAGTTCATGATTGAGACGGATCACCATGTCGGTCGGATCCTCGATTGGTTGGACGACAACGGTCTGGCCGAAAACACGCTGGTCTTTTTCAGCAGTGACAACGGACCTGAAACCACTTGGAAGAAACGCATTAAGCGCCATGGCCACTACAGCTCTGGAGGATTCCGCGGTGGCAAGCGCGACATCTATGAGGGCGGCCATCGGGTTCCGTTTTTGGTCCGCTGGCCTGCTGTGGTAGCGCCGGGAAGCCACTGTGCATTGCCTGTCTGCCAAACGGACTTCTTTGCTACTTTAGTCGAAATCCTTGGCGTTCGAATTGCAGCCGATGCGGGGGAAGACAGTCATAGTTTTCTCCCAGCCCTTCAGGGAAAACCTCAAGCCGAGAGCGCTCTCGTGCATCACGCATCGAACGGAGAATTCGCGATCCGGAAGGGCAAGTGGAAGCTGGTCATGGGCAAGTCGTTTGAAAGCCGCGAACTCTATGACCTGTCCGTTGACCCGACCGAGTCGAAAACCGTCGCGGCCGAGCATCCGAATGTTGTTCAGCAATTGACGAACTCTCTTCTCGAAATCGTCCGCCGTGGCCGAAGCACCAACGGACCCGATGTGGCCAATGATACAGGTTGGTGGCCTTCGCTGTATTTTGCAAAGCCCGGAGCGGAATCCGATCCTGGATTTTTCAGGGCTGCCGATCCGCTGAAATTTGATGCGGACATCGCCGCCTACAAAAGGGCCGACCAAGCCTCGCCGCCGGCGCCGGGACAAGTTTTGTTTGTTGGAAGCTCAAGTATTCGATTGTGGGATACCAAGGCAGCGTTTCCGAACATTCGATCGCTGAACCGGGGCTTCGGTGGCGCAATCTTTGATGAATTGCTTCTCTACGCTGACCAGATTGTTTTCCCCTACAAACCCTCAACCATCGTTCTGTACTGTGGCGAAAATGACATTCATCAGGGGTGGAACCCAGCGAGCACGGAAGATCAGCTGAAAATTTTTCTCAAGCGTCTCAAAAAAGCCTGCCCAGGAACTCCGGTCATTTTTGTTTCGGCTAAGTATAGTCTATCTCGCGCAGCGCTCTATCAGGGCATCCACGAACTGAATCAGCGGGTCGCCAATTTGGCGGCACAGACTCCAGAACTGACCTTTGTCGATGCGGCGACCCCGCTGCTCGGAGCCGATCGGCAGCCGCGGGCAGAGTTGTTCCTCGGTGATCGTTTGCACCTCAATAGCGAGGGCTATGCCATTTGGCAGGGCCTGGTGTCAGAGGCTCTGGAGTCAGTCGCAGCCCCAGTGGGCCGATAGTATTCGCAAAAGTTCGCAGGATCGGAACGATTTCGTTTTGACCGAGCCTGCTTCGCGATAGGTTGGCAAATGGAACGTCCCGATGGTAGAGCCCCAGACCAGCTCAGAGAAATCACATTCGCTCCGGGTATTGCCCCCTATGCTCAGGGTTCAGTGCTCGTTTCGTTTGGCAATACCCGCGTCATCTGTGCCGCCACCGTGGAGCATAAAGTTCCGCGTTGGATGAAAATGCAGAACGTCAAAGGAGGCTGGGTGACTGGGGAATACAGCATGCTCCCCTATTCGACACTCGACCGAAAGCAGCGCGATATTTCTCGAGGTCGAATTGATGCCCGAAGCAGCGAAATTCAGCGTCTACTTGGGCGTTCTCTGCGAGCGGCCATCGATCTTAAGGCTCTGGGTGAGCGGACGATTTGGGTCGACTGCGATGTTCTACAAGCCGACGGCGGAACGCGAACCGCATCAATCACCGGTGGCTGTGTCGCGATGGCGATCGCGATTGAAGGATTGATTGCGAAGGGAAAACTCAAGTCGTCGCCGATGAAAAAGAAGGTCGCTGCTGTCAGTGCAGGTGTTTATCAAGGCGAGCCGATTCTCGACCTCAACTACCCCGAAGACCGCGACGCGACGGTTGATTGCAATTTCGTGTTCACCGAAGACCAGCAGTTCGTCGAAATTCAGGGCAGCGGCGAGGAGGCGACTTTTTCTGAAGAAGAGATGGCGGCGATGCTCAGTATGTCCAAAGCAGGAATCAGCCAGATCTGCGAACTTCAAGAAGCTGCGATCCAAGCCAGCCGTAAAGCCGCCGATGGTGACCAACTGTCCAACCTAGCAGATCATTTCGGTGGACGCTAAATTCTTCCAATCAGGCTTGGCGGTTTTAGCTGCCGTCATTCTGCCAGTGCTGGGCGTGACTTCATGTGGCGGCTCTAGCGACGACGAAGGCGGATCCGTCGTGATGCCTGCTCGCGACGATCTGATTCTGACCGCTCCCCAGCAATTTCTTCCCTACGAAAAAGACGGCAAGCCTTGGCGTTTCATGCTCGATTCGGCTGCCGATGGTTTGCTCTATAAAGCGACCTACAAGCATGTCCCAGAGGAGGGAGAACCCGACTTTGTTAGTGTTCGGATCGAGCTCATTGCTGATGCAGTTGACGGAAATGTTCACTACCAACGCATTCGGGCACGCTACCGCAAGAAGTCGCGTGAGACCCTATCGACCCTGAAGGGGGTAGGCGACCGCTCTTGTTATTTGGCGATTGAACCGAAAAGGATCCTAATTCGGCGAGCCAACGTTGTAGTGGAGATCGAAGCCGAGAAGGATCCGAACGCTGCCCGTCAGTTTGCTGCGATGGTGGATGATCGCATTGTCGCAGCTCTTAAGGATCATGGTGTTATTCCTATGAGGACATCCGAGAGCGAGACTGAAGCTCCAGTTCCTGACCCGGCAGCCGTAAGGGGTTCTGAAAATCGTGAGTAGGTGTGCGGCTTGCTCTCTGTTAAGTTCAGAGTCGGGCGCCGTAGATCACTTCGTCGAGCACATGGGCACGGAACGTTTGACGTGAATATGAGGTCTTAAATTATAATAAATATTGTCATTTTATTGGATGATTTGAATTTTTAAGACTATTGTGTGTCAGTTATGATTAAAAAATTATTTCTATTAGGACTTACCACGATCGTCGCTGCAGGAGTCGCCACTGCTGACGGTGTTGATATCGTTTGGGACTTTGAGGCTACTTCTCAGGGAGATGACTGGACGATTTGGAATGGCGAAGAACAAGTCGGTCAGTCGATTAACGACTTAGCCGCACAGTTTCCCGGATTCGTTTACGACAATGGTGCGGGAACGAATGGCAGCGCAGGTCTGCCAATCGGTGATCTCATTTGGGCCGCCGACCCTGGCTGCGACGCAACTCTGTCGATCGGTGATACTATCGACGTTAGCCTCGACTATTGGGAAAATGCCCAAAGCAACGAAACTGGTTTCGTCTTCGGACTCATTAGTGCCGACTCCTCATCAGGATTCGCATTCAGCCTTGATCACGATGCGCCTTACACGACCGGCGACGGTGTAGTGGCTTTGGGTACTCTCGATGGCGGTGTCTACAACTCACCTTCGAGCGCTTCTATCGTTCCTGAAACTTGGCAGAGTTTCTCTTTCGGTGCTGTGTATCAGGGAGCTGATACCTACGACCTAGAATTCGTCTGGGAGAACGGAGATGGAAGTTTTGGTTCATTTCTTGAGACTGGAGTGGTTATTGACGGGCTGGATGAAGGCGGCTTGCAACTACTTGTAGGAGATGGTCACCCAGGAAGCATCGTAGACAATGTCCAGTTTAAGAGCTCGAATTGCACCGATTGTATTCCCGAGCCGAGTTCAGCGCTCCTTGCTTTCGTTGCGCTCACGATGGGTCTCCTGCGCAGAAAGCGTTAGAAATCGAGGTGGCTGAATGATAGGCCATTACCTCGCCCAAGCGACGGTGGTTCCATGCCCCCGACGATTCAATAAACTCCACCCGTTGCGTCGGGTGGAGTTTTTTTGTCTGGGCTGCAACTCGTTAGAACCCTCGCGCCGTTGAACCGTTGAACCGTGGCATGACCGTCCCGGTCATAGCCCCAGAGAGCGACGACCGGGACGGTCGTGCAACGTTCTTGGACTCAGCACGGAGCTACCTCAATTTCATCGTTGTGGGTGGCCGAATTAATCAGACCTAGCGTTGGTCGATCCCGTTTCTACCGTGCAGCATCGGGTGCTGGCGTCGGCCCTGGTAAGGCGGGGGCTTCCGCTGGTGTCCAGCGCGGCTGCATCAGGTGCAGTTTGTCACGGGCACTGAACCAATCGTGTTTGTGAGCGAGTAGCAGCCAGAGCGCCAGCGCAGCAGTCATCAAAGTCGACAGGATGATCCAACGATTCTGGAGTAGTTTTTCGGGCTCTAAAGCCGCGGATTCTTCCTTCATCGCGTGACGGAAATAAGCCATCAAAGCGACCAAGATCATCGGAAAGACGAGCACCAAGTTATTGATCGCTGGATAGGCGGTCATTGCGATTCCGGTACAGAAACAGAATAGGCAGGCATAACCAATCATCGCCATGATCAGCCGGCGCTGATTGTAGACCTTGAAGCTCTTTCGGTAGAGCCCGCTCAACTCTTCGTCGTCGATAAAGCGATATTCTGAGTAGCGCTTTCCGGTCATCAAAAGAGCACCGAAGAACCACCAAGCCAGAACAATCGAGATCGGAGGGCCAGCACTTTCGTGGGCTGGGACAACCGCGTACCAGCCCAGCCAGAGACGGAGCGGGTTGTTGATCGATTCCGAAATGACATCCAGGAACGCCTTATCCTTTAGGCGAATGGGAGGCACGTTGTAGAGCAGCGCGAAGAACATCAGCACCGCCAGCGCCGCGAAGTAGCGTTTGTTCGGGAAGACAAACCACGCCATCGAAAAACCGACGAGCAGCAACCCGACCATGATGCCCCACAGGATGGGGACTTTTACCTTTCCTGCGGGAATTCCCCGATGCTTCTTTGCCGGGTGTTTGGCGTCGTATGGCGCATCCAGAATCTCGTTCAAGATGTAGTAGGCCGACGCAACCAAGCAAACAGGAACCAGCGACAGCAGCGCGTTTCGAACGAAGCTTCCGTCGATATCCAGCTGGAAGTAGAGGACAAGAGCAACGGCGTGCCCGAAAAGGATGAAGATATTCTTCAGCCAATGGTCAATGCGGCAAATTTTGAGGTACTCGATCACGGTCCGGACTGGTCGAAATGGTCGGCTTGATAGCCCACACAATAGGGCGACTCAAAGCATTTTTTGTCCTCCGAAGAGTTCGGTGGGCTTGAATAGGTTAGGGAAGGTCTGATTAATTCGGCGATCTGCCATTGCTGTTCAGATTTCGCCTAGCGCGGCGCGAGGCAGGCGTGGATAAACATCCACAACCAACGAGCAACAAAGCTAGGCGGAGTCTGGGCTGTAACCCGAAGGGCTCAATTTTCATTCAGCGCGCAGCGCTGCCAGACCTGACTTCAATTCCCATTTTTGTGGCGGGTGGCGGAATTGATCAGACCTTCCTTAGCTCTAGGGCGAGCACAGTCTTCAAAGGTTTTGCGCCAAGGGGCGGCGATCAACACGCCAGACAAAAAGAGTGATTGGTGGAGCATAGCGGAATCGAACCGCTGACCTCTTCAATGCCATTGAAGCGCTCTACCAACTGAGCTAATGCCCCAATCACTACCCGCCAAGTTGGCGGGCCAGTATAGTATTTAGTCTGGCCGACTCCGCAACAAGAAATCGCAGGCCGAACTGTCTCAGTTGCTCGGAAGTTTGGCCCTACTCTTTGTCTTCAGCGATCACCCATTTAATACCGTTGGTCAGAAGATCGAGATATTCTTTGGTCTTCATGGTCGAGTTGTGGTGGCCGATGGTTGTGGCAAAAACCTTCGCCTTGCCTGCCTTGTTCGTCCAAATCACAGCCTGAGGCTCTGCGGCCTTACCGTTAGTTCCAAAGGCGAGCACGTCTGCCGAAATGATTTTGTTCACGTTGTAGAGTTCGCCTTCAGGCGTCGTCCAGCCATCCGGCAAGTCTTTCAAGATCGGGTGGTCTTTGTTGGCCTCGACTTTTTTGACCGTGATCGGAGCTTTTGGGCCGTGGTTCTTTGAGCTGACTCCCATCAACCGGTTCCATGGTTTCGGCTTATCGCCATCGGCTTCGACCTTCCAGTGGTAGGAGTGCATCGTGCAGTGCAGGGCAACAACGGGCACTCCCGCCTCATGCACCTGAACCAGTTTTTCGATGAAAGCAGCGTCGGTCTCTTTCGCGTGGCAGATGTTGTAGAGAACGACATCATAGCCTTCGGCCCAGCCCTCTTTCGACAGTGCCGTTTTTGCCTCGTCGGCAGTTTTGTGGTGATGAATCGTCCAATCGACAGCCATCCGCTCCGAGATCCCTTCGCTGATGATTCCCTTCTGGGACTCGTAGTCATGGTAGCCCTCACCGGTGATCATCAGTGCTTTGACCGGCTTGACATCGTTGGCTTGGCCAATGGCTAGCCCAGTCAAAACGGCTACCAGAATAGTGATCGGTGCGACGGTCTTGAGAAATTGAAAGCGTTTCTTCATATACCAATAATCACGCGTCGGGCCGCCTGATAGCAAGCCCGATTTATGAGACACTGGTTAAGTGCATCTCTGCCAGAGGGGGTTGATTGCATTTATGGTTAGACTTAGTTAACTAACTCCCATGGACTCGTCGCTACAATCCAACGAACCGACTTCCCCAAACTCTCAGCCCGAGAATCGGAAACGTCGGCTGGGTTGTTTGGGATTGATCGTTGGTTTTATGATCCCTGTGGTCATTGGCTTGGTGGGCTTAGCGATGATGCCGAAAGGCGAGGGGCGGATGGCCGCGAAACAACGACTTAGTGCGATGGTTAACGCGTGGCGTGGGATCGGTTTAAAACCAGAATCTACATCGACCTCATCGACGAGCCCGGAACCTGAAGTCATAATTCGGACAGAAGAGCGAATCGTTGAGCGCGTCGTGCCAGCCCCGCCGCCCGAACTCCCGTCAAAGTGGGTGCCTTGGAAGGAAATCGACACGGCCACTTTGTTCAACGGCTTGGTCAGCAGCACGACGCTCAACGAAGTCGAGGGTGGAACCGCTGCAGTTGAGCGGGAAAACGATGCGGCATACGGGGTCGAAATCGAAGTCAAGATCACCGTTCCCACACCAGCAACTCGACTTGAGGAGTTCGAAAAACTGAACCCACATCTCCCAAAAGTACTGCCAGCGTTTAGCAGTCTGCTCGAGAAGGCCGCTGTTTCTGGTTTCTACCACAAGCTCTATGAGAACAAGCGGAAGCGAATTCAGAGAGACTACACCCGCTTCAATAAGGTTCTTGATCGGCACAACTTCTACGACTGCGACACTATTCTCGAGATGCGGCATCCAGATTCTGGACGACGTGTCCTACTTCTTCAGTCGGAAATGGATGTGGTATCGGATGGAACCGATGGCGACCGCATGCCCAATATCGATGACTACGTGTCGAACTCGCCCAATTACCAACCGGCGACCAGTTACATGTGGAGGAAGAAGACAGAACAGCCCAATCCGCTCCTTAAGCGCTACACCGACGCGGTGGCCCGCGATGTTGCCTTACTTAAAGAGCGAGGTCTTTCCTCTTCGCAAAGAGCAGCCCTCAACAATAAACTCAGGATCAATCGCACGATCGCCGATGATCTTAGGGCTTGGAGCTATCTGATTGCGGAAGCTGACCCTTTTGTCGTCCTGCCATCGTTCGTCCCTGCCTACAAGGCCCGAACACCGTATGCACCCCAAGTTGGTGATTATGCCGTCGTGATCTACGAAGACCGAATCTTTCCCGCTATAGTCGGCGACTTGGGCCCGACTTATAAGGCAGGCGAAGGTTCTCTGCGTCTTTGCAAGGAGCTGAACCCCAAGGCAACGGTCTACAGTCGACCGGAAAGCGATTTGGAAATCACCTACATCTATTTTCCCGGCTCGGCAGAAAAACAGCCGGATGCACCAGACCTGCAGAAGTGGCACAGCAAATGTGCGGAATTACTGGGTGAAATTGGCGGGATTGGAGAAGGCTACCAGCTTCATCGTTGGTCGGATCCTTTCAAAACCGACCCTCAAACTCCCTCAAACCCTTGAAAATAGGGGATACTGTCAGGGAACCACAGCAGAACTGGACAAACTACCGTTGCTGGCGTCAACCCCTGGCGGATTCGCAAGCCGGAACTCCATGGCCCCTGACAGCAGGGCAAGCTAGGGCGTGAGCTACCATCCCTCAACCACAACCTGCGTAGTTTTTAAAATATTAAGTTGTCTTCGGGATCAGTTCTCCTGTAAATATAGAAGTAGTCTTTCAGACCTTTAGAAATCGATGGAAATCGCATGGAAAATTCTCGGTGTCGTTGCAGCTCTCCTGCTGGCCGGCGCTGCTATTATCAGTTACATGGGCAAAGATGCGGTAAGCACTGAGCTCATGCTTCAAAAACGGGCAGAAGCCAACCTCAAGGCCACTCGTGTTCGTGATGTTGAAGCCGATGACAATCTCAAAGAGAACGAAGAAGGACTCGAGGCCGCAGAGATTGAGCGCGATGAGTTAACGAAAAATGTCTCTGAAACTAATGCTGAGGAGGCCGAATACGTTGCTCAAATCGCTCAGCAGCAAATCCAGCTCGACCAGATTAAGCAGAAGGTCTCTGACATTGAGGTTAAAGTCCGCCAAATTGGTGGCATCAAGAAGCTCATTTCTCAGGTCGACGGCATTAAATCTGAGATCGGCAATGCGGAAGCGCAGATTGCTAACCGCGAGCAGAAACTCGATATCGCCACTGACCACCTCTCTAAGGTAAAGGGTGAAATTACAGATTATCGATCTCTTGAGAGCCGCCAGACGAAAGGGCTTCCTGAGAAAGATTTCAAAGCAACCGTAACCAATGTTTATGATCGCTACGGCTTCGTTCTCGTAAACAAAGGGAACAAGAATGGTCTCTATGCGAACGCTGAGCTTGATGTTAAGCGCAATGGCGAAAACATCGGACGTGTGCGTGTCAGTCGTGTTGAGCAAGGTCGCTCTATCGCATCAGTTCTCCCGAAGTTTTGGGCCGAGGGCATGGCTCCCGCGATCGGTGATCAAGTGGTTCCCGTTCCAGAAGTCTCTCTTCTTCCCGAAAGTGCTGAGGGAACTCCCGAGAACGAAAGTGTCAACGCACCTCAGGACGATCTGTTCGGTGGAAGTGATCCTGGACCTCCGGCGCCCGCCGCAAATCCATTGGATATTTTCGGAAGTGATCCCGCTCCCACTCCTGATCCCGCTCCCGCAGCTCCCGCTCCGGCTCCCGCAGCTCCCGATACCAGTGACCCATTCGGTGGAATCTAAGCCGACCTCATCGAACTTACACTTTAACGCTCCTCTAGTCAGAACATGACCAAGCTATTTTTCATCCTCGCGGCCGTTGTTACCGCAGTTGCGATCTTCTTCGGCTTTCAAAACCGAACGGCTCTTATTGAGGCTCGGAAGGCCAAGGTGACCGCCAATAAAGCGATCAAGAAGGATCTCGCAATTCTCGACACAAAAATCGAAGACATTGTCGGTGTTCAGAAAAACCGCAAGCGTGCTGAGGGCGAGCGAGACGAGCAGCAGCAAATGTTCAATTCAGCGAAGCGCAAACTCGCTACTCGGAAGACCGAGAGTGAAGGTCTGGACGCCCAGATTAAGAAATACAATGCGCAGTATGCTGCATACGAAGAGGAACTCAGAAAGCTCCCACCGGGAATCAACATCGATACCCTCGAAGAGGACATGAATCGTCTGAAGCAGACTTTGTCGGACAAACAGACAGAGCTTGCTGCGTTAGAAAAGGAGATCGAAGTCGCTAACGACAACATCGCCAAGAATACCGAGTATCTAGACGGTCAGAAAGAGCGTCAGGTAAAGCGGAACGAGAGTTTCGACCTGAACTCGCTTCAGGCTCGCATCACTGCGGTCAACCGGGATTGGGGATTTGTCATCGTCGACGTCGGTGCTACCTCAGGGATCACGATGGATACACCACTGCTCGTTTCGCGCTCAAGTGAGCCGGTCGCCAAGCTTCGTATCATTTCTCTCGAGCCCAAGAGTCTGATCGCCGACATCGATTTCGATTCGATGCCTCTCGCATCAACGGTTCTTCCAGGAGATGCAGTTGTCCTTGAGAAGCCAAATCAGTAGTTAATACCCGCCACAACTTACGTTCGTGAAAGCGTTACACCTTTTGTCTCTTATCGTTGCCGCAGTTGCCCTTCAGGCCTGTGACACAACAGCTTCGAGGAAGAAGAGTGGAATCCTCGACGACAGCGGGGTCTCCTATCTCCCTCATTCTCGCCCAGAATCCTGGGAAGGTGGTGGAGGCAAGTTCGGTCTGCCGAACTCGCGTTAGAATTCGATTCAACGGCGTCTAGCGTGGTTGTGCGCCCGGGTCTACTTCTTGACGTCTGTTGTTAGCTGTTTTTGTAGCCGCCTTAGGCAGAGGACTGTGCTTACACATCTTGTCGTCGGCTGGTTGGTGGAAGGCCTCCACCTACTAAATGGTCACCAAAAATCGGGTGAAGCTTAGGAAACGACTTCTTATCTCGAGAAGTGTAAGTCTCGTAGTTTTTGTGATCCCAGGGCTGTTCCTGTGGCTGACCATGGCTCAGCCTTCTTTTAAAAGTTCTCTTGTCAGTTGGAAGGAAGTTTCGCCTGAACGGCTTGAAGCTCATGTACGAACGCTGTCCGAAACGTTGGCTCCGCGGAGTGCGATGCATCTTAGAAATCTCACCCGAACTGCGGACTACATCAGAACTGAGTTTGAGGAACTGAATTCCAGAACTGCTAGCGAGCAAAACTATCAGGGAATTCGAGAAACTATCGGAACATTTCGCTTTTGATCGTTGATCCGACATTGCCTCGAATCGTGGTTGGTGCGCACTAAGATGGCTATGGGGAATTTCCAGCGGCCGACGACGATGCCCCGGTGTGGCAGGCTTGATAGAGTTGGCTGGCCTGATGGCCGAATTCCCTCTTACGGGTGCGATTGAATAATAGAGGAGCCTCCCTTCTTCCGAACCGACGAGATGGGAAGTTGGCGGCATGCCTCCGAGTTGCAGAGCGATGGGACGGTCTGTCGCTATATGATTTCCATTCAGATGATCGGCTATTTCTCTGACGAAAAAGGAAGCCAGTCTTACCCATTGCGTTTGATGCACTTGTTCTATCCCTCGAAAGGAAATTTTATCGCTGTCGTAGGGAATAGGAAGAATGGGAAGTTAGCAGGGTGTTGAAAAAGGCGGTGACTCGTCGCGGAGCCTCATGTGATCGAGGGTTAGGCGCGAGGATCAAGTGGATGAACATCCATGCGTGACGAGC
>Ga0114953_1002512_pt1 | contig 12761 bp, 13 predicted proteins | sample SidtaG_FD_87298 | JGI IMG/M metagenome (GOLD analysis project Ga0114953, IMG submission 87298) | Marine algal microbial communities from Sidmouth, United Kingdom - Sidmouth_Male2 metaG | ecosystem: Host-associated > Algae > Red algae > Unclassified | place: Sidmouth, United Kingdom | collected...
CCCCCCCCCCGCCCCCCCCGCCCTCCTCCACGGGCGGCAGCGTCGCAGCGAGCATCTCGGCAGCGGCGCGTCCTAGCAGCTACCGCGCGTGCTCCCGCGAGACGCGCAGCAGGTCTGCCACGCCCGCCGCCGCATTCGACGGCGGCGGCGCCCCCGCCCCGCCAGCAGCCGCAGCCGCGGACACCAAGGCCGCTGCCGCGGGCGTTTCGACGGGCGGCGCCGACGGCGCGCCGACGGCTGACGAGGTGCCGTCCGCGGCCGCCCGAGGCGGCACCTCGGCGACGACGCGTACCAGGAGGCTTGGCAGCGGCGATGACGCCAGCACCGATACTGTGATGGCCATGCCCGCCGCCCCCCGCACCGCCGCCGCCACAGACCGCCCTAGCACCAGCGCCGACAGCAGCGCCGACAGCGCGCGGTGCACGTCATATCAGAGTACGAGGGGCTCGGCGGTTGCTGACCCCGCCGCCACCGCCGCCGCCATCGCGGCCACGTCCTGGGGAGGGAGACCCGGGCTGAGGGACGCCCCCCCCCGTTAAAACGCCACCACCGAGTGCCGCACCGCCTTGGTCCAGTCCCGGTCGGCCCCCCGGGGGATTTGGATGCCCACGTCGCCCACGCTGAGGCGCGCGAGCGCGTCGGCCGCCGCCCCGGCGGCGCGTTCCCCCCCCGACTGCCCCCCCACAGAGGAGGCGGAGGCGCCCTTGACGTCTTCGTTGAGGAGGTAGGAAACCTTCCGCACCGTCTGCAGCGCGAGCAGCGAGTCGCCCACTGGCAACGACGCGAGGGCGCTGAGAAGGGTGGCCGCCACGCCGAGCGCCCCGCCCGCGGTGCTCCCAATACCCGGGGCGGGATGCGACGCCGCCGCTACGTGAGCGCCCACGTCTACCACGAGGAGGGAAGCCCCTAGTCCGTCGCGGTCAGGTGGGGACAAGGACAGGAGCGCCTGAGGGGTCGGCAACGATGACACGGCGCCCGACAGCGCCGCCACGGCGGGGGTGAGGAGGCCTACGAGCACCAGAGAGCGCGCCGCCGTGGGCGGCGGCGAGGGCGCGGGCGCCCCCGCGGCGGGCACAGCCCGCGACGGCACGAGCAGCCACGACGTGACCACCGCCGCCTCGAGCACCGCGCACATGTCTCCAGGGTAGAGCGCGGCACCCGCGGGCGTGCCGATCAGCGACGCCACGTGGTCGTACAGCGGCCCGAAGAGCAGCAACAGGTTGTTGGGCTTGGCCACCGCAGCGTCCGTGCCGGCGGTCAACGACACAGCCGCGCTCGGCGGTCCCGCCGTGGCCGCCACCGGAGCTGCCGTTGCGAGCCGCCGGAAAAAGGCCGCCGGCGCGGCCGTCGTGAGCCACCGGCAAAAGGCGGCGGGCGCATCGCTCGCACAGTTGCGCGCCTCCCACACCGCTGCGAGCGCGGGCGCGTCGGTGCCGACCCCCTCCCCGGGGCCGGCCGCCGCGGCAGCCGCCGCCGCTGCCGGCGTCGTCAGAGTCCTTTGCGCAACGAGCAGCCGCACAGCGGCGGCCAGCGCCAGCCGCTTCGCCTAGGTCGGCAGGCGCTAGAAGGGCACGAGCGCGCGGAGGGAGACCCCAACGGTCGACCCCACCGCCACAACGTCGTAAGGCACGGGGGGGACGGCCAGGGCGCCCGCCGCGTCAGCGAAGATCTCGTGGTAGGTGGTCGCGTCGAATCCGCCGGCGGCCACCTTCGGCACGGCGGAGAGGAGCTCGTAGATGCGTGCGAGCACCCACACCACCGCCGCCGCGGGCGCCAACGAGGCGGCCGATGTGCAGTAGCACATGGTAGCCCCCCCGCCCCCCAAACACAAGCACGTCACCGTCGGCCAGCCGCACGTGGCGGCGGAGCGTAAACGCCTTCCCAATGCGGATGCTCCACTTGACGCTGCCATCGTCGAGGACTTTCGGCCAGCCACCGTCATCCTCGGAGGGGGCGTCGGCCCCGCCACTGCACAGTACTCCACTCGCGGCAGTGGCGGTGGCGGCGGCGGTGGTGGCGGCGGCAGCGGAGGCAGTGGCAGCGGCGGCGGCGCCCCCCGGCGCCCCCCGAACGTCTGAGCGCCGGCGGTGCACAATGACCGCTTACACATTGGACGCGCCCGCCTAGCCGGGCGTCCCGTGCGCGTCTGGCGACCACCCTAGTATCGTCACAGTGCGGGCGAAGGAATAAGCGCAACCGCCGCCGCTGCCGCCGACGCCACCACCGTCGCCCCCCCCGTCGTCACCGAGCGCGCAAGGCCGCCAATGGTGTCCAGGCCGCGCCTTGTCGGTCGGCGCCGGAAATCGGTGATGGACGGGGCAGGCGGCGCGGCGTCGGTCACCGACTGGCTATCGGGCGGGCTCCGCGGCCGCACCGCGGCGGCGGCGGCGGAGCCGTCGCCACAAACAGGACGCCCCTGCGACGCTGGAGGCAACAGCCTCACCCCCACGTCTGAGGCCCGTTCGCAGTTGCAAACCGCGTGACGGTACACCGACGTAACGTTGATTTGATTGGCCGAGCCCGTTATGTCACGGCATAACGGTACAGACATACGAGGGATCCCCGCGTATGTTTATACAGCGGTACACCGTCTAAGAACGGGAAATTCCAAGTCTTGTGTGTTTAAAATTCCTCTCTTGCAAGAACTGTCAAACGAATTGTCGACAATCCGGAAGCTCCTTGCCGGTGTGGCGACACACGCCGCTGCGAACGGGCCTGAGAAGTCGACCCGCGCACCGCAGCCCACTCGAGACGCACCGCGCTCCATGGCACTGTTCTCTGCAACCCTTCCCACCCGCCGCCCTTTCAAACTGCACACCGTTCCCCCCCACCCCCACTCCGTTGGGAGCACCCATCGCGGCGCGAGACTCGGTAGCTGACCGCAATGGCATCTAGGGTGACCGTGAAGCAGATGCGGTTGGAGCTGAAGCGCCGCGGGTTACCAATTCACGGGACAAAGGACATTTTGGTCGAGCGGTGCCGCGTGAACGGGGTCTCGTGTGAGAGTCCTGCAGGCGCCGCCGCGGTGATTGCCCCACTCCGCTCCACCCCGGCCCCTACCACTCCTGCCACACATCCCACTCCCGCACCCACCACACCTGCCACGTCGGCACCCACCGCACCTGCCATCCCTACCCCCCCCGAGATTGACCACACACAATCCTCCCCACCATGCGACGGCGACGCGATTGTGAGATCGCTCGCGCTGCCGCCCATTTGTGCGGAGCTACCAACTGCAGCGGAGGCGACAGATGGTGCCCGCGCGCCGTTTTCCAAGCACGAGAGGGCACAGCTTACTCACGTGCTGTGTGAGGGTGAGGTGGCTGCTGGTGTAGTGGTCTCTCGGGGCCCTATGTCTCGACAGCAACAAGACTCACGAGCGCGCCGATCGGACGTTTGGGTGGTGGTTATCGCCGAGCTTTTCAACAGCTCGCAACTATTTGCTGTGCCTGGCGAGTGTGCAGAAGGGGGCATCGACCCGAACAACCACCCGTTCACGCGTACTGGGTTGCTTTTACAGGCGATGTGGACGGAGGTAGGTCCCTATTTTGCTCAATTTCTCTTGGAATGAGCGAGATGACGTGTTTATGCTTCTATTGCGCTTCCGACCACACGTTGAATCTGCTCTGCTCTTCACCTGGTTTATCTATTGTCTTACTTAAGTGAGCTTGATGCTCTGCCATTGGAACCGCACTCTGACACTCATACTGTTTCATCCTTGCCGTGTGTGTTGTGGTGGGTAGATTGGGTCTGGTTTTTGGCGCGTGTACAAGTCTTACTCCAGTTCGGGCCAGAAAGACCCCAGCCGGTGGGCTGTCTTCTCCAAGGGGGAGACGATGCTAGATCACCATTTTGCTCTTTTAAAAAGCAAGGAAACGGTATTGGAGCTCATCAACCCAGACGTGGGTCTTGCTGGCGTAGAAGGGGACTAGCTGGGACTGGCAACCTCCTCGGCGGCTACTTCTCGTGGCAAGCGTAAGCGAGTTCCGAACCCGGAATTGCAGGTGCTAATGGACTGTTCCGCGAGCATGGCTGCGTCGGCCGCCAAGCATGCGCGAATGGCGGAGTTGGTGGCTCTCTCCACGACGCTGAAAAATGCCCAAGATGCTCATCTCCCTGCCGAGATCATCGCAACCATAAGGGCGCAATTTGAGGAGGCGGTCCGGGCGTCGACCGCCTTGGAGCCCGGCCAGGATCGCGACCGACAGTCGCCAAACGCTAGTGGCGGTGACCGGGCTCTGGATGATTTGGAGGGGCCGGAAAGTTGTCAGGTGGGTGATGGCCGCACCGCTGGGCGCGGAATGCCGCGCGGTACTCACGAGGCGTCACCGGACGTGGAGAGAACTGCTTTGGATGACCAGGCCACGGATGGGGAGGAGCCCTGTTAGTGTACGCTGTTTGTACATCGTCGCGTTCGTTGCGCTTTGTTCGTTGCTGTGCTTGGGAGTTTAGTTCTTGATGTTGACTGAACCGACTTGTCGTTCTATATGTGTTCGGGTGACTCACTGTGCCTACTATATCATGTGTGTCGTACACAATAGGCGAGGAATCCTACAAACAAACGGTACTCAGTACGTTGGCGCCACGCCGGGCCGCACAAGCCCAAGCTCCTCAACTCGTTCCGTCATGCGCACCCTCAGCAATGAACGCTCCCGATCACGACGCCGCCCTCGCTGGTCAGAGCTCACGGCGTCGTTGCTAAAAAAGAACACGCTCCTTCCTCTACGGTCATCCCCAAATGGAGCTACACCCTCCGTCGAGTGGTCACGACAAAAATTGTGCAGACGAAAACACGCCCGCACAAGACCAGGCCGCTTCACAAAATGCACACGCAACGGCCTGCAAAACACACTCCACCGCCACACGAGCCTTCCAAACGCCTGCTCAATATGAATGCGTAAAGATGATAGGTAAAAATTGTACGAGTCACGCCAACGGTCACCCTTGCCGCCGCCAGGCCACGGGAAGGCCAGAACCTCGCTAGCCGCGTACGCTTCGTCAGCCGAAATGCAGTGACCAACTTGAATCAACCTTGCAGCGACGGGGTTTTCAGGATGAAAAAGCGCTTGACCGAAGTTCGTGCCCGTGAAGGCCGAAGAATCATGGGCCGACCCTGGGCTCTTACACGACATCCACCTAAACTTGTAGTCCGCATCGAAATTCGCCTGCACGTTCAGGGCGTAGAACCCCTTGCGGGAGTAATAATCAGCGACACACGTCACGTCTGTCGCCAGAGGTTGTTCCTGTTGAACGGCACTACCTTCGAGAGCCCCAATGACCTTCCCAAATAGGGAGTTGCGTTGGGCCTTGAATCTTGCTGCGTACGCCGCCCTCCGCGTGCAGTCCTCCACCTGGAAGTCCAGCGCCAGCGCCGCGGCGGAGTTGACGGCGTCTACAACGTCCCACACGGCGCGGTAGACACTTGCCGAGTGCACGCCGAAGGCGGCGCACATGTCAACGTAGCTGCCCCCGCCCATGCAGCGCAGGGCCAAAGCTGTGCGGACCTCGGCGGCGAGACCGCGGCGAGGTAAGCGAGGGCGCATAATGACCACCAAGGCATGAAACGCGCCGTCAGACATGCGCAGTGCGCGCTCAAAGTGGGGACCGTAACGAGTTCGCACATGGGAAAAAGAAATGCGAGTGGTTGTGTATAGAGTGGGTGATAAAGTGATACTCGGGCTAGAATGCACTACCCCCGCCAGCGACGTCACGAAGGCGCCCGCTCGTAGGATGGGGAAAGGGTCCATGTTGACGGTAGCCGTGCGTTGACAAGCTGCATGGCGGTCGGTGGCGCGCTGCATGGTTCGACGGTCGGTCTTGTCCGCGCCTGATGGCGATAGAAATCCTGCGTCTCTGACGAAAACAATTGCGTACTTGATTTCATGCGCGAAACGGTACGCCAAAGGTCTTTCGCAGATATATACCGCCGTCACGCCGGTATGCCGTCACCGGCTGTCTGGTTCGAACTCTCACAGCGAGCTCGGCGACTGCAGCAGTACACCGTTAAGTACTGTGAAACGTGGCATATTGAGGACCACGTGTACCAAGTACGCTCTTCGCATTGTTACGTTCAACCTGAACGCTCCACCGTTCAAGTGAATTTGGTTGAATTCCGTTCATGTTATGTAGACCCAACCAAACGCTGACAACTCTGACTTTCTGTTACACCGAAACCCACGCGAAGCCGCGCTTCATCAGTTGCACCAAGGCCCGTGCATGAGCTCGGAATAGGCGCGCTTCACTAACTTCCACCAATGCATCCCGGCTCATTGTCCGACCCAGCGTGTTCCAGGGGAGCCACAAGCGCTTGTAATATTGGTGGTGCCGCTCTGGGACTAATACCAAAATAGTGAGACACACCACATCACGAGCGACCGCAATCGTGTGGCAGTCTCGTCCAATAAATACCCCTCCGTGGAAAGGGGCAAGGCTATCAGAACCTGTGCAGCGTACAATCTCTGCAAGGGAGTAGGAAAAGACCTTTCCGTCCTTGCAGCTGCGACATGAGATGATCAACTCCACGTCCAGCCGCAAGAGTCGAAGCGTAGTTCGCAGCAACAAGTGTAACGATGTCGGAACATTCTGGCGCGGTCAATCGTGAAGAGGAGGGTGCGAACGATTCACAGTGTGTTCTCGTTAGAAGAGAATCGTCTACAACAGAATTCCCCCCAGAAGTGCGATTTATTGGCCAATCAAGTATGCAACGGTGCTTACAGACCTGATGCGACGCAAAATCGTTTTAAGCGTAGCGTTGTGACGCTCCACCACCCCATTGGAGAAGTGGTCCTGAGCAACTCAGGCCCAGGGTCAGCCACCACCCGCCTAGGGGGACCGTGGTGAACGAGCCACCCCGCCACAAAAGCGCGGCTCACCGTGCGGGTCTTCTTGTCGGGAAGATGAACCGCCTTGGCGAAGCGCGTTCCCAGGTCCACCATGTGCCGGAAGCGATGCTGGGGGTCCACTTCCGCCACATGCACTGCTTTCGTTAAATCGAAGCCACCTGGGGATCGAGACCAGGGGACGCGGTGGGCGCGGACAGGTAAGAGTGCACGCATCGCAGGCCGCGACCACCGCCGTGAACTTGGCAAACACGGCGGGGTCGGTGACTCCCTGATCCTTCAACAGCGCGTTGAGGCGAGCCGCAGGAGCAAGCCCGTAGTGCTTCCGCAACTTGACAGAATCGACATGAAGCGGCGGAGAGGAGGCCGTGAGCACCGCGACGAGCGCGCGCGGGCACTCGGATCGCACAGACGGAGGGGGGGAGCGGGAAGGCCCGCTGCCGGAAGAGTTGAGGCCGTTGATGGTCAGGAGACCGGAAGGGGAAAGAGATAGGTCCACTACAGCATCCAGACTGGACACTTGCATGCGAGGAGCCGCTACGTCCAGCACAACACCAATGGAGGCCATGGACTGGCGGCTGAGGACCATGGGTAGGGAGCCGTCAACAACCCACGTGCGCACCGCCGTGGCCCGATCCCCGACGCGCAGGGGGAGGCTAACGTGCTCGCGCTCACGCTGATTCGCGCCGCCTCCGTACTTAAAGACCGCGTCGGCGGCCTCCGAGACGATTCCATGGCGCTGCGCCGAAGGCAGACGTGCCACAAAAGCCGAGACCCAAGCCGTGCCTGCGATGGCGGCCGTGGCCCCAATGTCTAGCACGACATCGCCGGGCGAGACAGGGAGACAGCTTCCGAGAGAGTCATCCGCGGACAGAATCAGGTTCACCCGCTCATGGGCGACATCTTCGGAGGCCGTAGCGTGAGATACGTGGGACGTCATAGTGACGAGGTGCACCCGCTCGCGGGAAACCACCGCGCTCTCGGCGGCGCTATCCTGGCCTGGAGGCGGGACCACCCCGCGAGGCTTGGGCGTGGCGGCCTCGTCCCGCATCCGCTTGCGGCCGACACTCGCAACGTGGCCCTTCTTGCTGCAGTACCAGCATACCGCCGGATTTTCCGTGCCCAGGCGGGGCAGCACGGCCGCCTGGAGGCGGGGACGGAGCGGCGTAGTCTGCCGCGCCACGTAGGCCTCGTGTTGGGCGTACGTGACGACCATCATGACGGCGTCGGCGGAGGCCTTGAGCGGCGCAACGCCGCCACAAAGGTCGCGGAGCGCGACCGAAATGGCCGCCTCGGGGTTGCGGTTGCAACGGAGGGACACGGCAGTAGCCAGAGTCGTGGCCTGCCGCGTCTGATCCAGGCCAGACTGGTCGAGGATGAGGGCACCGGTGACGTTATGGGACATCTCATAGCCATTGAGCCGATACTCGGCCAAGGTCTGACCGACCTCGGCGAGGTAGACTTCCATGCCGCGGCTGCCGCGGTACAGCGTCCGCAGACGGCGGTAGGCTGTGTGGCCGCGCTTGAAATCATTGCCGCAGAACGCGGCGCGCAGAGTGCTCAGCAGTTAGATGTGACCGTCATCTCGAATGAGAGCAGGCACCGAAACCTTGCGCGCCGCATCGTAGGCGACGCCGGAGAGAGACATACGCAGCGCGCCGCCCTTCTTGTTGTCCGTGAGCTCCGCCAAGTGGTGCCAGACGGCCACATCCTCCTCTTATTGCGCGAATCCATCGGGCCCGTCCCAGAGAGGAGCCACAACGTGCGAATTCCGGCGCTCCGTCAGAGGTGCCACGGCGGGGATCGAAGAAGGCATGGCCGCCGCCGGGGAGAGCACAGGTGGAGACAAAGCCAGGGAGGGGGGAAGTGGAGGGAAAACGAACTCGGTGGAGACGGTGGCGGGCGTGGCCGCGGCGACCTGCGAAGAGGCGGAGGAAGAAGGCGAGGGGACAGCGCGGGCGGCCGTCACGAGGCTAACGGGTGTCTCGTACCAGCACCTCCACCAACACCTACGCCATGACGCCCTCGGGGAGCCGACCACCCCGCGCCCGCCCAGCGTCGAGCACGTCCCTCAAGGACCCCCCCCCACAGTACTCCATGGCCACCCATCAGGACACCTCCCACAGGTACATCTCGTACGCATCGACGAGGTGCCGGTTCCGCAAGCGTCGACGCGACGCGCACCTCCCACGCAAGGGAGGTCAGATCCGCCGCGTCGTGCGGGCGCATGCGCTTGGACGACAAGACGGTGCCGGCGCCATGGACGCCCGCCTAGACGGTGCCCGAGGCGCCTTTGGCCAACCGTGGTTCGCCGCGCAAAGCGCGTCCGCGGGTCCGTGGGGTGGACAGTGATGGCGTCAGCGGGCCCGCTGGAGGGCGTCGGCGGGCGCCGTGAGCGGCACGGAGGTGCGCATTCCGAGGCGAGGGTGGGGGTGCCGCCTCCGCTTGCAGTGGTGGCGACGCGGGGTGGGTTGGTGCCGGACCCGACGCGAGGGGGCGGGTGGGGGGGGAGCCGCCACCGCCTCCGCCGGGGGGGGAGGACGCCCGCCGCTCGCGCAGACGAGCGCCTCGTCGTCTGTGAGGGAACCGTCGACGCGGCCACCTCCGCCGCTGTCGCCGCCGTCGGCGGCCGCGGGGAAGCCGGTGGCGGTCGTCGGGGGCGTCGACGGCGACCGCGGGCGACGCCGCCGCCCGTCGGCGGCCGCGTCAGCGGCGGGCGGCGGGCGAGGTGGCCCCCGGATTTTCTTGATCCGCCGCGTCCGCCGCCACCGCCGCCGCCGCCGCCTTGGCGGTCGCCGCCGCCTTGGCGGTCGCGGTGCCCGACGCTCCCCCGGAAATGAGCGGAGCCACCGCTGGCGAGGAGGCGAGCATGTCCATCGTCAGCGCTTTGGCGCCCCCTCCCCCGCGCCCCGCAGCGCAAGCGGCGGCACGCGTGGCCTCCACATCTCCAGGTCGATTCCACGCACAAAGGCCTATGGGCGCGATCAATGTTGGCACCCCCAGAACTTAGCGATGGTACGGGTCTTTGCGCCCACCATGGGTGCATCCTGGAGCCTACCCCATCAGCGTTTGTATGACACACGTTGAGGCGGCTACGACGATAGACTGGTGAGAAAGAGGGGTTTTAGTTCATCGCACCGTTGACAGAACCCCATTTTGTGCAATAAAGTGTCCGCTGGTGACGCTGCAGGGAGTAACTCGACATGACCGGGCAACAACATGAGTGTCACCTGTAGTGCGGGGATGCCGGGACGACATTTGTTGCCGTTGGTGCACATGGGCATTGGGGGTGGGCGGCAGTAGCCGACCGAGGAAAAGTGCATTTCGTTGAATTGCCAGATCAGATCAACGGGGGGGTCCGTCTGACAGAGCTCAGGGGCCGTTCCCCATCCGCAAAAATGGAAAAAACGGGGAGATTCTCGACGGACCGAAAAACATAGAGGAATATCTCAGTTCTACTGTACACGACCCTTTGTGCGCATTCTTCTCTTTTCCTGAGTACAGTACCCATGACACAGAGAGGAGTTCTGTAGCTTCTCGTGCTCAAACAACCTCTTTCACATACAGGAAAGCTATTTATCCATACGCCTAAATTAAATGGATGGAAAAAACATTTCGGTCAGAGCGGACCGGGTGACGCAGAGGTAGCTCCGGCATCAATTACAAGTAATCAAACAATCAAAATGCCTTCATCTTATCATTTGCCATCCATGCCCCTGACGGCCCTGGTCCCCTTTTTGAAGCGGCCGCGTCTGGTTGGTTGGCTGGTTCTGTCAGACGGACGCCGAATCAGTGAGTCCATCCTGACTTCCCAAAACGATACTTCCTCACTTGCAGCTTCACCAGGGTGGTCAGGGGACCTCTGTAGACAGCGTCAGGCCTGGCACCTCTGCCAAGAGCCTCCAACGTAGCGGCCCCTGCAGGGGGCCGGTGCGCTCCTGTCCCCCTCGGTGGCACACAACAGCTGTTGTGTGCCACCGAGGGGGACAGGAGCGCACCGCGGCGAAGTGATTGTGTCAAGCGTGATGAGGGAAACCCTTGTCACTCACACGCCTGCTGGGTCCACCAGAGACCCGTACGCCTGATTCATCCTTCCCCCCCTGTCCTGCCTGCCCACTACCGTGGGCTGACCGCCCGGCCCCCGCGCGCCGTGCTGTGGTCTCCCCTCCCCCCCCTTGCCCCTGGTTCCTTTCCCCATTGTCCTCCTGCAGTTCCCCGCCCTCCCTCACCCGCCCCCTCCCCCTGCCACCATGGTCCCCCCAGTGTTGGCATGGACCGCCCGCGTCGCCCTGTCCATTGTCCTCTACTCCGGCAGCGGGGCTGTGTGGTACTCCCCCAGCGTCGCCGGCACCGTCTTCCTGGCCGCCGCCCACCCCGACCTGGCCAAGGCGGGCACACCCCTGCCGCCCCCAGACCCCCGTGCGTACCCCGCGGCTTTGATGGGCGCGTCGATCGCCATGCCCCTCTACGTCTTCCTCTTGCACGTCGTCGGGGCGCTACACTCGGCCGGCGCCGCGCTCGGCTGGGCGGTCGGTGTGGCGCTCTTTTCGGCGGGCCTCGCGGCGCCCCACGGGTGGTTTGAGGGGCGCGACCCACGGCTGTTTTGGGTGCACGCGGGCTACCACGCGGTGGGGTTGGTGGCGGTGGCGGTCGTCTTGGCGCTGCTTCCGTGAGGCGGGTACCTGTGGGATTTCAGGGGGGGGTTTGGGGCATAGGGGTCTGCGGGCTGCCGCTGAGCTGTCGCTGTGTCTGTACTGCGTGTGGGGCTGTGGGGGACGATGGATGACGGCGGGAAACGGTGAGGGGCGTGGCGAGCGTCTTGGTCAGGGCCCCCCAGCACAGGGCAGGCAGGCCCACCGCCGTGGCTGCTGCCGACACCATCCTGTAGCTTTGTTGTCCATCTTTGTGCTTGGCTCCTCTCCATGGACGGACAGAGGGGGCCGTATACCTCTGATGTGCCTCTCTACGGCGTGGCCGGCTGCTAGCCGCACCACTCTCGCGCCGCCCACACGCGCCGTCGTCGGCGAGAGACTGACAGCTCGGCGGGTGCCCACCGCGCGGCAACAGGATTTCCAAAGCCGCAGACCGCCACAAGTGGCCTCGGCACCTGTATCCCCAAGGAGGTCGTCCAGTCACAGAGGAGCGCCACTACCAACCAACAGACCAAACGAGCGCCAACGGGCACCACGTCGAGCAGGTACCCCTGGGAATCCATTCTCCCCGCGCAGAGCGTGCCCCCCGCCAATCTCGCCAGCCCACCGCCCACCCCCGCCCTGCCGCCGCCGCCGCCGCCGAACCCGCCGCGCCCGCGTGCGCACGCACCGCCGCCGTCGCACGCACACGCGCCGCCCACCACGGAGAGCGGCGGCTCCCCCGCCCGCTCCGTCGCCGCAGCGCGCCTCCCCCCCCCGCCCGCGCAGCCTGTCGCCCGCGCGCCGCGGCCGCTGCACCTGCGTGGCACCCGCTGCCCGCCGCCGCCGCCGCCCCGGAACGCAGCCGCGTTCACGCGCGATGCGTCCACGCCGGCGGTCGCCCGCATGCCGGCTCCCGCCGGCAGGCCGTCGGACGTCGTGGCGGCCCGGACGGCGGCGGGGAAAGCCGCCACCCGCCGCCCGGCGCCGAACCCGACCGTCGCCGGGCTTGGCCGGGGCGGCGGGGGCCGCCGGCGACGACGGCGCGGCAACCTCCCCCGGCGCTCGCAGACGCCACCGTCGCCAACGCCGACGGCGGCAGCGTCTAGGGGGCTGGGGGGGGGGGCGAGCCCCGCCGTGACGCCCTCCCGTTCGGGCAGGGTGGCAGCCGCGGCGTGGGAGGCGGCGCAGGGGCGGGAGGGTGGGGGGGGGGGGCCGCCCCCCCAACCGAGGTCCACAACGGTCCGGCCCCGCGGGGCCCGGCGGCAGGGGCCCCCAGCGCCCCCCCCGC
>Ga0114953_1002515_pt1 | contig 12752 bp, 22 predicted proteins | sample SidtaG_FD_87298 | JGI IMG/M metagenome (GOLD analysis project Ga0114953, IMG submission 87298) | Marine algal microbial communities from Sidmouth, United Kingdom - Sidmouth_Male2 metaG | ecosystem: Host-associated > Algae > Red algae > Unclassified | place: Sidmouth, United Kingdom | collected...
ATGACATCCGATGGGGAACCGGGAGTGCCGACGACGGCGAGTCCCGGGCCCACGGTGCTTTGATATGACGGAAGTAGTAAAGCGGGGTCGATCGACCTGACGATCCAGAGAATCAAAGTAAACCGCCCAAAGAAGAAATAATAAAGAGAGACAGATATACAAGGCGGAAGTAACCCCCCAAGGGGCAAGCCACAAGCTGGTTCATACCTCCTCATGAATACCAACCAGTTAAGGGGGCCACAAGTGGCTGAATCTCAATTGTCCCGGAGATATGCTACATACCCCCGTTATGAGATTCGAGCCGTCCCGGCGAGTGGTCGCGAGTCAGCAGCGATCCGCCACCACAAGCGCCGTAGGCGAGAGCCAACCAGAGTGCCGCGATTGACGCGCGGGTACCCTGGGAGGCGTCTCGCCGAAGCGAGGGGCCTGCAAAGGAGGCTCCACGCGGGGCGTGATCGTCCCGCGCGAGGCACAGTCAGCAGGCGCCTGTTGGCGGAGCGGACGTGTGGGGCCAGACGGGCGCGAGGCTGGGCGAGCGTCACACCGGGGGTGTGGGCGGGCGCTCTGCTGGGCACACAGCACCGCGAATCGAAACCGGTATAGTAAAAGAAAGCAAGCCAACTAAAAATCCTTTCGACGATGAGCAGTCATGTTGTGAGTGCATACCAGTTTTGTGATCGTTGGGGCAAAAACAATCTGACATGCGCGCATTCTTCTTGTGAACATCTATTGGATGGAAAGTTGATGTCACATTATGCAAGCAAGACAACGAAGATGTCGGGCCCAAGTAATGCCAGAGGCATGGCCAAGCCACGGCTCGAATTATGCTTGCTCGGAGTTGTGCAGAGCAAGAGGCAAACACGTCCGACAGGTTCTTTCCAGAAGGGTAACCAGGACAGCTTGAAAGCTTCTCTTTTCCTTGTGACACCAGCTATACACCACCACCATTCGGCCAGTGCGCCTCTGCCGCCACCCTCCCCGTCGTCTCCCCTACGCGCGTTCACCCGGCGTCCGCCTGGCCGTCCGCCTGCTCGTCTGCCAGCCCAGCCCGTCCCTTGTCCGCCACGGCCGCCCGCCGCCTGCCCTTCTACGCTGTTCACCCGGCGTCCGCTTGGCCGTCCGCTTGCTCGTCTGCCTGCCCGTCCGCTTGTCCGCCACGGCCGCCAGCCGCCTGCCCTTCCACGCTGGCGTCGACCAACCCGTCAGCCTGCCCCCCCTTTCTTGCTTCCTCCCCCCCACCCTCCACCCGCCTTTCCCGCTGCCACGCGCATCAGAATCCCCCCACCTGCCATGACGTGACGCCCTCCGACCCCCCCGGCTGGATAAAAAAATTGACACTGAGCGCGAGCGCCGTGCCGTGATTGTCGCTTTCTTGCGCGCTTGACCATGCACAGGAATGGAAAACAGGAAAAAATGAGAGCGGACTGAACAGAAAAGAGAAACCACACACAAGCGCGAGAATCTCAACACGCAGTTAGGTCACTGGCGGCTGTAGCACCCACGAGAATCGCAACAAGAACATGAGCTCTTGTTCTTGACGCCACAAAAGACTAACACACTGCATCGGTACAGCTGAGGCGTAGTCAACGAGGACACACGTACCATCCGGCAACACACATGCAACAAAGAAACTCGTCAGGCAACACACATGCAGCATAAAAACTCGAACCAGTAGCCTTTCCGGTACCTCAAACCCCGCCGAACGAGCCTCTACACCGTAAATCTCGATACCCATCAGGCTGTGCAACCCCCCGACCGACGTGCAGCGGCAGCTGAAGTTCTTGGTGTCAGTCAACCGCCTCGCCTCGACCGACAGCGACGAGCTGGACGGCGCAGCTTAGTGTGCCAGTAGGACGGGGAGGCACAAGAACCGACAGGGAAGCAGTCGAGACTGATGACGGGGCAGGCGGCGTCGCTTCCCATCCGGTGCGTGCTGGCCGGGGTCGACTGCAGTGGGCGTCAGCTTGCGCCCGTTTATCATTATCCAGTACACCAAATTGCGCCTTTCGAGCCGTTCGGCAGCTTGCTTCCGCCTTTTAATTGGGAATTTATATGACGCAGTGGTACAACTATCTTTGGATCTCGTAGTTGACCGACCTCGCTGTCTGCTTGACAACCACCTCGACTGCGCGAAACAGCCACCTGCCAGTGTCTCGACGACGCTGCATATGTCCTGTCCGCCTACCCGTCTACCTCACACCCGGCTTTCCGGCCGGCCATAGAGCCTCAGAGCGTTGCGAGTCTCCTTGCCTGTACCCCCCGTACAACCTGCCTCTATAATCCTCGTGCCTCCCCCCCCCTCCGCTCGCGGCACGGCGCTTTGAGCTGCTGGCGGGCGCCAGCGCGCCCTCCCATGACCCCCCGCCCACATCCTTGGAGCGGCCGACGGCGCCGACGCCGACAACGACGGCGAAGACGCGTCGTCTCCCGGGACGGCCGCACGCCGCGGTGGTGGTAGCAGCTTCACGGCTACGCGGGGTACCCGGGTCGAGGGGTGGGGGGGGTCCGCGTTTCGGCTCCGACAGTATTCTGGTGGAGGGGCGCCGGGGAACCGCGCCGCAGCTCAGCAACGGCGGCGTCGGCGGACACCGGCGCATCGGTTGTGGTCGTGCGTGCGGCTCTCGAGGGTGTAGGCCTGCTCGTCGACCAGGAGCGCACCAATGTGTGATGGAGCAGAGAAGGAGGCCATTGGTGTTTTTCCATTTTATTTTTTTGCACAGGTGCGGAGATGACACTGGCCGTTTATTCATGTCCAGCGCCCAGGGTCACAAACAGAAAGAAATGCAAAACACTTGGCCACCGATGCCGTTGCACAAGCGGGAGCGGGCCAGGGCCCCTCCCCACAACATTAACCACCCTCACAGTGGTCACAGAAAATCATAAGGCACCCAGGGCCTCAAGCGTCCAGCTCCAAGTCGCTTTCACCACCTAGTACCACTTCGTCCTCCTCCACGCCCATCACCCCCGTTCTCGTCGTCCCTCGCCTCCTCTACATCCCCCGACGGGGCGACCGCGCCAACTAGTCCGTTTTTGGAAATGAGCATGCGCTGCTCCTCGGCCGTCAACGTCTGCAACTCCTTGTCCAAGTCTTTGCTCTTCGTCAAACGAGGAAGTAGAAGCAACCACTTTCAGGGATCTAGCACCATGGTATGATCAAATTCCATGCCATTAGCCGATGTACACGCGATGGGTGCTCCAGTGATAGTCTTGCGCAAGGAATTCGCCTTCGCTATGGGCACCTTGTCCGGGGATTGGTAGTTGCACTTGCCCAGGACCTGCAGAAACACACGCGTCAGCGTGAACAGGCATAGCGTTCGCTTGGCTACGTGCGCACGCCCCACGTGGGGGTAGGACACACCCGCGATGGTGGTGTACGATGATTCGGTGCCATTGGCCCGCTCTAACGCTTCCGACCCGCCCGTCTCAGCGAGGCCGCTCACGGAGCTGTGGACGGTGGTGAAGAGGCCACCAGACGGGCCACTCGGTGCCGGTGCCGGAAACGGCGCTTGGGAGAAGCTCGAGACGACACCGTCGGCGCTGACAACGTGGCAGGTCTCCACAGCAAATTAGTCTGACCCCTCCGCCTCCGCCGCATCCGGCACGGCCGCTGTCGGGTTGACCATGCGGATTTAAACCTTGGTCGAGACGTTCATCAAGTAGTACGAGATGAATCGATAGAAGCGCGCGCGCGCCGCCGCCCGCCCGTCGTGAAAAATGGTGCGCAATATCGAATGGAAGGCCTCGTCGACCGCGTCCAGCTGCGAGCTCCGCACGACGCCATTGGCGCGCAGCATGTCAGGCACGCGGCTTCTGGCCTATATGGCCGCGTACAGAGACTTCAGCACGTTCAAGCAGAGCAATCGGAATTGGGAGAGCGCAAACTGGTCTCCAACGTCCTTCTTGGAGGCGGGGGGGAAGAAGGGCGTCAGAGCGTCGCCGTCGGCCGCCGCTTTTGCCGTCAGAATCAGGATCCGAATGGCATCAAAAGGCGCCATCGTCTTTTTGACGACCTTGTTCGTGAACACGCGTGCCGCCGAAGCGCGGATGTCCTCCACCGGGCGCTGCGGCCTCGGCACCTCGACGGGCGCCGTGATGGCCTTGATGTGCGCCTCGATGGCCGGGAGCACGCGATCCACCACCTGATTGGCCGTCTTGGCAATGACGTCAGGGTTGACGGCCGCCACCGCCCGGTCCTCCCGCGCAACCGCGCGGGCAAAAAGGAGACACCATCTGCCAAAATCCCTCCACCCAGGCCATTGTTGGCAGCACGGCGAACAGAGAAAAGCGCCAGGTGCATCCCACGTCCGCGGGGGAGCCCCTGCCGCTGACGGGCGACCCGATCGCTGCCCCATTTGCAGTAGGCGTGGAGGCGGTGACGGCGTCGACGTCGGCCGCGTCGGCAACGATGTCGGTGGCGGTGGAGGCACAGTGAGCAGCAGCCGCCGGCGGATCGACGGCGGGCTCCACATCACGTCGCACGGGCGAAATCTCGTAGTTTTCAATGTTGAACGGTGGAATTTCGGCCGCCGCCGCCTGCGTCGCCGTCATCGCCGCATGGCGACCCGTCGGGGCGGTGGTAGCAGACCCGTCGGCAGCCTGTCCAGCCGCGGCGCCCACAGCAGCGGCACTTACGCCAGCGGCGTATGTCACGATGGAACTGGCAGCGGCCTCGGCGGCAGGACGAGCCGCCAGGTTGCTCGTGAGTGCGTCCGTAGCAGCACCCGATTGCGATGCGCAGACGCGAGGCGCGGCGGCTGCCTCGCCAGCGGCATGGTCGATAGCGCGGCGCTTGCGCCCAGCGGCGCCCTTCATCGAGCAACCGACGCTAGTGGCGCCGCCGGCCCATGTAACTGTCGGGCCAGGGAGGGGTGGTGGTGCAGAGCACGCGTATGGTTGGAGGCGGCCACGTCGGCTGCCGTTTCATTGAACGAATTGACGTTCTACTGCGTCTGCCGCTTTTTCTCTGATTCTTTACCGGTCAGCCTTCAGCGGTAGACGACGCAAAGAAAGGCGCCTGCGTAGGGAGGCTGCTGTTGCCGGCCCGGGCGCAGGCGACGACGACTCGTGCGTGGCTCCGCTCGTGGGTAGCACGCGGCGCCCATGCACGCCCCTGCCACCGCGGTGGTTCGCCTATGCGTGTGGGAAGGCGTGGGGCCGGCCGCCCCACCCTCAGCGGGAAAGGCAACCCCGGTGGTGACGGAGAGCCGGGCGGCGGGTCACTCGCCCTGCCTTCGGCGGAAAAGACACGGCCGGTGGCAGCGGAGGGCGGGGAGGCGGGTTGACCGGCCTGCCGCCAGAGGCACAGGCACGGTTGGTGCCGGTCGAGGGCGGGGCGGCTGGTCGACCGGCCTGCCTCCAGCGGTAATGGCACGACTGGTGGCGACAGAGGGCGGGGCGGCGAGTCGATAGGCCTGCCGCCAGGGGCAGAGGCAGGGCCGGTAGCGGCGGAGAGCGGGGCCGCGGGTCAGCCGCCCTGCCTCCAGCGGTAGAGGCACAGCTGGTGGGGGTGGAGAGCGGGGCCGCGGGTCGACCGCTCTGCCCTCATCTGCAGAGGCACGGCCGGTGGCGGCGGAGGGCGAGGCGGCGTGTCGACCGGCCCACCGCCAGCGGCAGAGGCACCGCCAGTGGCGGCGGAGGGCATGGCGTCGGGTCGACCGCCCTGCATGCGGCGGTTAAGGCACAGCCGGTCGGGGAGGAGGGAAGGGCGGCCAGTCTACGGACCTGCCCTCAGCTGCAAGGGCACGGCTGGGGGCGGGGGAGGGCAGAGAGGCGTGTTGACCTCTCCATCTTCAGCGGGAAAGACGGAAGTGCCCTCAGAGGCGAGGGCACAGACGGCGGCACCGCAGTGCATAAGGAGGAGTCGGCTGGTGTGCCTCCATCGGCAAAGGAACGGACGGGCCCTTCGGGAGGAAAGATCTTCCAATCGCGAGGAACGGCAGCAGGCGCGCCACGATCTCGGTCTCATGGCGTCGCAGAGCGCCACGGTGGCAGGGCGCGCACGGCTCTCGTGGCTCCACGGCGCACACCTCCTCTGGATGCGGCGCGTCGCACTGTCGGTTCCGATCCCATTTTCTGGAACAGGATTCATGAGCAGCAACAACACACCGCCTGGTCCGCGCAGCGCTCCCCGTGCCTGCTGTCAAGCGAGTTGCGGCGGCTGACATGGACACAGGCTTCCCTCCTCCCACACACTTGGCTGGCCACGTCCCGAACCGCTCCCTCCTCTCCACCGCTGACAACGGCGCGTTCCTTGTGCGTTGCGGCTTGCTATACCTCGATGCCACGCGCTGGTGCGAGTTCACCCTCTGTCTTTGTATGTTCCGGTTGGCTAGCATGGCCCGAAGCGGGTGAACTGTAAAGCACTATCGTGGACACCTATGCGTTGCCACCTCCTTGCTTTTTTTTGGCTGTGAAAGAGTTCGCAGGACCAGGCCGCCGGTCGTGGGTTGCCCGCACCATTTTTCTATGAAGCAGACGAGACAATGTCGATGGGTGCTGTGAGTGGCGACGGACACGCTTGACATTCCCTGTCTTCTTCCTTCGTTCTGTTGTCGATTTTTGCAGCGCTTCCAGATGCCCGCCGTTCCGTGCCTGCCGCGCCCGACGTGGTTGCCGCCACTTCGCACGTGGCGGCGGCGACACGGCCAGTAACCGCGACGCCCCCCGCCTTCGGTGGCCCGGTAGGGGGCGGCGCTGCGCCGACGGAGACCCCTCCCGCCGCGCCTCTGCCGGCCGACACGGCGGCGTTGGCGGCGGCGCCTCTCTGCGCCGCAACCTTGCGCATCCCCGCCGCTCCTATCCCGACCACCGCCGGCGCCACCCCAACGCCCGTGGCCCATCCGTCATCGGCAGCGCCTGTCACCGCTGTGGCGACCGCAACGCGCTCGCCGCCTGCGGCCTTGACGCTCGTCAAGAAAGTCTTGAGGTACATCAAGGAGATGAGAAGCGGACGGAGGGGATCGAGAGTGTGCGGTCATGGTGCTCCATACACAGCTACATGGACGACGTTGCTTCTCGGCGCTTCGTCGGTGCTGTGACAATGCCCACCGCACGCACCAGCGTAACTGAAGAGCACTGTTTTCGAGTACAACGCATCTTCCTGTCTTTATTTCTCTACGTTTTGTTAGCCTGACGTCCCGTTGCGCCCTATGTATCATATATTTGTCTTTTCAGTTCCGTACAGGACAGCCACTTGTATATGGGGGGGGAAGGCGGAACCCCATTGAGGGAATGTGTAGCCGCCATAACGGTACGTCCTTCTCTGTTTCGCTCTTCGATGGAAACATACATTGTTACCTCTAGCCATTCATGCCTGCGCGTGCTGCTGCTCCACATGACTTATGCAGTTTCCTCCGTGACATCTGGCTGACATTTTTTTGTGCGCTCGAGCCTGCTGTTTCTTTTCTCTCTCTTTTGTTCGACTCTTTCTCCGCTGATGGATTGTCGTGGCTGGTATTCACAAGTGCCTACAATACAATACTTCAAATGCGCCACAGCGACGAGCCCATGTCGGTTGCATTTGACAACTGCTTCTCGGCGCCTTCCTGCGTTTCTCAGCTGCTGCTCGCAAGAAAGACGGTTTCAGGGTCACCCGCGTCTCCCCGTGGCTCCGAATTGCCGATACCCAGGGCAGCAGAACCGACGGGGGTCATTTTTCAGCGGCCGTGTCCATCGGCTACCTTGGCGAAGCGCGCATGCTGGCGTTCTCGTTCGGGAGTGGAGATGGTCGAACGACCCCACGGGGCTGTCGATGTGGGTGGGGACGCCGATCGACGCCGCATTTTCGGCTCGTTTTGGTCACATCCAGTCGGCGCGTGTCTAGCAACCTCTCGGTGGTTGGCGTCTTTCTGTGTTGAGCGACGGTGGTCCTGAAGTCTTGCCGTTCCGAACGCATCGTTCGGCGGCTCCTCGTAGTGCTGGCGACGACGACATCGACTGGCCGCATTTTCGGCGGCTGTTTGATCATGTCCGTCAGGCGCCCGGGCGCGACGGTGGATGAGCTGTGGTGGCGGAGGCTGCAGACGCTTGAAGTGGTTTGGCGTCTGCGGCACATCCAACCGCTGTCGTTGCACCTTTCGCCGATGTGCCGCCCAGACCACGTGTCACGGGGGTCGGCCACGTGGACGGGCTTGGCGACCTGCTCGTACGAGGAGGTCTACGAGATCTCCGTCGTCGCGGCGGGGTGCGGGGCGTTGGTAGTAACGCAAGAGAGCGCGCTGAAGGGAGGAGAAGCGGGGCCTACGCAAGAGCTCCCTGCGAGTCGGACTACATCCGAGACGTTGAGCAGGCGTTGGCTGTAATGGACGGGAGCATCTCATCGTCAGACGACGACATGAGCTCCACGAGAAGCACCCACTCGGCGTCGTCCTCGACCTCCGACTCCGCCCCCAGCTCCCCCCTTCCCGTCACTCAATCACATCCCACCACACCGCCCGCTGACGCCCGCATGGAGGGCATCGGTGCCGCCGGCTCGGACGACGAGCAGTTACCGCCACGTGTCCCTGTGTCCGGCACCAGAGAGCTATTCGCCTTCGTCCTCTTCCGTAGACAGGCGACGGTCGCTGAGGGCGCTGAAAATTTTGTGTGCCGTTCATCAACACCAAACTCGCTCGGGCTGCCTGCTCGGCGTGGCATGCCACGCCTCTGCCGTCTCTGTCTACGATTCGGACGAAGACTGCTGCCCGCGTGTGGGCGGCATGGGCACTGAATATCGGGCGAGTGCAGGTACGGTCGTCACCTGCTACCGACCCAGTCCCTGTCGACATCTTTTCGCCAAGCGACCGCGTGAAGCAGGACTTCACGTTTCGCGACACGTTTGACCTCTTCTTCATAGCCGGCATGCGGAGTGCGGAGGAGCGCCGGTGGCACCCCGAGTGTTGTGACTCTCGGTTCTGTCGGGACAGAGCCGACGTGCTCAACGCTGGGCCTCTCGTGCGGGCGTTCACAGTCGACGGCTTGCGGCTTCCGAACGGTGACGTGGTGGACATCAGCGTGGAGGGCGGTGCGGCTCCGCGGCGATTGACCATCGGCTCCGGTTCCGTTGCGGGTCGTGCAGCGGGAATGCGGGCGGAAGACTCGGTGCACGCGGACGACTTCAACTTCCCGTGATCTGAAGGTGGCGTGGTGGTTGGCATCCTCAGCGCCCGACATTGGCTCTCTGCCCGGCACGGCCCCATATCCTGGCATGGAAATGGGAAGCCGGCTGCGAAGGTAACTGGAGTGGCGCGTGTCACTAGGGCCAATGCCTTGAAGGCTGACATTGGCTCTGAACTTTGTCACCTGCCTGGCCGGCTGTACACGGGAGCGGACGGGCTGCCCACCTTCTCTTTGTTTTCGGGTATTATTTTTGGATGTCTTTGTTTGTCCAGCGGGTCGATCGGCTTCTGCGGGTGGGGTTTATATGTTGTTTTTATCTTAACGCTTTCGACACCACACGAGCCGACACGCTATGCGCCCCATCTTCCTTTCTGCCTCAGGTGTCAACTGGGGCGTCGTGCTGGACGCGACAGCGGATGACCTGGTCAAGGGTGCTAACGTCGGCTGGCTGGTGAAAGACTGTGATGGCCGCAACATGCGCGTGTTTTTCGGACGTGGCGCTCCTCATTGGGGACTACAAACTGGTGTCCAAGACGGGAAATCAAGGGTCAAGGGTACTCTCCCGTCCTTGGTTTGGGACGGGGAGGCTCATCTCGCTGTCGGAACCGGCGGCGTGAGTTGTCGCCGCCTCCGGGAGTCGAGCCGTCTGGTGCCGTGGGTCGGGCCGCCTCGCGCCGTGCCCCGCCACCCGGGGTAGGGGCGTCCACGGCCCCGAAGACCCGAACGGGGGCGTCTCGCGGTGGGTAACCCAGAGCCCCCCCCGAGACCCTGGGGAGTGCGGCCGCACGAGCTTGCCGCCGGAGCCGGGCCTCCTCCGAGAGCACTTCTCGCTCCTTGGTCCGCTCCTTGAGCCGCTCAAGTCGTAGCCAGCGGTGTTCGTCGCCCTTGGTCTGGGCGACGCGGGCTAACACCGCCATAGTCATGCCGGGGGTGTTCCGTTCCCGAACAGTGGCGCGCGCGGTGCGGTGGACACATTCCACGCAGCGCCTCTTGAGCGCGCCCTCTCCGTACATGAACCCGCACTCGGTGTTGAGGCGGCGGAGCCGTTCGGCGAAGGACAACTCGTCCTCGTCGTCCTGTTGGACCGCGACGTTCAGGGCCTCGACGAGGGTTGCCACTGAGGCCTCGTCGACGTGCCGTCGGAGCATCCAGTTGATGAGCTCCAAGTAGGAAGTGACCTCGACGGGGTTATGCGCCCGGCGAGTCGGCATAACCATCATTGCCTCCGACTTGAGAGGTTCCTTCGTAAAGTCTTGAAGGATGTAGAAGGCTTCGCCTTCGGAGATGTCGTTGTCGTCGCAGGCCTTCGCAAACTTGCGCAAGAACTGGAAGACCTTGGCGGGGGGAGAACCGTCCCACTCGTCGTGCACCCCGAAGGACTGAGCCACATCCTTCTTGCTCCGACCCAGAGTACGTGCCTGGCGCCACGTGTAGACAACCGACTAGTTGTCCAGCGCGTAGGTCTCGCAATCGAACATGATCCGGTAGTATGGGTGGTTCACCACGGTCTTGGGCGGCCCCACCCGAGTAGGTGGCGTCGAGGCTGCCTGAGTCGGCCACCCCTCCGCCTCCGTACCGGTTGCGAGGGAGAGTTGCGTCGGGAACCCCGGGTCAATACCCCGGGGTAACTCTGGCGCCGCCCCCCCGCCTTGCTCACCTCCCACCGATTCAGGAGTCGGTAGGGATCTCGGGTCAACACCCCGAGTACCCTCCCTCACTGTCGACGGCGTGGGGGTAGCGCGGACTGCACCTAGTAGGGCCGCAACGGCCGACTCGTCCCCCGAGCGGGAGACGTCCGTGGTTGACTACGACGACTAGTCGTCGCGTCGGTGCCGAAGGGAAGAGCGCCGGGCTCTGCCCCGGCGCTCAGCGGGTCTGGGCGTAGAGCCCCGCAACATCGAAACTAGCGATCGGGTAAATTCAGACCGAACGACCTCGGCCACGGCGTCTCTCCACTCGAGACCCTGGCCATCCCTGGCACCCCGTGAGCCCGGGGGAGCACGACTAGAGCTCCCACCCGCAGGCTCTCGTGCCGAGTCTGGCATCGCCCCCCCCTCCCAAGCACCGAGAGGGGAGCTCCCACCGCGCCCGAGTGCCGGGGGACCGATACCGTGGGTCCCGGCGCTGTGCTCGCGTGCCGGGGCACCCTTGGCACTCCGTGAACCTGGGGGCGCACGACTCGAGCTCCCACCAGCAGGTTCCCGTGCTGGTGGTGGCACAGACCCACCGCCCCACGTGGTTACGTCGGGCGGCAGTCCTCCGCCGAGATGAGTGCCAGCTCCCGGCGGGGCCACCTCGGGGGGACTACTACCCGAGAGGGCGCCCGCCGGGGGGGCGAGTCACAGCCGGATCAAGGCCCGGGGGCAAGGGCTGGAACAAAGTCCGCTGCCCGCAGGCACCAGCATCCGACGTACCTGCACTGGTGTGGCGATCGGTCACCGACGATCCGCCTCCGGGGAGGGAAGACCCATCCCCCCCGACACCAGGCACGTCGAAACCAGGGGGGTCTACATGCCCCCCCCCATCGGCCATCGACCCGGCCGGACTCAGCCAAACCTGGCGTTGCGGGGCGCCGCCCGCAGCGCTAGGCACCAAGGGGAGGAGGACCAACTAGGTTCCCCCCGAGGCGGGTTGGCGCACCGCCACGACCCCGAGGAAGGCTGAGTCGCCTTCCTCCTCTGCTGCTCCACCAAATGTGAGAACACGCCCAGCCAACCCCACCCAGTCGGGGGGAAGGCGAGCCAGGCCGTGTCTCCGTGTAGTCCTGTCGGGGAATACACGCCCCGGAAGAAAACCCCGAATAGCACACACGCACGGCGTCGACCAGGGGAAGACGCCCCGAGCGACAAACACGAGTTGTGTGACCGGAAGTTTACTTGCCCGCGCCGACGGCCTCGAGGCAACACTCACGCCTCGCCCTCTTATCCCGTCCGTTCCCCTCAGACCCTCCGAAAACCCCCCCTCAGACACCCTCAAAGGACCCTCAGAAAACCTTCCCCTCAGGGCACATGGGGCCAGTCTCAGCGGAGGACGGCCACAGCTTCGGACACTGCCTTAAGTAGAGGCGGGGGAAGGGTGCTATGTGACACCCTGGCGGCGCCTTGGTGTCAGGGGCGCGGTGCAATACTGGTCAATAGTCCAAGTCGGGTTTACACAAAATTAGGCCCTTAACTGGGGGCCTGCCCGGGGATTTACTAGTCCAAGGGAAATCTCGATATCGTGGTTGTGGTTGGTGAGTCACGGGGCGATCACAAGTGGATCGCCACCGGAATGATTCCAAACATGCGTCAGAAGGACATCTTTCCCTTGCGAGAGCCAGTGGCCGTTTCGGACTGACTGGATCCGATCACCCATGACGCAAATCCACGTTTCCCCTCTTGACTGGGACGAAACTGGTTCCCCGAGTGAGGTGGCGAGGTGTCCGGCCGTCACAATAGACACGGAAGCATGGCAGACCATCGTTCCGCGCTAATGGTGTGTGGTTGCAGGTAAGCGTTCCATCAGTCTTCGGGTGTGTTGAAAAAAACTAGGCACTGCTCAGGTAGCCCCCTGCATGCCCACTTTGTGCGTGGCGACCCAAAACGTCTGTCATCGCCTCATATAGACACGGACGCATGGCAGACCATAGTTCCGCGCGCATGGTGTATGGTTGCACG
>Ga0114953_1002516_pt1 | contig 12751 bp, 13 predicted proteins | sample SidtaG_FD_87298 | JGI IMG/M metagenome (GOLD analysis project Ga0114953, IMG submission 87298) | Marine algal microbial communities from Sidmouth, United Kingdom - Sidmouth_Male2 metaG | ecosystem: Host-associated > Algae > Red algae > Unclassified | place: Sidmouth, United Kingdom | collected...
CGTCAAAGGTTACGTCGCGAAAACCGGGGTCTTCGACCTTGGGCGAGATAGAAAGGGTTTTATTCATGGGGCCGACTGAACCCAAAACCGCACGGGGTTTTTCCGGGGTCTTTTTGGTCCAAGCGTCGGCAGCTTCCCGAGCCACTTTCGCAGCAGCGAGCGCGATTTCCGGCGCGAGGTCAGACATGCCGTAATCATCTTGGCTGATGGAGGTCGCGTTGAAAGAATTGGTTTCGATAAAGTCTGCGCCCGCCGCGAGAAACGCATCATGGACAGAGCGCACGGCATCGGGTTTCGTTATCACGAGGAGGTCATTATTCCCCTTTAACGGGCTCGGCCAATCGGCGAATCGTGTTCCGCGGAAATCCTCTTCTTCGAGCTGTTTCTTTTGCAACATTGTACCCATTGCCCCGTCGAGCATGAGGATGCGGTTGGCGCTGGCGGTCGTAATATCGTCCCACAAGGACATGGCAGTCTCCTATTTGTGGGGCGCTCTAACAGAGAGAACCGGAAAGGTATATAAAGAAAATCTTATATGATTGAATTTCAGCACTTGCGCTCATGGAAGTCCCACGTCACAGCGCCGCCGTCGGTCACCTGCTCTCTCTTTTTTGGGCGAGAGGCGAACATGGGAATGGAGTGCCACCCTGCATGGAAATGCAAAGTAAAGTCTCCAACGGCTCTCGCCGCTGTAAGGCCTTAGGGTCGCAATAAATGTCACTGAAGAAATTCGGGAAGGCGTTGCGATCTGATCGAAGGCTAAGTCAGAAGACCTGCCGACAAAGTCGCCAGCGCGGGCGGGACGCACCGATGCGCAATGGGAAAGCTCTCAATGACGACACAACAAACGTAAGCCCGACTCTCTTAGAGCGGGATATTTTGGAGTGTGACCTGAAGAGACTATTATTAGGCGTAGCGATTGCTGCGATAGCGGGACCGGCTTGGGGGCAGGTTCAGGCAGATTATATTGAAGACGCGATGAAACATTGTTCCATTCACAGAAAACGAGGATACGGTCGTTTTCTGTGAATGGAACAATGTTGATGTTCTCACGGATCGCGTAGGCAATCTAAATGTGAGCGTCGATGTCTTCCGTTCGGAATTGAAAGACGAGATCACGACACTGTTCAATCCCAATTTCACAACGACCGTCGTCAATCTCAACACAGACAGCACTCGCAAAGGTATCGAATTGGCAGCGAATTGGTCCGTTGATAGTTTCGCAGTTTCCGGGTCAGCAAGTTTTCTAAATTCGGAGCAAAACGATCTCGAAGAAATTCGTCGTCCCAAGGTCCTTGCGAGTGGGACAGCGACTTGGAAACCAATTCAAGATGTGGCCTTGACGGTGAACGTCGATCATAGTGGATCGCAACTCGATACTGATTTCGCGACATTCCAAAATGTGAAATTGGACAGCTTCACACTGGTTGGTGCCAATGCGCGTTTTACTGTGTCTGATGAGGCCGCGTTGACGCTACGCGGCGCCAATCTTCTGGATGAAAAATATCAAGAACTCGTCGGATATACCTCGCCGGGCCACGTGGTATTTGCGGGATTGGAGCTCGATTTCTAAGGCGTGCGCACAATGGTGGCGTCAACGGTATCAATGACGTCTTCGCCTTTAAAGGCGTGATAGCGCTGAACGGAAAAGCCTTGTTCCCGGAGTTCAGAGAGCAAGCTTTCCTCGCCCAATAAATGCGCCGTTCCCACGGCAACAAAACCTGTCCCGCTGTCCTCCATAAAGCGTGACAATTTCTTGGCCCAAGCTTTGTTGCGATCCCGCAAGAGACGATTGAAAACGAGCGGCGAACGGGCTCTCATTGGGCGTGTTATTTGCTCAGTCAGGTAGTCAGTCCCGCCAACAGACCACTGTTCTGCAATCTCGGTTGCGTCCTCGCCCAGCGAACTAAACCTCTCCAAAGTTTCCGTCAAAATATCGAGTTGGAGTTCTTCCGGTAAATTTGCTGAAGCTCGAATTTGGGCTTCCAGACTCTCCAAATAAACGACATTTTTGCCCTCTCTCACGGCACGTGATTTCAAGGCTTCATCTGCGGAAAGATCAGCAGATAGGCCGACATTTTGGGCGGCGGCAAACATCAGATACTCAGAGGCCAGCCAAGGCTGCATACCGTCCAAGGCGGCAATCGTAAGATTGCCATTATTGGCGGCGGCTTCCATCAGGTTGCGCTGATAATTATCCAATCGGTCGGTCAAACGCAGGCCATCATTTCGCAGGCCCAAACGCGTGGTTAAAACAGTTGCATCAATTTGCCCCGACGCCCCCGTGTCGATCTCGAAAAATATTGTACCGGCTTCGTCAAAGGCTTGGCGCATATCCTCACGCTGCCAGATCAAATCGTCCGGAAGCAAATGGACGGTTCCAAATAGATAGAGCGTCGAGTCAATGTCTTTGGCCACCCAAATGGCGGGGCCGTCATTGCGGGACCGTGCGTCTTGAACGCGATCAGACACGGAGTCATTAGCGGTGCGCGACCCGTCGGCTGGAGAACACCCGGCAAACACTGACATTGCGACAAAGGCGGAAAAAACGCGTTTCATGAATACCATGTGCGCGTTTCGGTCAGCCGTTTCAACCGCTGGACAGCGCGTCATTGCAGCGCTAAGGGAGCGCTCCCAAAGCACCCGTAGCTCAGCTGGATAGAGCGCTGCCCTCCGAAGGCAGAGGTCACAGGTTCGAATCCTGTCGGGTGCGCCAAAAACCTCAGGATTATAAGAGTATCAATGCTCTGGAAGCACTGCAATTTTTCCTTCGCTTTTCTCGCAGTACCTTGGCTTTCCCAACGTTGCGTAGATACAATGGCACAACAAACTAAAACCGTTATCCGCCACACGCTTGCGGATATCAAAGACCTAATCTCCATGGAATGAGCAGACGTCGAAGCCGCTGATACGTCCTGACCAGCCGGACCTAACTATCCTATTGCACCAAAGTTTGCCTCTCTCGCGTAACAGTAAGAGCACATTCGCTATACTGTAAATATGAGAGAAATTATGCGGTCTTCAATAACGTTTTTAAGTACAATCTCGGTCGGAGCGCTTGGCATCGCCATGCTCGCATCCACACCTGCCTTTGCGGACGCAACGGCGGAGTGTAATGAGGACGCGGTAGAGTCCACGGCTCTCGAATGTGGTGTCGACTCAGACGCGACAGGCGTCGACGCAACCGCGGTTGGTACGGATTCAACCGCAAACGGAAATTCAACAACAGCCGTCGGCGGCGAGAGTAGTGCGGACGGATTAGCGGCGACAGCCATTGGCTGGCGGGCATCCGCAACGGCGGAACGCGCGCAAGCCTTTGGACATTTGGCGACGGCATCAGGAATTCGGTCCACTGCGGTCGGTGAAGCCGCAACAGCAAATGGCGAGCAATCCATCGCGATCGGTAATGTGGCGTCCGCAACAGGCATTGACGCTACAGCGATAGGTACAGAGTCCATTGCGAATGGAAACTCTACAACAGCGGTCGGCGGTGAAGCTGTCGCAGATGGTTTGGCGGCGACATCTTTTGGTTGGCGATCAAACGCAACTGGGGAACGTGCTCACGCACTGGGTCATTTGGCCTCTGCACAAGGTGACTTCACGCTCGCAGTTGGCGAAGCTGCCAGTGCAAACGGTGTTGAAGCTACTGCCGTCGGTAATGCGTCCAGCGCCACAGGCGTTGATGCAACATCATTCGGTACAGCCTCTTTGGCAAATGGTAACTCAACGACCGCAGTTGGCGGCGAAGCTGTGGCAGACGGACTGGCAGCGACATCATTCGGGTGGCGGTCCTCAGCAACGGCAGAACGCGCACATGCCATTGGGCATCTCGCAAGTGCCACAGGCGTTCGCTCTCTTGCAGTTGGCGAAGCCGCATCTGCGGGGGGCACAAACGATACCGTGGCAATAGGCAACCTAGCTGTTGCCGGACAGAACTCCGCAACAGCTGTTGGCGGTCAAGCCAATGCGGCGGGCCTCGGTTCTACATCTATCGGTTGGCGCTCGGCCGCAACCGGCGAGCGCGCTCAAGCTTTCGGTCATTTGGCTCAAGCCACAGGCACGCGTTCTTTGGCAGTCGGTGAAGCCGCTCTCGCCACAGCTGATACGGCTACAGCCGTTGGTAACCAAGCCAGTGCAGGCTTTATCAACTCCACCGCCATCGGTAACGGCGCCACGACAACACGCACTAACCAGGTTGCGGTGGGTACCGCGGTCAACACTTATACCCTCGCAGGTGTAACGTCGGCCACAAGCACGGCAGCCCAAACCGGGGATATTGGATTGCTGACAACCGATATGGACGGAAATATTGCGGCAGACTTTACGCTGCAAAATGGACAGGCGGCGAATGCGGTGGCTATCCAAAATAATTCGTCCGGAATCATGATGAATAGCGGAAATATCTCGTCAAACTCGCAAAGCATTTCGGTGAACCAAGCCGCGATTGCATCGGCTAGTGCAGCTATCGCGCTGAACTCCGCCGGGATTAACAGCAACTCTGCTCGGATCAGCGAGAACATTGATGATATCTTGGATAACCGCGCCGGCATCGCTGCGGCGCTGGCCCTTGACAATGCTTATGTTCCGCTCGGACAGAGATTCGCTGTCTCTGGCGGCGTTGGCTATTATGATGACGAAGCAGCTTTCGCAGGGAGCGTCGCGGTCCGGTTCAATGAAACCTTCCAAGTCAGCGGCGCCCTGACATCCGGTATTGATAATGGCAGCACAGGCGCTCGCGCCGGTATCCAAGCCAGCTGGTAGTTATCAACCTTTAAAGACACGGTTTTCGTAACTCTCTCCGAAAACCGCGAAAGGCCTCAGGCAAGTTCCCTTGCCTGAGGCTTTTTTTGGTCTCATGATGATATAAATTTCCCGATAGCCCTACCGATTTGGAGTTTAGAAATATGCTGAAAGAAAAACACGCAAGACGATGGGCAGTGGTTTTTGTTGGATTGTCATTTGGACTGACACCCCAGCTTAGTCTGGCGCAAACATCGTCCCAGATCTCGCCACAGACGCAACGCTCTGTCTATCGACAAGCTGTGCCGGATGAAAACGTATTGGCCCGTCTGGTTTGGTCGACCATGATTGCATTGGACAACGCTAACCGTACCAATAATTACACTGTACTCAACAGCCTTGGCTCACCGGAGTTTCAACGGCGAAACACGCCGCAACGGCTGTCGGACATATTTTCTGATCTTCGCCGGAACCGCGTAGATATTGGACGGACGATCCTCTCCACGCCAAGCTATTATCGTCCACCAGAAATTCTGACCGATGGAAGTCTGCGGCTACGAGGTGGTTTTGACTACCGTCCAAAATCCATACGCTTTGATCTTGTCTACGCCAATATTGGCGGCGGATGGCGGATCACGGCCATCTCAGTCGTCGAGATGGATGCAGGCGCGCCGAAGTAAAGGGCTTCGCCACTGGAAATAAGAGGCATATTAAACAAGGCCCAATAAAAAAGCCGCCTGATGCATTTTATTGCACCGGGCGGCTTCACTAATTTTGGGAGGGGGTGCCCAATTAAGGATCCGGAATCGGTATTGGTTCTGCGGTTTTGTCCAGAGGGATAATATCCCCAGCCATAGGATCGACCGGTTCATCATTCGGACCTTGGTTAAAGGCCGCGGCAAAACCTGCACCAGCTTGGCCTTGTGGCGTCCCGTCGCCTGTTGGCGGCGGCGGATCAACAGGTGGTTGCCCCCCGGCCGGCGGAATCGTCACCACACCTGTTTCTGGCGGCGTGAAATTATTGTCTCCAGAAAAACCACAAGCAGACAAACTAAGTGCCGTCGCAGCTGTGAGCAAAGATGCTTTTATCGAAATATATTTTCTCATCAATGCCTCCTACTGGCTACCGGTATTATTCGGTGAACCTCTGAGCGGCGTGTTGAGATATGGGAACGCATTCTGCAGCTCCGAAGCACTGATAGGCGCGCCGTCCGTAAACGGCTGATTGCCAACCGGAGCATCTGCCGGCGTACAGAAACCGAGATTTGTCGGCGTCCCGTTCACTGGTATATCATGGCATAAAGCGCCCATCACCACGCGAAGCGCGATGTCGACAACATCATCGCCCGGACGGCGTCCGTTCGGGAAACCGGCGAGGTCATCACCCGCAACACCAAGTGTGGCTTGCTGATCCCTCGGTGTCACTGGAATGGCCGTGTTCAGACGCATCATTTCAGAGCCAGTAACAGTGGCCTGTTGGTTGACGCCTGCAATGCCGGTCAGGAATGCGGCGACTAAATCGGTCCGCGGGAAGTTTGACGGGGCGATGTTATCTTCCGCGCCGAGGGCGTCCCGGAACAAAATATCGATGAGAGCCGGAAGCGTTGGATTTGTAACAAACGCCGCTGCCTGAGCATCATCTTTTGGCTCAGAGTGATTGAAGAGATCTTTAAACGGAAGGCCGATGACAACTTCATTGACCAGTGGCGCGGAGAGACGGGACACTTGGACATAAGCCCCTCCATGTAGCTCTGTTTGCTCATATGTGGGCGTTGGGTCCAGCAACGACGCTTGTGGTAAGCTGGCAGTGGTCCACGCACCGATAACGCCGTTTCCGTTGCCTGTGACGCATTCAATTGGAACTTCCAAGGCGATCGAAGTAACGTTCGCTTTGCCAACCAGATCATCATTCGCCCGATCCTGCGGGATTGCGCCCTCAAGCGGCACCAGATTCACAAGGTCAAAAATTTCGCCAAGATTGACGGCAAACGCTTCGGCCCGCTGACCGACGAAAACTTTGCCCGGGGTTGGGCAGCCCGGCAAGGTCACGTCGTAAATGTACTGATCTGCATAAGCTGCGTAGTCAGGAATTGTTTTATTGCCGACATTGTCAATCGGTTTGGTGAATGTTTGGCCCACCTGATCCCATGTGCCGGAGCGGCGATCGCCCGTCGCCACACTGAGTTTGTAGGTTTCGGTTTCACCCAAGGCACCGCTGTCGCCTACGCTGAGGGCTCCGGCGGCGCGCAAAGGAATAGGAAGGGTCACGCCGTCAATGTCTAGAGTGACACCGGTCCCGTTCACCAGATTATTGTCAAATTGAAAAGAGTAGGTGATGTCCTCAATCGCGTCGCCGTCACTATCGATATGGATTTGATAAAGAGCATCAGGATCCATCGTGAAGTAGTTTGGACCGCCATAGGGCGCCTGCAGAGGTTGGTAGTTCGCGATAAATGTCACAAATCCTTCGCGGCCGGGTTCATAGCTTCGGAACATGTAAAAGTCCGTGCCATCAACCTTCGGCGTTTCCGTGATTCCGGGGGCTTCTCTATGGCTGGACGCCCATGACGGTACAGTTATGGCAGTAGCAGCCAGAGCAGCGCCTGTGATCAGGAGCGATTTTGCAAGTAACCCCGGTGCTAAGAATGAGTGTTTTTGAGGCATAGTATGATCCTATTGTTACGCATGGGTGCGAAAATGAAAAAGCTTGGCGCTTAAAAAATGTTTTACTCAGTTGCTGGTCAGTTACGCCGCCAGTTTTGATTTTGGTGCAGAAGAGAATAAAAATAATCCAAATTGGGGGTTGGCACCTTCAAAATTCTCTGCGCATAGTGACGCTGGAATTAGGGGAATTAGACTTGATGCGAGATCACGATGAGCTGAACAAAAGGCTAGCTGAGAGCCTGGCCGCAACGGCGGCAGGCGACAAAACTGCCTTCAAAACTGTGTATGCTCTGACAGCTCCCAAATTAAATTCTATTATAAAGGGCATGATCAAAGACGAAGCCCTGACCCACGACATCCTCCAACAGGCTTATGTATCAATATGGAAGAGCGCCGGAAAATTTGACGCAGAGAAAGGCAAGGCCTTCACATGGATCCTGGTCATCACTCGCCGAAAAGCGCTCGACATGATCCGATCCCGCAGAAAACTCTCGATTTCAGAGGAGCTTTCCGAAGGCATAGCCGACGAAAACATGCAATCGGATCTGGGAGCAAAGTCGTTATTGCTGCGCCGCGTTTTTGAGCCACATCTTGCTACACTTTCGAAGAATTCGCGAGAGGCCGTTATCCTCAGCACGATCTATGGCATGACTTCACGCGAAATCGGAGAGCGCTTTGGTGTTCCCACCCATACGGCTAAGAGTTGGGTCCGGCGCGGACTTCAAAAGCTAAAGTCGGAAATCGACATAGACGACCTACAGACAATTTTATAGCCAGCCCCATCAAGGCATAAAACACGGCCTCCGGACGGTTTTATGTGTATTGTCTACAAACTGGAAACCGCGCCTGTGTACAAGACTGGACCTTCCGGACCCGCAGACTGCGACCCACCTTTTTCTTCCAGACTGACGGCTAAAGTATCTGTACCTACGTTGAGGGCGAGAGGGGCGAGTAGCTCAATACGATCAACTTCATCAACCTTATTCAATACGCCCAAAGATACCGGCGCGGATTCGCCCTCACGGATCAGCCAAAGCTGCAAATCCGCGTCGTCAGGAACCGTAATATTTGACAATCGGGCCACAACTTTCCCTGTCTTTGGATTATACACAATCGCCATAAGTTCAGGCTGACTCGCATCAGATAACAAAGCCATTAAGGTTTCCGTGTCACTCTGCGGCAAGACACCCGATGTGTTTGACGGAATGAAGTGAGACCCGACGGCGAGGAAAGCAACAATCGAAGACGTGATCGCCAAGGCGCGCCATTTTCCTGGCGAATTGTCATTCGCGCCGGCAAGATTTCCATCATTTGCCGGAAAGGGCTTCGTCTCGGGACTTGCGGTCTTGGGCGTCGGAATAGAGGCATCTTCGCCTTCAACGCGGGCAATCTCGCCCATAATGTCTTCGAGTAAACCTTCAGGGGGCGTTTGGTCGGGCACGTCCGCCTTGAGGGGTGCCAGCCAGGTTTCTACATCATCAACAATTTCTTTGAAACCGGGATCATTTGCATAGCGTTCCCGATAGTCAGACACTTCTGCCGGTGTCGCCTGTCCGGTTAGATAGGCAATCGCTAAGGCTTCGTATTTCGAGTATATTTCACTCATGACGCGTCTCCACGGAGACGTTCAACAGTATTGACGAGGCTCGCTTTGATCTGTTCCATGTCAAGCTTTTCATGGTCAGATATGTCTGAGACCGACGCGCCTTTCAAATATGCCAACTTCAAAATTCTCAAATCTTGTTCAGAAACGCCCAGTGCTTTCGCCTTAGTCAGGTCCACCTCAGGCGGCATTGACAGATCGGTGTTGGATTTCGAGCTCGCTGTCTCGTTAAATTTGAAGTCCATGGCGGATCTATGGGCCAAGCGTCTCAGATAATTCAGCGGATCGCCTTTGTGACGTGACTGTAAAACAAGGCGTTGAGTCCATATTCTGGCATAGACAGATTTTAAAATCCGCTGCGCATCAGATTTGTCCGAAACAATGTTCGTGATAATCCCAAACAGATGTGGAGAGGTGAGCGCGTATATTTCAGGCATAGCACCGGCTCCTTCTGTTTCGAGACGTTCAAATAAAATGTTCAAATCTTCTTTCACATACCAGTCCTGAACAAATCATGCTGAAATAGCATTTTCTCAACTCTCTTGCGTCAGTGACGTCGGGGTTTCAACATTAGAGTTACGTTCTCAATCCTTATATTGGTGCGATAGAACAAAATGCCGCACTGCATTCTTTTGATAGGGCCCGCACCAAATTCGTTTCTCAAATCGTATTTTAATTATGAAAACTCAGATATCCAAACCCGTCAAATCCCTTTTTCTTCTAGGGGCCGCTTTGGCGCTCCCAGCCGCCGGTTGGGCGCATGATTTCTGGCTCGCGCCGGAGGTCTATGCAGTCAACTCACCTGAAATTGTGAATGTCTCCGTCATGATAGGCCATCCCGAAGACAGATTGTCTTGGCCTGTCGCCCCTCACCGAATTGTGGGGCTGCGAACAATCGGACCCAATGGCATTCGCGATCAGCAGGCCGCGATGTTCGATTATGACACTTCAAAGAGCCTGCCCATCAGGCTCGAAGAGCCGGGATTGCACATCCTGACGATTGAAACGACGAGCGCCATTAGTGTTCTCGACGCGAAGAAATTCAATGACTATGTCGAAGAAGAAGGCCTAACGCCGATTAAAATAGATCGCGTTATAAATGACACAACGGATAAACCGGGACGCGAGACGTATTCGCGACGGGGAAAATCTTTGATACAAGTCGGAGACGTCAGTGATACAGATCCCGACTATTTAACCCGCCCGCTAGGTCTCACATTGGAAATTGTACCTTTGCAAAATCCAGCGCGGCTGGAAGAAGGTGAAACGTTTTCGTGTCACGTCTATTACCGCGGGGTTCCGATTACGGGTGCCACGATTGGCTTAATTGATTTAGACTCGGATGACGGCATTCTCGCCATCGAGAAAACCAAGGCGAACGGGCTCGTTGAATTTGATCGGCCGAAAGCGGGAAGCTGGATGTTGCATGCGGTTTGGTCCGATACTTTAGCAGACACTCGCACCGCAGATTACGATACAATTTTTTCAAGCCTGAGCTTTGAAGTAAACTGACGTGTTGAACGAGAACCAAAAAAAATAAAGGCCGGAGCAGGGAACGCTCCGGCCTTTGATGTGTGAAGCCTCTGCCTGGGAGGGGAAGAGAGCCTCACATTTGACAACGTGGGCTTAAAATACGGGGTGAGTCAGTTTTAAGCGACAAGCCTGCCGCCGGGTGCGGCGGTAGAGGTCTTGCGTTTGTCAAATTCGAATGTTTGTTGCCGGGCGGCTGGCACCTTGCGTCGGCGGGACGGTAAAAAGATGATTTTGTCATCGGATAACTCAACGACCGTTGCGCCCTCACGAATAGCGGCGATAATGTCTACATCGGACACGAAAGGTCCAAGCTGATGCAGAAGATCGAGCTGCGCCTTCTTATTTTCAATCGTCGCGAAAGCAGCGGCCTGCTCCAAAGAAATAGCCCGGTTGTTGAAATGCTGCAGCATCTCAGGATGCAATCCCGGCAAGCTCAAACAATCTTCTACAACGGATAGATCGCACTCATATCGTTGGGCGATGGAAACCGGCGATGTCGCGTTCTGAGCATCAAGAATTATCTTATGCGCCAGTTCCGGACCGGTTAAAAGCAGCGGACGACGTCTTTCGACAGGTTTCAGACTCATCACTTCTTGAACAATACAAGGAACTTTTACGATAGCTTTCGAAAGACGCTTCAATTTTGTTAAGCGGCGAATGATACCTAGGCGTTTTTTCCCATCAACGACGATAAATTTACTACCGTGTTGTCTAACGATCAATGGATTGAGCAGTCCGTCTTTAATGATGCTGTTTGTTAGCCATACGTCACCAGCTTTGCGTTGCGCTTTACTCATGAAGGAAACAACGTCGCCTCCATCTAAGAGCAGCTTTATCGGTATCAATTTCGGCGCCATTATGTCGTCCTTTGTTCCACGCGGCGAAAGGGTTAACCCGCCACAGATACCTTATGGTTGTGCGTTCCTGAACGATTTCCGAGTGATTTTTTTTATCACCAAGATAATACACAACCCGAGTTGCTTAATTGAAATATTTTGACTTTCTATAATTCATATAAATCAATGACTTATGAGACAAGAACGCGATTTATAAATCGTTAAAATCCATTAACCTTTTTATAGTTGATGAACCGTAAAAATACTTAGTTAATTGAATGTTCAAGGAGTAAGCGCCTGATAACCTTATGTTAATCAAATTTGGTCTATTTATTGGCGTGAGCGGGCGCGCGCTTGGCTTTGTGATGTCTCTATCATCAACAGAGAGCATTTTTTGAAAGCGGATATAATGTTTACAGACGCCTCTAAACCTCCAAATGCCCCTTTATCACCGGCGGTGACTTTCCCACCCTCGCACTGGAAATATGTCCTAAAGCTCTTGGGACTTATTATTGTGGCTGATAAAAAAGTTCTAAAAGAAGAAGTGGATGAATTTCTGGATGTCGTGAGTGAATTGCGCGCCGTTATTGACCCAACCGTCTCCCTCACCCGCCATATGGCCCTCGACTGGTTTTTGTTAAATAAGCCACGTTTGGAAGCCATAATTGACAGCCTGGCGTATGACACGGCCCTATGCGAAACTTTGGCGCCGATCAAATCTATGCCGCACAAACTGGATGTCATATCCGGAATGGTTAGAATTGCCGTCTCTGATGGCGACTATGCTGACATTGAAAAAGGCCTCATCAAAAAGACCATTCTATATTGGAATGTTGGAAGTCGGTCTGAAAATGACATCGACTACAGCGTCGCGCCAAGACGGATCAAAGTAGCCTGAACCTTGTCGCGAGCATTTAAGTAATTTTAAAAGTCAGCGGAGCTTTTTCAACCGTTTTTGAAATCCGATTTCATTTTCGAAATTTGAGAACAGGCGCATTTGGAAAGAGTTCTGTGATTGTTGCAAGTCGCAGAAACTGCTCCCTTTTAACAGGCCATTGAGTATTCTTTCAAACCGAGGCTGACAGCCACTGTTTCCACAAATGATCTCATTTGCGTTAAGCCGGATGGCTTTAGCAAATAGCCCTTGGCACCGGCGGCCAGACACGCAGCTCGATCCGAGTCGCTTGAGGATGTCGAGAACATCAATACGTTAAGTTGATCAAAGTGAGGATAATTCTGCAAGGCTTCCAGAGTTTCAACGCCGCCTGTCACAGGCATATTTAAATCCAAAAGCAGGATATCAATAGCGCCAATCCCATTGTCTTTAATGAACTCATGGAGTTTATCCGCGCTTGTAAGGGAAACAAATTCAACA
>Ga0114953_1002522_pt1 | contig 12738 bp, 11 predicted proteins | sample SidtaG_FD_87298 | JGI IMG/M metagenome (GOLD analysis project Ga0114953, IMG submission 87298) | Marine algal microbial communities from Sidmouth, United Kingdom - Sidmouth_Male2 metaG | ecosystem: Host-associated > Algae > Red algae > Unclassified | place: Sidmouth, United Kingdom | collected...
AAAACCTCCTCAGCGCGCTTATTAGCCAAAGCTCTTCGTTGCCAAGATCTTCAAAAAGGTGATCCCTGCAACAAGTGCGAATCTTGTATTCAAGTCAACAACACAAACTCACTTGATGTCATCGAAATAGATGCTGCTTCTAATAATGGTGTTGATAACATTCGTGACCTTCGTGAAAACGTTAATTTTGCGGCTAACATTGGAAAATTTAGAATTTACATTATTGATGAAGTTCACATGCTTTCAACAGCTGCCTTCAATGCTCTTCTTAAAACTTTGGAAGAACCTCCTGAACACGTTGTCTTTATTTTAGCGACAACTGAACTGCACAAGGTTCCTGTTACTGTGCAAAGTCGTTGTCAGCGTTTTGATTTCAAAAAAATATCTCCTACAAACATCAAGAAAAGTATTGAATATATCTGCGAAAAAGAAGAAATTTCAATTGATGAAGCCTCTGTACAAACCTTAATTCTAGAAAGTGATGGCTGCCTTAGAGACACACAATCCTTGCTCGATCGAAGTTATGCGCTTTGTGGAAACAACATTACTATTGAACGATTAACCGAAGCTCTTGGCCTACTTGATCGCCCAAGCTTCTTTAAATTAACTGAATCCATATGTTTACATAAAACTGAAGAATGCCTCATTGCTTTAGATCATATTTTTCAAAAAGGTGCCGACCCTAAGATTCTGCTCAGTAAAATTATTGAATTTATTAGACAAGTTCATTACCATAAATTCTCCAAACAATATCCCTACGACGACAAACTCTTAAACGAGCACCTCAAAAAGTGTGCTGATTTACTCAGCGTTGACGAATGTGTAAGAGCTTTAGATCTTTGCATTAAAACTCAAAGCAACCTCCTCAGCTCTTCTGACATGGAAATGATACTTGAATCTTTTGTTGTTAAATTATGCCTAACTCGTCCTTTATTTCAACAAACAACTCAACAAAGCAGACCTACTCAGACTCCAAGAAGAACTCAAGCACCTATAAAACAAAGTATTCAAAAAAAGGCGCTTCCTACACAACATCAAACACCTTCTTCTAACGCTGCGGAAACAAAAAGTGACGGAACTGCTTTAGAAACTTTAAAAAACTATATTCTTAATTACAAGCCGGCATGGACCCCTGTTCTTTCAAGTATTTTACATATTGAACAAGCCAACAATGCTATTCAGGTCACAGCTAAAGATGACTTTGCCGGAAAACGACTAGCTAGTGCTGATGGGATCGAGGTTTTGAAAAAAGCACTTTCCTGCCCTCAAGTGACTGTTAGTCTTGGCGCAAAAGAGCAACAACAAAGTGAACTCAGCCCCGAAGAACGAAAAAAACAAATTGAAAGTAATCAAGTCATTCAAAACACATTGAATACATTTAAAGGATCTCAAATTGAGACAACCAAACTTTACAAAAAATAAAGGAATTAAAAAGGAGAACACAATATGAAATTTCCAGGTGGTGGCGGAATGGGCCAAATGATGGCACAAGCTCAAAAAATGCAAGCTCAAATGAAAGCAAAACAAGAAGAACTCAGTCTTCAAGAAATGGATTTCGAAAGTGCTGGCGGACGAATTAAATTAAGAGTCAACGGCAAACAGGAAGTTTTATCTCTTGAAATTGATAAGGAAATTATTGATCCTGGAGATTCAGAAATGTTATGTGACCTTGTCATGGTTGCGGTTAATGAAGCAATGACTGGCTCCCAAGAAATGGTCAATAAAGAAATGAGTAAATTAATTCCTCCAGGTATGGCAGGATTACTCGGCTAAAGACCAAGAATGCATCACCCTCTTATCCCCAATAGCCTTCAAAAACTATTGGAACAAATTCAAAAATTTCCCGGTGTAGGAAGTAAAACCGCTCTTCGATATTGTCTTTCTTTACTTAAAAACAAAGAACGACAAATGAAGGATTTGGAGCGCTCTCTTTTGCATTGTCGTGAGCAAATAAGCACTTGTCCAGAATGTCATTTTTGGAAACAAGGCGAAAAATGCTCCCTATGCGAAAGCCCCTCAAGACAATCAAAAGTCTTGTGTCTTGTCCGCGATGCAGCCGATGTGCTTTCCATTGAAAGTGGACGCCCTAAACATTGGACCTACCATATACTTGGCGGACTTCTCTCCCCAATAATGGGTATTGGGCCCCAGCAACTAAATATCAGCTCTTTATTAAAAAGACTTGCCAAGGATCAATACAATGAAATTATTTTAGCTCTTGATGCCAATGTTGAAGGTGAAGCTACTAGTCTTTTTATTAAAGAAATTATTCAGGAACACTTCCCTAAAATCACACTATCTAAAGCCTCACAAGGAATTCCAGCTGGCGCTTCAGTTGAATACCTGGACATCTCCACATTAGAAAGTGCATTAGAGCAACGGACCCCTTTCTAATTTTAATATGAAAAATCACATCCCAGAACTTGGACACCTTGAATTTAGAATACAAACTCTGTCATTAGAAGCTTCAGCTCACACTGAACTTTTTCAAACTCTTGTGAATTTATTTGAAGTAACAAAATCCTGTAAAATCATATACAACCTCGACTCTCAATCTTGCGAGAAAAAATTCCTCCCCTTCGAACACTGGCTCAGCGTTGAAATGCCCTCAAAATCAAAACTCAATACCTTAGTTCACTTTCAAGGGACAACATTAAGACCAAACATGAATTCTCAACAAAATCTATACCTCGAAAATATCTGGAGTTTTGCTGATGCCCTCATCATCAACAACGACCTTCCAACAAAGACAGCACTTAATTCAAAAGTTAACTCCCAGCTATTTTCAACAATAAATAACGACCTCTTAAATGAGCTCCCAATCCTCTATCTCTCCAACCCCAAACTAGACAAATCAAACATAATCAAATGGCTCAATGAGTATAGCTTCCATCACCATTTAAGCTCAATTAACTCAATATCGTGGACTGACTTAGAATACTTATTCGCCCAAAGATGAACACAAATTGTGCAGCTCTGCAAAAACTGCCGATTTAGATACTTGCCTAAAAAAAAGACAAACATTATTATAGTAAATGTACTCGCTGGTAGCTCAGTTGGTAGAGCAAATGACTGTTAATCATTGGGTCGGCGGTTCGAGCCCGCCCCAGCGAGCCATTTTAAATACAAGCTCTACCATTATTTCTTAGTTTCAAACCAATTTACGGCAGATAGCATTATATAACGTCCCTATATCTATTCAGTTTAAAAATGCATATAATGATCTGTTAATACTGCAAACATGAACAAGCCAAATCAAATCAACTATTTTTTAGTAGGAAGCAGAAGATCGGGTACTACGCTTTTAAGATTAATGCTAGACAACCATAAGGACGTCTATCACTTTGGAGAAGCAGAGTTTCTTTCAAGCCAATTTGATTCAGACGGAAACATAGATAACTTTAAACAATATCTAAAGTATTTAAAATCTGACCGAATATTTAGTTATTATAAATTCTCTGATCTATCTAAAAACCACAATTACAATCAGTTCATAAGAAATTTTGCTATTCAATTAAGAAAAAAAAGCAAAAAGAAAATTGTTGGGCTAACGATTCATCCCAACTTTTCGTTGTTAGCCCAACACTTTGAATCAAAGTTCATTTTCATCATCAGAGATCCCAGAGATGTTTCAGAATCTTTTTTAAAATTCAACTGGGCTCATTACCCAGAATTTTCTGTCAACGAATGGTTATCTTCTTACCGTGAACTCAAGAACTTAAAAAAAACTAGTGCCAACATTCACTTTGTTCAATATGAATCGTTAATCAGGAACCCTAAGGAAGAATTAACAAAAATTAATGAATTTCTAGGGCTTCCCTACTGCGAAGATCAATTAAATTATCCAGATAACTCAACATACTCAAAACCTGATGCCTCTATGCTGAATCAATGGAAAAACCGTAGCTCCAAAAAAAACTTAATCATTGAAAGTCTTTGCCACAAAGAAATGTTAGAAATGAACTACGAAATATCCTCCACCAATGCCGCTCAAATAAATTTTTTAAAAAAATACAAAACAAAAAAAAGAATAATGCTAAAAAATGAACGAATATTTCTTTTTCTTAAAAGAATAAGATCAGGTGGGGTACTAGCTATACTCGAGTTTATAACAAGGAAATTTCGACTCAACAAATTACATCACAAGACCATGCTTGCTATTAACAATACTGCAGAAACTAAACTAAAATAAATTATTAAACAAAATACATAATTTCTTTAACAAGTATAATTAATCCCATAAGACAAACAAAAAGTGAGAATCCTAATTTCAATCTGTTATCTTTTATTTTTGTAAGTAACGAAGTAGAAAGCAACCCACTAATTGTCGCTATTAATACAATCACCCAAACAATTTGAGGAATTTCCTTAAATTTTAGAAAACCCATAAAACCGCTAATTGAAAAACTAACATTGATAAAAATAATCATAAGAGCTGTCGGAACAGCTCTGTTCATAGGTAATTTAAAATATTTAACCAGCAAAGGTACAATAAAGATCCCTCCACTTGTCCCTAATAAACCCGTCAATAATCCAATCATAAAGCCAAGAAAAGCATAATGAGCGAGCTTTAAGGAATTTTTTCGATCAAAATTCAACGAAGCAAATTGCTCTAAATAACTGTGGTCTTCTTTTTGAGATTTCGAGGCTTTAAACATAATAACAGCAACAACAAACAGTAGAACACTAAAAATTATTAAACATATATGAGGGTCGATATACTGATTGAGTTGAGCACCAAGCACTCCACCTAAAGCTCCAAACAAAGCTAGCCATAAGGCAATTTTATAATGAACAAAACCACCTTTAAGGTTCCTTAGAAAAGAACCTAAACTTGTAAACCAAACAATAATAAGCGCTGAAGGAATAGCAAATTTAATAGGCACATCAGCAACATAAACCATAAGAGGGATTGAAAGAATAGAAGCGCCACCACCAATGATGGCTAAAATAAAACCAATCAAAGCAGCCCCTAAAACAATAAAAACTAAACTCACTGAATATCAGTCTATTCACATATCAGCTAATTATCAAATTAAGTACAATATTTTAAACTAGCTCGCGCAAGGTCCTTACCGATACTCATTTCTTCACTAATAACTTCAGAAGCTCCAGCCAGCATTAAGTCTTGATAAAAACTATGATACCGAGAACGAACTACAATTTTACATTCTGAATTTACTGAACGAATGAGGTGAATAGCAGTTTGAACATTTTTAAAATCAGGAATAGTTAAAACAACTAAATTTGCCTGTGTAATTTTAACGTGTTTAAGAATTTCCATTCTTGAAACATCTCCAAGCTCGGCAGGATGCCCTTTAGCCCTTAATTTCTCAACTGTGTGATGATTGTTTTCAAGAACAATAAAGGGAACTTGATGACTAATAAGCTCCTCAACCACAGCTTGAGCACTGGGACCGTAACCAACAACAATAACATGCCCATTGAGCGGGTAATCAATAATTGTCTTTGTGCCTTTTTTCTCAAAAACTTTAATTTGCTTTGAAGGCGCAGTCATACGAGAAGCTAAACCCTGGCCAATTCTCATCAAAATTGGCGTTAACAACAAACTCAGTAAAGTGACAGAAACAATAATTTGAAAACTATCCTGGTTAATAACTTTTAATTGTAAAGCCAAAGCGCCAATAACAAAGGCAAATTCACCAGAATGAGCTAAAGAAAAAGCAACGCCAGTTGATAATTTAGAATTTTGCTTAAGCCACAGTCTTCCAAGGCAATAGATAATAACACTTTTCAGTGAAACTAAAAAAATTGTAATTTCAAATATTAAAACAACATGTTCTTTAACCCAGTTAAAATCAATCAATAAACCAATAGAGGTGAAAAACAAAGTCATAAATAATGTTTTCAAAACCGAAACATCACTCGATACTTGATGTCTAAACTGGCTATCTCCGATCAGCGCACCGACTAAAAAGGGCCCCAATGAAGCGGGCAATAATAAGGCATGTGAAACCCACGCCGACAACAAACAAAGTGTGACACTTAAAATAACTAAAATATCTCGCTGTCGACTAACAGTTTTAGATTTTTTAAGAAACAACAACATTCCCTTAACCGCTAAAAAACTCAATATAAAAAGCGCCGCTAATTTTCCAAAGCTTTTAGCTGTTATAAACAACGTATCAGCAAAAGAGGATTGAAAAGCCATGATTTTAATTAATAAAATAAATGGAATAACCGCTAAATCTTGCATCAATAATATGACAACAATGACTCTTCCTCTTGCTGAATCAAGAAGACTAGAATCTGTTAAAATTTTCAAAACAAGAGCTGTACTGCTTAAAGCAAAAGCAGCTGAAAAGACAATGGCCTCTTTTATAGGGTATTTAAACAATGAAAATAATAAAACAGACAAAGCAAAACAAAAGCTAATTTGAAAAACGCCTAAAAAAATCTGCTTTATCGGTATTTTCTTTAAATGTTTTATCGAAAACTCAAGTCCAATTGAAAACATTAAAAATATAATTCCAATTTCAGCCGCGATTTGAAAACTTTCAATATGATGAACCGAATTTAAAAAAGTTGGCCCTAAAAGACAACCCGCCAAAAGATAACCTATAATTGAGCCTAACTTAATTTTCTCAAACAATATCCCTAAAATCAAAGCTAAAGATAGGCTCAGAACAATATCTAAAATGAGCTTCCAACTTTCCATATATATATGTTATATCATTGTTCATAAGCCATGATAATTTTGCTCAATTTATTTTTCATTCTTTTGGGCTCACTGATCCTCTGGAAAGGCGCCGATACCTTAGTCGAAAGCGCTGTTTCTATTTCTAGGAAACTGGGTATATCTCCTTTTTTGGTTGGTGTTACTATCGTAGCTTTTGGAACCTCTTTACCTGAAGCCATGGCTTCAATTAATGCTCACCTAATTCTGGGAAAAACATCACTTGCGGTAGCCAATATATTAGGCTCTAATATCACCAACATTACTCTTGTATTAGGTCCCTGCGCCTTACTTTGTGCCATACCCTTAAACAAAAATCTTTTAAAATTTGATTTTCCAGCACTGCTTTTTTTTAACGCCCTATTGGCCTATTTTCTAATGAGTTCAGAAATGAGCTTTAATTTAGGGTTAATTTTCTTGGCGAGTTATGTATTTTTCATTGTCTACAAGTCTCTTAAAGAAAAAAACTCATCTCAGGAAGCACAAGAAGACTCCCTATTCTCATGGCCCAAAGAAACAGGCTTACTCATCCTAAGTCTTGTATTACTTCCTTTAGGAACACATTTCCTGGTTAAAGGTGGCGTGGGAATCGGACAATCCCTCTCTTTAAGCGACCGTTTTATAGGACTAACTTTTGTGGCTCTTGGCACCTCAGGTCCAGAACTCGCGACTTCTCTTGTAGCAGCTGCAAAAAAAGAAACCGATCTCGCAATCGCTAACATTCTAGGCTCTAATATTTTAAACATCACTTTACTGGGACTTTTAGGCGTCTTAAATCCGTTTAAAGCAGCTTTTAGTTACTTTCAAAGTGATCTTTACCTCAACTTATTTTTGACTCTATTCTTAATTGCTATTGTAATTTTTTGTAAAAAAATACATAAACTCTTGGGATTATGTTTTCTTTTGATCTATCTGTCTTTTATTTTATTTAATATGATTTACTAATTCACTTTATAGACTTTTTTGAAAATTCAACTAAGCTAAATTCATGGCTAAAAAGAAAATTAAAACTGGTGGGATTTTCATTGGACTTATTGTAGGAACTGTATTGGCAATAATTGCTAATTACTCTGCAAACACTGAAATTATAAGTTTCATCAATAAAAATATAGCTGGCCCTGTTGGCTCTATTTTCCTTAATGCTTTAAAAATGATCATAATTCCTCTTGTGCTCTCTTCTTTAGCTGTTGGTGTTGCTGATATTGGTGACCCAAAAAAACTGGGATTTCTTGGATTAAGAACACTTTTATTTTACTTGTGTACTACCTTAACTGCTATTGTTATCGGCCAAACAATGGTCAACGTCTTTGAACCAGGATCAGGCATTGATCAAAGCGTTAAAGAAACCTTGCTCGTCGAATATCAAGAAACTGCTCAAACAAAGATAACAAAAAGTGGTGGCGTAAAAGATGCTCTTTGGCCAACATTTTTCATCAACATTGTCCCAAAAAATATTATACAATCCATGGTCAACGGCGATATGCTATCGATTATATTTATCGCCTTATTTATGGGTGTTGCCTTGCTCATGCTACCCAAAAGCCAAGCCTCCCCCCTCCACAACTTCTTTAACTCCTTATGTGAGGTTTCTTTATTCATGATTGGGGCCATCATGAAAATAGCTCCTTTCGCAGTAGCCTGTTTAATGTTTTCTGCTGTGACCAAATTTGGGACTGATATTCTTTTACACCTTGGTAAATATGTTGGCGTTGTTATTAGTAGTTACATTTTACAATTTGTTTTAGTTTATTTTTCAATTCTTTATTTCTTTCTTAAAATATCACCTTTAGAATTTCTACGAAAAGCTAGTCCGATATTCAGTACTGCTTTCTCAACAAGCTCTTCAAGTGCCACTATGCCAACAACTATCGCCACTCTTGGAACTAACTTCAAAGTTCCACGAAAAATCACCTCTTTTTGTGTCCCTTTAGGGGCAACCGTTAATATGGATGGAACCGCCATGTTTGAATGTATAGCCGCAATATTCATAGCCCAAGTCTTCGGTGTTGATTTAGACTTAAGTTCTCAACTTATTTTGATATTTTTGATTCTCTTTAGTTCAATTGGTGTCGCTGGAGTACCTGGGGGATCCATACCTTTACTTATTAGCGCCATGGTCTACGTTGGAGTACCCGCAGAAGGCATTGCTCTCATATTAGGTGTTGATCGACTACTGGATATGGGAAGAACAGTGGTCAACGTCACAGGTGACACTGTTGGAGCTCTAGCTGTCCATAAAATGTCTCAAAAAAAAGGGCTTTTTTAAAACTGCGCGCTGACAATAAAACCATTAAATGTAGGAATAATTTTCACAGAGCCTTTATCTGTATGATAACTACTGTGATAAACACCCAGCCCTGTTGCTATTCCAATTCCAGCTCCCATAATGACATCTTGTAAATGATGTTCTTCAGCTTCTAGACGACTCAAAGCAGCTAAAACTGCAAGACTGTAGGCTGGAACAGAGTAATACCAAGGATATCGAGCTCCAATAACTGAAGCAAAAGCAAAAGCCGCTGTGCTATGCCCACTTGGAAACGAATACAATTCACCATTAGGCCTTTTAGCTTGAATGATATATTTCAAAACATAAGTATAGGACATCGCAATGACAGAGGATTTCAACATAAGAAAAGCATCATTTTTAAAATCTTGATCTTTTGCCCACCAAGAATAACTGAAAGCACCAACAAAAAACAAAGCATTCGGCACCAATTTTCCATAAATTTCACCAATATCAGAAAAATCACCTAAGGCTTTATCTTGAGCAATTTTTCTATAATTCAACAAGCCATGATCGCCTGACTTATTGTCGTCTTCAAGCCAAATTGCTGAAGCCATTAAAGCCGATCCCCAAAAATACCAGGAAGACTGCTGACCCCAAACAGGTGAAACGATTTCTTTGGCAGTCTGCCGCCAAAATGTATTGTTAGAAAATGCTGAACATGAGGCCATAAACAACAATAAGCTCAAAATTATTTTCATTTGTTTAATTCCATTTTGTATTCAATGTCAAATCAACAGGACAATGATCCGACCCCAAGACATCATCTCGAACACTGGCTTTCTCAATATATCTTTTACCTTTTTTGGAAACTGTAAAATAATCAATACGCCATCCAATATTACGTTCTCTTGCTCGAGTTCTAAAACTCCACCAACTATAGACATCTGTTTTTTCAGGAAATAAATACCGGAAAGTGTCGATCCACCCTGCTTTTAAAAATTCAGACATCCAAGACCTTTCTTCAGGAAGAAAACCAGCGTTTTTAGTATTGGATTTTGGACGAGCCAGGTCAATTTCTTCATGAGCAATATTAAAGTCACCACATACTACAAAATATTTACCTGTTTCCTTTTCTTTTTTAGCGCAAAATTCTTGAAGTTTTTGACAAAAATCTACTTTGTATTCAATTCGTTTTCCTTTATCTTGACTATTTGGAAAATAACAAGAACTAACAAAAAATTTATCAAATTCAAGAGTCAACACCCGACCCTCACAATCAAAGGCTTCTTCCCCTAATCCATAAAAAACATTCAAAGGTCTTTTTTTAGACAAAATACCTACCCCAGAATAGCCTTTTTTCTGTGCAGGAAACCAATAATTTGCATATCGATTGAAGACTTTTTGAACATCTGCAGGAAATTGCTCCCATTCAGCTCGTACCTCCTGAAAGCAGTAAACATCATATTTATTTTTAAGAAACCAATCGAGAAAGCCTTTTTTAGCTGCTGAACGAATTCCATTCAGGTTCCAGCTCATTAAGTGAATCATATAAGGCTCTCGTACAGCGTAGATATTGACGGTTCAAGTAAAAAATCATCGCATTGCAAAAAGAAATCAAGAGATCAATGCTTTGATTTAGTTCTTTAGCCTAAAGCAGGATAAAATAAATATTATGACCCAAAAACTTCAAGCCATTACTCTCTTTTTGATAGCCCTCCTTCCACTTTCTTGCGACAGCCAAAAAGCTCAGAAATCTATAAAACAAAGTCCTAAGACTGCCCCTACAAAATCAGTCATGGATCACTTGAAGAAAAATCTTCAACCCAAACCAGCCCTCAACTGCCAAACACTGCCTATATTGATGAATCAATACTTAAGAGCTCATATTATCCACAAACAGCTCACCGGAGAACTTAAGAAAAGAACTCTTAAAGAATTAGAAAAATATGTTGATTCAGGAAAAACTTTATTTTTAGAAAATGAAATTATTGCCTTAAGACAATCTATTGCTCCACTATTTAGTGATATTGATAATGGAAAATGTGAAAGACTTCTTTCCTTAAAAGACAAGATTGTACAAAAAAGTATGGTCAATGAAGCTTTTGTAAAATCATTTCTTAAAGCAGATTATAAATTAGACAAATCAATTAAATTTCAACTTTACTCTGAAAAAAGAAAACGACCAACAACTACAGCTGAACAACACACTTTACTTAAAAAATCAATTCACTTTCAAATCGCAAATTATGTTATTTCAGGTGTTGAATTAAAAGAAGCTAAAGAAAAATTATCTCATCGATATGAACTCTTCACTAAAAGAGCAAAAGACCGTAGCCAAATAGATATGTTTAATTTATTTCTCAATGCTTTTTCTACTTCGTTAGATCCACACTCTAGCTATTATTCTATGGAAGCTATGCAAGACTTTCAAATTCAAATGAGCCTTTCTTTAGAAGGCATTGGAGCCACGCTGAGTTCACAAGATGGCTTTACTGTAGTCGAAGATCTTGTTCCTGGTGGCCCTGCAGACAAAGGCGGCGATCTTAAACCTAAAGATAAAATCATTGCCGTTGCAGATGACAACGTCAAAGTTGCTGTCAATGTTATTGACATGGATCTTAGAGATGTTGTTAAAAAAATTCGTGGAAAAAAACACACTAAAGTTCATTTAACTGTTCTTCGAAAAGAAGGTGGAAGTGCTATTCGAAAAATCGTAACCATCACTCGAGACAAAGTAGATCTTAAAGAAGATGCTGCTTCAATGCGAATTGAAGAAAAGAAAATTGGCAATAAAAAACTAAAGTTAGCTTATATTGAACTTCCTTCTTTTTATCAAAGTGAAAACGGAAGAAGCTGTAGCGCTGATGTCAAAAAACTTTTAATTCAAGCCAATCAAAAAAATGTAGATGGTTTGGTCTTAAATTTTGCACGTAACGGTGGTGGATCTTTAGATGAAGCTAAAAAACTGGGTGGCCTGTTTATTAACAAAGGCAACATTGTGGCAACCAAAAACCAATCAGGAATGGATTTTTTAAAAGATAAAGATTCCAAAACCTATTTCACAAAACCAATGATCATCTTAACAAGTAGAAGAAGTGCTAGTGCCTCTGAAATTGTAGCAGGTGCTTTAAAAGATTACAATAGAGCCTTAATCGTTGGATCAGATCACACCTATGGCAAGGGTAGTGTACAACAATTCAAGCCTATTGGACCTTATGGAGCTATAAAAGTGACTATGGGAATGTTTTTCATCCCAGGTGGATCAACAACTCAACACTCTGGTGTTTCTAGCCACTTCACCATCCCTTCTATTTGGAATTCAAAAGAAATTGGTGAAAACAAGCTAGATTATTCATTAAAACCTCAAACAGTCAGTCCTTTTATTAGCGATTCTGCAAATTCCACTAAAAAAGAAGAACAATGGCTAAGCATAGAAAAAGTTGATATCGCACTTCTCAAAAAACGTTCAACCGAACGAGTTTCTAAAAGCAAAGAATTCACTAAAATTAAAAAAGACATTTTAGACAATGAAATAGAAAGTCAGAAAAACGAAATTGTTTTAGCTGACTATTTCAATAAAACTGAAAAAGCCGAAAAGAAGAAAAAAGAAAATGAAGGCAAATCAAGAAGTGAAATCATGACTATTGAACAAAAGCCTCAAAGTGACGAAGCTTTAAATATCTTAGCTGACCTTGTTTTGCTTCAAAACAATCAAAAAGATATATTGAATTCTAAAAACTTATACACAACTAAAACCTTAGAGATCATGAAGACTATTGCAAAATAGAACAGTATTCTAAGTCTTAAATTGTAA
>Ga0114953_1002539_pt1 | contig 12665 bp, 9 predicted proteins | sample SidtaG_FD_87298 | JGI IMG/M metagenome (GOLD analysis project Ga0114953, IMG submission 87298) | Marine algal microbial communities from Sidmouth, United Kingdom - Sidmouth_Male2 metaG | ecosystem: Host-associated > Algae > Red algae > Unclassified | place: Sidmouth, United Kingdom | collected...
CCGAACTCGGCAACCCGGAGTCTGGGGCGACTGGCAACTGGCCATCCGATTGGCTAATAGACCTTGATTGAATTCCCTCTCCGAATGTGCCTTCAGTCGGCGGCAGTCCCAGTCGCTGGCCAAATGATCTGGTTTGGTCGCGCGTGAGCATTCAAACGGAAAATTCAAACGACACTGGCAGGTGGGTCACCGTGCGCTCGGGGCATGCTCACCACCTGCAGGCGACGGCAGCCTCGGCGGCTTTCCTTCCTCCCGAGGGGTGCTGCGGGCCTCACGCGTGGGGCGCGTGCACGCGCCCCACGCCTCTTTCTTGCTCGCGCGTTCTGATCCGCCGCAACGCTGCAGTTCCCTCTCCCCACCGCGTCGCCACCACCACGTCGCCACCAGTGTGGTCCCCCGCTTTGCTGTTGTTTTTGTGCCCCTGCCTGCCCCGAGATGGTGGGTTTGATGCCTGGTGGGGTGGACGAGTCTTCGTCCTCCCATGTCGACGGACGGGCTCCATCCTCTACGTCGGCGGCGCTGGCCGCAGCCGCCCATCGCGTGGCCTCGGCGGCTACTGTTGCTGCCGCGTCGACACCGACGGACGAAATGCGGCCGGTGGCGCCGGTGGTTGCTCTAGCCGCTACGGATGCTCGGGCGGCGGCGTGTGTTTTCCCCCATGGTGAAGTAGCGGCTCGTGTCGAGGCGACCGCGTCAGCGCCTGGACGCACCCCCTCAGCCGCTGACACGCCCGCTGGTCGAGCGGCAGCAGCAATGGCGGCTGCTGGTGCAGCTGGGCGTGCCGCTGCCACCGCAGCTACCGTCGCTGTGGCCAACGCAGTTGCGGCCGCTTCTTCTGCTACGCCAGGACGAGGTCATGGGGGGAGGGGGGGGAGGGGGAAGGAGGCATCGACGCGCGGGGTTGCGGAGCTGGAGGGCACCCTGCACCGTGGCGTCGTGACGTGGTCGCAGAGGAACCGGCCACGGGCTGTTGCACCTGTGCGAGCATACGTCGCTCCCGTTGCTGCGCAGGTGCTCCAGAGCGCAGAAACCACGCGGGAGACGCTGCGGCAGCTGTGCGTGGAGCGGACCATCCCATTTGGCGCCGACGATTCAACGCAGTCGCTCAAGGCGAGCCTGGTGCGCTGGAACGCCACGAGCTCTACAGTGTGGGGCGCTCGGATGCAGTGGCTCGCGGTTTACCTGCGCACGGAGGCACAGCGGGGTCGAGGCAACCTCGCCCCGTTTCAAGCGGCAATGGCACATCCAGGTGAAGTTGTTGCGGACCAACCGGACGAGGCCGATGACGCCATGGCGCAACCCCGCGACTCCCCCACACCCACCCCCTCCCCATCCCCCCGTGTAGCAGATGCTCGCCCCCCGCGGTACCCACCCGTACCCGTAGCTGGTGTCGTGTCCCCGATGCGGGGCGCCACACGCTCCCCGTCCCCTTCTCCGGGTCCCCCGTCTCTCCCTGTCTCGTCGTTGTCTGCGGCACTCCTTCGGGGCCCATCCTGTGCGCCTCATTCGGACGACGATGCGGGCACCCCTACATCCAGCGGGCTGCTGTCGTCGTCGCAGCACGCTGCCTTGATGCTGCAGTCGATGGCCGCGGAGCAGGACCAGCGGGTCAAGGGCCTGGCCACCAGTGTTGAACTGGACGTGGTCAAGGGGATGGTGAGCAAACTCACCAAGGGCGTCACGGCCAGCGCGCAGTCGGCGGCGGCCTCGGCCGGGCGAGTGGATGGAGCCCTAGCTCAGTTGGTGTCCGCCAAGACGACCCTCACGGCCGCGGCGGCGACCATCACGGCGGCGCTTCCCGTCGTCGGGGGCACGGAGCGCCGGGCGTCTAAGCGCGCCCGCCTCATGGGAGGCCCGGCAGCGTCTCTGGACGAGCAGCGGCCGGGGGGTGGTGGGAGTGACGGGCGTCGTGCGGGTGGTGCGGGCGTTGCGGCTCATGGCCCAGCGGCGTCGGAGAAGCACGAGTACTTCCACGCCCTGGTGCACAACATGGCCATGCCCCCGGAAATGTTGACCGGCAAGATGCCCTCCGAGTCGCTTTTCACCATGTTGGAGAAGATGGTGCGCGCCTGCCACATCACGGCGGGGCAGCCGGGCATATTTGGGTCGTTGGCAGTTCATCAGCTCTACCGCGACGGCGTCGAGCGCACGGAGCAGGTGTTGCGTAAGGGTGGGGCAACGGGGATGGTCAACGCGGCCAAGTCGGAGCTTATGAGCAACGTCATCAAGAACAAGGTCAAGCTGTACCTGCGACAGCTCAATTGGATGCACGCCGTCCTGCCGGACGTGCTCCAACTGCCCGGCTCGGCGTCCTATGAGAACATGCAGAAGGCCGAGCTCGACTCGACGCAACGCGCTAAGCTGAAGACGGCTTTGCGGCAGCTGGCGGATGAGTACCGCCTGCCGGCAGACCACCCGCTCAGGGAGCCCATCACGGCCAAGGCGCACCACCTGCGAAAGCAGGTCAACAACATGTCGGGGCGGCCCGGGACGCCGAGCGCCATGTCGGAAGTACTCGCCACTTCTCCTTTTTGTGAGCTCCTCGCTGCGGCCACGGAGAATATGAAGAAGAAGTACAACTAGACTTTGTTTTTTTTTGTAGTCTTTGCACGTAAGCGAAAAAGAACAAAACATAAGGGATACCCAGACAGAGAGAAAAATGAAGCAACGCGCTCCAATGACTTTGTCTTGGTGCGTGTGGATGAAGGTGGTGTGTCCAGGTCAAGGCACTTGAGAACAGTTCTGTATTTCTCTTGTTCAGCTCTAGAAGCGTTTGTTGTGATGAAATCTTCCTCAATAGCATCCGGAGCAATAATAAATCTTCTCCCATGGATTCTGATTATTGCTTGAATGAAAATTGATGATCAATCGCGGACCACGACCACAAGGACTGCGAGCCGCGCTAAAGTGAGTTCCCGCTATAAGATCGGGGGTGATTTAGCAGGGCCCTTGCAGATTTTCACACTCACATTTACCCTCCATCACGACCTGGAAACGCAGTTCATTTCAGAAACGATCTTATGGACGGCAATCTTGTAGCGAGAACTCACTGTACCATCGAGCACGAAGCATTCAAGGCAAGGTACTTCCGCAATGCAGCAAGCAACACGAGACAGAAGAAAGACGATGTGTATTACAACGAGAAAAAGACAACTCACCAGACCACACACGGTTCCTGACCACCCCCGATCCCCCTGGCATGGCACGCTACTGCGCTAAAGCTGCATGACAGCACCGCCGGTGGCCAGCCCGACTTGGGCAATGTGAGCAACGTGGCCTAAGACGGCAACCACCGACGCCGACGTTATAGGGTTCCCTACATGGGTGCCCGGGTCCTTGCGCACAAACTGCTTGGCCGAGCGCTCTATGTCCGTTTGAAGCTCCCACAACGACGTGCACAAACATTAGTCTGACACCATCGGCGTCACACCATACCGGCTGTCCAGCTGGGCTTCAGCAACCAAAAATGTCATTTCCAATGCGTACGACTGCAGAGCGGCGTGCGATTCGGGCACACTGCCCCCAGCGACAGCGTACCCAGGACGGCGCAGCGAAGCGTCGTCGACGATGGACCTTTTCGAGGTGACCCACGACCTGCTCCACTAGCGTTTCTTTTCTGTGTTGTTGTTGTTGTTGGTTGCGCATGAGGAGACCTTTACTGTTACTGCACCAGAGACGTCAGAGTGAACACCATTGCGGCCCCGTTCTATGTCCCACTACATTTCCGCCACCTTGGCCGCATGACACCCCCCACCCGTCCTCTCTTCCTTTCAGGTCCGCTTCTCATCGAGTTGAAAGACACGTGCACCCACGACACAGCCGCCGCCCATCGCCGCATCATCCGTCGGTCGAGAGAAAGGCGCAGCGAGTGCTTCATCTCCTGCAGACCGCGCCCACCCCATGACCCCTCTCCAAGTACACAGACAATTTCTCATCAGCAGCTGCCACCGCGTCAACCGACCTCACCCCCTCCAGCAGCCCGCGGGCCAGAGAAGCATGTCGGAACGCATGGAGAGGCGAGCGATTGGTAGAATCGGGTGGGTACCAGCGGTGCATTGGCCGAGACAAGGAGAGAGCACGCATGGAGTCCAGTCAACATTAAATGATTTCGCGAAAGAGCAATCTGATTGACATTGGGCGGCGAATTACAGTGAGTTCCCGCTATAAGATCGGTGATAATTTAGCAGGGCCCTTGCAGATTTTCTAATTTACCGACCATCACGACTTGGAAACGCAGCTTGTTTCATACGCGATCTTATGGGCGGCGATCTTATCGCGGGAACTCACTATATCTCCCGAAATTCTTCGCCGGAGGCTGCTGCAAGCGCCGCATCAATGCGAAGCGCCTCGCATCGCTGCAGCGGGTGGACCGATGAACGAGTGAGTGAGGGTGGATGGGTGGGGACAATCTCTGCTGCGGACAGGACCACCTCTCCTGTGCGCCAGTGAGTGGCTCGCGGCGGTCTCGCAACGGCCCCCACCCCACCCGCCCTCGAGAGGGAAATACGGTCGAGAACTCGACGACCGCCACCCAGCGTGACCCTAGCCAGGCGCTAGACCTCCCTGTCGCCACGCTGCCCGCCCCCCCCCCCTTCTGTGCCATGGGAGGGAGGCTAGGTGGCGCGCACAACAGCTGCACCGCCGTCGCTGCTGCATTCCGACTGCCCCGTACCGCTGCCGCCCCATGACCGCCGCACCCCGACCTCCGGTCTGTCGCTGTGCGTTCGTGCTTCTCTTTTTGTGTGGCGTGGTGAGTTGCGCGGAACGGCCTGAGGGTCTCTTCCACGCTCTTTTCGCGCACGCACGTGGGCGCCGCATCCTGTAGACCCCTCCCCCTCCTCGTCTCCTACACAAGACCGCTTCTGACCCCGCCCTGCTTTGCCTTCACCGCCCATTTGTTCATCCCATGCTGTAGCCACCACTCCCACGCTCCCAATCCAACACCTGCCACCGGCCAGTGTCTAATGTCAGTGATGGGTCAACTCGCGATGGCGTCCATAGACAACCGATCCTCTTCCCCACCCTCCGCGTCGCGGCCGGCTGAAGGCCTTCCTCCCCCGCGCTCATCGCCGCCGCTGACGGCCGACCCTCCTCGCCCGCCTTCACCAACGGGTGAGGCCACCACGATGCCGCCGTCGATCGACACGCAGCAGTCGATGGCCGTAAAGCGGATGCTACTCGGTCATCATCAAGACGAAGAGGAGTCTGCCGAGATTCTCGCCGCCGCTGAAGAGCGCCGCGCATCGGCTGCACTTCCTCCACGCCCTCTTGTGGCCGTCGTACCCCCCCGAGCACCTGTCGGCGTCGAGCCGGCGTTTGAGTTTTCGGTGGTGTTACCGGTGGAGGAGCTCAAAGACGTGTCGTACGTTTTCCAAAGCCAATTCATGCTCGACGTGGTGAGCGCGTGGCCGCAGCCAATCGTCTCCCGCAAGCGCAAGCAGATGAACCAGGCGGGCAAGGAGAGTCCCGGTGCTCGTCCGAGCGCCGACCGTGGCAGCAACGCGTCGCTGAAGACGTGGTCGACCCGTATTCGTACGGCGTGCGCGTTTGCAAATTTTGTCGGCAGCACGGTCTGCTTGCACGCTGGCGAGGAGCGGCCCGACGACGCCGAGATCGACCGTGGCGTGCGGAAGTTCTTCCGCTGTTTGACGCCGTACACGAAGCTGGTTATCACCACGTTTCTCGAGTGCCGTCACCGCGGCTACATTGTCGCGGGGGGTGGAAAACCGTTGAGCGCCACGTCCCTCAAGGACTACTCCTCGGGATTGGCGTTCCTCTTGACAGAGGCCAAGGTGGACGGCGCGCGCGGAGTGACGCCCCTGGTGCCCGATTGCTGCGAGCGTACGTCCCCCTGGCAGCCCAAGGGCGTGGCAGAGTATCGGGAGGAGCAGCGCGTGCGCCAAGACCCCGGTGGGTTCACCGGAAACCCGATGGCGACAGCCGACGTGCGCGACTTTCGGGGCGCGACGAACAAGGCCGCGCGGCACGACGGCGAGACGCAGCTAAGCTCCGCGGCGGTGACGACGTCCATGATGGAGCGGCTTTACGATGTGATGGTGCGCGCGCACATGCCAGCGGAGATGCCGGACGGATCGGCTCCGACGGCGTGTGATGCGATGCAGGCGTTGCAGAGCGAGATGCTCGCGGCGGGGGAGGGTGCCCCCCGACCCCGCGCATTACCTGATGAGGTCGTGGCGGCGGGGACGGCACCTGCTGACGACTCGGCCGTCACTACATTTGTGCCGCCCTCCAATGCTTTGGCCGACTGCTTGACGTATGTATTCTACGTCATTGCGTTTGTCCTCATTGCGCGGCCCGTGACCATCATCAACATGCAGTTCAAGGACGTCGTTCTCCCAGACATGATGGTCGCCGAGAACCAGGAGTTTTTCAACAAGTAAGTTGGCTCTGGGCACTGCTGTCTTGTTGCCCTTTGTGTTCACGTGCCTTTGGAGTGGGATCTCGTTCCGATCGTTTTCTCGAGCGCCACCATTGCTGGCGAAGCTGGAGCCACACCATACTCACCGCATCTCACATCCTCTTCCTTTTGCTACGTCTTGTGCTGTGCTGGTGTCTCACTCTTTTTGTATATCGAGGCACCGGCACAACCGCTTTGTCGAGCTGTCGTTGCGCATCACAAAGACGGGCCAGGATACGTCCGACGTCATGAAAGTGCGGGTCTTCAGCTGCTTCGCCGTCGTGAGCAAGCAGGAGGAGGAGGACGACGGCGTCCAGGCGTTCGTCCAATGCCCCAGCGAGAACCTCAACGTACCACAGCTACTGCAGCCCGTGCTGCTCTTCGCCACCTCTGCGCCGGGCGTCCAAATGGACATGGGCATCCTCAAGACCCAGCCGCTTTTCCCGAGCCTGTCGGCCCGTAGCGTGTCGGGCTCGGTGGCCTTCTTCCGCAAGCGTTCCGAGACGGACGTCAACGGGCGCTTTGCCGCCGACCTGTCCCGTATCGGCCAAGACCTCATCCACGGCGACCGCGCGTGCCGCATGTACGGGTTTCGACGTGGCGGCGCGCAAGCCCTGCTGAACCGGACGGGCCTCTACGAGCAGGTGATGAAGTTGGGCGACTGGAACCCCGCTTCGAGCTCCTTCCTGAGGTACATCACGCAGATGAACTCGCGCGGCACGTTGCGCTCGACATTGCGGACGTTTGCTCAAGACGAGGTGTCCCAGGTTGTGTCGCAGCTCATGGCAACCTACTCCGATTGGGCTGTGGGTTTGGTACGAAAGCTTTGTTCCCGTGCGCGTTGTGAGGAAGGGGCGCTTGACCATGACGCGATGGTGGAGTTTGAGAACGAGAACGTCAAGGTCCTTTGCAGTGTGGTGTGCGAGTGTGTTTTGACTTTGCGTCATGGTAAGTCGGACGGGGCGGTGTCGGAGAAGGAGGATTAGTATTTATGGGGGGCATGCTCTTTTTGTTGTCTGTCGCTGCCTGCCACGCTCACTCAGACACGAGCAATGCCCCACTGTGCTCGCACTGTCGCCGCTGCCTGAATTCGGCGGCTGCAGCGACACAAATAGAGGAGCTCTACGGCTGCGTGATCACGTGCCTGCACGATACAGGGCACACAGCGAAGACAGTACCGGCAGGCCGTTTATTTGCGTCGCATTCGTGTCTGGCTAGTGTCTGGGCCCATACTTTCCAGATCGTGACTCGTCTGGCAACTGTCGTGGCCCCAAATCCAACTTTCAACCTCAAATTCACCCCACACCCTCTGCACCTTGTGCGCGCCTCACCTTCGACATGCGGACCTGTTGCCCCATAGGTACAGACCAGAACTGTAGAGTTTCGTCGACAGGCACCGTGGCTTCCCAGAATTATGAGGGTCAGAAGCTTTTAGCACGGGGTCAAGTAACACCGAATTTCATCCATTTTCACCCCGGCCCCGACATCAAATCCAAAGCCTGCCCATCTGACCCTGGGGCACCTATACGGCCCATCAGCGATGCCAAGTTTGAAGTGCCTGGGCTAACAAATTTCACATCGTGTCTGAGAAGAGATAGTTCTGAGACAGCAGGCCCAAATTGACATCAGACATGGATATTCTCAGACAGACTCCTCTTTTCCGGTCGTGTCAGATCTTGAAGTCCACCTGGGGCCATATTGAGCACCGCTGAGACCCGAGAACTGGGGAAGCGCATGACAAGTCCAAACGGGTCGGCTTCTCCTACTAAGCATCCATCCTTTCATCGTGTGTGGGAGCGAGAAGCAGAGAACAAGGAGGGAAGCACATCCTCTTGACGAGAGGAGGGTAACAGAGAAAGAAGCAACCATGTGCACGCATGCAGAGGTGCCAAGTGCTCTTCCATTTAATAGGGGAGAAGCGACTCGTGAAAAGCCACCGCCACATCGTCAACGATCACCTTATCCTCATCAAAGCCCACCAAATGAAGCCCGGCCAAAGTAGGGGTCCGAGACAGACCAGACAACGCCTGTCCAGCAGCCCACGCATGACTGAGGTCGACAGCCACCTCGGGCAACGTCCAACCTTGCGCGCCATGGATGGTCAATGCCCAGGCAAGAACCAGAGGCAGCTGCTTGCGGGAGGCAGCCACCTCAATACCATCCAAAGCCACCACCTTGCCCACCACAGGTGTCACGTCCACTGTTACAAAGCCCCCAGTTGGGAGCTCAAACCGTACAGTCGGATACTGCATGCACCCCACCCAAAAGAAGCACACGACAACACCCCGCGCACCCGACGGAACCCCCTGGCTCGACAAGCAGCTGGAAGGGACAATCACCATGGCGCCAAGCCGCAGCGTGAGCACGCGCACCATCCTGAGCCCCTCATCGAGCAGCTTGTGGGCGGCGCTCAAAGTCAAGTACGTGACCTCAACCTTGTCTTGCGCCCTGTAGATGATATCCGGCCCAGGTAGGCGCCGCAGCTCCTCCTCGTTCTTGTCCTTGGCTCGAAATGAGTGGCAAAAGAGCCAGATGACCGATGGTGGTGGCTTAGCGGACCGCCGAGTAGCCAGCAGGTCGATATCCGCTGCATTGTGGTTGCCGACACGCATCCTCAGCAGCACGTCTAGCAGAGGCTGGTCGTTGACGTGCCGCCAATACGTGTCGAGCACCAATGCACGGGCACCAAACGCCTCCCGCCACACGTTGCTGAGGAAGGCGAAGCTGCCGGTGGGGGGGGCCAGTTGGAGGAAGTCCCCAGAGCACAGAACCACCAGGCCACCAAACGGGAGCGGCTTCCGACGCACGGTACGTAGTACCACATCGAGACGGGTGAGGAACGCGGCCGAAAACGTGCCCACCTCGTCCACGACGAGGACCATGGCGGAGCACATCCGCTGCTTGGCGGAGAGCGGAATGACCTTGGCAACGACCGTCTCCAGTGGCGTCGTCACGTCTGCGTCGCCATTGATGAACCCCGCCCACGAGTGGACGGTTGTGCCGCCTACCAGAGCCGCGGCGACGCCGGAGCTGCCACATACGCTCACCGTCAGCCCCGTTTCCCGCATTGCCTTGACCGCCCCCTTGATCATGAAGGTTTTGCCGCACCCCGGCGGGCCCGTCAAAAAGACATTGGTGCCCGAGGTCAACAGGCGACACACTCTGCGTTCGGCCCCTACCACCGAATGCGGCAGCTCCACGGAGGTGGGCAACGTGGCAACCGGTAGCCGGGCAGCAGCATCAGCACCGCCGGCGTAGCTCCATGCAACACGTGGGCGTGTCCCAATTGGGCCGGCCACTTGGACACCGCCGCCAATGTCTTTTGTACAGCGTGCCGCAGAGCGTCTCGTACATGGAGGAGAGGGCCCACCCGCCTTGCCCGTCCAACCCGCCACGCCGGACGGGGTTTGCTCGGCCGCGCGCGTTGCAACAGAGCGCGAGCCCCGACGACCGAGCGGACGCAGGCCCTTGGCCACCGAGCCCGACGAGACCCGGTTGATGCCGCCAATGGCACTCGTGCGACTTCTTGACATCTGCTCCGACGCCGCATGGCGCCGCGGAAGCAACTGGCCCGGCTGGGCGTCGTGCGAAGAAGCATCGTGACGCTCTGCGCGACCGCAATGGAGAGCAGTTTCGGCGTTGGCGACAAAGGGGGGCCCATCCGTTGCCGCGGGGACTTCCAACGCGAGGCCAACAACACGGACGCCATCTGCACACTGCCACCCGGACAGTTGATGGAAGAATTTTGAGACGCCCACAGGATCCGACATGTCGACCAGCGCCTCCTCGTCGCCAAAAAACGTGCGTAAGAAGGAGCCTTGCGATGGCCGAAAGGAAGCAGGAGCGGCGCGGCGCTGACCGTCGGGTGTGATGCCAGCAGGTGCATGGGCCGCCCACGAGCGGGCTGCGTCGTGGTTGGCAAACAGACGCACGTGGAGCTGCCAGGGGCGGAGGAGATGGGTACGCAGCGCATCAGCAGGCGAGGGAGACGGCCCGTCCATGACAAACACGCGCCGCGCCGCAAGAATAGGGGGGGAGCGGCAGGAAAAAAAGATGGAAGGGCCACCCATGGTTGGTCGGCATCCACAGTCCACCTCGGGCTCCTCAAGATGGCCACGGGGATCGTGGGAGTAGCGGCGGGGATGGGCGTTGAGAAACGCCCAGGGCAGGGGTCGGGGGTGGGGGAGCGGCGAGGGTGGGCGTTGAGGAGCGCCGAGGGCAGGTCGAGGGGGGAGGGGGGGTGCTGGGAAGCGGAACGCAGCGCGGCCGCCGCGCACCAGGTACGTAAACAGTAGGGACTTCTCAGCAGGGAGACCAGGGAGACCGCGGCGGGTGAGGGTGGTGAGGGGTTCAGCAGTCAACGCGCCTCACTCAGTCGGTGCGGCACCCATGTGCACGGTGCCTGTGTGGCACGGATGCGCCGGGAGCGCGGTGGCGTGCCAAAAAAAGGCGGGCAACCCCTGCCCCACGCAGCCAGAGAAGCCCGCCCTGTCAGGCCTCACTTTGGGACCACTAGCGGAAAGATGCCATTGGCGCGTCCGCGCTGTGGCGGCGGTTTGCGTGCGGGGCAGGGCCATTCAGGCGTTCAGCGAGGGATCATTGCGACGCGGTCGATTGGTCCACCTGGGGTGGATGACAAACAGCCAATGAGCCCGGCCAAATGCGCGGTGTGGAGCACCCCGAAGCAGGGTTGCGAGCACCGCCCGGTGCGATACTTCGGGGCGTTATTCAGGGCGTTAGAATGGCATTATTAGGGCAACGGCGCCCCGAACGCCCCTTCTTTCGAGGGCGTTAAATGGGCGCCATGCTTTGATAATTACCAAACTCAAAGAGATGAGATCTCCGTATTCCAGAATTGTCCCAGAATGGTGTTTTCCCGTCGAATCTGGCAGGTGGCAGTCGGTTGCCTCAAGGTGCCCCAGGTGGCCCGTTTGCAAGGGGTGGTCAGACTGCACCCTTTTCTCACGAGCGGCCAAAACGGCCAATCTGAGGAAACCTTGTTGAATTGCCCCGCAAGTGAATTAGAGTATTGCACAGGAGGCTATATGGGGCGTTAGCACGGCATCGAATGGCCGATGCAGAGCGTCAGAAGGGCGTTACAGTGATTTATTGGTGTAATATCGCCGGCCATATCATAAGATCGCTTCCAAAATGACCTGCGTTTCCAGGTCGTCCAGGCAGGTGTATATGAAAACCTGCAATGGGCTTGCAAATCATCCCCGATCCTGTAGCGAGAACTCACTGTGGAGGCGTCGCATTCCTCTTATGCCCGCTAAATTGGGGAGTCGCTCACAAACTTATGCCGAGGTGCTTGCTTCGGGAGACTGTTGCCCCTGTGTGGGAGAGCAAATTCTGGCCGACAAGTGAGAGGCCGAGTGTCTCCCAAACCCGGAGATTAAACCAAAACCGGAGTTTTTCTTCGGAGCGGAGCGCGGTCTCTGATGCGGGGGCAGACGCAGTGGGCGGGGTGCGTGCGGTCCAAGGCTCGTTCTGAGGCCGCTGGGGGGGGTGGAGTGGGGGCGCTGGGGCGGCTTCGGGGCTGCTTGTGCGGGTGTGGGGCCGGTTTCATAGGGGTGAGGTCGCCCGGGTGTGTTGGCTTGGTGGGGGTGGGGTCGCTTGGGTGGGTGTGGGACCGCTCGGGTGCGGGGCCGGGGTGGAGCACGGAACATCCGGCCCCTGTCGCGCGGGGGGCAGGTGTGGCCGCGGGGAGGGGCCCGGGTCCTAAATTCAAAACTGCGGGAGGTGCACGGGTCGTCATATCGGTCCCCAAGAGGCCAGGGCCGCGTCCGGTCGTGAGAGATCGGCCGATCTGTCGATCGCCGGCCGCGCGCCAATTGACAATAAAGGGGTGCTACATGCGCCATGCCGACTGGAGACGGCACTCCCTACTTTACTCAGTTTCACTATACTGACGATACTGGCTGTAAATGCCCGAAACTGGGCACGCCCTCCGTCGTCGTCCCACCGACACCACGCGGCCGGTCTCCAGGCGGACCCATCGCCACCCCCTCCCTCCTCGACCAGTCTCCGTCGTCTCTACCGCGCCACTGCCCTGGAGCCGACGACGCCTTCCCTGGAGCCGACGACGCCGTGCCTGGAGCTGACGACTTCTTTCCTAAACCCGACAACGCCTGCCATCGCCCCCCCCCCCCACCTCACCATGGAGGACACGCTCGTGCCGACCAACCGCGCGCGCGCCGCCATCTCCTCCTTCCTTGGCGCCCCCCCCGCGGGCGCCGACCCCCCC
>Ga0114953_1002549_pt1 | contig 12639 bp, 19 predicted proteins | sample SidtaG_FD_87298 | JGI IMG/M metagenome (GOLD analysis project Ga0114953, IMG submission 87298) | Marine algal microbial communities from Sidmouth, United Kingdom - Sidmouth_Male2 metaG | ecosystem: Host-associated > Algae > Red algae > Unclassified | place: Sidmouth, United Kingdom | collected...
CCCCCCAAGGGGGTTGTCCCACGCTACCCCCCTAGGGGGGTGTTGCGTGACTGTTCACGACCCGTCCCCGGCTCATGCCGGGGGGTCGTGTCTCCCCTGTCAGGGGGTTTCCCCCACAGGCCTTCCACTTAATCGCCCCATCAGCTGTCAAGTCCAGATGGCCTCCGTGTGGCCATGCTGCCACAAAGCTGGGTGAGCTCAAGGCCACCACGCATCATATCCAGCACAAGCCCGACGCCAAACCCGTGTACTCGGCTCCGTATCGGGCTGGACCACACCGGCGTTTGGAGATCGAGAAGCAAGACAAGAAAATGCTCGACCTGGGTGTCATAGAACCCTCGGACGCCGAGTGGTCCTTCCTGGTGGTCGTCGTGCCCAAGCCAGGTGGCCACTTCCGGTTTTGCGTGGACTACCGGCGGCTGAACGAGCGCACGGTCAAGGATGTCTACCCGATCCCGAGGATTAACGACTGCCTGGACTCCCTTGGCGATGCCACTGTATTCTCTACCCTGGACTGTAACTCCGGGTACTGGCAGATCCCTGTGGCCGCCGAGGACAGAGACAAGACGACGTTCACGTCTCACACGGGCTTGTTACGGTTTCTCCGGCTCCCGTTTGGTCTGGTGAACGCACCAGCCTCCTTCCAGCGGGCTCTCGACATCATCTTGTCCGGTTTCCGGTGGCAAACGTGCCCGGTGTACCTGGACGACGTGATTGTCTGCTCCCGGACCGTGGACGACCACATCCGGCACCCCCGTGAAGTCCTCCTCCTGATGGAAAAGGCCGGCGTCTCACTAAAGCCCTCCAAGTGCCACCTGTTCCAGCAAGAGGTGGAGTACCTGGGACATGTCGTCCGACCAGGGCAGCTGCTAGTGAACCAGAAGGACATCAAGAGCCTGGCGCAATCGCTTCCCCCGCATAACCAGACGGATCTCAAGAGCTTCCTGGGCATGTGTAACGTGTACCGGCGTTTCATCAAGGATTACGCACACATCGCGAAGCCCCTGACGAAGCTCACAAGCAAGAAACTCCCACACGTACTCCCCCCGCTGGATGCCGCCCACCTAGCAGCCTTCGAGTACCTCAAGGAGCGCTTGACGTCGACCCCGATACTGGCTCTTTTCCGACGTGAGGGTCTCTTCATCCTGGATACCGATGCCTGCGCCGTCCAAGTCGGCTGTACCCTCCTGCAGCAACAACAGGACAAGAGCATCCTCTCAGTCGACTACTACAGCCGGAGCCTCATCCCAGCCGAGAAAAAGTACTCCACGACCGACCGAGAATACCTGGCCGTGGTCTGGGCCTGTTTTCTTCTCCGCCCCTACCTCGAGGGACAAGAGTTCCTGATCCGGACGGACCATTCCCGCTTAAGCTGGCTGCTGAACATGGACAGTGCCAAAGGACGGGTTGCTCGCTGGCGCCTCCGGTTGTCGGAGTTCCGGTACAAGGTATGCAACAGACCAGGAAGGGAGCACCACTGTGCCGACGCCATGTCGCGGCTCCCGACGCTGGCGCCGGATCGGTCCGTCATCCCGGAAGAGATTCCCTGTCTCCCTCTGGCTGACTCTTCCCGTGGCTGGGTGGCGCCGAACTACGGGGAGCCAGACAAGGAACAACCGGTCACGCTCGCGCGTATGCTGGCCGCGCAGAAGGAGGACCAGCGGAGCCAAGATGTACGGGATAGGATGGACCAGAACACGCACTCCCGCTTCTAGGAGACCAAGGAGGGCCGCCTCGTGCGTGTCACCCCCCTACACGGGGCTGTCCAAGTGTACGTCCCGTTCTCTCTGCGCCAGGACCTCCTGCAGTTGGAACACGACGTGGTGCGCGCTGGTCATCCTGGAGTCAACCGGATGTACGCCGCCATCAGGCGCCACTACTACTGGGAGTCCATGGCCGCGGACGTGTACGACTGGGTGGCCAGTTGTGCGTCTTGCGCCAGGAACAGGATCGCCCCAAGGCGACGCACGGCGATGCTCAATTTGTTCCTGGCGACGGACCCCTTCGCCAGCCTGTCTATGGACCTCCTCGGACCCCTGACAGAGACCAAGACCGGGAACGTCTTCCTCCTGATCATCGTATACCGTTTCTCCAAGCTGGTAAGAGCCGTCCCCCTGGCTGGCATCACCGCGACGGACGTCTCGTCGGCGTTCTTCCGGGATTGGATTTCCGCGTATGGGCCTCCGGACACAGTCCTGACGGACAACGGACCCCAGTTCGCCTCCCTGTTCTTCCAGTGTGTGTGTATCCTGATGGGCATCCGGAACCTGTACACGTCCACGTACCACCCGCAGACCAATGGCCAGGTCGAGCGCTTCAACAAGACGCTCGTGGACATGCTCATGCACTACATCGAGGACCAACAGGACAACTGGGACGAGCTCGTCTCCGTGTTGGCGCTGGTGTACAAGTCGAGGCCCCACCGAACTACGGGCGTGGCCCCCATGGACTTGGTCACCCCACGGCGCCTGAGCAGCTTCTCCCTGGAACGGATGCCAGACGGCATGACGCCGGACCCGAGCCAGTCGGTGGCCGAGGCCAAGGACGCCTTTCTGGAGCCGCTCAAGGCCTTGCTCCCCCAAGTACGGGACTCGATTTCCAAAACACAAGCCCGGTACAAGAGGGAATATGAAAAGAAAGTCCGCCCTCGCCGGGTATCGGTGACCATTGGTGACTGGGTGTACCTGCGGAACCACACCCGGAAGCACAAGCTCGAACCTAAGGTGACAGGGCCGTACGAGGTGGTGGAGACCGACGGGAGAACCTACTTGATTGACCAAGACGGACTCCCTTACCGGGTGAGCGGCGACCATGTGGTGCCAGCGGGTCCTGTGGACCCCGCGAACCGACCCAAGCAACCGCACGTGGCCATACCAGACGCGCTCCAACCGGGTGGGTCCGCGTTTGTGTTCGAGCGGTTCGTGGACCACACCTGGGACGCGGAGAGGGTGCTCTGGCTGCTGGTCCGCTGGTTTGGCTATGGGCCGGAAGACGACACCTGGCAACACTCGGGTCGCCTACCGGTAGCGGCCGTGTATCGGTATTGTCGTCGCAAGCGGCTTCTCCTCCAGGATCCAGACGAGGCGGAGCCGGGCCCGGACGCCCGGGAGGCGTGACGGGACAACCGAGAGACAACAAACCCTCGTTTATGCACGTACTATGTCTCCCGATTCATCCCTCGCTGAGGGGCCGGGAACTACACCGGCCAACACGAAGCACACGCAGACTCCCTAACCCGACCGACACCGACCTGGGGCACCACGCTTCAGTCCAGACGACGACGAGTCGACGACGGACCCTCATAACCGGACGGACCATCTTGGCCCCCGTAGGTTCGCCCGTAACCACGCTGGTTCTCACCAGGGGTGCTCGGCCGGGTACGCGACTCGTAGTAGCCACTACGCCAAGTCTGGCTGCCGCCACCGCCGGTGCCACGCTGGGGACTCCCAGAGGAATCCCGATACCACGTCTCGTTGGCTCCCGCGGACTCCTCCCGACAATCACCGGTGCCCGACCCACGGGCGCGCCAAGTACCTGCCTGCTCCACCCGCCGAAGGTGATTCTCCTGTCGCTGCTGGTGGATGTTCAGCTGGCGCCAGAGCTGGTCGTTCACGCCGGCACGGGACCACCCCTGTAGGACCGCCTCCAGCGCAGTGGGGTCCCCCACCGGATGGGTCTCCGCCCAGGTGAACAAGTCGCTCGAAAAGCTCCCGAGCAGGTCAACCATGGAGACCAAGAACACGCTGGTGGGAAACCCAGCCGAAGACCGACGGTGGCGCCCGACAAGACGCTCCAGCCAGGCCTCGCTCTCTGACCCAAGTGTCGCCGAGGTATCGGACAGGAGTGAGTCGGGCACCGGGGGGGCCAACGGCAAGCGGCTGGCCGTCGCAGCCCGGGCCACGGTACTCATCACGGGAGTCGCAGGGTCCGCCCGAGAAGAAGAAGCTGTCGTCGCCAAGGTCACGGGGCTGACGATGGGGGAGGCACGGGGAGGCAGGACGAGTTCAGGACCCGGGAGGGGCAGATCACCAAAGGGTGACGAGCCAGAACCACCTGTTCGCTGCGCCTCGGCGGACGCCCACCCCGACGGGATCCCGACAGGCGCGAGCGGTATTTGTGCGAGAACCAGCGGCGCCTCCGGCGTGACCGACATGCAAGACGCCGGGATCGAGTACACCGCGGCGTCAAGGGGATCCTGGATGACAATATGGACCCCGTCGGTATCTTGTCAGGTCACCACCGTGAGCCACCCATCCCGGTCGCGGCGGGAGGTGTCAAAACGGCGCACGGCATCGTGAAAGGCTTGGTCCTGGACCTGAGAGCCGCCCGCAGAGCCAGCATGGCCTGCAAAAAGCCCAAGGCATCGGCGTCATCCCCGGAGAGCTCTTCCGGCTTGAACTGTTTGACCCAGCCGAACAGGGTGTCCGAGATCAGCCAGAAACGGCCGTCACGCGCCTCCTCCTACCAGGGGTTGCACGCCATCACAAAGTACTCGGTCACCCAGATGGCCATCGTGACCGAGTGGGCGTCCCGACACGACCAGTAGATCTCATACCGGGCGTAGTACGCCACCAAGGAGCCCCCAGTGGTAAACCCAATCGGGGACTCCATCTGGGCGAACCAAGTGGGCACCGCCGCGAAGAACTGGGTGCGCATTCCCGGGGGAAGGCGCCAAAACTCTTGGTGGTTCCAGCTGATCAGGAAGCCCCTGCGACGCGCCCGCTGCTCGGAGTTTGCATGTGACGACGGGGGCAGAATGGGCAGCCGACGCAATTACGGTCCCGGAATCGGCATGTAGAGCAAGTTGGGGTACGCCGGCGGGGCGGCCAGGGCCTTGACCCGTGACACCGTCGCTGCCGACCACCCCGGGTACTCATCCTCAACCGGAGCGCGGATGACCGGCGCCGAGATGATGGAGTCGTAGTTCACGGCGGGATCTCGGATCAAACAGTCTGGAAGACCGGCAAGACGCGTCGCCCAAGCGCTATCGGGGGAACAAGGCGCGCGATCAGCCCCAAGAGAGAGACCAGGAGCAGAGTGCACGACCTCCCCCGCCCCACGGTCCGCCGACTCGAGCACTGTCGTGTCCAGACGCGACAAGAATCCCCGCCGCTGCTCACGGGTCCAGCTCGTCGCCAGTTCGGGGCGCATGGCCAGGAACTGCTGATAGCGCTCGGCCATGTTGACATCCTAGGGCGGCGCCGGCACGACACCCACGACAACCCGGAACAAGCGCACCAACATGGCGGGTGCCAGGAGACTAGGCGGGGGCGCTTCGCCTGCCTTCGACGCGGCTAAGGCCACACCCGGGAGAACCCAACCGACCGGAGCCGGGCTAGTACCCGGGGGGCCACCCTGCTCCCCAGAGTGGTCGGCCGACGCCGGCGCTACACCCTCGGACTCCGACGAAGACATCTTGACCTTGGTCCGGGACGCCTTGACCTTTTCCTTGGCCTTGGTCCGGGACGCCTTGACCTTGTGCCTCCGGCCCCCGCCAATGCCGGACCTCCTCCAGGGGACAAGGTGGGCACTGAGGTTGTTGGTCCCGGTGACGGGTCCCACGGGGATAAGGTGCGCACCAGTGGAACAAGACAAAGGGGGGGGACTCACGCGCAGCCTCTCCTGCACCGGGGTACGCACCCTCCTCCTCGCTCTTTCCCTGGAAAACCAGCCCACAATGACGTGGCGACCCTCCTACCTCCAAGATCCACGCACGCGGGGTACCAGTCGGCCCTGAGACTGAGATGGGGGTGATCTGCGCCCCCACGCCACCCCACGAGACCCACGGGACACAGAAGGGTCGTGACAAGGCGCCCGTTGGGGAACCGTCTGGGCTGGCCCGGGACGGTCCACGCTGAAAAGGGAGCTATGTTGCATTCCACGGCCCGGACCACGCCCCTTGGCTGGCCAGGAGGTCGACGGGGCGCCGGGCGACGCGGATGACGTGTCACGCTCCGGCTCGGACAGGTGGCGCTGTCGTTGCTGGTTGGGATCTCGATTGATTGTGGGTCATTTCCATTTGCCTGTTAGTTGTTCGAATTATCCGCTTTACAGAAGGCGGGGTCCACTGGTATGCATCCCCAGATCTCCCCATGGGGAGGCTACTGCGTGGGATTTGGGGCCATTTGGGCCCGCTTGCTCGGTTAGCTTAAGGGGACAGCGGGGCGCCCGTGGCCCGGCTTCCCCACAAAAAAAGAACTGCTTTCTCATCACCTTCCTCCCTCTTTGCGCCTTCGGGTGTTTTCCTAGGTGACCGTGTCACCGGGAGAGAGTAGAGCGAGGGTGTGCGGATGGGCTCCCTCAGCTGGGAAGGTGTCCCTAGCTGTTCCTGTGGGCTTGGGTGACACGGAGTTTTACGCGACACCGTCCCAGCACGGGGGCCGAGAAGAACTACAGAACTACGGAGAAAGAGTGCTTCGCGGTCGTTTGGGCCCTCTTTATGTTGCGTCCGTACGTCCAAGGGACCCGGTTCATCGTCCGGACGGACCATTCTGCCCTCCGTTGGATGCTTCTTATGGATGGGGCCCATGGTCGCTTAGCCCGCTGGCGGTTACGACTCTCAGAGTTCGAGTATTTTGTCGAGACCCGCGCGGGGGCCGCTCACCACGCAGCGGACACGATTTCCCGGCTCGCAACACCCGCGGGGGACACAAGGCGAACCCCGGAGGAGATCCCCTGCCTCACCCTGGCCAGCTCCTCGCGGGCCTGGACCATTCCGTCTTACAAGGACAGACGGGACTCTCCCCCCGTCACGGTCGACCGTCTGGTCAACACTCAAGCGCAGGACAATCGGTGTCACGAGCTCCGACAGGAGATGGAACGCAACGCCCACTCCCGCTACTCCGAGAACGCGCAGGGCTTGCTGGTCCGACGCGCACCATTGGACCGGGTCACGCAGGTGTACGTCCCCAAGTCCCTACGGACTGAGATCCTCACGTTGGAGCACGCGCCGGCCCATGCTGGACACCCTGGCGCCAACAAGATGTACGTGTCCAGGCGGCGCTTTTTTTATTGGGAGTCCATGGTGGCCGACGTGTACGACTACGTGGAAAACTGTGGAACCTGTGCCAAGGGGCGCGTGGGCGGACGCCGACGGACCAACCCGCTAAGGCTCTTTTCCCCGACGGAACTGCAGTCCGCTGTGTGCCTCGACCTCTTGGGACCACTTCCCAAGACCGCCATGGGCAACCGGTATCTCCTCGTTATAGTGGACCGCTTCTCCAAGTTGACCCGCGTGGTGGCACTCCCGCGGGAAGACGCGGAAACTGTGGCCTCAGCGTTCTGAGACACCTGGGTGGCGTCCTACGGTCCCCCGGACGCCCTCCTGACGAACAATGGGCCCCAATTGACCTCCAAGCTCTTCCAGGCGGTCAGCCGGCTGATGGGAATTACCAACCTGTACTCCAAGACCTACCATCCCCAAACGCAAGGACAAGTAGAACGGTACAGCAGAACCATCGTGGCCGGCCGACACAGTTAGTAGCGACCACGTGACGTGGCCGCCTCCCCCGACGGGACAAGAACCGAACGTGGACGGATGGACACTCCCGGATGCAGTCGTCCTGGACGGACATGGGCCAGACGGTCCAGCGCTCATGTGGGACCGCTTCCTTAACCACGAGGTGGACGACGAAGGAGACCTATGGCTGAAGGTCCGTTGGTGGGGCTATGGGCCCGAGGAGGACACCTGGGAGCGCGCGCGCAAGTTCGATCCACGCAAGGTCCGCCAGTACTGCCGGCGCAAGCGTCTCCCTGACCCTAGTGGACTGGCGGCCTTCCTGAGTTGGTGACCCGTCCGAGGCCCCTGCGGCTAAGTCCCAGTGCGCCCCCTTCGTGCCCACGATTGGCCATCCTCGTTTGATCCGCCGGGCGTCTTCCTGAGGTTCCTCCGTATGTCTCCCATGGCCGGCTGGAGGCGGTCGCATCCGGTCAATTCCATCCAGGACGGCGCGCATCGGCTCGGAACACGCGAGTCTCGTGACCGACGAAGCAGGCGTAACGGTCGGACGTGACATGTAGCGGCCCTCTGGAGACTCACATGCTTGGGTCTCGAACCCCGCGCAGTCTTAAGACAGACGCCTTCAACGCGTACGGAGAAGCAGTGCAAGAAAGCAGGACGATTTCATGACTACAGGCAAAGTCGCCAACGCAAGAAAAACCCTCGCTACACGACGAACACCCCGGCCAACCCCACGGACGGTCTGCCACCGAGACGGGCCCCCGGCCCGGTAACGCTGCGTCGGCCCACCCTGACCCGACGACGTCCCGTCTTCGCGCAAGAGCACCTGCCTACGAGCGGACGCGTTCCCGGTGCAACCTCGGCAGGTAGTCCCACGCCTGTCCGAAATACGGCGGGGACAACACGATGAGCTCCCACGCCGGCGCCATGTAGGACAACGCTGTCATCTGCGCCCGACCTTGGCGGTAGGTCCCCATGGGGCCAACCTTGAAGGGACGCCGGACTACAACGATGGCGTCCGACATATGATACACCGCGGGCATCAACGTGTCCGGCATGACCCGCATCTTCTTCAAGGAGGCGTTCCCGGTGGCCCACCCATCGAGGTCCCGGAAGTGGGAGTGGTCCTGCACGCCCTTGGTCCACTCGCGCGTCTCCTCCCGCGGCCAAGCCGCCGCACGACCGGCCAAGGCGGACAATCCCCGACGACGTTGTTGCACCGCTGGTCCCAGCCGAGGTCGGCCGCCATCGTCGTTGGTGAGACGAACGCGACAGGCCGACAACTCGCGGCCGGCAGGCCAACCCCACGTCAAGGTCGATGGACAAGAGACGGGGCGGGGGGGGGAAGGCAACCGAAGAGGTCCAGAATGCGGCGGTTGCGGGCGGGGGATGGTGGACGATGGGCACCGAGGTGGACAACACCCGCCGGGATGCCGCTGATGTACTCGTGGTCACGTCCCACCCGGTGGACCGACGATGCGGCCGCCCGCTCTGGCCCCGCGTACCGAGGATCTCAAGGCCGCGCCCCACACCACCTGGTGGCGCCAACCCACTAGGTCATATGGCCCATCTTCCCAACCGCGCTGACACTGTGCACCTGGGCCGGCGGGGACGCTCGGCCTTTATGTGGGGGCCGTGTGGCGGTTGGGACCCTCGCGTGGCGGGCCGGCCCTGGCGGCGGTGTACGTGACCGGCGGATCGGCCGTGGTGGTGGCTGGACGGCTTTCATGGGCCCTTCGTTGGCCTCGCCCCGCCGTCGGATCGTGGCTGTGATGTCGCCATCTGATTGGCCCACGTACGCTTGGATATCTTGGCCGCTGCTGGTGGCGGTTGTCGGACTTGATTTTTCTTTGATTGTATTTTGCATTGTTTGGAGGGACTTGATTTTTGCCTTACGGGTGGCCTGCATTGGCCGGCTTCGATTGGAGGCCGAGGCACGGGCTCTCGAGGGTCGCTTGCTTCCACATATCTCCGCGGGCTGGGACCGAATAGCGGCCACGAAGCGAAGGGGCGTCGTTTTCCCAATAGGGGCCGGGGTGCTGGCGTGTGTTGGCCCGCTGTGGCCCCGCTAGGGGGCCGCCGTGGGAGCTCTTAAGGGGAGGTGTCGGCCTCCCCCGCGTATCCAGAAGAAAAACCATCAGTGCCTTGGGTCTCCTGCTCCCTCGGGTCTCTGCCGTAATACCTTTGTCCCCCTCTTCGGGACGGGCTTGGACTGCACTCTTCCCTTTCCGGTTCCTTCTGGGCCTCCCTCCTTTGGGCCCCAGGGGTTGTTGATTTCCTGTCCGGACTTAAGAGGGAAAACCGCTACAGGGCATGCTTTCAGTGGGGTCGCCTGTTCTGAACATGTCCAGGTTTCTGCGCAACGACAATAGGGCGGAGAGGGGCTGTGCGGGGCTGTCTCGCGTCCCACACGTGCTCTACGTCTGACCAATTATTGGATCCATACTGACGGTCCGTTCCGGAGCGAGCCCAAATGCATATATTGGAATTTTCGCCTCCAGGCATAGTTTGAAAGCCAATGGGCCGGATCGGTGTCTCCTGCTGGTCTCGCCTGGGGCATGCCGAGCGCTAAAAAACGATGCTCACCAGCACCACTAGTGTCCAATCTACCGCAGAATCGCATCAAATGATGCGGTGCTGTGCATCAAATGATGCGGTGTCGGAATCGCGGATTCTGGGGCACCTGATTAGGAAATCGGCCCTTTTGGCACACATATGAACTAACGTTGTTGCTGTTCTCGTCGGCAATATGGAGCTGGGTGGTCGCCACTTCAGCCCAACGTAATCAAGACCCGGTGAGTATGACCCTTGTATGGAAAAAAGTATCAAGGCCCACTCAATGGGCATCTGCCGGTGGGGCCGAGCTTCGCCATCCCCCCCCCACCCCTCTCCAGAACCCCCAAAAAGGTCGATTTGGACTTGCAACAGCCGCTGTGGGGGCCCCGCGTACTCGTCTTGTCGACATGTGGAGGCTGTCTGAACATGTTGTTTCTGCCTAGGGACACCTCCGTGTCTGATAGAAAGGGTATGTGGAATGTCCTGCAGCCGGACAACCCATGAAGAGCTCTGCTTCGTTTGGGGCGGTGGGAGGGGGGGACATGGCAGGATGGTCTGCTGGGTGCTTCCGCCGCATCGCCTGTACGGGGAGGAAGAAATATATTATGGGCGGCCTCCTTCTATCCCAAGGACAAAAAGCCTACACAGGACCCATTTCTGCCGTCAGAATGAACAGCGGAGCAGCCATTCTCTCGTAGCAGAAGACAGAAAGACCGCATCATTTGATGCGAATCGCATCAAATGATGCGGTCGGTAGAATAGACACTAAATTTAGGAGGGGGGCGCGCAGATCCCGCCGCCGTACCGCCGCCCAGCCGGCACTCCTCCAGCACCCGTCGCACGCCCTTCCACCCCGCCCCGCCCCAGCCCACCCCACTCCACCACACCCCGCCCCGCCCCGTCCCGGCCCGTCTCGCCCCGCCGCTCCCCGCCGGGCCACGCCCCGCCCCGCCGCGCCCCCCCGCGGAGCGCCACGCCGCACAGCGCACCGCGCCGCCCCTCCCCATCCCGCGCCGCCGCTGCTCGACGCCACCGGCTCCCTGATCCTGCGGCGGCGGCCACTGTCGCCGGCGCCGCTGCCGGATGCAGCCCCCCACTCTTTCTTGCACTTGCAGTGACCCCAGACGCGGGGGTGGACGCAACGCGCCCGCCGCGCCGCCGCCGCCGGCCGGCTTCGCCGGGACAGACGACGGGCACTGTGCGGCCACGCGTGTCGCCGCGGAGGCGGGGGGCGGCATCGCTCACGCTGTCACAGCTGGCGCGCGGTGCGGTGGCGGGTACGGAGTCACGCCGTGGTGGGGGCGGCGGTGCGTCGGCGGGAACGGTGCGGTCGGCGCTTGGCGGTCGGCCGCGGCGGTTGTGCCGAACCGACGGCATGGGGCGGCGCCGAGCGCGGCGGCGGGCGGGCGCGCGCGGCCGTGCGGCGGGGTGCGGCGGGGGGGGGGGTACCGCTACCCAACGGGGGCACCCGCCGTGCCCGACGCACGCGGGCGCCGAGACGGCCGCCGACCGCGGGGGTGGGGACTATTGGTGGCGGCGTCGGGGGGAGGGTGGCTGGGTGGCGTACGTCGGCCGACAGGCGCCGGTGGGTGGGGTGGCGTCGCGGCCTTCGGTGGGGGCTGCCACCGCGGTGCTGCTCGGGTGCCCCGGCGGTGGGCGTCGAGCGCCACGGCGGGGCGGGGGCCGCCGACCTGCGGACGACAGGCGGCGGCCGCGCGTGCGGCGGGGGGGTGAGCGCCCACCGGCCGCGCGTGACGGCGACGGCTGTGGGCGGCGCGGCGGGGGGAGCGGCGCGACGCCACAGCGTCGGAAAACGGGGGGCGTGGCGCCTGCGACAGCGACCGCCTGCGACGTACGGGAAGTCAAGGGGGGGGGGGACGCCGGCCACCGCCGCTGGTGCACCGCCGCCTGCACTCAAAACGCACCGTCGGCGGGGGGGGGGGCGCCGCGCGAAGCCGCCAGGTGGTCGGGCAGCGCCCGCACCGCCGCTGGACCCGCACTACACCGCCGCCGCGCCACCCGGGCTTGGGGATCGTTGGTAGGCGGCACGACAGCAAAAACAAAGAGAGGCTGCTAACAGGGGGGCGCGGGGGGACGGTGCGGCCGCCGCCGGCGGGCGTCAAGACCAGCCAGGTGCCGCGTGACGCAAAAGGGCCGAGGGGGGGGAGGGCGCCGATCCGCAGACTCACGCGGTGAGCGCGCGGCGGCGCTGCGCCCGCCGTGGCCGCGTCGTGTAACTTGGTTCGTATCTGTGGCAGTGGTGGCAGACGCACAGAGAAAAATCTCCGGGGGCGTAATGGTTGAAAGAACTCAAAGGTCTGTTGCCAAGGGAACGTCTGGTGTCCGTATGCACGAATCAGGCTGCCTCGTGAGGTCCCTAGGCGCGCGATGCATCGGCTCACGCGTGCGATGGCGGCGGGAGCCGTCGCGACGGCGCTGGCTCCTACTCACACGCCAGACCCATGCCACGCACAGAGAAAAGAAGTGGGAAGCATACCAGTTGAAAGAACTCAAAGGCCTGAGGCACATTCAGAAAATTCCAATTCTCAACGGAAAATCTCATCGCGATGACCCGATCTGTCCGGCTCCTTCGTCGCCCCCACCTACCTCCCCCCCCCCCCCCC
>Ga0114953_1002550_pt1 | contig 12631 bp, 15 predicted proteins | sample SidtaG_FD_87298 | JGI IMG/M metagenome (GOLD analysis project Ga0114953, IMG submission 87298) | Marine algal microbial communities from Sidmouth, United Kingdom - Sidmouth_Male2 metaG | ecosystem: Host-associated > Algae > Red algae > Unclassified | place: Sidmouth, United Kingdom | collected...
CCTTTGGGGCGCGGGTGCCCCACCTCCCCCTCCCCCCTCCCGCGCGGTCCCCTTGGCCCCCGGGCCCGCCCCCCCCCCCCCACAACCATGGCGCAAGCCAATGGGACTGGTAACGTCCCCTCCTCCCTCCCCGGCGCCGTGGCCGCCTCGGCCGCCGCGTCGGCAACCGCCGCCGCGCGGGACGAGGACGCGGCGCAGCTGCGGTTGGGCGTCATGGAAGGCGAGGAGGTGCTCATGATTTCCGAGGCTGCCGCGCTCCTCGCCAAGCGCGAGGCGGACCACGCCAAACTCGGCCACACCTACTCCCTCGACGTTGTCAATGGGCTCTTCCGGCCCGCCGCCACGTACTGCGCCCGCTTTGACCGCATCCAAAACAAGACCGCCGTGCTCGCCGTCCGCGACACGTTTGACGGGCGGGGGGCGGAGCTGGGGTTGCACCCGTTTGAGGTGGCGCAGCTCGTCAACCTCATGCCGGCAGACGTACGTTGCCGCCGCGAGGGGGGGGGGCGGGGGGGCACGCGGGGGTTCGAGAGTCGGGGGCGAGGGCAGGGGGAGGAGTGTATGGTGGGCTGGACGCCGCAGCAGCGCGCAGTGGAGCTGCTTGCCGCGCTGGCGGGTGGGTGGGTGGGCGCGGCCCCGTCAGGCAGTGGCGGCCGTGCCGCGTGTGGCGTTGGAGTGACTGGCATGGCTAACGTAGCTGCGCTTTGGTGACTCACCTATCATCCCATCGGCCGCCGTCGTTACGCCCCTCTGCGGTCTTGTTCTTTTGCCCACTGTTCGCACCACGGTGGTCCTCGGCTGGACGTGTTTTCCATCTGCCCGATGGATTCCTATCGCTCCTTGTCCGTGCCCCCTTTTCTGTGTCTCCCACACACCTGTATGGGATCGACCGACTGCTGTTATCCACTGGCAGGCGGAAGAAGCCAAGGCCATCATCCCCAGCCTGCGGGAGGAGGGGAAGATTGACAATGACGTGCTCAACGGGCTGTTGATGGAGCTGACGACCTTTGCCAAGTGACCTGGCGAGCGCTTTGGGGGACTTCCAGCCGTCTCCTTAATGGTATTGCTCTGCACTAGCTCCGTGCATCCCTTTGTCTGCTCCTTTGTCTGCTCCACCGACCATGCTTAACCGGCCGGAGCGGACCGTGCTTGGTCGCGTGCTCGGCGCCAAGTAAACTCACACGCAAGCCCCACACGGACCTCCGCATCTCGCCAGGCTACTCGCCGAGCCGCCCACAACTGGGCTTCCGCAACGGTTTTTTCCTCCACTCACAAACCTCTTGAAACGCGACGCAACCGACCTTAAGCGACGAGACCAGTATTGGGTAGCCAAGGGTAAAAGTGCAGCTTCATTGTCGTTCACGATAGAAGGACCATACCAAAACATGTACATGCCACAACCCCCCTGGGGCGCCCTAGTGGAAGAGCAGCTCTGGCAACAAGTTGGCCGCAAAAGGGTGGATGGCGTATCGCGTCACAAAATACACAGCGAGGCCCATGACAATGGAAATGGGCAGCGCCGGCAGCGCCTTGCGGTACACCACCACCAAGAAGAGGGTGCCAACCAGTCCCGCCGTAATCGACACAAAGGTGGCCACGGCGGTGACAAGCCCAAACTGGCTCGCCGCTGACACGAGCACCGAGTAAAAGACATAATCACCAAGCCCAAGCTTGAGATGGCGGCCCATCGTGCCAACCCCGCGTCGCTGCCCGCCCGACGCACTGCCCTCTCCGTGAGCATCCACAGCCTGCACGTCCTCCGCACCGGGATCGGACGACCGCCGGGCAGTCCCGTTGGGCCCGTTGGACAATGTACCTTCCTGGGCCGATGAGGGTGCGTCGGTGGCTTCCGAAGCCGCCGCCGCCGCCGCCGCCGTCGTGGCGCGCGCCTCCCGTGCCGCTCGCGCAGCCCGCCGCGCGTCCTTGGCGGCCGTCGCGGCCGCCCGCTCCTCCTCTGCTGCCGCCCGGTCGGCGGCCGAGCGCTTGGGCGGCACAATCACCGCCGGCTGCGCCGACTCGTCCCGACCCACTGACGCCGGGTTGGTGTCGTAGACTAGCGCGGGCAGTGGGTCCCCACGCTCGCGCGCCATTTCAATGAGCATCCGCAGGGGCCCGTACTTAGAGAGCACCGCAAACAGGTCCCATATGACGAGCGCGCCGAGGATGACCCACGTGGCCCACACCGCCAGCGACCGGAAGATGTAGGCCATGAGACTCGACATGACAATGAGATACGCCTGGTTGACCATCCGCGGCGCCTTCCAAAAGATGGCGAGCATGCCAACCACCGAAAAGTTGATGGTGATGTACACGAGCGTCACCCAGTCCAGCGGGAAGCAGTGGGAGCGGGACCACTTGAAGAGGTATTGGCCACCCACGAACCCAAACACCAGTAAAGTTGCCACAAAGAGCCAGCCGAGGATGATGCGCTCCTTGTGGTACTTGTAGAGTAACACTAACACAAACGTGAAAACTACCATACAGCCAATGAAGATGCCCAAAAACAAAAAGGCCGTGGTGCGTGAGCGGACATCAGCGTCATTGTCCACAGTCCGCGGCGCGTTCGAGGGCTCCTCTAACGACAGCGGCGTCGCAACACGCTTGACCTGGCACTTGGCTGAGTCCCCAAACGAGTGCACCAGGTAGATGGAGAGCGTCATGCAAATCATGACAGGGAGGATAACGCGAAAGAGGGAGCGCGATAGCTCGTCATCGTACTCGGAGCCCCCTCTGCCCCGTCCTTTGCCCATGGTGCCGGCACGGGAAGCGGGGAAGAGGGGCGGGGGCGCGCTCCACGCGCCAGAGGCACCGCCCACGACCGCCGCTCACTTAGCCGCAGCGGAAAACAGGGCCCGCACGGCGCGGGTGTGGAAGCGGCAACGACAGAGGCGGTGAGTAGCGGCGCCACCGACAGCGGCGGCGCAGTGGTGAGAGACACAGAGCCGCAGGCACAACAGCAGCGGGGCTACAGAGGAGAGCGGGGGGGGGGGGGGGGGCGGGGGGGGGGAGAGGGACAAAAACCCGCGGCAAAAAAGCCGGGGGGGGAAAAGGGGGAGGGGGGGGGGGGGGGGTGGCCGACGCGAGGCCCGCCGTGCCGTTCCTACGCGGCCCTTGCGGCCGCCGTGTGCACAGGCCGAGAAGTGGCAGCTACGTGGTCGCCAAGGGCGCGGACGGGCCGGCGTGGCGTGGCGAGCGGCGGCCGCGCGTACAGTTGCACACGGTCGCATTGCGCCAAGGAGAAACATGGACTGGGGCTCGCCCTGGCCCAATCCGTGCGACAGAGGCAGGTGGGACGCGCTGGTTGGCAAACATGTACCATCAAAAAGTGGTAGCTGACAGTTGCCGACTTGCGAAAAAGGTGGCAGAAACGTGACAACGGCCTCTCGACCAAAAATTTTCACACCGAGTGGGGGGCTCGAACCCCCGACCACCAGATTAAGAGTCTGGCGCTCTGATTCGCTTTCCTGTACCGACTGAGCTAACCCGGCTATGTTTCGTTGATAATGCGGAGAACTATTATTACTTTATTCATCCTTGTTAACAAGATGTACCACGTACTGAGAGCGTCCGTGGAGACTTGGCCCGGGGAATTGTAGATGATCTCAAATCATCCCAAACGGCACCACAGCACAATATTCGCATGTGTTGTGTCTCCTGCACTGGACGGTCCAGTCCAGTCTGGACCTCTCTTTTTCACAGTGTTCGTCCAGACGGGTAAGGCCTCAGATTCGCATTTTAGATGCCCAGTACAATCTGACACTGCTCAGAGACCTGTATGGGAACCATGTGGGCACCTTGAGCACAAGCAGTACGGTCATTAATCGATTTTATCCGTCTCGACTATATCCACAGGGACCTAGTGTCTATTCTACCGACCGCATCATTTGATGCGATTCGCATCAAATGATGCGGTTTTTCTGTCTTCTGCTACGAGAGAACGGCTGCTCCGCTGTTCATTCTGACGGTAGAAATGGGTTCTGCGTAGGTTTCTCATCCTTGGCGTAGAAGGAGGCCGCCCAGAATATATTACTTCCTTCCCATACAGGCCATGCCGCGAAAGCAACCAGCAGACCATCCTTCAATGTCCCCCCCCCCCCCCCCCCCCACAAAGCACAGCTCTTCATGGGTTGTCCGGCCCCAGGGTTCTTCACATGCCCTTTCTATCAGACACGGAGGTGTCCCTAGGCAGAAAAAACATGTTCGGACAGCCTCCGTACGTCAAGCAAGACGAGTACGCGGGTCCCCCACCGTGGCTGTTGCAAGTCCAAATCCACGTATTTGGGGGTTCTGAAGGTGGGAGGGGGGGGAGGGCGATGCTCAGCCCCGCCGGCAGATGCCCTCTGAGTGGGTTTGGATAGTTTTCCTCATACGAGGGTTATCCTCAGCGGGTCTTCTTTACGCTGGGCTGAAGTGGCGACCACCCAGCTCCATATTCCCGATGAGAACAGCAACAACGTGAGTTCATAGGTGCCAAAAGGGCCGATTTCCTACTCAGATGCCCCGGCAACCGCGATTCCGACACGGCATCATCTGATGCGCTGCACCGCATCATTTTATGCGATTCTGTGGTAGAATAGACACTAGGGCTCAGAGTGGGGCTTGGTTTTCGTAAGGAATAGCCCATTCTGGCCACATGGCGGCGGTGGCGGTCTCGCCGCGCGGCGAGCCCACCTCCCGCCGCGATTTGACAGGACAGAGGGGGTGGCGTGCATCATCCACCGGCGCTCGTGATCAGTCCATGCCAACCTAACTCCACGTTCATCACATGACGGTATCCACAGTGGATAAGAGAAAGCGGACTTTGAGCTGGCAAAGAAACTAAAAAGGAGTGTGAAGGGATTAATCCACTTATTGCTGTCTTCCCGATTTTGGCCGATGTCAAGACGGGTGATCGACTGTGCGAAACTGTGTCTCAGCCATCCATTCAGCCGGATAAAGTGGATCCGCCAATGGGCAGTTGACCGAGACCCGGTCTTGACTTCGACCACATCGGCCAAAATTGGGAACACAGCAATAAAAGAACTGGTAGAACTCCTTGCGTTCCTGGATCACCCTGACCGCTTTCAGTGGGAAAAGAGCCGCTTGACTTCCAGATCTTGATCCCACGCCCAACTCGCACAATCCCAACACGCCTGCACCTTTCACAAACAGCACCTCCAACCCCAAGCACACCCACCACATTGACAACCCACCACCATTATTATGCTTTCCAATGCCATCGACGCCGCTGCCGCGGCCGCTGAGGCAGTTCTGGTCAAGGACAGTCAGGCGCTGGCCGCCGAGCGCGCTTCCGCCCTGCGAGCAGCCGCTCGGGCCGCGGCTATGACAGCCAACGCGGTGCATACGTTCCCCCCTCAGGCCGCGGGGTCTGCTCGACTTGTTGGTGTCTTCCGACGCAAACGTACACCGATGCCTCTGGACACGAAGCTGCGCGTCATCGGATGGCATGCGGACGGGAAGAGCATCGACTACATCAGCCGTCAGCTGGGTGAAATCCAAGACACAAGCGTCCTCTACAACATCATCAAGCAGAAGGACACCCTGCTCGCGCGTGCTGCAGGTCGGCCAGGTGGGAGCGGGGTGACGTCGCGGACAACCGACTACACGGAAGTGGACCGCATGCCGCTGGAGTGGTTCGTATCTATGCGTGCCCGTGGCCGCAAGCGCGCGACGCTGTCTCTTTCCATCATCAGGCAGAAGGCGTTGCACATTTCAGAGTACCTCGGTGTTGGCGACTGGGCGGCTTCGAACGGCTTTATCCAAAACTGGGCGCCCGGCCACGGTCTTGTAAACGTATCGCTACATGAGACTGTTGTGTCGGCAAAAGTGGCTGAGGCGACGGCGCGAATGGAGTAGATCCGGAAAAAGCATTAGGGCGTCGACCCGGACCTCATCTATAGCGTGGACGAGACGGGGCTTCTGTACCGTGGCTTTCCGTCGCGCTCTCACGTTCCGTCAGAAGATCTCCGCTCTGCGCGCCGCTCAAAGGCGATGAATAGAAAGGACCGGGTCACCTCTGCGCCCTGCTGCAACGCTTCCGGCTCGCACAAGGTGCCGGTGACCATGATTGGTCATGCGATGCAGCCGCTGTGCAATTCTGGCCAGTGAAACAAGTCCCCATTGTCCGACTTCTCGCAAAATTCGGCCTGGATGGATGCGACTGTGTTCAAGCGCTGGTTCCTGGAGGTTTTCGTCCCCTTCTTTTGCGCCCGCACGGAGCACCACGTGAACAGGATCCTGGACAACATGGGCGGCCACGACGGCATCTCGCATCCGAACATCACCGTCATCGAGCTGCCACTCAACACGACGGCAATCTACTAACCGCTCGGCGCGGGGGACATCGTGACGCTAAATAACCGGTACAAGTCGCGTCTGTTGCGGCGTGTTGTCTCCAACCTTGACAGGCTTCTTGTGAGTGGCGCCGCAAACCCTCGGGTTCGGCGCAGTGGTTGTCGTGCGGAGGGCGGTCAAGCCTACCTTCTCGACGCCGCGAACTTCATGAAGGAGTGGGCTGCCGGCCCTTCGGAGCAGAACTACAAGTGCTGGTGGAAGGCGGATTGCCTGCCCTCTGATGCTGTGGTGGAGCTACAGCGCCAGCTGGGTGAGGTGCATCCATTTTCCGACAACGTGCAAGCGGACGTCTCGGCCCTCGCGGCCGTGATGGCTAATACGACGGAGTACGAGTTAGACGGCCTTGGCGACCAAGCTCAGATGCAGGGGGTGCGCCGCTTGTTGATGGCTGATAGTAATGTTGAGGCCATCGATCAGACGGTCGATATTTTTCTGGCAGAGGAGGATGAAAACGAGTGAAAGGGCAGGTGTGTAGGGTCGGGTGGTATGGGTGACACCAGTCATTGTACCAAGGCAATAAAATATTGCCTTTGATCTCGTCGGGATGCAGATATCTTCCCTCCGTTTGGGACACGGTTTTTCGTTGGCTAGTCCCTGGGGCGGCCCGGCCGGCGGGGGATGTAAGCGTCCGAAGAGCCGAGACGGTACAACCGGCGCGTTGGTGGCGGTCAGCCGCTACGAATGTCCGGCGGGGTGGTTGGCGTGAAGCGGCGGCGCCATGCTTGAGGCGCGGGCGCCGGTCGGTTACACCTGGTAGCCGGTGCGGGGCGGTACCCGCCCACCCCCACCCCCCCCCCCGCCCCCCCCTGCCGGGTGCGGGGGTGGGGGTCTCCGACCAGGCGCTGCGGCCTTGAGGTCGCCGGGGCCGCCCTCTATCCCGTCGGCCCGCGGTCGGAAGCTTCCTCCTCCTTGCCGCGTTGTCACGTACAAGCGGTAAGGCGGACCATCCGGCCATGTGCTTTGGGTGGACGCGGGCGGCAGGGCCGCTGGCCTGAGCATGGGGGACAGCTCCGGACAGATAGCCTCGACTGTGGCGCGCAGGCCACTCAGGACGAGCTGACTGCGCTGGAGGGACATTTGGTAGATCGGCTGGCCGGCCTACTGCCAGCCAGCCGGGCCGATGGATCCGCCGGCGCCACCGCTACGCCGGAGCACCCGGCTTCGCTGGGTGCCGGCCAAGCTTCTGACGCGTTGCCGCCGGTAACGACGACGACGCTTTGGCCGAAAAGAGCAACGACAACCACGCAACGTCGGGAGCTGCCAGAAGCGACGACAGCGACTCCCTGCTTGGAGGGCTCGGCGACGGCCGAGCGCCGGCCGGTGGTGGGGGAGAAGCCGTCGCCCATAGCCGGCGTCGACATGTGGTTCCCCAACTCGACGGCTTGGACGATCCCGACCTTCTCGATGCCAAGGAAATCATCACGGGGTACGACATCCCCTCGGCGATCCGGCGGGAGGACGGCATCCCCGTCCCATTAGAGACGATCGACGCCCGCTTCCTCTTCCGGCTCAAGGACATATCGGCGGGCTACCACAAGGCGGTGCTCTGCTACCAGATCTCCCCCTGGACGCACGAGCTGTCCAACTCGGAAGTCTCCCTGTTCTCCCGGCTGGAGGATTTTAGCGCGGCCGCGCTCGAGGACCGTCTCGCTGGTGCCGCCATCGCCTCGCGCCAACTCTTCCATATGGCCACCGCCCAGTACGACTACCTCGGGTTCGAGAAGCGCGACCCCGTCGGCACTGAGCTCTGCCGGAGCACCGAGGCTATCCCACAGAACACGCTGCGGGGCTCGCGCGGACGGCGGTGGCGCTCCACCTTCGCCCGGGACAAGGTCGGGATCATCATCAAGGCCGCCGCCGAGGAGCGGGCGGCCAAGCACCGCAGGCGCCGTGTCGTCCCCGAGAACCCGGGCGGCGGCGGTGGCGGAGGAAGCGGCGGGGGGGTGGCGGCGGCGGGGGTGGCGGAGGAAAGGGGGACAAGATACCGGGAAAGGGCGGCGGGAACCGACAGGGCGGCGGCGATAGCGGCGGCGGCGACAAGCACGCTGCGTCCAACGCCTGAGTCTTTTGAGCCTGCCTCCGGGGGAGTGCTTTCACCCCCGGGCGCCGAGATGCAGGAAGCCCCTGTAGCGGGATTGCTGCCCCCGCCCTCCCACCTGTCCGACGCCGCTTCGCCGCCGCTCGTGCCCCCTTTTGTGGTCACTCGCCTGGCGGTGAAGAAGTCGGGGTCGCTGGGGGCCTCGCGCTGGGTGATCCACACCATCCGACTCGGAGTACAGATGCCCTGGACCCGTCGCCCACCCCGGTTTCACAGCAAGGGCTATACACTGAGCGCCCCCGACGCGGCCTGGGCCGAGAGGGAGCTGGCCCGCTGGCTGGCAGCGGGGTACTTGTGGGAGGTTGAAAGCGCGGAGGCGGCGCGGATGCACTGCATTTTCGGGGCGTTCGAGACCTGGAGCGCGGGCAATCCGAGGCTCGCTGTGGACTACATGCCCATATCAAGCAGCGTCGGTTCAAGTACGAGACGATGTGGGAGGTAGCCCCAGGACTTTCGCCGGGCGACCACCAGATTTCGTGGGACGTGGCCGACGTGTACCACCACCTGCGGCTCCGCCCGGAGTATCAGGCCTACATGGCCTTCACCATGCTGCGAAGATTCCTAGTGCCGGTGTCCATACCGTTCGGTTTGTGAATGGCCCCGTACACCTGGACGAAGGTGTTCCGCCCGGTCGTGGCGCGTCTCCGGGAGTTGGGTGTCCGTCTGACGGTGTACGTAGAAGAAATTTCCGGCCGCCCGCTCTGCAAGCAGAGAGACGCGGCGAAGACGGCGGACGCGCGCACGGGCTGGAGGCAGGCGGAGGAGCTGTTCTAGTCTCTCAGATTTCGGGTGCACAAGACCAAGTGAGAGCGCGATGGGACCACGGAGCTGCCACTGATTGGGAGCGTGGTCGACACGCGCCGGGGTATCTTACAGCTACAGCCCAAGCGGTTGGAGAAGGTCTAGTAGTTGGCTGCGGCGCTTGTTAGACACGCGGCAAAGCACTGGCTTGGGATGCGGCTCGGAACCCAGAGCTCCTTTTGCGCAGCGGCCACCTCTACTACCCTGGCCGTGCCACAGGCCCGGTACCGCACGCAGTCTCTCTTCTCGGCGATGCGCCCGCTGTTGCGCGCGGGGCCGTCCGGGCGACCCAAAGACCGGGACATGCTCCTGGGGCACCAAGCGCTGTGGGATCTTCGGTGGAGGGCGCGGCTGAGCGATCACGCGTTCCTCGGTCGGTGCTGTGGCCATCGCCCGAGGACGCGGTGGTGCAGATGGACGCGAGCACATCCGGCTGGGGGGCGATCTGGACCGGCATGGTGCCGGCCAGGGGGTTCTATGGGTCCAATAGTCGCCACCTGGACATCAACGTCCACGAGGTGGCGGCCTTGCGGCTGGCGGTGCAGTCTTTGTTGCCTCTATTGCGAAAGGACGGCACGGTCGTGTGCTTGGATGATGGACTGAATGGTCGGCGTGCACGTGGTCACCAGCGTCACCTCCCGCTCAGAGGTCATGATGCAATAGCTGCGCTCCTTGCACGCCCTGTGTGAGCGAGAGAGGGTGAAGTTTCATGCGAGCTGGATCCCCTCGGCTGTCAATTACCTGGCCGACAAGTTGTCGCGCCACCCGGACAGTACGGACTGGTCGCTATCTGTCCGCTCATTTTTGGCGCCGCGAGCGCGCACACGGGCCGCAGACGGTGGACCTATTCGCTTCGCGTGATAATCGCAAGAGCGGCCGCTACTACTCGGCGACCGCGCCCCTCGTCCCCCACCCCCCCCCCGCGCCCCGCGTCCACCCGCCCAATGGGTAAGCAAGCCCAGTAAGAAACGAAAACAAAAAGAAATGAGACCGAGACCAACACAATGACACGAGAAGAAGTTACACGAGCAGAAGCTGGCACACAATCTGACGCGCCAGGTATAAGTGCTCTAATTCCCCACAGTGCTCAGGAAGAAATAGGATTCGTCTCTACGGTCCGCCGCGCCCGCCGCACGCGCGAGCCGGTGCCGCTTTCAGACCCCTCTCTCTGCGGTCTCCGGACGTTCTCCTCCGCAGATTCGGAGCTGTCAAAAGGGTTGGCGGTGCCAGTCGGGAACTGGCCGCACCCCAGCACCCGACGGATGCGGCATCGAAGGCAGCCGCGGTAAGCTGAGGCCCGCCATCTCTTTCCCCCAACCACGTCGAACCAAGTCATCCCTCTCCCGGCCACCGCCATCGCCCGACCGCGCAACGGATGCGACACCACGCCCACCGTCACGGCCACAGCCCGCCCCACAGCCCGGGAGCGCATCGGAAAGGGCACCAAGACCGCCGCCACCGCCACCTCGCGCCCCTCCGCCACCGACCGTCCCACCACCATCTCGCGCCCCACTGCCCTGCAGAGCATAGGCGGGGGCACCAAGCCCGCCGCGGCCAGCCCCACCGCTACTTACCGCCCCACAGCCTCCGTGACCGCCTGCCCCACCATGTGGCGGCGCGTTGTCGCCACCGCTGCTCGCGCTACCACCACCGTTTCCCTCCTGTCCCTAAACCCCATCCGCGTCTAGGTCAATGACACTCTTTCGCGCAGCCACCTAGTCCCGCAACACCTGCCGATGACTGGTGTGCTTGCTCTCAGTCAGGTCATCATCGAAGGCACGTGCATTGATTTTGAAGCCCAAATGGGCAACAGTGGTCTCTCTATCTTCGGGTGAGTGAGGACTGGTCCCCCGGTTGTCATGTTCCTGGTTTGTTTTAAGGTTTTCGCCCAGTGGTGTTCTGCCTCATGAAACTTCACATGCAGGTACGCCAACTCTTTCGCCCAGACGGCGCGCCCGGCCTCCTGCTTCTCGCCGTGAAGCACGCCCTCGTTCACCTTCCTGACGTCGGCAGAGAGGTACTCTCTCTCGAGGGACAGAAGAACATGCAAGGGTAACAGATAAAACAGTCGCACGAGCTGAAGAGACGGCACACTTTAGCAAAAGCTATCCACCGCTGTTCTTGACGGTCAGTATGCGCCGCCAAGACATCAATGGAACCCCCGAAAGCACCCCCTCTGCCACACAAACCAAGTCAAAGTACACTCTCCGTCCATCTCTCCAGGAACATACCGTGCTCAGCACGAAGGCCAACGTGGAAAGCGCCATCTAGGCAAGTGCGTCTCCATCTTCCCCGTCATACCGCTGGATTTCTTCGGAACAAACCTTGAACGGGATACCATAGCCAAGATTTCCATCACTGATGTGCAAGGTGAGAAATCTGAAAGTGTCCTGGACCACCGCAGCGGCCGCATCCACGCCACTGCGACGTGGGCAGCAAGAAAGGGCGAAGGTAGAATTCAGTCTACTGTTTGGCTTGACAGCATGCCACTCCCGTACAGTTCCCGAATACCAAAGTGGCGCACGGCCCAGCTTCTCCTCCTCGGAGCAGAGAAGTCACAGAATTTCGCATGCTTCACGTCGCTTTACGCCGTCCATGCACACCTACGTGGAAAGCACGTCAACTGCGGGCGTCGCGGCGCCCTCCATCACCGTCAAGGCGCCCAAAGATAACGCGCACCAAGTGAAAACGTCCGCAACAGGGGTGGAGTATTGCCGGTACCTCCCGGGCGGGCCGACCAGCGGGTAGCCTTCTGTTGGAAAACGCAGAGCGTCTGTCATCGATACGACGGCAGACGACGGCACCCTCCGACTTCGGCCACCCGGAGTCTGGCGGCGCTGGGACCTGGCCTTTCGATTGGCCCATCGTAACTGATTGAATCGGGAGGGACGAAACTGGCGGAAACTGGCCGAGGCCCCCAAGCGTCGCGAGATTCGGGCCGAGGTCCTGTCTTCAAAGTTTTGAATTGAAACTACGGGCCGGGACGTCGCATGTCCGACGCAGCACGCCGTGACTTGGCACATGCGCGAAGCCAGGGCGCAGCGCAGCTCACAGCCGTCAGCTGTCTTGGGCGTCATGCGGCCTGCGGTGCTCGTTGGTGCTTATTGGCAGCCGGCCACGTCACGCCTTACTCCCCCCCCTGACAATGGACGCGGTAGTTGAGCCCTCGAGGCCGCTCGCACCCTCCCCCCCCCCCCCCCCCCCCCCCCCCCCCCCCGCCCCCCCCCCCCCTTGCCCCGCCCCCCCCGGGGGGCGGGGGGGGGGGGGGGGGGGGGGGGCGCCCGCCGGGGGGGCGCGGCGGCGCGGGGGCGGGGCGGGCGGGGCCGGGGGGGGCCGGCGGGGGGGGGGGGCGCTGCGGGGCAGGCGGTAGGGCGCGCA
>Ga0114953_1002556_pt1 | contig 12618 bp, 13 predicted proteins | sample SidtaG_FD_87298 | JGI IMG/M metagenome (GOLD analysis project Ga0114953, IMG submission 87298) | Marine algal microbial communities from Sidmouth, United Kingdom - Sidmouth_Male2 metaG | ecosystem: Host-associated > Algae > Red algae > Unclassified | place: Sidmouth, United Kingdom | collected...
AACCTTCGTTCGTGCAACATCCGATGGGGAGCCGGGGGTGCCGACGACGGCGAACCCCGGTCCCATGGTGCTTTTATTATCAGACGGTAAAGGGGCGGGGTCGATCGACCGAGCGATCCTAAATATCGAATAACCACCAAAATAGAGACGATCAAAGAAAGGACAGATATACAAGACGGAAGCAACCTCCCAAAGGGCGAGCCACAAGTCAGTTCAATTCTCCACGTGAATACTGACCAGTCAGGGGGGCTACCGGGCTCAATATCCGAATATTAAGGAGATATGCTACACGGGCGGCCATTGCAGCCCGACGCAACACCATCTTGTGGACACGGTCTTCGGGCGTCGGGGGGTTCATGATTGAGCAACCAAGGGAGAAGGGGGGGTGGGGTCGCGCGCAGGATGAGAGGGGGGTCGAGGCGGACGGGCGAAAGAGGTAGGCCGCGCAAAGGTGTATGGGTGAGAAACAGGCCTGTGGTTAGAATGGGCTCGGAAAGCGCGCCTTTGTACTGCTGCAGCGGCCTAGCCGGTCGGCGTGGGTCGACGACGACGCGCGTGCAACCTGGGCAACAGCTACCATCGCGCGCGCGCAGCAAAGCCGCACGCACCCTCCACGGGTGTAGTCCCCGCACATACCCCTTCCAAAGACGTCAAAACATGAGAAACGCAGCAGAGTGTGAAACGCGTGTCCACCACCCCGAGTTGGTGCCCCCCCTCGTCGAGCAGAGAAAAGACGTACCATGTCTATGAAGAGAGCAACGGCCCCTTGGACGAGAGCGTGCGCGGATGGCAGCGTCCCACAGTGCGCCGTGGCCAACGAGCTACTCAAAGCCGTCACGAAAAGGCGGTGTGCGCCCAAGACCAGAGACTCAAAGGCCGAGGAAAATCAGCGACTCCCGCGGTCGTCAGACGCAGTTAGCACAACGAGTGGCTCACGATTGCGACCCAGAAGCGCAGCCAGAGGCACAACCACGGCACGGCACGTATGCATCGCCCACCATCATTGCCAACCCTGGTCCACCGACTGACCCCCCCCCCCGCGCCGAGGACGGAAAAAGCGCCTAAGCACCAAAAGAGCGGGGCCGGGGCATGTGGTCGCAGACTGGCAGCAAGAGGCACAAGCGCAAAGCACACTGACCTTTTCGGGGAACCGGTGAAGAGAAACGGTCGTGAGCAGCGCGTGCCCGAACGGCAGCAGGGCGCCTCCGTGTGGGACTGTCAGCGGGGGGGCGTCGTCGGTTGCTCCCCACCCGCGATTGCGTGTCCACGGTAATCCCCGGCGCAGCGCGCCCGTAGGCTCCCGGGTCATCCAAGCAGTGAGACGACGAGGCGCCGTGCTCGTCACTCGAGCGCAAAGGCAACGAGCGGTGCCTTCGGCGGCGTCCGACTCACCATCCGCAGACTTACTACAATCAAGTCAAAAAGTTACACGTCATAACTTTGGACCGGAGCATAATTGACTTAACAAGTTTCTGGGCTTCCACCGTACCCCATATCAGCCATATTTGTCAGCCATAGGAAGCATGAGAATTCTCCTCTGATTGGTCAGAAGCATCGTCGCGACTCCCGTGGGACCAACTTCTGTTGACAAGTGGCACTAGAGGACGAGTAAACGACCGTGACTCGCTGGTTCTTAGTGCAAGTGCCTCCATCTTAGGATTTGATTGGTCAGAAATCTATCAACAAGATCCACCGGCGACGCTTCGCCATTCCTGCCACGTCCGTGTGTTCCGCTTTCGCCCATCTGTGGCTATGGGTCGCCATCGGTCGCCCATCGGCGGCCATCGGCCGGCGCCGTCCACACGCTCTGGTGCTCGGCTGCGTCGCTATTTCGGTCCTGCCTCCCGCCCCCTTTGCCTTTGTGCTTCTCCGGATCGTTCTCCTATCGCCAGGCATCGGCCACTCCTGTTCGCATGCGCATTGGCGCGGCTCCGTTGCGGCCCGTGCTGTTTGCTCCTGTCCTTTAGGCGGTATTGCCTCCCCGCCCGACTCTGCGCCCGCAGTGTTGGGCCTCGCCTGTCCACTTGTACACTGTCATGACGCCGTCGCTACGGTCAAGTACGTCTTTGCGTTTTACTGGCTCTCTCTGTCTCCGCTGCTCGGCCGCCCATCGACACCAATCGGCCGTTGTGTGTCAAGGGGGGTGCGAATGGTGCATGGGGTGTCTGGCGAGCGCCGCTTGGGTTTACAACCAGGCGGCTCGCAAGCAGTGACCCACCGTTTCTCCCACGTTCTCAGCCATGGACCCCGGTACGTGCACGCCGCTAACAGCTGCCTCGACTGTCTGGTTCTCCTGCCTTTTCGAGGCCACCTCCTTTCTGGTTGCCAACGGTGCATCTCTGGCCATTGTCTTTGCTCCCAGGCAAGCAGCAGCTGTGCGGCCATCTCCTACGTCGGGCACTCTCGTCACGGACGACGCCAACCTGGACGCTTGCCGTGCGCGTAAGCGGCGCGGGCTGCCACCGACGGCACCGACGCCGACGACCGCTGACGCTGTCGCCGCTGTGGAGGGGTGCTCCTTCGTCGAGGGTAGTATCCCCGCCGCCAACCGCAACGCTGTCGTCCGCCTTGGCCCGCCCTGTCGCGCACCGCATTCCGGGATCATGAGGCCTTGTTTCACCCCATCTCCGTGCTCTGTGTGCGGGCTGGTCAAGTCCACGACTGCGATGCGCTTGCACGTGCTCAGCAAGCACCCCCACCTGCCGCGGAACATCAACCGACGCCAACCCCCCCGCCAGCTGGGACCTGATCCGGCGCTGCCGCCTCCGGCCCTTCCTGGTGCACCCGAGCCGCCAGTGGTGCCTCCCTTACGGGCGACAAATGTAGCAGCTGCAGCCCCCTGCCGACCGGTCGCCGCTGCGGCTGACGCCCACGGCGCGAATGCCGGCCTTTCTGAAGCTTTTGGCGCGGCCACAGGTGATGATGCGTCCGTCGTGCTCGCCCTGGCGGATTTCGCCGCCGCGCAGGCGGCCGAGGCCACAGAGGCAGCGGCCGGCGCACGTTGGTCGGAGAGCACCGCCACCAAGCCGCCGAGGGGAAAGTCTGAGAGGGGATCCGTCTTGGAGACGGGCGCGCTCGGCCGCTCGTCCGTCGCCACCGACGCCCAGGCGACGTACGAGCAGGTTGGCGACGCCCGCAAGTGCAAGACGGCCGTGACCAGGAGGCCCAACGCCAAGCCCGGATTTTTCAACACGCCCATCCTCAAGGAGTTCCAGTCCCTTATGCACGAGATTGGGGGCTCGGGCGTGTCGCTTGCGGACCAGACAAAGATTTTCAAGTTTTTTGAGAAGTACGACAAGGCCATCGCCGACGCCGTCACGTCTGCCGACAACAATTCCACGGCGACGGGCGGCCCGACCACCGCCGCCTCGAAGACGGGGGGGAAACCGTCGTCCGACACGTCGGCGGCGGCTGGTGGCGCCTCTGACACAGCGTCGGCGGCGGCGGACGGGTCAACCGCCGCGGCGCCGGCCACCGGGCGGGGCGCGTCGGCCAACGCATCGGCCGCTGCGGGTGTGTCGACCGCCGCGGCGTCGGCCACCGGGGGGGGGGCGTCGGCCAACGCGTCGGCGGCGACCGGCTGGTCAACGGCGTCGGAAACACGTGCAACACGTGCGGCCAATGCTTCGGCGGCGGCCGGCGGGTCAACCGCCGTGGCTTCGGCCACCGGTGGGGGCGCGTCCGCTAGCGCCTCGGCGGTGGCGGGCGGGTCCCTCGCCATAGCGTCGACCACCGGGAGGGGCGCTTCAGCCAACGCGTCGGCAGCGATGGGGGGGTCCACTGCCGCGGCGGCGGCCGAACTGTCGTCGGCGTGGGGCAGGAGCCGCCCGACAGCCGACACGACCAGCGTGCCGAGCGCCCCGTTCATTACGGGCGTGTTTCGGAGCGCCAATGCACTCCGCAACGCGTTGAGGGACGATTTGGACGACGCGGTGCTGGCGGCTGGCTGGCGCAAGTGTGTGCTGGTTCAAGGGGGTGTTGAGTACGTGGCATTCTTTCGCTCGGCACTGGACGTGGCTCTGCGTGTGCTCCGTGAGGCCGGAAAGGTGCAGCTGCGCCGCGACGCTGCCGAGGTGGGCGACCGGCGCGAGCACGCCATTGACGGCGAGGTCTGTAGGGCACACCAAGACGTGGTCGACTCCATCTCAAGCGGGAATGGCTTTGTCCTCGGCATTTAAGTGTACAGCGACGCGACATTGCTCTCCTGGTCTGGCGGTACGTTGATGCTATTCTCTCTTCTCGGGATTGCTTGGCTTGCTGGTGTCAGTTCCTTTTTTCCCTTGCGCTTTGCATGCCACGCCATGCCCTGCCTCGGTGTGGTCCGCCCCGCACTTCTTTTTTTCGTTTTACCGGCACACCCAATCAGGTGTTAACGTGTTCTTTTCTCGCCCGTTTCGAGCTCACCTTCTTGTATGCACCATTTTCAGCCCACTACCTGTATCCTGTGCGCATTCGCGTCGTCAACGACGTGACAGGTGTGGCCGAGTGAAACACCATTGCCTACGTTCCTTACGTCCACAACCGGAAGGAGGCGGGCGCAAAGGAGAAGGCCAAAGGACGCCGGTGGGGTGCTTTGCAGCGAACGCTGCATTTTGCGTTTCGCGACGCAATCCAGTCGAGTCACCAAGGCGTGGCGCTCGACGAGAGCATCGGAGGCATGTGGTTGGCCTTCTTCCGCATCCTTTTGTACTCGTGCGACCTCCTGGAGGAGCGGGCGGTCCTGTGCTTGAAGGCGGGCAACTGCGGTCATCCGTGCTCCACATGCGACGTGTCGGCTGCGGACGCCTGCGCGGTCAAGGGGACGGAGGGCGCGCTCCGGGTCGTCATCAGCACCTTGGAGGAGCAGATGGAGGTCAACGCGCTGAGCCTCGCGAACAAGAAGCGGCGGCGGCGGATCTACATGGAGTCGAAAAACAGCATGAACGCCTTCATCCCCGCGTTGGCATGCCTAGGCGGGCTGACAACCGCCCCCCTCTTCCTGTACAGGATGATCGCGTTTGATCCTCTGCACGTACGTTCTTCTTGTCCACGTTCCTGTTTCGTGTAGTCGAGAGTCGGCCGTGCATTGCCCCATCGCCTCAGCTGTCTAACTACCCGACTTTGCCGCCCTTCATTCGTGCGTGGCCGACATTGTGCTCAGTGCTCTTCTTGCCCTTGCCCACCCCCTGCAGATTTTGGACCTCGGCATCACCCGGATGCTTTTCCATCGCCTAGTACTCCTTTTCCCCAGCGTTTGTGCAGAGTTCTACCCGCTGTACAAGAACGAGAGCTCCACTGCTCGTGCGGGGAACCTGCGCATCGACCTTCTCGGCCGACGCAGCCTCGCGTCGTTTGTCCCACCAGGGTACATTTTCGTTCTCTCTCTGTCGCCTTGTTGGAGCGTTGGTGCGCACACTCTCCCCTCTGGTTGGGTGTCTAGTGTTTTCTGCCCTACCTTTCGCCTCGGATGCTCGTCCGCTGGCACTGGCCCAGGGACTGACTGGACAGCTGCTGCCCTTCTTCTCGGTTGCTGTCGTATTTATTTTTCGCTGCCGGCTGGGGTTCGCTCAGCAGATATCTGGTCCACCCAGATGAGAAGCAGGCAACATTTACGGGCGAGCAGCAGCGCGGCGGCGTTTGGTGTATGATTTTCGTCGTGCTAGGCCTCTCTTCGCGGGGAACCAAGCGGCGGCCGCCGCCTAAGAAAAAAACCAAGGGCGACCACACCTCCACTCCTACTGCCACTGGCAAACGACGGCGGACGCCCGCCGCTGCCACACTCTCCCAGACTCGCGCACCCCCGGCCGCCGGCACCACGGCGGGCACCTCCACGCCCGCCCCCTCCACCGCCGTCACGACGACGGGCACCTCGACGAGCGGCACGGCCAACGCTGACGCCGACACCGGCGGCGGCGACGTGGACGCTGAGCAGCAGCTAGACGACATTTTGGCATCGTTAATGGCCGATATTGACGTGGCAGACGGCATTGCCGCCGGGGCTGCACCCGAGCTGTCCGACGCTGCCAGCGTTGGCAGTGAGGCCAGCGGCGCCAGCATGGCGAGCGACACGAGCGGCGACAGCGACGACAGCGCCACCCGCGCCGCCGCGGTTGGCCGCGCGGTCTGGGGGAGGTCAGACGAGGGGAAGGGAAAGACGAAGAAGAAGCTCACGTTTGACAAGGCGGCCTACGAGGCCGCCTTCGGTGACACCCCATACCACGTCGCCTTCACGACGCTGTTCGTCAAGTACGCACAGCTGGTGGAGCGGCTGATGGGGCACCGGCACTGCCGGGTGCCCATGACGGTCGCAGGGGCGGAGGAGGTCGGCGCTCTCGCCAAGGAGTTCGTGCTCGGCTCTATGGTGCCGATCCTCGGCGAGTGGTTTAGTACCGAGGTGCACAAGCTCTTGGCCCACGTCATCTCGGCGATCAAAGCTCACGGCGCCATCACAAACGGCGACACGAGCAGCAACGAGGCGTTGCACGGCAAGGACAAGCGGCGGTATAGCCGCAGGAGCGGCGACGGCGACGCCTTTCGGGTACAGATGCTGCTGGTTAGGCAGGGGACGCTGGAGATTCAGGCGCGCCTCGCCAAGCAGGCCGCAGAGTTCGACAACTGGTTTGCGGGAGGGGTGTCAGACAAAGAGGATAACGAGGAGCTTGCGGGCGTCGGTGCAGCTCCCGGCGGCGGCGCGGCGCTTCGCCGCGGTGCCCGTCCTCCCCTTGCTCGGGCGCCGGTGTTGGTGGGCCTGCCGTTCCTCTGCGGGCCGCCAGCATTACCGTAGACCAGCTCGCCGAGCGACGCGGCCTCGTCGCCGTTGCCCACGCGCTTGACTTGCCGATGGGCGGCACAGTCCTCCACGTCACCAACTCGGATACGTTCTTCCCCCGCATGGCGTGCTGCGCCGGCGGTCACCCCAAGCAACACCTGCGCGCCACCCCCATGTACCGTGGGATCCCGTGGTATGACGGGGTGGCGTACCGACTGCCGGGCGACGCCGTGTCAGTGGTGAGGTATGGGTTTGCGCGCGCGATTCTCCGAGCGGTGGGGGGGGAGGTACGGGAGGTCGTAGTGGTTTCGAAGATGGACATCTGCGAGTCGACACCGGGCTGTCCGCTCGTTGGCGCCGGATGCACTCGTTAATGTTCGTCTATGACAGCGGGGGCGGACTGGCCCTCCCTGCGCTCTGTTTCCTTTGCTTCTTTGTTGCGCTTAGAGCACATAGTGCGGGACTTCCACGCGGTAGCGCAGGCCCACGGTGTCGCGGCGACGCCGCGGACCGAACGGGACAACGCAGCAAGCCGCGGCGCGGCACGCTTCTATGTTAATGCATTTTACCCGTGGCCATAAACGCTGTATTCGCTACCATCTTCTTCGCTTCCAAATTCCCGCCCCACCATTCTCGCCACCTCATCCTCAGCTCTCACAGTCGCGGACGGCCAGCGTGGGGCACAACGCGAGGAGGGCGCGGGTGGCAGCGGCCGCCAACAACCGGCGGCGCCGCGGCCAGCTGGCGGTGCGCACGCCGCGTGGGGCGGCGGGGCCGCAGGCGGCCAACGCCTCGCTCTTGGCGCCGGAGGGGGGCGCGGAACCCGTGCCGACGGGCGACGCGGGCGGCGGAGGCCACCGACGACTCGCGGCGCCCCGGAAAACCGGCGGGAAGCACTTGGCGTCGGTGGGACGGCGCCGCCGAGGCCGACCACCGCCTCGCTCTTGACCCCCGGGGGGGGGCGGGCCTCACGGCGAGGCGGCACTCGGGCGTCGGCGACCGCCGATGACCAGCGGCGCCACGGCCAGCTGGCGTTGAGCACTTGGCGTTGGTGGGGCGGCGGCGCCGCGGCCGACCACCGCCTCGCTGTTGGCGCCCGGGGGGGGGGTGCGTCCGCGGCGACGGGGCACGCGGGGGTCGGCGACCGCCGACGATCAGCGGCGCCACGACCTGCCGGCGGACAGCACTGGGCATGGGTCGGGCGGCGCCGCCGCGGCCGACCACCGCCTGGATCTTGGCGCCGGTTGGGGCGCGGAACCTGTGCCGACGGGCGACGCGGGCGACCGCGGCCACCGACGACTCGCGGCGCCACGGAAAAGCGGCGGGGACCACTTGGCGTCGGTGGGGCGGCGCCGCAGAGGCAGACCACCACCTCGCTCTTGGCGCCAGGGGGGGGACGGGACCCACGGCGACCCGGCACGCGGGCGTCGGCGACCGCCGACGACCAGCGGCGCCACGGTCAGCCGGCGGTGAGCACTTGTCGTGACAGGGGCGGCGGCGCCGCGGTCGACCACCGCCTCGCTCTTGGCGGCGGCTGGGACGCGGGACCCGGGGCGACGGGTCACGCGGGCGTCGGCGGTCGCCGACGACAAGCGGAGCCGCGGCCAGCCGGCGGTGTGCACTTGGCGTGGGTGGGGCGGCGGCGCCGTGTCCGGCCACGGCCTCGCTCTTTGCACCGGGGGCGCGGAATCCGTGGAAACGGGGGCGTGGGACTCGTGGCGATGGGGACGCGGGCGGCGGCGGGCTCCGATGACGAGCGGCGCCGCCGTGGTAGTGTGGAGGGGGGCGCGGGGCTCGTGGAGGGGAGGACGCGGGTGGCGGCAGGCGCCAACGACCAGCGGCTCCGGGGCCCCCTGGGGCGTCGCGTCCTTGGCGTGAGAGGGTGGCGCCGCGCTAGCAAGCGCGGCCGGCTGTTACGGCTGTTGCGGTGGCACGCCCAGTTAAGCCGTCGCATACGGCTTTCAGCATTACAGCCGTCTACGAAAGAAAAACTGCGACGTGGCGAAATGTGAATGGGGCATGGGGTCGCGCAGCGACCCCAGACTCTGGCACACTATGAGAGGGGGTGCGACCCCTCGCGATTGGGAGGCGCTGTGGGGGGTTGAACGACCAACTGGTACCGCCCCTGTGTCCACGGCGGACGACGACGTCGCGATTGCATTCGACATTGTCTGTCTGTGATCTTCGGATCAAGGTCGATCAACTGCCTGCCGCGCTTCGCGGCTCGGTTCTCTTCACCAGACTCATATCGATCGAATCTGGCAACATCCACATTTACAGAGCGGTGCGTCAACATTCTGATCGCATTATTTCAATACGACTGGCGTGCCTATCGGCTGCACGCACGAGAGGCACAAGTCTGGCCGCCCCCTTTCGTGTCATATTTTTCCCAGTGTTTTTTTCTCACTCGTACTCCATTCTACGCACGCTTCCTTCACGTGCATAATTATCCTCTTCCGGCGGTCCGCCGACAGTTAGGCACAGACGGCGGCAACCCACCAGACGTGACGATGGGCATCAAGCGAAGGCTTCCGAGGTATGACCGGCAGCTTCTTATGATCACGTGAAAACAATGAACCACTCTCGCATGCCGACACCAGCGCCGTAGGTCGGGTCCCCCTTCTTTTTGTACGGCATGGTCTGACACTGGAGGCCATCTCTTTTTCTTTCTCGTGTCATTCTTCCGTGTGACGCCTTTGCTCCTGCATAGTGTCTCCGGCCATGATTTGAGGCGTGCCTTTACCAATGAGATCTGGGGGTATCGCTGCACTACATGCGCCCAGGTATTCCTGAAGCCCGGCGCAGGGTTGAAGGACTGGCGAAAAACAGCCGCAGGTATCCTCAGCGGCCCCGTCTTTCATGCCGTAAACTCCCTGCCGGTGGTACAGTGCAAGCAGATGGCTGGTACGGACGGTCTGGGCGTGCCTCTGGGTGTCTGTGACCGCTGCTATTGCCGCGTGAAGCGGAAGAGGCTCAGCGGGGCAGGACAAGAGGCGTCAGAGGGCGGCATCCCGACGACTCCACTGAACCGGCCGCCTCCCCCGCTGAGCACAGCCCCCGGTACCCCAGAGGACCCGAGGCTATGTCACGCGCCCGTGCAGACTGACGTCACGACCGCTTCGGCCTGCCCTGACTGTCGGTTTCTTCGGGAGCGCATATCGAATCTCGAAAGGGCGGTAGACCGAGCCACACAGTGGGCTACTCTGGCGAAGAGCAAGGCGGCTGACCTGCGCGTGCGGCTGCTGACAGCGCTCCTGCCCCACGCCCCCTCTCGTGTCCAGCCACCGACCTGTGGCGATTCTCTGGTGGCATGGCGCGACGGGGCATTAGGGAATGACCGGGATGGTCCTGAGCTTCAGGCCATTGCTGCGACCATTTTGCTTCGTAGCACCCCACCAGACAATCGCCTCAGACATGCCAACGGTCAGGAGGTTGTGTACGCCCGCCAGGTCACGGCTCGAAAGCCTGTGGTCGGGAGGAGCCAGGGCTACAGACGCTTGGCCCACGGCATACGGCTGCTATCTGGAGCCGTTGGGGGAAACGCTAGTGCGGCTGTGGCCGCTGGATCTTTCAACATCACCGTCGCTGCGCCTAGCTGCCGCCGCGGCCGCGGGTCTGGCGCGCTCGTGCCCATCAGCGCTACGCCCGAGCAGCAGCTTTGGTCAATTGCCAGACACGGGGTAAGCCTATCCGCTTTTTTTCGGTCTCCGGATGGGTCTGGGTGGCTCCCAATTTGATCTCGCCAGTCTTTCTGTCCTCAGAGAATCTCGCAAGCGATTGGCGGGTCTGCCGTCCAAGGGGGTGTTCTTGACAGTATATGGTGCTCGTCTGATGAGCATCAAAGCCGCTGTACACGAGAAGCTCGACGCCCTGTCGGCGTCAAATTCCTTTGTGGAGCGGCTTCTGCGGGACGAGCATCTACAGCTCGTCTCGCAGACTGTTGCTTATGAGGTTCCCCCCGCCGACGACCCGGGTTCCGGCGCCGCAGCCCCTCCTGCAAACGTCATGGACGTGCACCTGACGCTGGGGCTGGACGAGGGGGGCGATCCGAGCTCTGTGAAGATCGTAATGGGGGTCATCAACCAGCGCAGGCCGCAGAAACTCGGCAACACTATCTTGGTAGCCGTCTGCCCCGCCAACAAGGGCAGGTACGACGAGGTCGCCGAGATGCTCAGTGAGCATTTGGAGCAAGTAAGGGAGCTCGTGCGCGAGGGTGTCGTCGTCGGCGGAGTGCGGCGTGCGGTGCGCCTGTTCCTCTCTGGCGACTATGAGGCACTCTGTACGGTGCACGGGCACAAGGGCCCGAGCGCCACCATGCCCTGCCTGAACTGTCTCAGCACAAGGGCCCCGAGCAGTGCACATGCTGATCTGGACACCCTCTTCCGCACGCGGCAGGACGTTGACCGGCCCACACCGTCGCACCCCCGCCCCGCCTCCCACCTGGTGCGGATGGTTGCCGCCGGCGCGCCCGGAGCGTCACAAGGGCAGCGGATTTCCGACCTGTCACAGGCCGACCACCGGTCGATTGATCGACCCCCGCTCTTTACGATTGATCCTAGGCAGATTTTGTCCTTTACACCTACTACTGGGAATTACACTACGGCTGCTCCAATTGGCTGTGGAGATCGTGATCTCCTGCCGCGGCAGCAACGATGGGCAGACTTCTGCCTACGAGCTGGCCGAGACGCTTCGCCGCGTTGTGCGTGTGCGTCCAGCCCCCTACCATGGTGGTGTGTTCATTGGGCGTGATTGCCACACCATTGCGCAGGGGTGCGACGCCATTTGCCGCACCCTCCTTGGTTTGACCCCAGAGTACCACCACCGAGCGTACAAGCGCCTGTGGTTGCTTTGGGGCAGGCTGGGGAGGACCCTGAATAGGGCCGCGGAAGTGGACGCGGGTGAGGTCCGGCAGTTCCGCTCCGGTGCGCGCTCGTTAGTGCGGCTCATGAAGCGCAGCTTCCCATGGGTGTCTGTCTCCCCAAAGCTCCACATTCTCTTACATCACGCCCCCGCATTCTTGGAACGCTTTGGAGCGTGGGCCTGTATGAAGAGCAGGCGGTGGAATCATGGCATGGCTTTTTTAATCAAAATTCTGCCAAGTACACTGCTGAGACGGCGGTGGGGTCATGTGCCAACCTGATCCGGGCGATGGCCGTGGCCCGGGAGGCCAGCGACTCCCACCTGGTGAGAGCTACTGGGAGAATGCCGGCGAAGGAGGGAGCTAGGAGGGCGCGAAAGAGTGTAGACAAGAGAAAGAGAGAGAACAAGGGCGGAGGTAGCGAGCCGGTGTGCCGGGCCACCGCGGACAAAGCGATCGGGGAGGGGCGCAGGAGGGCCAAATCGCTGTTCAAGGAGGGCGACCGCACTATCGATACCTTTTTGGCGCGCATGGCGTCTGGGGGGGATTGATCAGATGGGCCGCGTCTGGGGGATTGAACTGATGGGCCGCGTGTGGGGGGGATTGATAAAAGTGGGTCGTGTCTGGGCGGGATTGTCAAGGATGGGCAGCTCGCGAGGTTTTCGCCCATGCGGGAGCCCGACACGTCCCCCCCCCGTTTCCCCACGGCCTCACCACCTCGTCTCAACCTGCTCGCCGGCTGCATCGCCCTCCCATCGCCCCGAAACTGGCTGCCGGGCATGGACAACGACTTATACAGCCACTAGCCTCGCTGCACCAAGCCCCCCCGCGCCACTGAGCCGCGCCCACCGAGCCGACCTCACGTGGGTACAATCGCAGCGATATTTATGCTGAGGTGACGCTCACAGCACCCAGCCAGTACCGCCCCTCCCCCCCCCTCCGACTCATCACGCTGCGCGCGCCCTACCCCACAACACAGCTCCCCCCCCCTGCCCTCTTCTCACGCGCTCTC
>Ga0114953_1002559_pt1 | contig 12612 bp, 13 predicted proteins | sample SidtaG_FD_87298 | JGI IMG/M metagenome (GOLD analysis project Ga0114953, IMG submission 87298) | Marine algal microbial communities from Sidmouth, United Kingdom - Sidmouth_Male2 metaG | ecosystem: Host-associated > Algae > Red algae > Unclassified | place: Sidmouth, United Kingdom | collected...
CGAATAACTCCTCATTCAGGCCAAAAGCGACCTATGAACAGTTAAATACCGATGAATGCTGGAAGTACAGTTACAGACACAATGTGTCGGGTTTTAAAGCGCCGCGCAGCGGTTTAGTTCAAGGCATGTTATTTGGAATTAGGTTTACTGCTAGCTTGCGAGGGACACACACGCGAACGGAGAAAACCCATGACCACGACTTCTGGCTCGACCTGTGCGGAATCAGTTTGAATACGCTTCCCTTTCGTTGCTGCAGACCACGATGCTCGGCGTTGGATCAAAAACTATATCGTATTCGGTTTAGCAAACAACACACTTATTGCCTATGCTCGAGCAGTTGAAGGGTTTCTTGTTTTCTGCCAGAAGCGATCCTTAGAAGTTCGAAGTACGACGAGAGATTCGATCGCTCAGTATCTTGGAGAACTTAGATCTCAGCCCCGCCATGAGGGCGCAGATGTAGTTCGCATTGATTCTGGAGCGCGCCTTTCGAACGCAAAATTGCAACTACGGATCACAGCCGTTCGATTGTTCTTTGACTTTCTCGTCGAGGATGGTTTCATCCGAACCAACCCTGTAAGTCGTGGTCGTTACTTTCGGTCGACGCGATCTGGTAAATGTTCAGAGAGACCACTCATTCTCAAGTTGCACAAGCTCCCTTGGGTGCCCTCAGAAGAACAGTGGTCCTTTGTGTTAGCGATAGTCGCCGGAGAGTCACCGCGCAATCGCTGCATGTTCACATTGGCTTATGATGCTGCACTTCGGCGTGTAGAACTCTGCCAACTACGTAGCGATGATATCGATCCAGCTCATCGTCTGCTGTGGATACGAGCGGAAACAACCAAGAGTCGACGCGAGCGAGTACTACCGTATTCAAGCGATTCTGGAGAGCTATTACGCAGCTATTTGAAGCATCATCAAAAGTTATCCAGCACTCGCGCGCGGTTGTTCCTGTCCGAGTCGCCACGCAACTATGCAGCACCGATCAGTATGTGGACATGGTCCAAAGTCGTGAGATCGATTGCTCTGCGTGCCGAAGTACCAGCATTCTCCACGCACACGCTACGCCATCTGTGCCTGACAGATCTGGCACGCGCGGGTTGGGATCTACATGAGATTGCAACCTTGGCGGGACATCAGAATCTAGACACGACTCGACAGTACATTCATCTTTGAGCGCGAGATCTGGTTCCACGGTTCAGTGAGACCATGGATCAGTTGCACGAGTGGCGCCTTCAGACGCTATCGGGTTCGCCGGTTAGTGAGAAGACAACGTGATTGCGCCAGCTACCTCCAACCTGCCCCATGAGACTTCCCGTGTTGCACACACTCTCCGTTTGTATCCTTGCCATCGTCACTACCCCGGCGGAACCGTTGGCTACATCTGTCGTTCTCATTCACCAGCGGCGGCGGCCTTCCTCCAAATTCAGGGGAGTCGGCTTCCGCATTACCCTTTTCGAGGCCTGCTCAACGTTCACTACTCGTTACGGCCTGCTTACTCGCTGAGTCCCAAAAGGACCCTTTGACATCGGGAAGCTGTTCAGCCAACATCCTGCTGACTGTCCCGACTGCTACCGACTTGAACGACCCTTGTCGAGTGGGATTTTCATCCGCTGAAGAGTGCTACCTTTCCACGGCGCACTGAATGATCCGAGCTAGAGGCGCCCCCAGTGCGAACCCGGATCCGACACTACTTATGCAAAATCACTTTCTTTGGCACGCCGAGGCGCACGAAACTCGTGTAGTTGTGCAGTCCTGCCTTGGTGTTCCTAGCGTGCCACGAAGAGGCGGTGATCAGAGCACAGTCACTCACATAAGCTGACATGAGAATGCACTCTCATGTTGGCAAATCAATAGTTTTACACCAGCACATGTGCTATACACAAATACCCCTAAGATATTTCTGGATTTTGTGACAATTTTTAATCAGTTTGACTTTACGGGAATTAATTCTACTGCTGATGTCGCTTTTGTTTTAAAGAAACATGGTTGCTCAATCGCATTAGCAAAAAAACTGGCTAAGAACAACAACGACAAGAATCAAATTTACTTTCATCATGACGTCAGCGTTTTGAATTCTGTCTTTGATTTGACATTCGACGATCGCGACGCTAGCAAAAGCGAAACCAAGCGCAGATCATCTCCGGGAAGGACGATTCCACAGGCTATATTCAATAATTTCTACTGGGTCAACCTCGACGAAAAACTGGAGAGGGTCAAACAATGCAAAGCAATCACCTATCATCAATACCCTGAAACGAGACTATCTGGTTTTCAGACAGAAAAAGGGGAAATGCCAAGATCATTGTCTATTGAATACACCAAATCTGATGATCTTCTTCCGCGCTATCTTTTCATTGGATCCACGTCGACCGGTGTAGCGGTAGCAGTGATGCTGGTAAATCCAGGAACATCATTCACTGACGAATTCGAAAGACTAGACTTTTATCAGAGATCCAAGATCTGCAAGTATCTCATTATCGATGATGGACTAGAAAGCAATACAGCTCGGCTCGCAAACCTGCTGTCAAGCCGAATATCGGACAGATCACTCAAAGGCTGTAGACTTGATCAGAATGGCGGCACCGTGCCCTTCAATGGTACACAAGTCCATGGCTACACTCTTGAACATGCTTGTGATATCAAACCGAATTCAAATCATGACGGCGACATCTATGGAATAGAGCTGAAGTGTTTTTCTACCAAAAAACTATCGCTGATAACCACGGAAGCAGATGGAGGTCTTTACCGAGAGAACTACGCGAAGTTCATGACAAGCTATGGATATTTGAGTGGACAGGGTTATCGATTGACTGGAATTCACAGAGCCAATGTGAAAAATAGCAAAACGGGATTGACTTTGAAAATCGTATGTTTTCCGATCTCAAGAAATAGTAGTGAAATCGTTTTAAGGCTTTACGATCCGGACATTCCCTTCGCAAAGCAAATGAACGCAATGTCACTAGTGCTGGAGGATGAAGAAGGTAATACTGCTGCGAGCTGGTCGATTGAACATTTGATGAACAGATGGGGAGCAAAGCACAATGAGGTAGTGTATATTCCCGCAACAGTAACTGAGAACGAGGTTCCTGATGAAATCAGCGCGGGTTTTCTGAAACGCGTGAAGTTTGGAAGTGAAGTACTTTGGTGCTTCAGGTCGACAGTAGAGGACTTGATCAAAGCCATTCATGCAGGGACAATTTTTCTCGATCCTGCGCCAAAGTATAGCGAGGTTGATTCAAAGCGAAACAAGCGCAGAACTCAGTGGCGTCTGAATAACATCTACCGGGCAGCTCCTACTTTGTACGAGAGGTCAGAAATAGTATATCTTTAACCGCAGAACCTTCACGTGATCAGCGTAGATGCAGATTGATGGGCATTCACGCTGCACCAGACGACTAGACATCACACTTCCATTGCCAGTTCGGCGGGGAGTGATGTCTTAGCTAGAACAGTCGTATCTAAATTCAATTTTTTAGTCTTGGCATTTTCCCCCTTGAATGCTCGTCCCTTGAGTAGACATTCGTTGTTTATCATGAGTCTCATCACCATGACATCGACAATGCTGCGCGCAACTGCCTCGACTGCGAGTGGGACAACTGCATTTCCAAACTGACGATATGCCTGCGTGTCGGAAACTACCTGGGGGAATCCATTTTCATGGCCAAACATTTGAGCAAATCGATCAGTAAATCCCATCAATTGGCGAGCCTCATCCGGAGTCAGTCTTCTTGGATTCCTCCATCTGGGTTGCTTGATCAATATTTCAGAACCGTCTTTGTGGTATCTGGCGCTAAGCGTACGGGCAACATCATTCTTACCAAACAGCCCATACCCAAACCCATTGCCTTTCAGTCGATGTTTCTCGGCGTAATTCTGGAGGTATGTCCATAATTTGTCGGAAAGCATGTATTTCGGGTCGGGGGCCTTCGTCACCAGTATTGAGCCAAGATCTGGATCATCAGTCAATGGTTTCTCCGGAAACGAGAATATATCCCGGTCAATATGGTCGAAAACAGTGTTGTCGAAACAGACAATAAAAATCCGCTCGCGGTGTTGCGGCACCCATTGTCTTGCATCAATAATCTTGGTGTGAACGCTGTAATTTCTATCGTTCAGGCACTTGGTAATTACCTTCCACGTATTACCCTTATCATGGGACTTGAGATTTTTAACATTCTCAAGGAATAAAACTGGAGGCCGTTTGGCGTCGACAATATCCAATATCGAAAAAAAGAGGTTGCCTTGCTTCTCGTCATCAAAGCCATGCGCCCTACCGAGCGATTGCTTCTTGGAAACACCTGCCAGCGAGAATGGCTGGCAGGGAAAGCCTGCGCAAAGGATATCGTGGTTAGGAATATCTGACTTTGCGTCTACCTCTCGAATATCACCTGAGTGCACATGATCATCGCTGTACCAGGTCTGATAGGTTTTGGCAGAATATTTGTCCCATTCACTTGTAAATACGCATTGCCCTCCCACTGCAGTCATTCCACAACGGAATCCGCCAACACCTGCAAATAAATCAATGAATTTAAAGGGCAAATTCCCATAGACCTTACTCGGCTCACTGGCTACTGCAAACAGGTCGCTCTGAAAATTGGTGCGTCCTGCCTCGCGGGTCAGAATGTGGTTTATGAACGCGTTACGCGACGTGCCAGTTGGCAGGTTCAGATCCATCCAGTCAAAAAAGGAATCCGGCAAATCTCGCAATAGAATGGTCTTGGGCATTTTCATAGTTCTGGGAGTCGTTGATATCATGATATCAGAAGTTCCCAGGAATTAGATCAATCTAGGAAATTTGATGTGTCTCCGCAATTTATACACATCTTTGAATTCAAATTACCTCAATAGTCCACATATACTGTTAATATATACGGTATTTTTCAATATTAAAATTTAAACTACTTAAAAAATGACGGCTAACTAACCGTTTTTGTGATTTAAAGAGTCTTGCGCTTGGTGAAATTTTGGCACGCAAATACCTACATCAAAACAATCTCAGGGCCCTAAATAATGTCCGTCACAAAATATGATTTCTAGACATTTTTTTTGCCCACGCCAGTTCGAGCAGCAGACGTGAAACTTTGGTCTCTGTTACCACAACCATTCACCTACGTTTGATCCGCTACTTGACACTTGTAGACGTTAGCCAACTAAATCATTCCACCCCGAGGAGCTATCGAAAAGCTGTTCGTCACCCCTTAACCAAGAACACAACTCCTCTAGTGTTTGCCCAGCGATTGGTTTTTTCAGCGTGCATTCCCATACCGTCGCCACGCGCCACTCATCATTTACAAGCGCAGTGTGACTGGCCTTGTCCCTAACAATATTCTGTTCGAATTTCGTATTCCAGAATTCCACCCTCGACTTCGGATTAGATGCCAGCTTGCAGTTCTCGTGACGATGCCAGAAACAACCATGCACAAAAACCGCGGCGTTCCACTTCCGCAAAACCAGATCGGGCTTACCAGGAAGGTCTTTCGCATGAAGGCGAAAGCGGTAACCATTCCTGTGCAGCCACCGCCTTACAAGCAACTCCGGAGTTGTATTCTTTCCACGAATGCCAGCCATCATCCGTGAACGTGTCTGCTGGTCAACTATATCCATATTCGATGGATGCAAAAATCTGGCAATGCGTGGTTGAGCATAGTCTCAATACTTGCACCTAGCCTCGTAGTCGAATTACCTAGCAATCATACTAGCTATTTGCGACGATGGTGAAATTTCAAAGCCATACAGCCAGCTCTTCCGCGCTATCTAGTCGTTCTCCTTGGCAATGCGAGACTGGAGACGTTGTTCGTTTGAGCACTGATACTGACTCGGTGACGTTGTTTGCTCTGTCTGGCAGTCAGCAGTCAAGCCAAGTACAGCAGAATACTGATGCGTTTCTTTTCGCGTTGACGCCCTTGATAGTGTCGCTGTTGTTCAGCGTTAGCGTGTCAGCCATGGCGCATATTCTGGAATCGGCGAGCCGCCCATTGCTATGAATCTCGATGGGCTTGCACGCGGCATGTGGATGGGCAAGAACGTTGGCCTCTATCGCAAGCAGGGCACACGATCGTCGATGCATGGCGACGGGCACAACTGAACAGCCTGGCTGATGATGTCATCGTTAGTCAAACACCGATGAGGGCTGGATTTGCACCTGTTCTAGCGAGATGAAGTATTCCGTTCATGAGGATGGCCACTAAAGTGGGCACTCAATGCGTAAGTGAGTTTCGTTGCCTTGTTACGATCGTCGGAAATCAACCGGTTTTGTGAATCAGATGAAATCTGTGTTGTTGTTCCTCGTGTTCTGTGCTGCGTTTTGCTTGCCGGTCCTTAAACTCTGACGCGAACCGCTCTTTAGGCATTTTCAAGATGCAAGTCAAAGAGGACGCTATGTCTTATCAGAGGGGACTGATCAGGCGTCCACTCAGCCCTGATTGGTTGTTGCATTGAGGATGGGCAAATAACGAACCGTAGTTCGAAATGTGTGAGATTGCACAGATCGATTTGCAAAGGTACAGGCGAGGGAAAAAGCGTCAATTGACGTAAAGAGTTTACGCATCACACCCCCAGACTGTCGCCTCACCTGAACACCTGTGTTGCGATTGTGAAGAATGAGAAGATATTTTTTGAACTGCTCTTTCTGGAACCGAAGGATCGCTTCCCTTCACAAGGCTGTATAGGTGTAACAGCAAACATAACTATAAATTTAAAACGGAGAACAAGCATATGGGAATGATAGCAGCCATCAGAGAAATCCTGCGTGAAGCAGGCGAACCATTGACATCTACAGAAATCAGGGACCGCATTCAGCAAGGTTACCCTGAGCTTTACGGTACGCGTGTACATGAAATTCACTACCCATCGATAGATGGTTGGTGTGCTCGCGCAAATAGTAACGACTGTCAAGCAGGCTAGTGATTTGCAAAGTGAAAAATCAGTTAGGCCCATGCTGATTTCACTGGAGCAGCTGGACGGTGCACCTGTGGCTAGTCAGCCAATTGATGAGCAAATCAATTTGCAAGAGCTCAATAGCTTGCAGCCCGAAACAGTTTTCTACGACGACGAGCCTGCGCCTGAACCTGCGACTGCCAGGGAACAGGACCAATTCACACTTACCTGGACTTAATGCAAGACTTACGAGGAAGCACAGGACCACAGCCACATTATCTACTTGCATGAATGGAACGATAAACCCTTTTACTAGGGTATAGCGCGCACCTACTTTGGTGGATCAAGGCGTGCGCTGTAGGGCAAGATGGTGTCTGGGCGCTACAACTCTGGATATCGCCACTGGATCGAGGGTAGCCTTCAGAACGGTGCCAAACTCTATGTGGCTTCAATAACCCGAGGCGACAAGTCCCGCTTGCAGGATATAGAGAACTATCTAATCTGCAACTTCGGACACTTAGCCAACCGCCGGGAAATCTAAATAGTGCACCGTACGACTTTGCCATGTTGAACGCCGATAAAGATCTGGCAGAGCTTGCCAGCAAGCTGAATCCAAAACACGCAGCCTGGCTTTGCCTGTACGGCCCACCGGGCACTGGAAAAAATGCCTCGGCATTCAACCTTGCCAAGGTGCTCGGCGTCCCTGCCCTGATCAAGGCTCAATCTGATATCAAAAGCGCTTACGTGGGTGAATCCGAAAAAGCGGTTGCAGGCGCATTTGCTCAGGCAAAGCGGGAAGGTGGTGTGCTTATCTTTGATGGAGTGGACTCATAACTGCGTAGCCGTGGTCAAGCAGAGCGAAGCCACCAAGTGGATCTGGCCAACCAGTTCCTGGTGTCTATGGAAAACATTAATGGCAACCTGGTTTGCTTCACCAATCTGATGACCAGTGTGGATGAAGCAGCTCTGCGGCGATTCGACTATGAGGTCAAGCTTGACTATCTGCGCGCAGCGCAAACCAGTGCGCTAACTCACACCTGTGCAGGCCTTTGTAGGCATTAATTCAACGCTTCAGGAGATCCAGACAGCAGGCCTTACTTTGCCAGACAAGGCGCTGGCAACTGAGGACTTTACCGTCGTGCTACACCAATACCATCACAATCCAGAATCACGCACCATTGAGGCACTGCATGCGGCCCTCATGGCTGAAGCGCAATTCAGGCAGAGCGAACCTGCGCGTAAAATTGGCTTTATGTAATAGACCAAGAATTATTTGAGGAGCAGCTGAGGTCTTTATACCCAGCTGTACCGCAAACCAACTTCGCATACTCACACGTTCACTCAAACCGTGTTACAGCACTGATGATCACAAACCAAATTATAGTAATTCAGTTGCCGGCACTAACCGGTCATTTGCTTCATCGTAGGCAGCTTCAAAAGCCAACGTCAGCCCCGTACCTCCTTTGCTTTCAATCAGGCTGCTATCCACCGAACGCCGCCTGAACTCGGCACCCAGAGCAGCCAGAAACCTGCCTCGGGCTGACACCCAACCACGTTTGGGTAAGTCCTCGTTATAGGCGTCGATTAGCTCCTGCAGCGATGCGTCCTTGAAACGCTGGATGAACTCATTGGGCTCATCCGACCCAGGCAAAAAATATTACCGGCATGGGTAACCCCCAAGCTCGTTATAGATAATTGCAGACATAAAAAAACCTCCGTTAATGGAGGCCAGACGCATTACTAGGTTGCTCTTGTGTTCAAGAGCCACATTGCTTGTTCAGCAACCACCTTACCCAATGGGCAGGTTGGCAGGCACGTCAGGCCTTTCGTCATGTTGAGGTTGTAGGCTAACAATTTTTCGAGCGTGCTTCTGTTTATTTCATCACGCATTGGTGTTTTGGAAGCAGGAAACCTTCTCGACCAAAGTTGCCTTTGATTATTATCAGCGAGTGTCCTTTTGGCTTTTGCAGGTGTTTTTGAGGCTAACATAGTACTACTTGTACAGAAATACGCCTCATACACTACGGTTGTACTACTTATGATCTGCAATGAGCGTTTCTACCATGTTAAGCTCAAGGCCTTCACAGCATCTGCATGCTCAAACGCAGCCGTATAGTTCTTCACATCAACAACCGTTGCTCCCTCAGCACGCAAAGCTTCTTTCCAATTTCCAGCAATGGTCTTGGCAATCGAATTTGCCTGCTGTCTCGCCTCTGAAGATACCAGATCAAAAAACTCGCAAGCTTCAATGGCGATGTCCAGCGATGCATCGAAAGCGCCGCCTTGAATGATCCCTGTTTCTGGTATCCTGTGGCGAGATGGCGACGGGTTGATGTCAAATGCGGGTGACAGCCGCCATTGATTATTACCTGCGTATACAAACCCGTGATTCTTTAGATGATCGTCTGTATTCGAGACAAGAATCGTAAATACAATCCGACGCCAGAGCTCGTGTAGATCTTCAACGGGTTTGCTGGAGATCTGTCGAATCAATTCAGCAATGTCCGAATAAAAGCCATTTTCGTCGCTTTTCCAGTCCAGCGCGGTTCGGGCAGACATATAGGGTATGCGTGTTTTACCACGGCGATCAAATCGACGAATGAGCGCTATCGGACTGTCACTATCAATCAATTCCAGCCTGGCATGAGAGGCGCGTAATCCACAAAGAGTTGCCAGTTTGAGGGTCGCTACTTCAACCCGCTCTACAGGCTTTGTATCTTTCGCTGACGTGAACTTGGCGATCCAGAGATGCCCATCTCCCACCACATTGGCTTTTGGACGCGCACCACCCAGCGAACCGGCTATTCCAGCAAGATCCCGGGCCTCCTCCTCAACTCCAGCCGGATCATTTTCGAATCGCATCGTTAGCTTGCGCAAGTACGACAGGTCCACCAAACGTGGAATAGGCGGGGCAAGATCTGACAACGGCTCCATATTGTCATTCAGAAAACGAAGCGCACCTTGCCGAGTGCGATCATCGGACAGCACCAGATAATCGAATTCTGTGAGACCGCCTCCCAATGCTCTGGACATAAGCGCTCGCCCCCAGGAATCCGGAGCAGCATCAGTAAAACATCCACTCAGAGCCGTGCGCTTGTCACGCTTACCGGTGCTGAAATAGCCTCCCAAACGCAAGGGCAGCGCCGGCGAAAGTGCAAAACAATCTGGAGCAGCCAACCATTGGTCAGCGTACTCGAATTGCGAATGCTGACGTCGAGTATCGGCTTCGAAACGTAATCGACCGACAACGCGCTTGCCTTCGCCAATGGCGACTATGGCTTCAGGCATCAGAAGCCAATCCCTTCAGCATCATCTTCACCTGAGGCTGGATCATCGCCCTTGTTCTGAATTGACGCTCTTGATCCACGTTTTCTATCAATCCGCTTCGGTAGTATGTCCTGGTCGAGAAGCAAGCCGGTTTCGTCAGAACCCGAATCTAGAAAGTCTGAAAGCCGTTCAATTTCCCCAAGCACAAGACACGCCATTGCCAAGGTGCCCAGACTGACGCCACTATCGCCCTTTTCTAACCGTATGACAGTGCTTTCGGATACACCAATCCGTTCTGCGAAGCTTTTGACGGAAATACGCCGCTTGGTGCGGGCCGTCTTAATGTTCGCTCCCAACGCTCCAAGGGCTCGATTTGCATTGATGGAATTCAATTTAATTGTCATATTTGACACTCAAATGTCTTTTAGCTGTCATATATGACAATTAGCGCCATAGTACTTCAATTACTACCACTAGGCAATTCACCTTCCTACATGACTACTGAATCATGGCTGACGCGTGCATCTGCCAGCACGTAGCCATTACGGAATGCCAGCGGCGCTTCGTGAGAGGCGCTAAATGTACCCGCTATCGCATAGGAGGCTGTCCGAGAATAACGATCGAGGCGAAAGTGTGAGATTTTGAGTCAGATTTTCTCGTCAATTGAGGTGAATAGTTGTTCTATTCGCCGAGATTTACGAGGAAAGCTGGCCAAAATATCGCGCTCTCGGCCGATCAGCTTATTCTCGGACAGCCTCCTAAGCCCTCTCTGTCATCAAAGAAAAGTATGTCGGTGGATACGGCCAAGCTGTTGCCAATGCATTTGCCGAAGCTAAAAGGGAGGGCGCAGTGCTGATTTTCGATGAAGTGCATTCTTATCTGCCCCCCGCGTAAGGAAGCCGAAAAAGACCACGAAATCGATGTGGTAAATCAGTTCCTGATGTCCATGGAAAACTACACTGGGATTCTTGCCTGCTCCACCAGTCTGATGAAAAGGCGTGGACAAGTCTGCATTGAGACAATCCGACTGCTTCGAGTGTGATGAAAACCAAAAGGATCAAATTCATTGCACGATGATCAAAAAATAACATTCCTAGCTTGCACATGAACAAACGGCATAGCCTCGACAGAATGATCCTATAACTGCCGTTCGCGTTGCAGCTATTTCACATGGAAGCAAGTCATCATCATCATGATGATGAAGGAGAAGACGAAGACGTTCAGGCTCTATCTGACAGTGTCAGTTTTCACGTGATCCCTATCAGGATAGAGTCTTTTCTCGCCGAACCATCGACTGGCGTAATATCTCATACGCCATTAGCCTCGCTTCAGGCATCGATTACCCCGGGAGCCAGCTTGCGAGAACTATCTATCCCAATGTGCTACCCAATCACCTTCAAGGCGCAGTGATACACCCGCGGCTTCTTCCTCAAGCTTCACAACATGAAGTTCGCCTTTGTCTCCGCCATATCGCTTTCGAGCCTCTTCGAACTGATCAGCAACCAGCCGAGTTGCTGGTGCCGCTGTGCCGGCGTCATCGCAAGCTGCGACGATGAGCTGCAAGTCTTTCTGGCAAAGATCCAGCGTAAAGGATGGATCATAGTGACCTGCAAACACCGACGGCGCGTCGTGATGCATGCACCAGCTTTCGCTTGCCCCGATCTTCAGAGCCTCCCAAGCGCTTTGCAGCTCTACACCCGACTTCACAGCCATCACCAACGCCTCCCCCATCGCTGTTGCGTGAATAGCCCACAATTGATTACTGGCCAATTTCGTGATCGATCCACAACCGTTTTCACCCATGTAATGCAGGGGACCCATCAATTCCATCACTGGACGTATACGGGCAACCGTTTCCTCATCCCTACCGGCAAACTGAGACATATTCCCTGTGCGGGCACCATCGACAGCACCTGTTACCGGTGCATCAATCGCCTGAGCACCGGTGTGGATAACCTCAGAGGCCAGCGCCTTGGCCAGCTCCGGTTTATTGGTTGTCATATCAACCCAGACCTGCCCTGGTCCCAGAGTCGACAAGAGGCCGTTCTCACCGCGTACGATCTGTTCTATCTGGCTGGGGCCGAAGACCATCGTGAATACGATATCTGCTTTCCGAGCTGCCGCTGCAGGTGTGGCAGCCCATGTCGCTCCCAGCTTGATATGCTCCTCAGCACGTTTCGGGTCCAGATCACAGACAGCCAACTGGTGGCCACCTTTGATCAGATTCAACGCCGCAGCGCTCCCCATCGTACCCAGCCCAACAAACCCGATGCGCATTCGTATTTCCTCGACTCAGATAGTTCATGACGATCATTTCTCGCTGTCATACAGCCAGAAATTACATAGAAACAGTCGCTTTTCTATTCAGGATTTGATTTGAGCCAGCGCTCGGTTCGCTAGAATATTTTCGACGCGTGCCCCATAGATGCGAACATTGATTTCATCGTCTGTTGCCTGAACAGGCTC
>Ga0114953_1002570_pt1 | contig 12564 bp, 7 predicted proteins | sample SidtaG_FD_87298 | JGI IMG/M metagenome (GOLD analysis project Ga0114953, IMG submission 87298) | Marine algal microbial communities from Sidmouth, United Kingdom - Sidmouth_Male2 metaG | ecosystem: Host-associated > Algae > Red algae > Unclassified | place: Sidmouth, United Kingdom | collected...
CATTTGGCTGCTTAATTGGCTCCTACTCTTCGTTGGTGAAAAACTCATTATGCTACGGCATAAATCGTATTTCACCGCCTCGATTAGAAGCAAATTAACCGACCCAAACCTTTATAACTTATTTTTTAATTGATCCTAAATAATGGGCATATTGATCAACGTATAAACAAGGCATTGCCTTGTTTATACGTTGATCTGTTAACTTAACTTTCTCTACCGTCTTTTTTGAGTTTTTCGAATACTTTAGAGTGCGATAGCTATGCGTTGGAAGGACCGATTAACCAATCACCAATCATTAATTAACCGTTCTCAATGTCCAGAAAAAATTAACAATTTGAAATACATAGAGGTCTTTAACAAATGTCATTTGTCATTTCTTGACCCGTAAAAACAGGTAAGTCCCTGTCGTTATATTGGCAACCCTATACCCGTTCTAATATTGTGGCGTACCCCTGGCCCACGCCAACACACATCGCCGCCAACGCATATTTTTTATGCTGCTCGTGCAACTCTAAAGCTGCTGTATGTAAAATTCTGGCACCCGAAACACCGAGTGGATGACCGATCGCAATCGCGCCACCGTTGGGATTAATACGAGGATCATCGTCGGCCAGTCCCAGTTCGCGGGTACAAGCGAGTACCTGTGCGGAAAAAGCCTCGTTGAGTTCAATAATATCCATATCTTCCAGTGTCAGGCCCGCTTTTTTGAGCGCCTTTCTGGACGCACCCACGGGACCAATACCCATGATTCGGGGTTCGACACCGACGACGCCAGAACTAACAATCCGTGCCAATGGTTTCAAGTTGTATTTTTTAACCGCATCCTCGGAAGCGATTAACAAGGCAGCTGCTCCATCATTAAGACCGGAAGCATTGCCCGCCGTAACACTTCCTCCATCTTTTTTAAAAGCAGTACGTAATTTTCCTAAAACTTCAAGGGAGGTGTTGGGTCTGATAAATTCATCTTTAGAAAATATGATCGGGTCAGCCTTTCTTTGTGGAATTTCTACGGAGACAATTTCTTTTGCCAGGCGTCCACTATCCTGCGCTTTGGCTGCTTTCATCTGCGACCAGTACGCAAACTGATCCTGATCTGCTCTGCTTAAATTATATTTGGCGGCAAGATTTTCGGCGGTCACGCCCATACCATCGGTGCCATATAACTCCTCCATTTTTTTATTGACAAATCGCCAGCCAAAACTACTGTCATGCATCTTTGCATCGCGACCAAAAGCTTTGGAAACTTTAGAAATTACCCACGGTCCCCGCGTCATATTTTCAACACCTCCGGAAATAATGAGATCGGCATCCCCCGTTTTGATGGCTCGATTAGCGTAAATAACGGCGGACATTCCCGAAGCACATAAGCGGTTGACCGTTTCACCCGGGACGGTCCACGGCAGGCCCGCGAGTAGCAGCGCCATTCTGGCGACATTGCGATTGTCTTCCCCCGCCTGATTGGCACAACCGAGGATGACATCATCGTAAGCCTCGGAGGGAATATTGGAAAATTTTTCGGTCAACGCTTTGATGGGAATAGCGGCTAAATCATCGGTACGAATGGTGGATAAAGATCCGCAAAAATTGCCAAAGGGCGTTCGGATGCCGTCTACGAGGTATGCTTCTTTCATGATTTTAAGTTGGTTAAGAGCACCAAATTAATCAAATTTTGGGTGTTTGGAATCTGGTGTAGCGAGGAAAGGTAAATTAGGGGACCGTACAATCAAGTGTGTCATTGGCATCCCGCGCCTTTTGATACGGAAAGAAGGCTTGCGCGCTGACAATCTTTACGAGACAGTCTATAAATTAATTTAGTGCCTGGGCACTAGAACTTATTGCTTAACCAATCTGAGTGATTTTACATTATCGGCAATCTGTAAGCGAATAAAATAAATACCGCTTGTCAATTGATGGGTTTCTACGTGAATTTTATGCGTCCCGGACGACAACGATTTATTGAGAACAGTCCTGATTGTTTTACCCAAAATATCAACCAAATCTACTCTTACAGTATTATTTTTATCCATTTCAAAATCAACCGTAAAGAAATTACGGAAAGGATTGGGATAAACCTGTGCGTGGAGAGAAGCACTGATTTCATCCTTGGTGGATACTACATTACAAGTATTACAAATTGGTAAATATTGAAAATCGGGAGGCAGTAATTCCCTTACTTTTGCCTCGGGAATTTCAAACCAATCCATTAAGATTGAGCCGTACACCCACCGAAAATCGTACTGCATTGGTACTGCTTCTTGTGTAGCTACCGAGTTACTAATCACTGGATTATCTCCAGTAACTCCTCCATTAATGCAGTTTCCAAAAACCATCATTGGCGCGGCTGTACCATGGTCTGTACCATCACTGGCATTGGATTTAATCTGTCGACCGAATTCGGAAAAAGTCATTCCGATAACGCGTTCTTCCAGGTTAAGTAATTTCAAATCTTCTTGAAAGGCAAAGATGGCGTTGGAAAGAGTAGCCAACAGATTGGCGTGTCGCCCGGTAGCAGGATCATCTCCCACCTGGCCACTATGCGTATCGTATCCTCCTTGTTGTAGAATAAAAACCTTGGATCGTAGTCCTCCCGAAATCATACGAGCTACCACCTTCAGTTGATTAGCCAAGGTTGTATTTGGGTAGTCGTAAAGATTAGCACCTGCGTTGGCCGCAACGGTGACCCTTTCCCCGTAAACATTTGTTTTTTTGTAAGTATCAATAATATAACTCAATTCCTCTCCGTAACAATTGGCGGGAATGGGAGGTTCGACACCTACACTTAATCCACCTACATTGTTGGGGTCCAGAATGGCGATACTAAAGTTTCCCCCAGTTCCCTGACAAGTTTGACTGACAGAACGCCCCATCGTAACGGCAAATGGATCTGGACAATCAGCCGAAGGGTAATTTCCGGGATAACCAGGGAAATTATCATCCAGATACCTTCCCATCCAGCCAGTAGACACATTACTGGTGGTTTCAATTCCGTTATTCCAGATATCTGCCGAGCGGAAATGGGATCGATTAGCATTAGAATATCCGGTATTTTGAATAACGGCAAGGTGTGCATTGTCATACAAATCCTTTAATTTTTCCATCGAAGGATGAACACTAATGGTATCCGTAAGTGGAAGTAATTGATTTTCTGGAATAATGATGTTGGAGCGCGCATTGGCTAAATTATCGTATCCATCGAGTGGAAAGAAAGTTTGTAAACCATCATTACCACCATTTAAATCAATAATGACCAGCACGCGATCACTGTCACCATTAACTAATTCGCTCATGTAGCGAGAAGGTAAAGCAGCCAGTTGAAATCCACCAAAAAAAGTGGGTACCGTAACAATACTGGATCGTTTGAGGAAAGATCTTCTTTTCATGGATTTTTTTTAACTAAGGTGAAATTCAGGAATATCTATCATAGCAGAAAATAAAGCATCTAACTTAAGGGACACTGCCATGCGGATTTCTTCGTTACTGGGATCATCGAGATACTCCCCGTATTCAACGGTCCACTCAAAGTCTGGTAAACCGGGAATCAATATATTTTTAAAATAAGATTTTTGTTCGTCCGTCAATGGATTGGGGTAAAATAGTTCACCAAGGTCATTTAACAATTGATTTACATTTTCGGGATTGGAGAGGGTAGCGATATAAGCCAAGGGATCAATTCCTACTAAGCCAGGTTGTAGTTGGTTCAAATGGGGATTTACTTTTTCAAGTAATTCTTTTCTTAGACCGATACTGGCAGAGTTGATCCAGTCCCGATAAAAGCTGGGCGCCTGATGGTACGCTCGCCATCCAGCTACGCTAGGAATTTCAAATAACTTCATACCCAAGTTAGCAGATTGTCCGTGCATATATTTCCAAAAGCTGTACTCCTTAAAAATATCATCCGGGACGCTACTATCCAAAGAGTTAAAGACAGAATAAAAATGGTCATAGGGATTTTTGATCATACATCCACGGACCTCTGTACTAAAGAAGTGTTCACTTTTGAGCAGTGCTTCCAGTGCCGGACGAATCTCATAATCATTATCCAGTAAAATCTGTGCCATAGGCGTGATGACCTGGGATTCGACTTCGGGGGTCAGTCGATAATTAACAAACCAAATATAAAGTCTGCGGCATATGTGGTGAGCAACTGCTTCCTGTTCGAAGATAATATCAATCACGTTTTTGTATTCCTCGTCTCCAGCATTTGGAATTTGCTGATTGTCAAAACGGTGAGATAATTGCTTAGTAGAATCATTATGAAAAAAGGCTAAAAATGTTGCTTGCCAGGTATTGTTGGTCCAGGCGTACCATCCCGTTAGAGCTTTGGCAATTTCTTGTACATCCTGTTCTGTATAAGTAGTATAATCACCGGGAGCGGCAACGGGTCCTTTACCGATGGTAAATAATTCTAGCAATTCACGGGCGTAATTTTCATTAGGTGCAAAGCTGAGGTTTTCAGTTCCGTTAAGAAAAATAAGCATAGCCTGATCAATGGTCATTTCTTTGGTTAGTTGCTTAAAATCACCCCAGGCAAAATTTCTAAGTTTTTCTAGGTAATACCAATTCATATTTGGCCGTCCTTCAATTCCAACCACAAAATGGTTATGCCAAAACATCACCATTTTTTCTATCATAGATTGATCTTCTTTGTGCATACGACGAAGCCACCAACCGTAAGTACTTGAACGACGGGCCCCACGAATTGCGTTTAAGTTGTTTGTATCAATAGGGTGCCCAACCCAAGAAGTACCATTTGGCGCAGCCGGATCACCATCAAAGTTATAATAGATAGGAGGGTCTACGGCTGGATTACTAAACAAAGTCTCCATTGAACCTTCTAACCCTTCAGCTACTGCCTGCTCAATGCGAGCACGACTGGGTCCGTAGATCGTACGCCGCAACAAGTGCGCCGCTTGGGCAAAATTCCAGGTTCCCGTATATGGTGTTAGCATAAATTGACATTTTTTTGTTAAATGGATGGCTATTCGAAGATTACGAAAAGCGTGTAGCTATATAAAGTTGCTAGGATGTTAATACCTGAATAGGTACCGTATTTTGTAGGTAATTAGAAGTAACAGGGGAATCAATTAGAAAAATGACCAAATAAATACGTACGCTGTTACTACACAAATATACAAAAAATAAATGAGTTACATCGACCTCCCCAGCCCCCGCACTCGCTCCAATAACCATGCCTTTTCTGCTATTGCCTGCGTTTGTATAATTTCCTCGGTCAGCCGTGCTACCGCCTTTTGATCTCGGGGATTGATGTTGGTTAGTTTTTTGGCGTACTTGATAAGGTTGAGGTAATTGTCTTTTCCATATCCGACTTCCTTGTGTCGATAGATATAGTTTTTAAAGCTATCAAAGAAAGAGAAGAGCGCGTCCGTTTCGTCTAGTTCAAAGTATATTTTTAATAACATACGTCGGGCGGCTAATTCCAGCATGGTTTCGTCGAAGGTTATGGTTCGAAGAATTTCCATTACCTGGTCATAGTTTCCTTTTTTATTATAGTAACTGGCCAAGTTAAACAGATAGTATTCTTTTTGTAGACTACTTTTTAAAAAATGTTTGTTTTTTTCAATAAAGGCTAAAACCCAATCATAGGCTTCGTGGGCCAGTCCTGCTTGGGCAATATTGATGTAGGTAACACTATTCATTTCGCCATTGTTGAGAAATACCGCTGCATTTAAACCTTTTTTGTACATTTCGAAGAGTTCTTTGCGGTAGGATTGATTACCCAAGTTGGCCTGTTTGATAATATGATTAATAGCCAGAACGTATAATTCTGATAATTCTCCTATTGGAAAATTTAGTTGATGTTGCTCGATTAAAGATTTGAAATTTCCGAAATAAGAATCATCTTGCGTCAAAGTCAGCATTTGATAGGCATTATAATATAATTCTATAACGGGAAACTGCTGGTAATAATCCTGTTCCTCAATTAGATCCAATACCTTTATTAATAGAGATTTGTATTGAAATGGCTGTTCTTGCACTCTTAGGCTCAACCACATGCAGGCCAGCTTAAGGGTGGTAGCAATCAAATAGACATCTGCGGCCTGATTGATTTTGGGTAGGATTTCACCAATTTTTCCAGCAGATTTCTTCCTTTTATAAAAAGCCTCATAATCTTCGTAACCAATTAGATAACTATCCAGGTAATACTGGGCGTTGCGGAAAGATTGTTTTTCCAGTAACTTGAGACAGCTTTGTATTTCTTTTTCATAAATATTTGCCAAACCCTTCTTTCTCAGAGCCTTGGCTGCCAAACGTTGTTCCGAAATTTGATCCTCTTTTAATTGTTCAATCGCCAGAAACTTCTTTACCAGTTTATTCAGAAATGAAATAGTGTACCGCATCTTTTTGTCCTCGTAAGGCTGTCCAGGAAAGATTTTTTTAAAATAGTATGCTCTCGTGTAGGGTATTTGGTCCCTGGTTTGAGCAGATTGTATTAATAAATTACAGAAACTTATTAGTTCTGGTCGCCTGTTATGATACGGAGAACGTACGAATTGATCCAGCGAACGGTGTTCTATCGTCCCTAATTGAGAAATTATTAAATAAAGTTGGCTGTTTTCCATAGATATATTTTGACAAAATAGAGCCATGAAATTAGCTACTATTTTGATAATGAGCAACTTAGATAGCGGTTATTTTTTATTTTATTATGGCAAATGCGTTTTATTGTTGTTGTTTCAGCCCTGTAATTATGCAATCTTTGTATTATCAAACGAATTTAACCTAACGATTCATGACCTACTTTTTAACCTTAATCAAAAATATTAGCATCAATACCCGTGTGTTGGCCCTCTGTTTCGTTTGTTTATTTTCCATAAATCTGGATGCTCAGACCTGGGAGCGTTTCTACGATTTTTCAGAAAATGATTTTCTTAAGTCTGCACTTGTTACAGAAGATGGTGGGGTTATATTTTTTGGACATTATGTATATACGTTACCTTCCGGGTTTTCAGAGAGTGACGTAGCTATGATGAAAACAGACCGAGATGGTCAACTGGTTTGGGAAAAAACTTATACACTTGGTTCATATGAAGAGATTTTTCGAGCCATTCCTACCTCAGATGGAAATTTTATCGCAGTTGGTCAAACTTTTCACGAGGGAAATGGAGGAGGAGATGGATGGATTTTAAAAATTGATCAGGAAGGAGAGATCTTATGGGAAGAAAAATATGGTGGAAGTGGTTATGATCGTCTTACGGGTATTATCGAAACTTCTGATGGCGGATTTGCTTTTTGTGGATCTACCGAATCTCCGGCTAGTGGAGATATTTTGGAAGATTCACTTGGCATGCGCGATAGTTGGATTGGAAAAATAGATGCTACGGGTACCTTACTTTGGAATCATCGTTTTGGAAGTACAGAGGAAGATGTACTGATCGATGTGATCGAAGCTCCTAATGGCGATATTCTCTCAACAGGAAATTATCTATTACCCATCAGTCTTGGTGGTCACTGGCAAATCAGTCTTTATCGTCACGATAATATATCCGGTGATTTAATTGACAATCTGTTATATGGAGGAGCTGAATTTGAAAATGTGTTTTCCTTGATAAATACTGCTGACGGAGGTTTTGCAATCGGCGGAATCACTACCTCCCAGGGGAGTGGTAATGCAGATACTTATCTACTCAAAATAGATGTTAATATGGTTCAGGAGTGGGACCAGACTTATGGTGGTGGAGCAGGAGAATTTGCGGCTTACATAAGACAGATGGAGGATGGAGGATATACTGTTTTAACTTCCACCAGAAGCCAGGGGTCAGCAGAACTGGATGTTTTGATGATCCGTACGGACATGAGTGGCGAAAGTCAATGGGAACGACTTTTTGAAGGAGGTGAAAATACCTTTGATGTGCCTTATCCCTTCTCTGTGGATAGCGATGGAAATTATTTAATTATCGCGCAAAGTCAACTAAAGGATGCTTTGGAAGAGGATATTTTAAGTTGTAAAAGTTTTATTATTAAAGCGGATGCGCTCGGAAATTCTACTTCAAATGCGATTACTGGAAAACTTTCCATTGATCAGGGTAATAATTGTATACCCGAATCCGGGGAGTCTGGTCTGGAAGATTGGCTGGTCATTGCGGACGGTACCGCTGAGTCGTACTACGCTACTTCAAATGCTGACGGAAATTATTTTGTTGAAGTCCCTCCAGGCGATTATTCCGTTCGGGTAATTCCTTCTGGAACTTACTGGGAAGCTTGTGATGGGCCCGCTTTTATTTCTATTGATAACCCTTACGATACAACAACGTACAACTTTAACTTTAATGACCAGTCAATTGTCTGTGCGGATATGGAAATTGATTTATCTACGCCGTTTTTAGGTTATTGCGAAGAAAATATTTATAATGTTAAATATCGAAACAATGGAACAGTCGCCTCTGCGGGAGCAATGGTAGATATTATCTTGCCTACTTCTTTTTCACTAATAAACAGTAATGCTACGCTAATAGAACAGGATGATACTTTGTATGTTTTTAGTATCGAGGACGTACCGGTGAACGAGGCAGGAAGTTTTCAATTTACCGTTGCGCATGATTGTACCAACCAGGTGGAAGGACTCACCCACGAATTACAGGCGCGTATTAGACCGGACGATATATGCTTGCCACAGGCTCCAGTTTGGGATGAGGCAAGTATCGAATTACGAGCGAATGTGATTGGCGATAATGTCCAGTTTATTATAAAAAATGTCGGTACGGGTAATATGGGACAAGCGCTTACTGGTGTCATCATCGAAGACTGGTTTATTCCAAGAACCGAGCCGATCCAGTTGAATAGCTTTGAGTCAGACACCATCACCGTCACTCCCGAAGGGAAAACAGTACGGTTGGAAATACCGCAAACGGCAGGTCATCCAGGACGTAGTAATCCTTCAATCACCGTGGAAGGAGTCGGCACCAACATGGGTGGTGGTATCACGATGGGATATGTCAATCATTATCCGGAGGACGACGCAAACATTTTTAAGTCCATTGATGCACAGGTTAGCTATGATAATTTTTTACCCAATGTGCTACGTGCTTATCCGCGTGGGTATGGAATCGATCGTGCCATTGCTCCCAACGATGATATAGAGTACCACTTGCGTTTTCAGCATACGGGTAATGATACTTTACCGTGGTTGTATATTGAAAATGAATTGCCGGACGAGTTAAATGTAGAAACTTTACGCCCCGGTGCTTCCAGCCACCCTTACGATTATGAGATAGTAGGAGATGGGGTGGTACGATTTAATTTTACGAATATTAATCTGGTGGGTGATGAAATTGATGAAGCTGCTTCTTATGGTTTTATTAAATTTAAAGTAAGTCAACAACCGGGCTTGGCGAATGGAACGGGATTTTTCAACGAGGTAACGGTGCAAACACCTAACTCCCGTAAAAAAACCAATGGCGTATGGCATACCATTGAGTATGGAAATCTTTATGGTGCTTACATTGCTACCCATTGTACCGGAGATACCTTGTTTGGACATGTATTAACCGAAGATATAGTGCTACGCGATACCGTGTCCCGAGTAGTGCAGGATAGTATCACCACGGCCAAAGTTTACGTATTGAAAAATACCATCAATGAGGTGACCGTCGTTTTAAATCCCGGAGAATTATACAACGAAGTTTTATATCTGGAAGATACCACGTTGGTCAAATTTTATGTAGCTGACAATGGTTGCGACAGCATCGTAAATACACAATTGGATATACTGACAAGTACAACATCCCTGGAACATTCATTCCAGTTTTCTCTATATCCTAATCCCGGATATGAGCAGGTGACGTTGTCTTATCGTCTACCTGTCTCTTCCGAGATTTCGGTCAAAATTTATCAACCTACCGGAGCGGTATATCAAACTATTAATAAAGGAAATCAGTCAGCTGGATTACATCGGCTTAAGTTGCCAAAAGGTTTGCCAGCAGGCATTTACTGGGTAGCACTTCGTTCCAGTCAGGGAACCGCAGTCAGAAAACTGGTAATAAAATCTAGTGATTAAAAGTAAAATATAAAGATATTAGCGAAAGACGAAAGCAAAAACACCGCTATCTGGAACAGCCCAAAAAGTTGGGAATTGCACCAAAATTGTTTTAATGTAAAAGGAGTACTTGTTGAGGGGCCAAATTTTAACGTTTACAAAATTTACACACAAAATTATTGCAAATTACGTGCAGTTAGTAGCCGTCTTTAGAGATGGGTATATTTGAAAATCCAGATAGTGGAGTTTAGCTTTTTATTTAGGCAACTTCACAATAAAAGACAATTTTCCACACTGACGCTTCGCTGCAGTATAGTCCTTTTCGTATCGATACTTGGCAGCCGTTCTTTCCGCCCGTACCAATAAACCCATGTCCTTAATGGTCGATTTATATTCATCTGCTTCCGCAAAAACTACCTTTCCGCTTTGATCAACGCATAAATTAATCACCACTTTTCCGGTCTGTTTGATTAGTCCGTCCAGTTTGGCACGATGGATCACTTTTCTGGTTAACAAACCAGTTCCGTCAAAATCATCACCACTGTCACCGGAGTCTCCCTGACCGTCCGTATTCGAATCGCCCGTATCGCTACTTCCACTATCTCCATCTCCGTTGCTATTACTGCCTGGTCCAGTCGTATTGGAGTCAGTTACTTTACCACCACCGTCACCACTGTTTTTCTTTTTAGAAAAATAGTCACTGATTTTATCTACGGACTCTTCCGAAACTTCCTCGGTAACTTCTGTAATTTCAGGAGAAATTTGGCTAACCTGTGCATCTGAGGAAATCTCTCCGATCATGTCGGCGACCTCCATATTTATTTCGTTAGAAGGACTGGTGAGGACTGGTTTTTTAGAAGGTACTTTAAGCGGTTCTATCTTGGCCATCGGTTTGGGTCGGGGCGTTGGCTTTTCGACTGGTTTCTCGACTGGTTTTTCCACGGGTTTTGCGGGTGGAGGAGGAGTCTCTACCGGAGATTCTTTTATTGCGCTGGATTGTCGGGTAGAAGAACGCTCGGAGGAAGCGGTACGAGAAAATTTTTCCGGCTTTTCAAATTGTATCTCTACCACTTTGTCAAACCGTTGTCGTGCCTGAATCTTTCCAGTCATGAATGGTAGAATAAAAAAGATCAATAGCAATAATAAAATTAACGTAGACCAACGACGCGCTTTGCGCTCATGTTCTTTTTGTTTTTTCCTGGCGATTTCGTCTGCGATCATTGTAAAATATCTTTTGTTAGATTTCTTAATTATTTACCTGCGGAATGAGGCACAAGTGGCTTTTTTGGATTCCCAAATATAATTATTTATTGCAATATTTAGACCTTAAATTACGCTAAAGGTTTAGCTGCCAACAGTTAAAACGAATAAGGTACCCCTTAAAATTATATATTTGGTACTTATTTGCGGATGGATGGTCTTTCTAAATCAAACAGCTTTTAAGATAGCATAAAAATGGATAATATAATTACTATTGAAAATCAGCAATTTACTGCCAGAATAGATTTAAAAGGTGCACAGTTGGCCAGTCTGATAAAAAAATCGACCAATTATGAATATATCTGGCAAAGAGACCCTGAATACTGGACTGATTCGGCTCCAAACTTATTTCCCATCGTAGGACACCTGAAAGAGAATACCTACCGATATCAGCAGCAAACCTACCAAATGCCCAAGCATGGAGTGGTACGACACGAGCCTTTTCTGGTTACTAAAAACGAAGACGATCATTGCCAGGTAGCCTTTCGGGATACCTCAAAGTCACGGGCTGCGTATCCTTTTTCGTTTACTTTATTGATTGACTTCATCCTCCTGAAAAATGGTCTAAAAGTAGATTATACGATTCAAAATCAAAGTAAAAAAGTTATGCCAGTTGGACTGGGCTACCATCCCGCCTTTGCGATTGATACCGAAAATTATGCCCACGAGGATTATGAAATTATTTTTAATAGAAAAGAAAACCTCCATCTTTATGGATTGGTCGATAATTATTTCGGACTGCGCCAAAAGGAATATTTAACCGGAAATATCATTCCGCTTACCCCAACTCTTTTTGAGGAAGACGCGTTGGTTTTTACGGATATAAAATCGGACGCAATCACCATCAAAAGAAAAACAGACGACTGGTTTTTAACGATGGAAACGGGGGGTGCTCCGCATCTGGGCCTTTGGGCAAAATCAGCGGCTCCGTATGTGTGCATTGAACCCTGGTATACTTATCTCGATGGTCCGAATGCGACGGGGGATTTGTTCGACAAGCCAGGCATGTACGCGCTGGCAGCGGCGGCTGAACTGAAAAGAGGATATCGAATTTTGGTGTGAAGTCGAGCTAAGGAATGGCGGTTTTTTTGCTTTAGGGATGGCAAATAAATAAGTGCAGATCAATCTGCCCCTGCGTTTACCGAAAATTAAATGACACAGATTATTGATCACTCCCTAGTGCTTGGAGCACTAGTGGTTCGGGTACTAAATTAGTATGTACTTCAAATTGTTAATTTTTCCTAGACAAAAAGAACAGTTGATTAGTGATTCGTTAATCGGTTCTCCCAACGCATAGGTATCGCACTCTA
>Ga0114953_1002572_pt1 | contig 12564 bp, 8 predicted proteins | sample SidtaG_FD_87298 | JGI IMG/M metagenome (GOLD analysis project Ga0114953, IMG submission 87298) | Marine algal microbial communities from Sidmouth, United Kingdom - Sidmouth_Male2 metaG | ecosystem: Host-associated > Algae > Red algae > Unclassified | place: Sidmouth, United Kingdom | collected...
AAAGAAGAAAAGAAGGGCGCGCGGGGGGGGGGGGGGGGGGGGGGGAGGGACGGACGACGGCGGTGGCCAGTGGCACGGCCAGGGCCAGCACACCCAAAAAAGCCGACACGGTGGGGCGGGGAGCGGGCACCAAAAACCCGGTGGCGGGCGCGAGGGGTGGGGGCGACACCACCGGAGCCGGCGGACGCCGCAGCGACCGGCGACGGGGACGACGGGTCACGACGACGACGGTTGTGGTCAGCGGGGGGGCAGGCGGCGTTCCGATCTCGGGATCATCGACAGCTGTCGGGTGGTACTTTTATCGCCATCGGCTCGTAACAAATTCAAACTACGAAATATGGGGAAACCTGCCACCGACGGCAAGATTGATCACCTCACCGTCACCAATGAAATTCAAAGCCACCAATAGATCTCATGGATCACCTTCAGGAACTCGTCTTCAAGAAAACGTGGACTGCGATTTGAATCGCAGATGAAATCAAGTTGGGCATGGGCGAGAAGGGACTTGATCGCACGACAAGGCTCCTTGCCGCGGATCTCTGTCGGCCCCTGGCACACAGTGGGCCCGTGGGTAACTGATTTAGCGATGGGGTGTCACGAGTTACTGCTTTGTCGCTTCGGGCCCTCTCCGCTGGGGTGCGGACAGACGTGGGCCGTCTGGCTGCAGAGGTTGTTCAGGGCAGGTGGCCTCGGTCCCGCGGGACACGCTCGATTGCCAAGGGGGCCCTGTGTCACTTGGTACCTCTTCCGTGCTGCAATCTTTAACCAGAGTGTGGTCGGCTTGTCGCGTTCTACGCAACTGTTGCACAGACAACGCCCCATGGCATCTCTGAGCACGTCAGTGCTGTGACAGTCTTTGGTGCCTCTATGCAAGGTTGACACGACGGAGGCTCTCCCATTGGCCGTTGATCTTGCGCAGTTCATGGCATGCTGACGAGAACAGATGCCAACAGCCGTTGGCCAATCAACGGGCTGTCGCTTTGTCGCTGTGGCAGACAGACTGTTGCACCTTTCTCCACATCTGCAGCCACGACAGCGCGGTGACTGCCTTTTGCTGCCACATGCAATCGTTCTCGGACACGTCTTGATTCTAATGGAGGAATCGCTGGAAACTACGGCCGGACCGCTCCGAAAGCGAGTCCTTGCTCGAGTGCCCCTCGCGCGAGTGCGCTGCACAGGCGTTTGGATGCCGGGTGTCCACGGCCTACGAGTCGTTCAGGCCTGCTTGTTCAATCTTTCCCCTGTAACGTTCATGAAAGTTGGATTGCGCTTCTGTTGCATGTCACTGCGGTATCGAGCGCAATGCGAGGAGTTTTGTAGATCGGCTGTACAACCGGATATTGACCGTGTTCTTGCGTGATCTGCAGATCCGCAAGCGAAGCGATATCATATCCCTTCGTTTACGGATCGGCTCCGAAAACGCGATGCCGTCGGTATGATGCCCACGGCACCAGACTTTCGGAGCCGCGCCAGGACATTTGGATCCAACCAATCTCGATTGAGCCGACCTCTTTCGGCTCCTTGAGGGGGGTATACAGTAAGTTGCTCTTTTTCGCCATCCAATTTGCACTCGCCCACCATTCCACCCATTCGTTGGTGCGCACTCACGCACCATACACGGTTTGACTTGCTGTTAGCTTTGTGGCAACGTTGGACGTGGGCTGGGGGGGGGTGCGACGGGTGTTGTGGGGAGGCAAGGTGGGCGGACAGGCGGTGTGGCGCCGGTGGGCTCCCCGTCAGCGCATTATCTGTAAGTTCTGGCGACGGCGACTTTTTGGGGGAGGGTGTCGGTGGAGAGGCAGACAGTAAAGGGCCAATGCTGTCTAACGAGCTGATAGGCAACCTCCAGGCATCTGAGGCAAGCTCGGCTGAGTGGGGAGCAGGAAGCTCAGAGGGGCCCTTTCGTAGACGGCGATGGAGATGCACTCATGTTTGCATGCTCGGAAAGCCTGCTTAGGTGGCAGCCGTTTCCTCCAGTAACGCCTACACAACCAGGCCAGAATAAAAGGAAGGCCACGCCGGGAGGGTCCTGGTGTGCTCATTCAACACGGCTGGGCGATGGCTCTCAGGAAGGTTCCCGGAAGGCACTAGTGTTGGATCTCGTGTCCATGGAAACCTGCTGCAGTTTTCAGGGACAAATGTGAGGTACTGACACGGCGGGCACTTGAGTGGACCGATCGCGGGGAGGCGGCCCTCATGGACCAGGTTACAGTAGTGGGGATCAGGAGCAGGTGGAGGGGCATTTCTCGGCAATGAGACCTCCGAACTGTGGCCAGTCCCTGAGAGATAGCGCGGGAAAGGAACGACAGCAGTGTTGAACCAACGTATGCACTTGGCCTTGAAATGAACAGAAAACAAGAACAGACAAGATATATTTTGCTCAAGGCTTTTATTGCCCGGTCGCCCTCATAAATGTCAGCACGTCCCTCCTCACTCGGGAGCGGCGTTTCTCTGCCTGCCCGTCTTCTGGAAGCACGTCTTCGGCTGCGTCAGGCGGCACGTCTGCCATCATCTCTTTATCACCAAGCGGGTTACACATATACTGCAGCACGCAGTAAGCAAGAATCCACTCCATAGCCTCCTCAATGTCCCCCTCGGACCCAATGGACACGCGAAGCTCCCTCAAACTCATCTACTGTCCCTTCCACATACCATTAACATTGCTCAGAAACAACCCGTAAGCGTGACAACTGGAAATTAAAGTTCTTTTTTGATCGCTTGTCCCCAGCAGCCCCTTTGTAGAGGCCAACCACTAGAGCAGTGTGGTGCATGCCCTTGTCACCCAGAAGGAGAGGAAAATGTTGGACGGGGTAGCGGCACCAGTCAGCGTGCCTCTGCACGTAGTCGTCGCTGGCGGCGCCAGAATGACCGATAGTGGCCGAGATGATGTTTCTCTCGTGGTCACACGCCAGCAAGACTTTCATGCTGTACGTATCATGCCTGTCGCAATACGTCCAAGTCTGGATGCAGGCGGCGTAGGCGAGAGGTATGGTAGTGCCGTCGGTCGACCCGACACAACCACGAAACCCGAAGGTCTCCCAGGCGTACTCGAATGGGTCCTCCCACCTCTCTGCTGAGGGCCACGAAGTGTATGTCCCAACCAGCTTGTTCACGGCTCCCACGTACACCTTCGAGAAGTTGTGGACTGCTCCTGTGCTCATACGAAAATATTATTGCAACCTCAACAGGACCTCGATACCACAACAAGCATGAAGAAAAAGAGGAAAACAATTTAGATGAGAAACAATGGGCGTCAAACCGGCGGAAAATATTCACACGACTGCGCCCCGCCGCATAGTACCCTACCCACATGTATAAACACTGTACTATTAACTTAATGACACCGTTCCCGTAGTGCACCATCTCGTACAGCCCCACCTTCATAATAGTGTCCGAGGAGATGCGGCGACGCCCCCGGCGACGTTGGCGCGGGAGGTGGGGCTCCAGCAACTCCGCCAGCATGGCGTAGGACTCTCGTGAACCGGCGCCATTGGGCATCAGGCAGTGCATCAAGCACCACCTCTCTCCATTGGCGTCTCATAGCTGGCCGGCACCGGCCCCTGCGTAGGTACCGGTTGTGCAGGAGTGCGCGCAAGCGATCCTTATCCATCAGAAAAAAGAATCCCAGCAGCACGTCCTCCAGGCCGGCACCGATGCACTGGGGGCTCAGCAACCAGACCATCTCCGGGCAAATGACTAGAGCAAAGATGCTTACACTCCACGTAGTGCGCCTAATGGCAGTCTTCCTGCTCGAGAAGCGCGCCATAGTTGTAGCTGGCCGTAGCCCGGGCCTCAACGTGGGGCGCGCGCACCCGCGCCCGTGACACCACATCGCCGTCGAGAATTCACGCATTGGAGTTGGAAATAACAATTACAAGGACCTTGACCAGAATTCAGCTCTTTTCTTGGACGGTCGCGACGCCTTCCGTCAGATTTAGATGAGAAGCCCTCGTTCCGGACAAATGCGCATTCCGCCGATTGCCAGGTCCGCGTGCCAGGTCCAGGTCCAGCACAACCTGCACTTTTGAAACCCCCTTGTGCGAACAGGCCTCAGCCACGTGCTGCTCACTCAAAGGGTCCACCGCAGTCGAAGTGGTTAGACTGTCCAGTGTATGGGCTTGTTGATGCTACCGAGGTGATCCACACCGTCAAGGTTTCGCACGAGTGCAGCCGCTGGTCGGCTCTCGCCCCCCATCGCGACATATCGCGACAGTGATGAGTTGATGTGACTGCAGAAGCTGATGCACCGTTCATGTAAGACCCGCCAGGACACGGGGCGAATCAAGCGTACTCGGTAGGGAAACGGTTGACGGGGAAGGCCCCGTCCAAGACGATGGGGGCGACGACGGAGGGCACTAGGGACGTCGATGGGCGCGACGTCGGTGGAAAAAGGTCGGGAGGGGTCACAAGGGAAAATAATGTCTTTGGAACTGACGTTGCCCCTCTCGATCCCCCCGAAGAAGCTCTGTTCGCTGGCCTCCATACTCTCCCTGGGGCACATACGGTGCCCCAGAACATGCACGCACTCGTCTCCACACCGTGCGGCACCACGAGGGCCAACAACGAAGGGAGAAGGGCTTGTGCCGTCAAAATGTGGCTCCAAATGGCTCAGAAACGCAGGTCAAGAAACATGGAGAAGCAGGCGGATTTCGACACGAAAGCCCAGAACAGAGGGCAATTCCCAGTGGATTGTGCGGCGCTCGGCAGCACCAACATCACCGCATAACCGACTCAGCCCTGCTGGCCGCGGATCGTAGTAACGGAATGGAAAAGACGCTGACAAGCATTTCGCCTCCCCATAGGCCTCCGCCATTGACACCAACTCCCATTGGTGAATTTGAGATAACGCCGAATCATCCCGAGTCAGACGCCGCGTCAAGATGAGCCAGCGGGGCGCTGGATGGGCTCATGCCGGATCAGATCGATCAGCGTGTCCGTAGCTTCCCCTAAAAAGTTGCAGGCCGTTGTAGGAGATGTTGGGCGCGTACAGCAAGTCACGAAGGAAGCGTGCCACGTGGAAAGTGATCTTTGAAACGGATGAAATGTTGAAAGTAGGTTTCCACGTGGCATGAAACGCCAGAGGTCTTACATTTCAGGCCGTGATGACCAGGGGCACTGTTCGCGTTTTCACTATTGCAGTCTGCTCAATTTTGCCGGTCCGGGTCGGAACAAAACGCAATCATGAGGCCCGGGGACCGTGCACACACGTATTGACGGACGTGAGAGCGATTCTCAGCCTATCGTTATCTCCGCGATTAACAAGGATACGCTGACGTCGCTCCTCAGATTGCTTCTCAGCCATCCAAGATAACGATAGGTTATGCACGTGCCACGTGCAAACGATGTGAGCCACACAACATCCGGCCAAGACGTGGCACAATTATTTTCATATGCTTCGAAGCCCACATCCGGTTGCTTCCCCTGTATGCTGCACGGAATCGCTGGTGCCGACCATTTCTCGACTTTTTTGGTGCTTTTTCGATATGCGTTTCAGATGGGACACCCGCTCTTCTTGTCCTCTGGGTGATGAACCCTCCGATTATGAACGTTTCTTGGAAAAGACGTTCACGTCGACTCCCCCCCCTGCCCGCGCGATCCTCCACAATGTCCTTGACATCTATGTTTTTTTCCCTGAGACACGAAGCAGACAATTGCTACGCCGGCAGTGACGTTTAAATCTACTCCTTCCACGGCCCATCTGGCCGCGCCTCAGATCCCTCGAACATCTCTTCCCCTCAGCCCCGCCTGACTGGTTTCTTTCCGCATTCTATGTCTCAGTACAATCAGTTTGTATTCGCTGAGAGAGAGCACCAGAAACAGAAAGTCGTCGCTGCCAAAGGTCAGCGCTATTTTTTCACCGAGCAGGGTCGCGCTCGATCCTTTTTGCACTGCGACCCCCGTCCTTTCTCTTTGTCGGCCCTGGTCTTTTTCTAGGCCCTTTGTGCTGGGAACCTCACCTAGTGCAGAGATTGGCCGTCGACCTGACAAGACTGGCGAGTCAGCGTCGCCAGTGTTTCTGAGAAAGGCAATGTAAAGTCTTTCTCCAATGCTGTCCACCCTCTATGGCGATCGTACGACCAGAAAGTAGCCGATGTTTATCGTGCAGAAGACGATAATCGGGAGCCACGATCGCCGTTGATTGTACCGTAGTGGCCGGTCGACCGCGTTCGTTGCTATCCCCCCCTGGACAAGAACGGAAGCGACAAGAATGGAGAAAGACTGTACTTGTTCAGGCCACGACACCCCCCGTGATCCAAAGGGGCTACAATAACAATTGTGTATTCAATAACCACTTATTCATTTTCAAAGAGAACTGATTGCCGGCACTGCTGGAGTGGACACGAGCCGCGTACTCGGCTGTCGACCATGAAGCGCTTCATCGTTGTTGCACCTGTACAGTATAACCAAGAAGAACGCATACGGGTGGCACCCCCAGCACCCCCAACGAAGGGGCTCTGCCAGGAAGGTTCGCATTTACCGAAATTTTCGATTATGGATACCGTTTCCCGATCGGTAAATACCGATGTACCGAGTTCCAGTCGGTATGTCGGGATCAACATTTTCGCCTCAATTTCGGAACTGCTGTGGTAGATGCTCCACTTTCGTTTTCACCCTGCTCACGCTTAAATGGCCACCACTGGACGCGCACCGTACCAACTGCTCGCATCGGCACCCCACCCAACTTGCGCCACGACGGCGACCGTGCCTGACCCGGGCTCGCTCGGACACATCCTTTCGCCTCGGCGTCAGTAAATCTCCCGCGTTTGAAGGCTCGTCATACAGCAAACGACCCAGTAGTTATATGTACGGCGGCCGCGCATCGAGCATGGTCAGAGCGACTGCGAGTCAGATAACTCCGTTCCTGGGGTCGGCATCTGGCGCCCGAACACACATAGCGAGGCTACATATCCTGTGGTGGTAAGGAGGTGCGTTTCCGCCACGGAGTCAGCTGGACTATTGGAGCGAGGGCCTGGTCGCTCGACGCGAGTTCCTGATGCGCCTGTAAAATTGTGGAGACCGACCGACCCATGGAGGTGAGTATTTTTGGTGCGGCCACTGGGCCAGCTGGACTGGAGCGGGATGGAACGCATGCGATACGTGGGTGCCCTGTGCGCTCTGTAACATACTTCTTGTACTGGTTTGCTTGTCTGTCTGGTCGGTGATTAAAGATAAGAGGGTGCCTCGCTTTGTGTGCGGCATCGGTCGCACTCACCTATGTTTGAACACCGCGTACCTATATACCATACCGACGTTTACCGATCGTTGAGCAAATTGACAATACCGTCTATCGATCAGGTAACCGACTCTTACCGATTTCTATTGCAGTTTGCCCAATTTTGGCCGATCCGAACAGGAACACGAGTACAGCGAACGATGATACAATTGAATGTTTCATGAATGTTTGCCCTGCTGTGCCTGCGAGAGACCTCTGAGATGTCGCTTGGTGGCCGCATATTCGGCGATTGACCCATCAAGCTGGAGGGTTTTCAAGCCACTGCGTTCATGACTGCATGCCATTCCAACAGCTGTCCTGTTTTTCGCCCTGTGCTTGAGGATTCAGTCCTCATTTCCCCTCATAATTTGCAATGCGGTAGTCTTCAGGCGGAGCGGACGTGCTCTCTGGGAGCCTCAGCCCGAGTTGGAGGGAGTCTGGGGCAAACAGGGGCGATAGCGACGCAGTCTGAGGAAAATTGATCGCGTCTTGGCAGGATCCAGTCTGAGACGCAAGCAAACTGACCGCAAACGCTGGGAGAAGCTGGAAATCGGGTCCGGTCCCAAGCACCTCTGGCTGTGACCGTCTCCCTCCATCACGCGCATCCGCTCAGATCCAAGTTTTTCTCCTGCCTCCCCAGCGACCTCCTCCCTTCCCTGCGCCACAATTTCCGCCTCTCGCTCCCTGCCCCCCTTTCCTCCTCGACGCACTTGACCCTGCTTTTCTCTTCGTTTTCGTGTGATCATAAAGAAGAGTGCGCAAGTTCAGCGTCTGCTTCGTGCTCACAGTCAAACTCAGTGCTGGATGACATTACAAGGCGTACGTGCCGCGGCTTTGCGCCGGTGTCTGGGCGCCTACACAACCTGTCCGTGCCCTAAAAGAGGAACGAGCGACATCCCAACATCTGGCCCAATGCGCACCCTCGATGACTCAAGCACCCGCCAACCCAGCGACAACCTACGCACCCCGCACCGCCGCCGACGAAGTCGTCGTTGCCATCTCCGCCGTCCGCGCGCCTCTTCGAGGCCGCGCCGCCGCCCAAAGAGCCCTTGGTGTCGCCGTCGGCGGTGGCGCGGTGGCGGCGGCAGCGGCGGCGGCGGCGCGGGCGCGCCACAGCGCCGCCGAGCCGGTGGCGCGTCGGAAATCGCGCGGCCCGCCGCCGCCGCGGGGGTCGTCACCCCCCGCCGCCAGCATGGCCGCCGACGCCGACGTTGCTGCGGTGTTCGTGCCGGCGGCGAGGCGGTGGCGGCGGCTCCAAAGCAGGGGCCACCCGCGGCGCTGCCCCCCCCTGCTCAGCACCTCCCGCCCCCCACCCGCACGGACGCGCCGCGTTCGCGGCCGCGCCGCCCTACCCCGGCACCGACCACGCTGTCGTTGCCACAGCCGCAGACGGCGCGCCTCGTCACGTCCTCGCCGCCGCCCAAAGCGCCCTTTGTGTCGCCGTAGGCGGCGGCGCGGCGGCGGCAGCAGCGGTGGCGGCGGCGCGGGCGCGCCACAGCGACGGCGCACGGGTGGAGTGGCGGCGATCGCGCGGCCTGCCGCCGCCGCGGGGGTCGTCACACCCCCGCGGCCAGCGCGGCCGCCGAAGCCGATGTTGCAGAGGTAGATGTGGAGGCGGCACGGCGGCGGCGGCAGCACCAAAGCGGGGGCCACCCGCGGCGCCGCCGGCAGAGTCGCCGCGCCGCGCAGCACAGGACCCAAACCTAGAACACTATCCCTTCCCACACCGACACGCCACGCTTGCCGCCGCGTCTCCCCACCCCGCGGCCGACGACGCCGTCGTTGATACCGCCGCCGTACCACGCCGCCGCCGAAAACGCCCTTGCTGTCCCCGTCGACGGCGGCCGCGCCGCGGCGGCTGCGGTGGCGGCGGCGCAGAAGCGCCACAGTGCCGGCGCGGGGACAGCACGGCGGCGCTCGCGTGGCCTACCGCCGCCGCGCCGCAGGGGTCCCCATCCCTCCGCGGCCTGCAGAGCCACCGACGCCGACGTGGCGGCTGTGGCGGTGCCAGTGTCAAGGCGGCGGCGGCGGCACCAAAGCAGGGGCCACCCGCGGCGCCGCCGTCCGCGCCGCCGCGCCAAGTGACAGCTACGAACTGCCCAACATCCCCCCCCGCCACGCGCAAGGACGCCACGCGCCCGCGGCCGCGCCGGCCCAACCCGCCGTCGACAATGCCGTCGTTACCACCGCCGCCGGCCGCGCGCCTTGTCACGGCCGCGCTGCCGCGCAAAGCGCTCTTGTTGTCGCCGTCGGCGGCGGCGCGGCGGCGGCGGCAGCGGCGGTGGCGGCGCGGCGCAGGCCGCAGCGGCGTCTGCGGTGCGGGTGCGCCACAGCGCCGCCGCGCGGGTGGCGTGGCGGCGATCGCGCGGCCTGCCGCCCCCGCGGAGGTCTTCACCCCCCCGTGGCCAGCACGGCCGCCGACGCCGACGTTGCGGCGCTAGAGGTGGCGGTGGCGCGGGGGCGGCGGCGGCACCAAGGAAGGGGCCACCTGCGGCGCCGTTGGCCGAGCCGCCGAGCTGCGCCGCACCCCCTCCCCTTCCAGATCCCCGCCCCCCTCTGCATCGACCCGCAGAGGTAGCCACCGCCCCGCCCCGCCGCTCCGCCGACGATGCCGTACTTGCCACGGCCGCCTTAACACGCCGCCGCCGAAAACGCGGTTGTGTCGCCGTGCCAGGGAGATGAAGTCATAATCCAATGGCACGGACGGTAGGCCGCGTAAGGAAGACACGAAGCATCGCGCCTGTCTCGTCGTGCATCGGGCTACGACGCGGGCCTCGTGACGCCTACGACACCGTCGACACAACGTCGACATACCGCGACGTCGTCGTCGTCGCCGACTGTTGTGCATCGCTCTGCGTCATCAATCGGATGAATTTCGCGGGACAACTAAAATTGGTGTGAAAATCAGGACTTATCTGAAAACAGAAGAGTTGTATCCGAAAATGAAAGTACCCCTTGTGTTCGTGTTCCTGTTCGGATCGGCCAAAATTGGGCATCCTGCAATAGTATCGATCAAATGTATCGATATGACAACCAAAATCCTGGTGAGGTCCCCATCGCCACAGGCCACACGCGTCACACCCGGTCCGAAACACCCTCTGAGTTTGTGGTGCCGAGTTTGTGGCGCACATGCCCAAATCTGATTGGGCGGTTCATTCACCCGACCGCGCCATAAACTCGGAGTGTGGTGCGCCGGGCTATGCCCCAAAGCTATGTGGCGCCGCAACACCTGGTCTGCTCCAGGGTACAATCGACAAGAATCATATGTCAATGCCGGCTTTTATTCGAAGAAATTCGTGGGAGAGGACATTTATCGGGCGCCACGGCGCGGCTCTGTATGACGCTTCTGCGAGATCGCGCGGGTGCTTCCAGTCGGGTACGGCACATGCCGCCCCGTGTCTACGACAACCCCCGCCCGCGCTGCGTGCAGTGCCCCTGGCTACCTCCTTTTTTGGTGCGGTCCCCGGAGGCAGCGTCGGCCACTGCCAGGTGCACGATCATCATGAACACCTCTTCGTCCGAGTCCATGTGGATGGTGGTGACAGGTAAAGGTGTGCGTCCGAGGTAGGGAGAGGGGGGGCGGGGGGCAGATGAGGGCAAACATAGAAGAGTTCAAGCAGCGGGACGGTCGTGGAAGGAACGACCACGACTGTGTGGTGATCCACCGCTAAGCCCAACGGCGAGGCATGAGCTGGGTGGGGCGCGGCCCTCTGGGCGCGCTTCTTCCGCCCGTCGCTCCTGGTATGGCAATTTACTCATTCCTTTTACAAAGAAAATGAAGCAGCATGTAAGCGGATTTAAAAAACTCAGATGTAGCGGTCCCGGAATGCCTGTGCCATGTGGCGCCGAGTTTGTGGAGCCAAAAACTCGGCGCCACAAACTCAAGCGTGTCTTGGACCGGGGGTCATGCTTGCATCGTTGATCCCATTCTTGCGAATCATACTTCACGCATTTAGAAAATTATTTTGTACTTATGTGTAGCCCCCTATATGAGAGTGCTCGATGCAACCGCATACAACAAACACAATGACATGCTGACACCACTGACGGCGAGGGAACAGAGCTTTGATATGGTCACAGAGGCTGCGTGTTAGAGAAGAGGCGACGATCTCTCTCACTTTGATGATGGTGGAACACGAAGTGCTCCACATTGACGCGGGCGTCATGCTCGACATCTTACGGCCGATCCCAGGAACGTGTCCACAATAGAAGCGGCGGACAAAAAATCGAAAGGGGGGTACTCTCCTGGGGCCTGGCACGAGCTGAAACGATAAGCCTCACGCACAGGAGCACAGCTTACGATCAGTAAAAGAATCTCGTGGACATATATGGCTATGCAATCCAGATGCCCTGCTCGGAGCCAGCCTGTCATAAATCGACAAAAAGCACAATGACATCTGAATTATTTAGCCGGTTAATAAAAGATATAATGGTATTTTCATCGCTCCCGGTTTCAGGAAATTCAAAAACAAAATACGTGTGTGCATAGTTCTGGGGTCAATCATGACAGACTCGCAGCCATCCATTCAACCGGATACGTGCTGCCGGCCAATAGGATTCCGTCTTGATTGCGTTCTGTTCGGTCTCAGACCCGCAAAATTGAGCAGACTGCAATGTTGGGGGGGATGGCCCAGTTGTTGCGGTCGCCACTTCGAGGGCAGATATTGCTGATCCCTGATTTTCGTCCGGGGGGACAGAGACTGAGACTGACTCTGAATAAGAGCATTCTATTGGTCTAAAACGACAGTAAGAGGGCATCGAAGCCAATAGAACGCCCACATTCGGTGCCAGGACCTTGCATCCAGCAGAACTCACTGTTTGTTGCCGCTTGATCCGCTTTTCTTGGCACGGAGCAAGCTGCCCAGGCGAGATCTTGAGATTTTCTACCGTTTCCTTGCCGGAAGTGCAGAAAAAGAGAGGAGCTGATGTCGATTTCCAGGCCGTATGGGCTCATGTAAGCAATCAGAAGCTCCAGGTCAGTCCCAGGGGCCCATCTGATTGGTGGAGAGAGTCGGTCCGGAACTCAGTCTCGGTCCACCAGGACAAAATTCGGGGATCAGCAATATTAATGGCGGACGGAGTGCTGCACGAGGGCATGCACTGCAGACTGGCTAGTCGCACTCTTTGCGGACTCGTCCGAAGACAAGGCGGTGTTTCTTTTTTATCTTAAGAGCATTGTCAACAACTCAGGCTATCTCTATCGGCTATTCTATTCTAGAACCAAGTCGGCGTCCTTAGACAGCCACATGTACGTCAGCGGTTGGCTGCTTTGCTGTCATTAACCTAAGTACCTGCAGGATCCCTTACACCACGTCCTTTCTGGGCCCGATCAAGACGATATTTTCCGCCAG
>Ga0114953_1002573_pt1 | contig 12562 bp, 17 predicted proteins | sample SidtaG_FD_87298 | JGI IMG/M metagenome (GOLD analysis project Ga0114953, IMG submission 87298) | Marine algal microbial communities from Sidmouth, United Kingdom - Sidmouth_Male2 metaG | ecosystem: Host-associated > Algae > Red algae > Unclassified | place: Sidmouth, United Kingdom | collected...
CCGCCCCCCTGCCCGTCCGGCCGCCCCGCCCGCATGCTCTCGCCCCCCTGGCCCCTCCCGCCCCCCCCCGTGCGTGTCCACGCCAGTACTTTGCGTTTTCCCGCCCTCGGGTGGCCAGCAGATCGAACGACCAGCGCCCACTCCGCGGCTGCCGCCCTTCGCAGCCTGACATCTCCCCCTCCGCCGTCTCCCTCATCGCAGTTGGGGCACCTTACCATTTCACCCGTCGTTCGTTATGCGTGCTGACCTCCCTCCTCGTGCCGGTCCGACTGCGAAGGGGGCACCAGGCTTGCAGCGGGAAGATAGCTGCCACCCAGCGCCCGGGGCCGTTATTGTGATCGTGTGACGTGGTACTGGTTGTCTATCTCCGTAGAGCGTCGGTAGTCATTCTGACCACGAATTTGAAGCCAGAACTCAAACTTCAAAGGGACAGCTCAAGTACACAACGTGCTTCAACATCATGCCTCTTGCGCATTTTCTTGTGCCTGCCGAGTGACATTAACTTTTGTGGTTCCCTACAATAGAATAGTCACTGTATGCCCGCTGAACAGTTCGGAGTTACGCCCACCACCGTGAAGCCCGCATCGAGATCTCTCCAACGAAGCTGAATTTGTTGAGATCGCCCGACTGCTCACGAAGAAACTTTAGGATGAGCACATTTTTCACGTTTTCGTTACTTTGCACATGGCCGCGTCAGGAGGGGGAGCTACAAGGTTCAAAGAGCTGCACAAGCTAGCCCTGGGGGCCCTCAGCCCTGGACCTCCCTGCATGTGCCTGACACAATCAAGGAGAACCCTGTTACATGCCATCACTCACAGGAGAACTGAAGAACACCTCTTATCCGTCGAGACGGTCACTCACATGACTTTGGAATACACAAAGTTCAAACCGCTGTATCTTTGTTCCGAACCGTTTAGGCACAATGGGAATTCTATTGCAAGGAGCCACATTTCTGGTGCTTGACAAGTGACATCAACACAAACACATTGCGGCCAGGATGCTGGAATCGGTGGTGACAGAATCTTCCGGCGCGGGGTCTGTGGTGGCCTCGCACGGGATCTCATTATGTCGCCCTTCGGCTGAGGGTCGTTTCGCACCACGTGGTTTTTTGCCCGAACGCCGAACGCCCGTACGTTCGCCGTTCGGGGGGAAATGAGAATACTCCAAACGCGGCGGTAGCCCAGAACTCATCTAACAACTGTAGGTAGGCCACATACCGACAATTAAGGATCAGCCGGCCTCGTTGTAGTCACGACTGGTGCTTCCGTGTGGCATGATGTAAGCATTGATTTGTGTCCATCCTGCCTGTTTCAGCAGCCCCAACAGTCGGAACAGCAGCCGAACGTCAACGTTCTGCGTGGACCCGAAGCGCGGTTTTCGGGAGCGGGCGTCAAACATTAGGAAGGCATATAGATAGTTGATGTGGAACATCTACCAAGTACGACTTCAACTTATTTTTAGCGACCAGAGGTCATCGGACTTGATCAAGTCCAGATCGTGGGTTGGCCTTCTGGGTTTCTCAGTACAACGGCGTGAACGGTAATTTCGTTTTCTTTTTTACTTCGGCTAGAGTACCTGTGCTGGAGTTCGCGCTTCTTTGCGCTTCTTGCCTCCCATTCCAGTCTTTGAGGGCGTCCCAGAGCCCACCATTGTAAGTTGCGTGCGTCAATGCCAGCCCGCGTGCCGCACGGCGCAGTGCGTGTTTCGGAGAGACTGCTACCGAGCCCCGCCCGCCACCCCGGCCGCAGTGTGACGCCCGCCGAAGAGCGGCACGAGCGGCAGTACGAGACAAGACAAGGCCCAGTTTCGCATCCCATGTAGCTTCGCTACTTCCCAGGGGGTTGCGTTGCCTCCTCCTTGACACGCGGGGTCATCAAAGAAAGAAAAACAGGGCCCCGCAGGCACGCACCCCCCGCCCCGCTCTGTGCAGCGGCCGCTGGATCGTGGTGAACCAACCCAAAAAATCGCCAATCTGGTACAGTAAGGCAGATTGTAGGGGCCGTGAATCGGCGCCAGAGAAGGAGGCACTCTGAAATCCTATTGGCCCAGATCTGGGCATGGGCGACAATGACGTTCCGAGCTGTGCCGACCGCCGATTCTGGCCCGGAATAGAGGCTGTTGCAGCCCGTACAGTAGGGGGTTTCACGTAACCTTGGACGGGTCTGGGTCCTGGAGGGGTCTGGGGATCTTGGGGGTCTGTCAGGAGGCCTTGCCCGATTCTGACCGCGGAGACGTACAGCTCATCCTTTCAATTGTCTGTGCCAGACTGCAAAGTCATCGACGGCAGGAATCTGGCGCGAAACCCCGCGTGGCAAGACCCACGTGTGACAAAATTCCGAGTCACAAGCCGGTCGTTTCATCATCATAATCGCACCGTCAGTACCCTCACCACACCTCGCCGCGAGCAGCGGTACACGCGACTATGCGCGTGTCTCTGCGGCAGCGAGCAATTCGCAGAGCGACTCGTCGTGTGCGCTTCCTGGACGTCATGGCTGCCCTCGAGGTAACTCGTTTATGTGGTCCAGAGGGGCTCGAAGACGGCAGTGAGGACGATGTACAAGCGTGCCTTTTTCTCCTTGTACTTGTTCGTGCAGGCTACGCACTCTCTTCGCACGCAGATACTTACACATGCATCGCGAGTTCGTCCCTAAGAGCGCGGAGTGGGGCACATACGTGTTGGATAACCTTCCTGAGCATCAATGGCGAAACGTCGTGCGCATGCGCCGCAGCACGTATACGCAATTGACGGGCCTTCTCAGCGAGCACCTCCCAGAGTCTCGCGTGTCTAGGGACAGACAGATATCTGTGGACCGGCTAGAGAGGATTGCGCTTTCACGGCTGGGACACTACGGAACCTCTGCAAGTACGTTACGTAATGTCAACGCCTGGGGGGAGGTACGCGTGGCAGACAAAGACCATTGATGGGGGCACGGACTGATACCTTCTCTACCACACGATTATTCCTGTTTGTTTATGATTTTCTCTCCACAGGTGTCAATGCCATAGCCATCATCTTTGGGGTGAGCTCAAGGACGGTCAACAATTGCACCAGCCGCTTCATTGATGCGGTCAGCGAACTGGAGAGCAGGAAAATTGTCTGGCCGTCCGAGAGCCGGAGGGCGGAGCTTGGCCTGTTTGCATGGGTGAAGTACGGTTTTCGTGGGTGCATTGGGTCTGTTGATGGCTCGTAAGTTCCCCTCGCGTACGCCCCACGCGTGCAGCCGTGGACCTTTTGGAACCGACACGACCGCTACAGTGTTCATGTTCTGGCCGCCAGTGATCACCATCGCAACATTATCTCTTTGACGCTTGGCTTCTCAGGTGCGGCGTCTGACGCCATGGTACAGCAGCAAGCGGACTGGGCCCATTTTCCAGGTGAGCATTTTTCTGATGGGTTTTGCTTGGCGAAAAAGAGATGCACTATTCAAAAGCGAGGGTGGGTCCCTACAAAGGCCAGCGTGTGCAGACCGTCACTAAGTAGAACTTCTACTGGCATCTCGCTCCCCTTCGTGTCATCTCTGAGCATAATTTCGGCATTGTGAAGGGACGCTGGGCAAGCCTCAAGGAGCTGTGCGTTCCTATTGGGTCTGAGGCGGACTTTATTGCGACCATGGAGTGGGTACTGGCGTGTTGTGTGCTCCACAACGTGTGTAACGCCATGAACGACGGAGACGTTGAGCCCATCTCGACACTTCCTGCGGTAGAGGAGCCCCTACCGGCTCATCCCACGGCCGAGGCGACTCGGTCGCGAGTTAAGAGGGATGTAATTGCTTTTGTGAAGGCTACAGGCATGTACCAGTACTGATTACAGTGGGATCGATGTGTGGCGTTGTATTCACCCTCTGTAAGTCGCAACTCCAGATCTCATGGGCCATCACCGGACCACACGAACAACAAAGAACTATCAATGCCTACCATGGCGCTCATACGCTGAAGGAAGGGCACCCACCCGCCAAAAACACCAGCTACCCATCCAGTGGACACGGCCGCGACCACTTCACTCTCTGGGTTGTCCATCGCTGGACTGCTCGACCCCGTCCACTTCGCCGCCACTACCACCGTGGACACCTCCGCTGTCCGCTGCCACCCCGCCACCCAGGTGTGCGCTCAAGTCCCCGTCCGACGCCACCGACGGGGGGGGGTTCGCATTCACCCCCCCGCCAGGTCGCGAACGTGTGCACCGGCCCCCCAGAACGCCCGTGGTTGGTAGCGCACTCGACACTTCCGCCGCTTCTTCCCCATCACCAGCCACCGAAAGCCCTACGCCACCCGACGCGGAGCCCGCACACCCCGCTTCACCCATCACCAGCATCGACGCAATCGCGCGCAAGACGGTTGGGTCCCTCGTCGCGAGAAACAACTCCTTCAATACCGTCAGCTTCTCCAAGGGCACCGCGCTTTGCGCCGTCAGCACGGCGGCTGCAGCCTGCTGCTTGCTCTTGCGGCCGCGTCATTCAGACTCGCGGCTCTCGCGGCGCTCGCGCATGACGTCCAACTCGAACTGGCACTGTGTGGCCACCACAGTCGCCTCTGCCGCACATGCGGCAGCAGCGGCCAGCATCTCCAGAGTTTTCTTGGCCACGGACGCCTGAGCGGCCCGCGCACTCGCCGCCGAGCGCGTGCTTTCGACGATCGCCCGGATCGCGCGGTTTTCGCCGAGAGCCGCCCGGCCATCCTCGTCGGCCGTGAGGGAGCGCCGGGTACGACAACTTGGTCCTCCCCGTCGCGCAGTTGGCAGTGCCGCTGGTGGGGCAACAGGCGTGCTTGACTTAGCCCCCGAACGGATGCTCGGCGGGAGCACACCGCCCACACAAATAGAGCTGGAGCTTGAACTTGAAGGACAAGGGGTGCCACTTTTATCTGCTGCACTCGCATTGCTATCCGACGCGGACTTGTCGTCAAGCGGCTTGGACTTTTCAGGCACGCCAGCCGCGTGTGCACCTCGGGTGGATGCCCGCCCGTGTGTGACGGGCATCGTCTTGCGCGTGCTTCCCGTGTTCTTGAGCACGCCGGCCGCCACCTCGACGAGTCCGGCCATCTTGACGGTCGTCATGTGCCAATCGACCGCCTTCCTCGCGTCGTTCTCTTTCTCGGCCGCCAAAATGTCGGCCGGGCTGAGACCCGCCGAGTGCGCCTTGATCTTGGCGCGTTCAGCCATATAGACCCGCACCGTGTCCATCAGATAATGAACGGCATCGTACTTCAGGGGCTTGAGCGGGTTGTTCTTTTCCTGAGAGCGACACGCCACGACCCACATGGCCGTGTTGGGGATGGACAGCTGCTTGTTGGCACCGTCCTTTCCCAGCTGCATGACGTTGAACTGGGACCACCACTTAAGCACGAGCAGCCGGTACTTGGCCGCCCAGACACCCTGGTCTTTGAATTTGTTGTCTTTGCCTGCTGCCGCCGAGGCCACCATCTTGCGCTTTTGGCTGGAGGCTACGCCCCCTTTGACCATCTTGCTCCTTTTTCGACGCCGGCTCCCTCGTGGGGCGGCGGCCGATGACTCGTCGGAAGAGGAGTCCGGCGGGGGCGGCGGTGCCGACGGTCGACCGGCACTTGACTCACCGTCTAAGTCGATCGGCTCGTCGCGCGTGCCCGCACGGCTGGCATCCCCCGAGTCTTGGGGGGCCTCCTTGCCCGACAGGTACAACATGGCCCCCCCCCGAAGGAAAGCCGTTGTCCAAATGGTTGGTACGGACGACAGCTGAACGACCGGTAGGATTCTCGAAATCGTCATCCAACTCTTGGCCACCGATGTGGGTTTTCAACACTTGGCCCAACGTTGAGGGTGCATCTTGCACCGAGGACGCACCGTCGTCGGCCAAGCTACTGGCAGGACGCGCGGGGGGGGAATGGCAACGCGCCGCCAGGACACTGGCCGCCTCCTGGCTTGGGCGCTGCACGTAGAGCGGGAGCGGATTCGCTGAAAAGGGCGGGTGGGGGTTGGCGGCCAGAAAGGCGGGAGAGGGTGCCGACGTGGCGGCCGGTGTCTGGGACTGCTGCGTCATGGCAGCGTTCTCGGTGGTGGAGAGGAGGGAGGAAATGGGCGGCAGCCGCCCAATCCTGTTGTTCATGATCATTTTTGTTGTTCACTGCACACTTCCATAAGTAGTCAAACAGGTGGGAGGGCATAGGATAAACGAGAAACATGGGGCGGGTGAAGCAGTGTCAGAACCATGACTCTGAGCAGATGTTCCGCCAGCAGCGTCCCCTACTAGCACATGCAGCACCCATCCCGATGAACCAAACCGGTAGCAAACTCATCGCGGACACCAGACGATCACAATGCGGGGGCGCGGGGGGGGGTAACACATGGCAGCGATACTCACCTCACTACAAAACCAAAAGAAAAGGCGCCGCGCCGTGAGCGGGTCCGCCGACAGGTTTCAAAGTAGTCCAGCGGTACTAGCCGAGCGGGTGCCCACGCTTCATGTGCCGGTGGATATACCGCAGCGTCAAACTCCACCAGGCTCATGCTCTATTATAGGGAGGAACGAACAGCGGCCGTGTCCCGTGGCCGGGCAACAGCGGGAGAGGCAGTGTGTGCGCAGCACGGAACCCCGGCGCGCAGCGAACAGAGTGGGATAGAAACCGCTCAGCGCTCCTGACGACACCACCAGCACGGGTGGGGTGCGCCGCCGCACACGACGGCGTCTCGAGCACCCCCTCCACAATGCTTTCCCTCGCACAACGCTGCCGAGGCCCCCACGCCTCACCCTGCGCCGACGCCGTAGCGCCCATGCGCGCTCCCACACGTTTGTTGTGCTGACCCCCGGGCCCTCCTCACAGGCGGAGGCCGTGGTGCCTGCGGTGTGCCACTGGCCGGCCGCGTGAACTCGTCTATTGACTGGCGGTACCCTGCAGTCAACATGGATCAACGTATGTGCCGAGCTCTTCGACTGGTCCAATCACGAGCGGCCGGGCGATGTGCATCCATCGATGGCTGTCCATCTTTCTGTGCCTTCCTCATTTCACAGAGTGGAATCACCGCATTGTGCAACGTGAATGGTCCTGACAATTGATCCTGGCTGACAGTCACCTCGATTCCGAGAGGAGTCCAGGAACCGAGACCCCTTTGCCTTGCGTGAACCGACCTAGTAGGGGGGTTCACGAACGCAAACTCAGCTAGCCAGCCAGCCAGCCTGCCAGACTGTCAGTCACTCATACAAGTGTCAGGCGGGCTCGCACGAATTTGGTGAACACACTGTACAGATATGCTGGTCACATGTCATCCTGCAGAGGAGTTATCAATAAAGTTCCGAATCGCTGCTGTCAGCGTACGTAGCGGCTCTTCGGCGACTCTTCGACTCATCTGATGGGCACTCCGGTGCTGACAGGAGCCACAGCGCATCTTGGGGCGCCCCATCCCGTCCTCGCAAGGGCACCGTTGCTCGCCGACACCCACGATTGTGCGCTTTGCGAAACGGCAGGTGGCCATACGGCGAGCTGAGCAATGCGTGCGGTTTCTGTGTGTTCTCGCGGCGCTCGAGGTTACGGGGACGATGCCCCTGCGCAATATGGAGCGCCTGTGGCCTCCTTTGTTTTAGCTTCTCTTTGCACGAGAGCGATCGCGGCTCCGCACCCTGATGCAGCGGAGATACCTGCGGATGCGTAGGGATTTTGTTCCCAAAAGTTCCAGCTGGCTCCTCTACGTCCTGCCTGCTTTGCCTGAGCACTACTGGCGTTTGTACATGCGCATGGACCGCTCCCCCTATGCGCATCTGGCCGGTCTGCTGGAGCCACACCTTCGAGGGTCACGACGGCGTACACGGCGGGCAATGTCTGTGGACCTTATCCAAAAGGTGGGCCTCTACCGCCTCGGGCACTACGGCATTTCATCCAGTACGTGATTTTGAGAAGCCCATTGCAAATAATGTTTTTTTGCTATCAGTCGTGTTTTTTTCCTCTCGCTCTACTCCCCCTGCTGTGCTCTCTGACCTGGTCTCTTTTATTCCTTTTTAAACTCTATTTTATTATTTTTTCTGGGTTTTCCCGTTGGGTCTTTTCAGGTGTCGTGGAGGTCGCAAACCTCTTCCACATCAGTCCAGGGTCCGTCAACAACTGCACCATGCGGTTCGTGCGCGATGTGAAGAAGCTGGGGAAAGACTACATTGTGTGCCCATCCCCTCAGACGCGCCAGGACCTGGCAGACTACGCGTGGCAGGCGTTTGGATTCCGCGGGTGCATCGGCTCAACAGACGGCTCACAGGTGCCGTTGACGTACGCCCCGCGTACGCAGCCATGGACTTACTGGGACCGGCACGACCGGTACAGTATCCATGTGCTGTTGGTGTGCGATCATCACCGCAACATCATCTCCGTGACGCTGGGGTTCACGGGGGCTGCTGGCGATGCGCTGGTACAGGACCATGCGGCCTGGTCGCAACGCCCAGGTGAGCATTTCTCTTTTCTTGAGCATCTCTTGGGTTACAAGGGAATGCACTACACTGTGTGGGTCGTTGGCCCGTACAAAGGGACCGAAGGTGAATCAAAGCCCAATAAGAACTTCAACTGGCTACTTGCTCGTTTTCGCGTTGTTTCTGAGCACAATTTTGGAATGTTGAAGGGGAGATGGGCGAGCTTGCATGAGTTGCGTCTTCCCATTGGAAGTGAGAGGGACTTTTTGCGGTCTTGGGACTGGGTGATGGCGTGCTGCGTGTTGCACAACGTGTGCAACTCCGTTACAGATGGCGATATGCCTGTGGCCATTTACACTGATGCACCTGTTGACCCGATGCCGGCGGATGATGGAGCCGATGAGAGTCGCACACGGTTCAAGCGGGATGCTTTGACGTTCATGAAGACCATGGGTCATTACAAGTACTGCGTGCAACGGGCTTCTGTCTCGTGTTCGTTGGAACTTGGCCTCAGGTACAATCACAAGCAAGAAGAAAGTGTTCTCAGAACTGTCACTCGTTCCCACGCTTCCCAGCGGCAGCCCGCATAGTCCTAGTTGCCGCCCGTCTGCATCAGTTGCACAATCGGACGGCTGAGCCCGCCCCCACCCTGCACAGTGGGCAACGTGGCTCCGGGATTGCTGCCACTGTCGCCAACTTTCATCATTGCCTACAAACATGTGCCTCAAACATAGGACACAAACGTCTATGAGCCGCGCGGACCATGGCACACTGCTCCACCAGTATACCTTAGCCGCGTTCACACCATCCCCATCGCCTTCATGCTCAGATTGGCCAGTCGCACGATCACCGCCACCCCCACTCGTCGGACACCCGCCCCCACTCGCCGTGCCCCCACTCGCCGTACCCGCACTCGCCGCTCCCCCACTCACTACGCCCGCACTTTTCGGTGTCCCGCTCCCATTTGCGGCACGCGTAGTCCCACGCGCCGTGCCCTGTCCCGAGACAGACACGCTCCTCCCCACACCCATCATCAATTCAAGCACCGCAGGGTCCTTATTCTCACGAAACAGATGCGCGCACGGCTTCAGCTGCACCTCCGCTACTGCGTTCTGCTACCTGGCCAACTCGTGCATGAGGCGGATCATGTCTTTCTCGTGCTGCCTCTGCGCCTCCGCGGCCGCGGCGGCGTCCGGCCGGGCCGCCGCCTCAGCCGTCTTCACGACCTCGGCAGCGGCTGCGGCATCGCGACGGGCCGCCGAGTCCGCTTGCATCCTCACAGCGACGAACGCCACCGACGCCTTCTCCTGGTCCTTTCCCTGGTTGTTGTCTACCAAGCTCACCAGCTGCTGGATGAGGGGATCTCCACCACCGCCTGCCTTCGAGACCGCTCGCGCGGAGCGCCCAGATGCTCCCACACGGCGAGCAGGCGGCTGCCCAGGGTTGGTCTAGGGCGTGGAACGGGCAAGAGACCGAGAAAAGGCCCCATTACGAGAGGACGGCGGGATACTTGGTCGCAGATGTGGGGGCTGTACACCGACAGTGAAATTGGAGGACTTCGATGACGATGCAGTACCACCACCGATTGTAGTTGACTGGGAGCTGTCAACGGAATTGTCCGGATCCCCGGCAGACCCGAGGTTGACGACGGACGTCTTCTGTGTCACACCTGTCATCGAGAGTAGGTACTCGCCCATCTTAACGAGCTTTGCCATATCCTTCTTGCTCATGCGCCACGCCTTCGCCTTGTCCTCGTCCATCACCTCGTACACGTCCTCGATGTCACTGGTCCCCGCCCCGGTGGGGCACGCTTTTTGGCGCACCTGCATGTACTTGCGCACCTGGTCAAGGACCCCCTGGATGGCCGTCAACTTGTGAGGCACCACCGCCTTGTTGGCAGTACGCTTCTGGATGTAGGTCTCCGAGTTCTTAACAGAGAGCTGTAGGTTTGTACCCTCTTTGCCAAGTTGCTTCTTAACGAACGCTGTCCACTCCTTAACAAGGAGCAGACGCACTTCAGCCTTGAACCTGCAAGCCTCTTTGCCGTCATCTTTCGTCGCCCGAGCTGGCTTGGCGCGCGCCACGGCCGCCGACGCCGCCGCCGTCTTGCGCTTGTTTTTTCTTGTCCGTTCGAGTCCGCCGACCATTGTGGTTGGGGCCGGTACGGCGACGTCGTTTGTGACGGGCTGCCACTTCGGAGCTTGAGGCGCTTATTTGCGAAAAGAGTGGGATGGTGCTCGCCTTGACGGGCGACGAGCGGCGCCGTGCATCCGACCGACCGGGATCGCTCCGACATTTCGGTCGCCAAACGTATTGGAACTGCCAATCTCAAACCGGTCGGCGTCATCCCAATCGACCGATCCACCATCGGTAGAGCCGACCATCCTGTACAACAGGGCCCCGCCGGAGGGCACGCCCCGAAAAGGAACGTTGAGTGCAGCGCCACTAGTGGCGGCAGAAGTTGCGCTGGCGGCCATCGCCAGCTGATCACAATGGTGACCAGCCGCGACAAGCGGCCGCGGCGTCAAACGGCCACGGGGGAATAGCATCGGCACGCCGGCGCTTCCGTGTGCGACCAGCGGAGGTGAGGGCGTCGAAGGATCCGTGGGCCTCCCGCCGCAACGCGTGGGGTGAGCGGGACCGCATGTGGCTCGCCACCCGCATGATGAGGAACCCGGGCGGGGAGGTGGGCGTGCCGCGCACCGTCTCGGAGAATGTGGGAGATGGGGGGCAGCCGGGGGGAACCGCCGTCCATTATGCCCGCTTCCCTGGTACAGACAACCACAGTATACAAACACGCACACCGACATAGAAGCCCACGAATTGAGACCACGTGCCAACCACAGTGGGACAGGAAGAGTAAGAACCAGTGTCGCAGAGGCCTACATACAAGTCGTGCTCGTCGCAAAGGAAGACCAACTCCATCGGGCATGCATCGATTGCGCTGACGGCAACAACTCGAGCACATAGCGCGGGTGCCCACACAAACTCAATACAGGAACAGACAGGAGGCAATGTACTCACCTCAAATAGAGCTGTTGGAAACAAACAAGGGGGTCTCGCGAGCCCCGTCTCCACAGCAGAAAGCGTCACAACTGGACCGCCTTGGTCTCCTGTGACTCTTTCAGTGACTGTGTGCCAATGTCAGAGGCGGGAGGCGGCGAGAACGGTGGGGGCGGAGAATATATGGGCGGTCGTCGCGCTCTAGCTCCGCTTTGCCTGTGCACAGAGGTGGGGCGCAGCGCAGCCGATGCGAAAAAACACCCCAAGGCGCCTGCGTGGCGTACCAGACGCAAACAGCACACGGCCGCGCGACGCTCGACGCCGCTGTGAGAACGCGGCATTGGCTGCATTCGGCACCGGCGCCTGTGACCGTGGGGTCTTGACACACCCTCTGAGATAATCCGCATCGTGCTGGTGTCTGCTGAACAGCTCGTGGCCCATCCAGGGCGTGCGAGAGGGTACCCAGAAGGGCGCTTGCAGACGCGCTGTACTTTGTGGGGATTCGTGGACGCGGGAAGAGCTGCGGATGGAAGTCTGCACGCAAGTCCGCGTTCGTTGGCGCGACGTTACTCGTGTGGACGTCGCCGTGGGGCGCTGTCGACCAGCAAGGCATCAACGTTGAGTCCCTTTCGGCGATTGATCCAATCAGGGTGCGACTATTAGCGGCGGCCGGCAACGTTGCTTACATCAGGTTTTCCGTGGCTGGCTGACCCAGATGTTCGGTGGAGCCGCAGAGCTGGGCCACCTAGTCATTTTTGACCGATTTGACAGATTGAGTCGATTGTCTGCCCGACTGGTTTGCTGGCTGGCTGACTGACTGATTGCGTTCGTGAACCTGTCTAGTGTCCATTCTACTGTCCCTGACGCAATTCTGGATCAAGAATATTCCTCTGGATGATAGCGTTCTCGGATCTCATCGGAGGAAACAACTGAAGACAGATCTTAGAAGTCGCTGAGGAGAGCTTTCCTTTATCTCCGGCATGTGCTGCCTTTTTCTCGATCTTCTTGTCCTTTTTGTAGCTTGAAGCTGTGTTTCATTGATGACCTTCCGTGACACGGGCGACGCAACTATGGACCACGGCGAATCGGATTGATTTCGTGGGCTACTTGGCAACTGTAGACGATCGTCAATTGGAGCAGGCGATCGTGTTCAATGCGTTGGTCGGTCGTGCTCGCCTCGCCATGCCTGTGCACACAGG